>Ga0209237_1000654_pt1 | contig 19848 bp, 16 predicted proteins | sample GraSoi013_1_40cm_2_FD_185820 | JGI IMG/M metagenome (GOLD analysis project Ga0209237, IMG submission 185820) | Grasslands soil microbial communities from the Angelo Coastal Reserve, California, USA - Sample 10_02_2013_1_40cm (SPAdes) (version 2) | ecosystem: Environmental > Terrestrial > Soil >... | reverse complement strand
GAGCCTCGGAGCCCTACAACATCACGGTGTACGCGTTCTCGATCGGCACTCCATACGGATGGCTCGCCCTCCCGGGAACCGCCATCGCTCTCACAGGCCTGATCTTGTTTGTCCCTCGGGTGGTCCTACAGAAGACGCTGAAGTTGCGCGACGAGTTTGAACTCAAGAAACTAAAATGAGAAAGGTCGGGAGCCCGGGCGGGCCCCCGAATTCACGCTTACAGCTCTTCTGGGCCCTTGGGCTCTTCCTCGCCCGTCATGCCACCGCCGCCACCGCCGCCGCGTTTCGGCAAGCGCCGCGCAAGCAGGGCGGTGCTCACGATGGCAACGACCACCGCAACGAGCGCGACGGCGATCGATGCGTACAGCAGACCGGTCAGCGAATTGATCGTCGACTGTGCCGTCGTCAGCTGGGCATTCGTCGAGTTCAGGCTATTCTGCAGGTTGCGGATCGTGTTGTTCAGCGTTTCCAGCTGTACTCTAACGATACCCTCGATGTATGCGATCTGCGAAATCGCGGTGAAGGACGCCGTCGAGAAGGACGGCACCGCCGCTTCAGCACCCACGGTGATTGTCTGGAGCGTGAATGCCCCTGGCGCAAGCGCGGCGGTCTGCGCACCGTTCAAGGCGATTTCCCACTTCCCTGCGGCGGTCCGTGTGGGCGTGCCCGACAGGACAACAGAGTGCGTGGCCGGGTTCAGCACAATCCACGACGAGCTCACCGCATCGTACGGCGCCCCCTGCAAGGTCGTCGTCAGGTTGAAGGACGCGGGCAGGCCGTTCAGGATCTGGGATGGGCCCGCGAGCGCGGTCGCCGGAACCTTTGGAACGATCAGGCTCGCAAAGTGGTCGGCAAGGAACGGGTAGTCGCCGTGGGCTCCGTTGGCGGTCGCGAAGTTCCTGAACTCAATTGTTTTCGCCGTCGTGTCGATCCGGTGGATGTAGTACGGCCCGTTGCTCGAGTAGTACGTCCCAGACTCCAAACGGAAGCCCGCAGCTGCGTTGCCGAGTGCCGTCCAGCGCGCCGTGGCTTCTGTGCCGCTGATCGCGAACGGGCTGCCTGTTCCGAACCCAGCCGGGATCGATACGGTTGGTCCTGAGACTGTTACGTTCCCGCTCGACAACTCGCGGTCCATGAAGCCGATCGTGGCACCCTTCGTCAGGTCCAGGCTCGTGGTGCCCTTCAGGTTCGCGGTCGTCGTACTGACGACGGTGTTGTTGTGGAGTACGGTCGCCATCGCGAGTTCGCTCTCGGTCCACGATGTGCTCGGGAAGGTTAGTCCCGGACCGTCTGCGGTTGCAGCGATCACCGTCGGGTCCACATGCCAGTAGTTCAAGTAGATCGCGAGATGGGTCGGGTCGATGACCTCCAATCCCTTGAACGTCTGGTTGAACAACTGTCCTGGGAACGCGGACGCGAGCGAATCCTTCGCGAACACATCACCATAGTTTCGCCGGGCGTTCAAAGCCAAAGCGTACAGGACGTCATTCATGTTCATCTGAGAGCCGTCGTGCCACGGCCCGAAGGTGTAGTTGAAGACCACCTTCGACGTCGCGGTGACACCCGAGCCCACGGTCTGCCACGCGTTTGTGAAGACCCCCGGGACAGCGGTCTGACTTGCGTTGAACCAGTACGCCGTCGCTGGGACGGACAGGGTTCCCGTGGGACCCGCGGTCGTTACATCGAAGGCCGAACGGATCGGTATGTACAGACCCGTGTGCGGGTCCGGGAAGACGCCGAAGTCCGCGAAGTCGTAGAAGGGCAGGATGTCGTACAAGAACGTGAACCCGGATTGCGCCCACGGCTCCCAATCCGAGACGAACTGCCGGCGGTTTCCGATGTTGAGCTGTCCGCCGACAATCGGATTCCCGCTCGTATCCAGGAGCTGCGTGTTCCTCGTGCTGTAGAAAGACCACGGCCCGCCTGCCAAGTCGTATGCGAAGCGAGCGGTTGTTTTCTTGGCGTACGGGAATGTCGCGCCGGCAGCGAGCCACACTCGGACACTATCCGCGATCCCGAGGGTCGCCGCCGTCTCGAAGACCGATTGCCGGTCCGCGACGCTCACGTACTGCCCGGCTAGGAGTCGGTTGCACGCGTCGTTCAGCGTCGCCGGCGGCGCATAGAGGCCTCCGTTGGCGGTGAAGAACGGTTCCCCATTTCCACCGCAATAGAAGTAGAACGGATCGGAGTCGGGCCACGCCGTGAGGGCGGTCGTCCCGAATCCTTCCGTGTAAACCATCCACGCGCCGCCGGTTGGGTCACCCGAGTAGACGACTTGGTTCGCGGTGTTCGAGTTGATCACCTGCTCGTTGACCGTGAACCCGATGCTCCGGAGTTGAGTCGCCACGTAGTCCCCGATTTGGTGCCGCTGATCTTCCACCCGCGCCAGCAGCTGGATTGTGATCGGGGTGCCCTTGTACGTCCACTGGCCGCCCGTGAATGCGACGTTTGCCACGCCCGCGAGGGCGTCGGTCACCATTTGATTCGCGACCGTAGGGTTGTACACGTACTTCGCCTCAAGCGACGCGTAGAACACGGGGTCACGTGCGTACTCCGGCGACTGCGAACTCTCGACGGCGGTCTGTGGGAATGCCGCTCCGCCGTAGACTTCTCGTGAAATGTAGGAGCGGTCAATGAGATAGTTCATCGCCTCGCGGACCCCTCTAACCGAGAACGGATTGAAGAGAGTCGCCGAAGCTGCGGCGCTCAATGGCGACGGATTGAAGAGCATGTCCTCATAGCTCCCAGCCACCGTGATGAGCCCGAGATTCGTGTCGGACTGCGCCGTTTTGAGCTGGGCTGCCGTCGAGTAGTAGAACAGCCACATGTTCATCGTGCCAGCATCCATGGCCTGCGTCGCCAGAGACCCGTCACCCTGCAAGGACCACACGATGGAATCTGCCCAGCCGCCATGACGGGTCGTCGCCGCGGTCGCACGACCGGGGAACAGGACGAACAGTCCGGCGAAGAGCAGTCCCACGATAACCAATATCGCGAATAACCGCTTCATCGATCTCTCACTCCAAATCGCCGAGATTGAAAGAAACTCCTCCTCCCCCAGCGCATCCGGTGCAATCCATTCATCCGTATTTATGCGTATCTCCAACTCAACCGTCGGCGTAACGGGTCGCGAGAGGTGAGTTCGAAAAGCGTCTCAAGAAACGGCTCGTCGATTCGGGCCGTGTCCTATGTCAGTGCGTCTTTCGCTCGATTCTACGCGATCGATCGGTCGGTCGGCGGCCGAAGACTTTTCTGTCGGAGCGAATCTTCATTTGGCCCGCGAGCTTCGCATCGCCTATGGCGCCGAGGCTCATCGAGAAGCGACGAGGCTCGCGCGCGGGACACCTGTTCGCGATTCTCGCAACGCTGGCATCGGCCTGCACCCTCCCCGGTGTGCAACCCCTCGTCATCGACGCCGGGCCTACGACCGCCCCGTTCGCTTGGGCGATCGAAACGGCTGATCCCGGTACCGGGACTGGCTTTCACACGTCCATTGCGCTCGACCGACTCGGCACTCCGATGATCTCGTACATCAACGCCGCAGGTGGGACCGTCCAACTGGCCCGTCGAATCGGCGGCAACTGGAGTTCGGAAATCGTCGCCGGGCCGGGAATTTTTTCCGGTGACACGAGCGTGGTGATTGCTTCGAATGGCACGATCGAAGCGTCGTACTTCGACCAAGAGGCACGCGCGGTCGTGTATGCGGCAAAAGGGACCGGAGCCTGGCGAGCATCGACCATCGATTCCGGATTTTCAGAAGGATACAATCGACTCGCCCTCGATTCCTCGGGACGGCCCGCCATCGCCTACACGGGTTTCGATGGATCGCTGCGCTATGCGGCTTGGAATGGGACCGAGTGGTCCGTCGAGGTCGTCGACCATGCAACGCTTACGTCCCGCTACCCGGACCTCGCCTTCGATCCGCTCGACCGGCCAAACATCGCGTATTATGGCAATGGGACACTCCTCTTCGCTAAGAAGACGAGCGTCGGATGGGCTCGCGGGGTGGTGGATGCGACGCCAAACGCAGGCTGGTTTTCCCGGATCCGGGTCGATTCCCGCGGGGTGGGACATATTGCCTACTATGCGAGTTCGAATGGGAGCCTCATGTACGCGACCGAGGAGGGGAATGGCTGGAGCCGCAGCGTTATCGACTCCGGGGGCGACGCCGGTTTCGACTTGAGTTTTGCTCTTGATGTGAACGACCGCGCCCAGATCGCGTACTATGAACGACGCGCCGGAGTCCTGAGGTACGCGATCGAGACGAGCCAGGGCTGGGTGCGTGAGACGGTCGACGACACCGGCGTCGCGGGATGGTACACCGGGATTGCGACTGACGCGCTCGGCTTTCCGCACATTTCGTATTACGATTGGAGCGATGGTGATCTGAGATACGCGGAAGGGAAGATCGGGCTGCAGGTTCGCAGCCTCGCGGCCTCCGCGATCAATGCCACTTCCGCCGTTCTCCACGGGGAGCTCGTCGCCCTTGGAAACCATTCGCGCGCTTTTGTTGAGTTCGCGCTCCGTGCGGTCGGCACGGTCGTCTGGGCCTACCGTGCCGCGGGGAATCTGACGAGCGCGGGGTCCTTCCGTCTCCCGGTGACTAATCTTAGCGCAAACATCACCTACGAGTTTTACGCAGTCGCCCTCGCCGGGGACGAAAGTTCGCAGGGCGCGACTCGTTCTTTCCAGCTCTCCCCCGCCGTGCCTCCCGCTGCTTCGTACGGCTTGTTCGCAAGCGTCGGGGTGGGTGGGGCCGTCGCCGTTGCCGTAGGTTATGTGGTCTTCCGGCGTCGGAGACAACGCCTCACGAAAGCCCCCGACCGGACGATTCGCTAGCTGGCTAGATGGCACGCCACCCGATGATTCGGTCTCAGTTCGCGCATCTCGGGATCCTTCACGTCGCAAAGGCCGGCTTGCGCGATTGGACAGCGCGGATGGAAATGGCATCCGGTCGGGGGGGAGATGAGACTCGGCGGTTCACCCGGAAGACCCTGGCGCACCGTCAGGCGATTCGCCGGGTCCGGGTCCGGAATGGCGTTCATGAGGGCCTTCGTGTAGGGGTGCAAGGGCTCCCCAAGGACGCCGCCTACGGGACCTTCTTCCACCAGTCTCCCGGCGTACATGATGCCAATGCGGTCTGAGAAGTGCTTTGCGGTCGCGAGGTCGTGAGTGATGTACAAGAACGAGATTCCGAAAGTGTGCTGGATTTGACGCAACAAGCGCAAAATCGAAATCCGCACAGAGGCGTCGAGCATCGAAACAGGCTCGTCGGCGAGAATGAATGCGGGATTGAGCATGAGCGCCCGGGCGATCGCGACCCGTTGCCGTTGACCACCGCTCAGCATGTGCGGGTACTTGTTTGCAAAGAACTCCGGCGGGTTGAGCTTGACGGACTGGAGCGCTTTCATGACCGCTTCCCCCCGTTGCGCACGATCGCCCTCCTTGTGAATGACAAGCGGCTCCTCCAGAATGCGATATACGGGGAATGCGGGATTGACGCTCGAATAGGGGTCTTGAGGAATCATCTGGGCCTTGCGGCGAAGCCACATCAGTTCCTTCTCCGACTGGTGGGTGATGTCCTGGCCGTCGTACAGGAGCCGGCCATCCGTGGGCTCCAGAAGCCGGATAACTGTCCGACCAAGCGTTGTCTTCCCCGACCCGCTCTCGCCAACGACGGCCAGCGTCTCCCCTCGCGCGATCGCAAGCGTCACGCCGTCGACGGCCTTCAGGGGGATCGACCCGCGGAACAAACCGCGTCCGATGTCGAACCACTTCTTCAACGCGTCAAGTTCGATGACATTCGGAGAAGGCGGCCTTGCCTCCGTGGGCAGCTGCTGGTCCACCACGCTAGCCGTCACGAGCCACCCGCCTCGAGCAACCAGCAGGAGGCTCTCCAATCTCCCCCGATGAGAGGGGGCGGCATCGCCTCGTGCAATTTCACTTCGACCACCTTCGCCTTCGGCTGGACTGATTCGACGGACTTGAGGAAGCGGTAGGTCTCCTGGTCCTGGGCGATAAACGACGTCAATCGCTGCGCGAACTCGGCGACGGTGCCATTCGCCACGGGTTTGATCAGCAAAGTCTGAGTGTCCTTTGCCTTCATGGCCTCAATCGCGGGAACCTTGTCCTTCGTTTCCACCGAACTTTGGAGAAGCTTGACCTGCTCGATGAACTCGGGCGCAGACCATCCGCACTTTTCGAAGGACACAGGACATCGAAGGTGGAAACGACAGCCGGGCGGGGGGTCCGTGAGGTCCGGCGGCACGCCTGGGATGAAGTCGGGCGCCGCTTCGCTCCGCAACCGAGGGACGCTTGCGAGGAGCTTTCCGGTGTAAGGATGCTTGGGCCGGACGAATACGCCCTCGGCGGGACCGACCTCAACGAGCTCGCCCGCATATACGATACCGACCAAGTCGGCCAATTCACTCGCTAGGCCGAGATCGTGTGTGATGAAGATGTACGACAGATGCTCGGCGTTCTTGAGGTCTTTGAGGAGGTTGATGATGTTCGTCTGCGTCATCACATCCAAGGCCGATGTCGGCTCGTCAAGGATGACCACTTTCGGCTTGAGGATGAGAGACATTGCGATAACAACGCGCTGCTTCATCCCGCCGCTAAGCTCATGGGGATACCGACGCGCAATGTCGCCCGAGAGCCCGACCTTCCCCAGCGCCTCGATGGCCTGGTCGGCCGCTTCCCTTCGATCGATATCGTAGTGCACGATGAGCGGTTCGGCCACTTGGCTTCCCACGCGGGTCGTCGGATTGAGGGCATTCATCGCCCCTTGAAAGACCATCGAGATGCCCCGCCATCGTACGACCTTTCGAAATTCCTCATCGTCGAATTCCATGACGTCCTGCCCGTCGAACACAACCTTGCCCTCATATCGCAGGACGTTCTTTGGCAGGAGCCTCAGAATCGAGTTCGCGGTGGAGGTCTTCCCGGAACCGCTCTCGCCCACGAGCGCGATCGTTTGCCCCGCCTCGAGGGCGAAAGAAATGTCGTCAACCGCGTGAACGGGCCCTTTCCGGGTCCGATACCAGAGAACGAGGTTCTTGACGTCGAGGACCGGCAACGGCATTCGCTCCTACTGCTCGCGCAATCGGGGATTGAGAACTTTGTCGAAGGCGTACCCGAGCAGGGCGAAGGCCACGGTCGTGAAGATGATCCCCGCCGCGGGGAAGAACACCCACCACCACAGGCCAGTTGGATATGCCCTTGAAGCGAACAACGCGCCTTGGGTATATGCGTCCCCAAGGATGTGGCCCCAGGTGGGCAGCGACGGATCTCCGAGTCCTAAGAAGCTCAGCGAGGCTTCCAAGAAAATGAATGCCGGGACGGTGAGCGCGATGAGGGCGAACGTGTAGGGCATCACGCGCGGCAGGATGTACCGGAAGAGAATCCGGGAGCGACTCGCGCCGTAGGACCGGGCGGCCTCGATGAATTGCTCCTCCTTGACCTGGAGCACGATGCTCCGAACGACCTTCGTGGTGGCCCCGACGACCCCGAACACAACCAGGACAAAGAGGATTAACAAAATACCAAGATGGTAGAGGATGCCCAGAAGGATCAGAATCGGCAGGGTTGGGATAATGAGATAGAAGTCCGCGGTGCGCTGGACGAACTCATCGATGAATCCGCCGTACCAACCCGAAATCGCTCCCAAAATGGTCTGGATGAGGACCGATGCGAGTGCGCCTGCAACCCCAAACGCGAGAGCCACTGGCGCCCCCCACAGCAGGGCCACAAGGAGATCCCTCCCCTCGTAATCAGTGCCGGCGAGTCCGAACACGGTTCCGTATACGACGGCCCTCGCGTTCGCATCGTCGGTCGGGGTGAACCCCTTGAACTCGATCCGGAATGAGTAGTTGCCTTTCAGGACCTCAGCTGTCTCCGGATCGAGCATGGTTCGATTGAGTTTCCCCATGAGCATCATTTGGGTCTGGGGAGGGTTTTGGTAGATTCCGCCGCTCGTCGGAAACAACGCGTCCCACTCGGTCTGATTCGTGACGTTCTTAGCGATGAGCCAGTCCCGGATGCCCGAATAAACAGCGTACGAAGGGTCCTTGATGCTGGGGCCCGTGAGGGAGTAGGTGTTCTCATATGGAGCCCTCACACTCGGATTGCCGTCGAAGAGGTGGACCTCTTGGCCATCGGGGCGCTCCCAAAACACGCGAATCTGCGTCCCGGTTGCGTTTCCGAATACGGCGGTCATAAACAGTTTGATCTCGGAAGGGAACGTGTCGAACTGAAAAGAAAAGGACTTTCTGAGCACGACGATGGTGTAGGTTTGGCCGCTGACGTTGAATGAAACCCGGACCTTGTCGAAGCCTCCGGGCTCCCCGTTGGATGGCAGGAGGATTGTGCGAGGGAGATGCTTGCCGGAGAAGATTTCCGACCATTCCGGGGCCGCCAGTTTCGGGTTGTTGGTCCACGCACCTGGATCGTTCCACGCTTGCACAACGTTGTAGGGAGCGAGAATCGGAACCAGCACCGCGAGAATGATCAGGAACCCGAGCATCGCCCCCGCGGCAAGGCCGCTCTTGGTCCTCAAGGCTTCCAAGAACGCCGCCTTAAGCCCAAGGGGCGCGGAAACGGCCGTCGCGCTACCTCCTTAGGGCCTTGATGCGCGGATCCAGGAGGCTGTAGGTCAGGTCCAGCAGGAACACGGTCACGACGAGGAGTAGAGCGTACATTGTGGTCAGCCCGATGACCACGGGGGCATCCTGAAGCGAGATTGCTTCGAAGAACAACGCGCCGAGTCCGGGGTAGTTGAATACCGTCTCCGTGATGATCGCCCCCGTCCAGGCGGCGGCGAGGGTGAGCGCGAGGGACGTCACAATCGGTGGGGACGCGGTGCGAAGAACGTATTTGCTGAGGACATCTCGTTCCTTCAGACCGCGAGCACGCGCAGCGAAGACGAAGTCCTCGTCCATCACCTGCAGGACGAGGTTGCGGGTCGTGTACGACCACGATCCAAAGACCGAGAAGGCAACAGCCGTCGCCGGGAGAATCATGTGCCACTCCAGGTCCTTGAAGTAGTCGTAGGGGGCCAAGATCCAGGCGACCAACACAGCCGCCCCGGCGGCCATCGCTCCATACCCAATCAGTCGATATTTCGTTCGTACGTGCTTGTTCGCCAGGTATCCAGCGAGCGCCAAGCCAATCGCAACTAAGGGTGGAAACGCCGCGAGGAGGGGCGCGGGAGGTAGAGGGGGCACACTCGTCAGTCCGCCCGACGGGAAGACTTTGAGTCCGAAGCCAAATACGAGGATGAACAAGATTCCGTACACCCACGGCGGAACAACAAATGTAGTGACGGAGAGGACGGTCATCCCGCGATCGAAGGGCGAAAGGGCCTTCCTGGCCATCCACAGACCGAGCCAGATGCCCACGACCGCCGCGATAACATTCGCGACGGTGAACAGTACGAGGCTCCTGGGAAGCCTCTCGAAAATAATCGCAGAAACCGACGCGGAGCCGTCTCCCGAACGAAGCTGCGTCGCCCTTCCGAGCTTCAGCTGTAGGGCACTTGCCGTATAGCGGATCGTCTTTTGCAAGAATGGCTCGTTCAGGCCTTGGGCTTCAATGGTCGCATTGTAGGTGATGTTGAACTGCCGAGCCTGCTCCTCCGGAGGTAGCCGATTGTAGGCGGGATTCCTCGCGTACGCCTGTTTGAGGTCCTGGTAGATCTGCGCCTTCAAAATCTCGTCGACTTTGCCGAAACCATTCGCAATCACCACTGTGACGTAAATCGCGATGACGAAGGTGATTGCTAGGAAAAGAGCGCGCCTGGCGAGGTAACGCCCGACCCCCATAGAGCCTAAGTAGCACGCGCCGCTGATTTAACGTTTTTGAGCAATCGTCTCGCCGAACGTTCCGCACCGCTTTCTTGCCGCATGGCAGCTTGATCGCCGGAACGACCGGCACATGCATCCTCGATTCAGCGTCCGAGTGTCGCGCCCGCGGCCCGCCGAACGAATTCCAAATGGGCGAGGCGCAGCGACGCATCCGTCAGTCGTCGGTCGAGGTCCTCCGCAACTTTTGGTTTCAACCCTACGCGGAACGGAATCTCGTATCGGATATCCATCAAAATCAGGGGAAGGGGTGAGACCGAGCCGAAGTCGTGGGGTCCGCCTGTGAGGGCGTCCTCCAGCTCGCTCAATGTCGCATCACCGTTCGCGACGGAGAGCATCCCCGCAATCATCCGTCGAACCATGCCTCGCCGGAAACTCCGTGCGCGCACGTCGATGAAGATCGCATCCTCGTTGCGTTCGACGCTGATCGAGTCGACCGTCAATGGAGCGACCACGGGCTCTGAGCAAAAGGCTTGGAAATTGTGTGTACCGATGAATGACCTCGCAGCCGCTCGGAGAACGGGCTCGACCACGTCCCCGAATAGGACGTACCGATACCAGCGCTCCATGGCGTGCCTCGGATGAAAGGAGGCCGGTACGGACGCGGCGGCCCAGGCCCAAACGTCCCTCGCCCTGTCGTTGAAGGCCCCGAGCACCGAATCGGGCCCGAGGGACGCGTCGAACGCGATGACGTTGCCCACCGCGCTGACGCCGCGATCGGTCCGGCTCGCGCTTCGAAAGAAAGCTTCCGTCGGATCCCGCATGATCTTCGCCGACCGCAAGGCCGTGATGCACTCCCCTTCGACGGTGCGCCGATCGGGTTGCCTCTGATGGCCATAGAACGCTCGTCCATCGTATGCGATCTTGAGCGCAACGCGCATGCCAAGGGATATCTTTCGTATGATATATCGAACGAGCATGCCGCGGGTGCGGGTCGTCCTCGTTGAGCCGAAGAACGAGGGCAACGTCGGCGCGGTCGCTCGCGCGATGAAGAACTTCGGGGCCTCGGACCTCGCGGTGGTGAACCCGTGTCCCCTGGGAAGCGAGGCCCGGCAGCGGGCGATGCACGGGGTCGACATCCTCGAGGACGCGACGATCGTCGCGGACTTCGATGCGGCGATACAAGGCGCCGATCTCATCGTGGGCACGTCGGGCATCGCCACGGCCAGCGAGAAACGATTCGCACGGATCGCCGTCCACCCGCGGGACTTCGCGACGAAGGTGCACGAGACCAAGGGCACCGTGGCACTCATCTTCGGACGGGAAGACTTCGGCCTTCTCATGGAAGAACTCCGCCGTTGCGACCTTCTCGTGACGATCCCGGCGGCGGACCCGTATCCGATCCTCAACCTCTCTCACGCCGTGACGATCCTCCTCTACGAACTTTTCACCGCGGGGGCCCACGGGAAAACCGGGCCCTCGATGTCGGGCCTCGAGAAAGAGAGGCTGCACGCGGCCCTCGCGGATCTGCTCGCCGCGACCGACTACCCCGCGCACAAAGTCGCCCGGACGAAAGTCATGTTCCGGCGCATGGTCGGTCGTGCGGTCCCGACCAAATGGGAATTCCACGCCCTCATGGGCGTCTTCGAACGCGCGACGAAGCGAATTCGTCGTCTCGAGGGCGGACGATAGGCCGCACGCCGGAGCGACGCGCCTATTTCGGGATTCCGATCCCCAAGCTCCGATCCGTCTTCTCCATGCTCTTGCGGCCGTCCTTCTGGATTTCCATGAGTGCGCGCACCGCGTCGATGTTTTCCGGCACGACGTCCGATTCCTGGTGGACCGCCTGGAAGTAGTACAGGCGCTTGCCGTCGACGACGTGGACGCCGTCCCACCACACGGCGATCTCGTACAGGTCCGAGCGGCTCCGCGAAAGGTCCCGGGCGATCTCCATGATCTGGGCCGTCGACTTGACGCCGTCGCCGCCCGAGACGAGAGCGATTCGCGGGAATCGCCTCCATACCTCCAGGATCTGAGCCGCGTCCGCCGACTTCTTCAGGTCCACCGCGAGCGTATGCAGGTGCATGATCGTCGTCGGCACCTTGACCGCAATCGTGTGAATGTCGAGGTCCGGCAAGACGCTCTGCACGTCGGGGCCGTGGTGGCTCGGCATTTCGAGCTCCGGCTCGATCGCGTTAATGGGACCTTTCTTCGAATCACCCGGATCCGTGGCGCGTCGCACCAGGACCGCGAGGACCTTGTCCACGCCGACATGGGCGTCGAGCGGGTAGAGCGTTCGGATGAGTCCCGTCGTGTTGCACGAGGGCACGCGGACGAATGATGCGCCGATGCATTCGGCATAATTCGCGGCCGCGTTGAACGACAAATTCGTGAGGGCGTGCTCCTCGCCGCCTTGCCAGATCGCCTTCACGCCCGCTTTTTCGTAGAGGGCTTTGTAGCCACTCTCCTCGGGAGTACAGTCGACGACGAGGTCCGCCTCGCCGACGAGATCGTCGAGGATCCCAGCAGCCTTCACGCCAGCCTTCTCGAACTTCGCGAGCGCGTCCTTGTTCGCGGCGTACACGGCATATCCCTTGCGTACCGCGAGCTTCGCCTCGAAGTCCGGCTTCGTCTTCGCGACGCCGATCAGGCGCATGTCGTCTTGCAACGCGACCGCGTCGGCGACGCGCTTGCCGATCGTCCCGTATCCGTTGATTGCGATCTTGGCTGGCATGGAGAAGGAGCCCCACGCACCGAACGGTGGGGGGACTAAAAAGTTTGTGCGGTCCGGAAGGATATTCCGCCGGGCCTCGCATACGGACGGCATGATTTGCTACTACTGCGAGAAGAATGCGCGTGCGATTTGCCGGTTCTGCGGGGCCGGGGTGTGCCCGGATCACACGAGGGCGAACCGATTCGTGAGCGGATGGGCCGCCGAAGGCCGCGCCGACAACATCGTCGTCTTCAACGCGATCTGGTGCGGCCGTTGCGCCGTCCAGCCGATGTACATGGCCTAGCGGGGCGGGACGCCTCGGGCGTACAGCTCCCGCCGGATCCGCGGGACCATCGCCATCAGCACGGCGGATTCCGTGAGATCGTCCCGATCGAGCCGACGTTCCGTGAGGTAGCCGATCGCGCCCTCTTTCGAGCCGATGCCGCGAATCCCCGTCAGGCGCGCCATCGCCATCCCAACGGTCCGGCCCGCCTTGACGCTCTCGAGGATGCGCGGCGGATACGTGAAACCCGGTCCGTGCCCGACGGTCATGTTGCCCGCGCGATCGACGACGGCAGCGTATTGGACGTCGAAGTAGTCCGAGATCGTCGGGGACCACACGAGTCCGGCCTCGATTCCGATGCCGAAGTCACCGGTCCCGATCGCCGCCCTGGCCCGATTCACCGCGCCGGTGAGGGCTTCGTCTCCGAACGGCTGCTCGGGGACATCGGTCCGTACCCGCACGCCCTGCACCCGGGCTCGGAGGGACAGGTCCGCCATCACCCGACGGACGGCCCGGACCTTGACCGGGTTGTCCGTGCCGACCCGGACACGCAGCGGGGTCAGGCGTCGGCCGGTTCGGTCGATGACGCCGACTCGGATCCGTCGGGAGGCGATCGGCAGACCGTCTTGCGCGAGGACCATTGACACCGCGCGGATTTCGAGGGGGCGTAGGCCTTTCGCAGCCCGGGTCTCGTTCAGTGCGATCGCGACCGGATGGCGCTCAGCCGACACGACGATTACATCGAGACCCGGGAGGTCGTCCGCCGGGCCGTACGGATCGTCGATCGGCTCGATCTTCGCCGGACGCCACTTCCGCGCGGCCAGAAAACGCTTGAGATTCCGCTCGCGCGTGGCGTACGGATTCACGCGGGTCCGCGACTCGCGGGCGAACCGGTCCGTCGTCAGGCCGATCAACACGCGCTCGGGCCGGCCTTCGAACGCGGCGCGCAAAAGCGCCTCGTGCCCTTTGTGCAGGATGTCGAACGTCCCCCCGAGGACGACCCGCATCGTCGGCCCATCCGGTCCGCGCGATATAAGCGTGCTCACGGAGACAGACGGCCTTCGTGGATCGCGATCAAGTCGGAGTATACCGCGAAGGCGGTTTGGCGCAACCCCGGATTCCGCTCGACGATCTGAAATTCCTTGAGCATGTCGGTCCGCACCGCAACGGAACTCGAGGTGCCATTCACCGAGAACATCGGATGATCCGAGCCGATCGCCTCGAGAGACACGGACGCTCGCACGGCGCGTCCTTCGCGCCATCCCCGGGCGACCTGCTTCATGCGCTTCCCCTCCGCCCCCGCGGCCCGAACGGCGTCGGCTGGCATCGTCGAGACCCCTTGCCGAGGGACCCGCTCGGGTCGCAACCTGCCCCCCATGAGCACGTTCGCGAGGAGACACGCCTTCACGGTCGCATCCCATCCGTCGAGGTCCATCGACGGATCCGTCTCCAGGAGCCCGATTCGCCGCGCCGCCTCGACGCCGTCCGCATAGGTCCGCCCGGCTTCGATCTCGGAGAGGACAAGGTTCGTCGTGCTGTTGAGGATGCCCTCGAAGGATTCGATCCGCGCTCCGCGAAGCACCTCTTGGAACAGGTTGAACACGGGCGCCCCATCCATCACGGTCCCTTCATAGCGGAATCCGACGTGGTTGTCGCGGGCAATCTCGCGCAGACGACGATAGTGGTACACGACCGGGCCTTTGTTCGCGGTGATCAGATGCTTGCCGGTGTGCAGCGCCGCGAGGCCGTGTTCGACCGCGACCTGTCGGGGGCCAATCCGCAGCGGCGTGAGCTCGAGGACGATGTCGGCCCGAGCGTGGCGGATATATTCTGGTGCCGGTCGCGCGATCCCGCGGCCGCACGATTCGAGGGAGACGCCCGCGTCGGCCAGGCGGAGCGCCTTCCGCAAATCGATCCCGCGTAGATTCTCCACGGATCCGTGACGTGCGGTGAGAATCGCGACGACGGACGCGTCGAGTCCGAACGCGCGGGCCAGCTCGGACCGCCGCTCGAGAAGGAGTCGCGCGAACTCCCGGCCCACATTCCCGAAACCGACGAGGACGATCCGGCGCCGCATTCGGTTCCGCCTTCAGATCTCGAGGGCTTTTCCCGCCCCGCGCCGCGCAGCGGCGACGACCACGAATTCGGCCAGCGCGGCATCCTGCACCCCGACGCCAGTCAGGTCGGCGATCGTGATCTCTCGGTCCGAGGTTCGACCGGGCTTCAGTCCCGCCGCAATCTCGCCGAGCTCCGCGTAGACGTCCGCCGCGCGGAACACCCCCGCTTCGATGGCATGATGGATTTCCCCCAGGCGAATGCATTGATCGAGGCGATCCGCGACGACCTTGTCGGCTTTTTCGAGCACCCGGACGTCGAGTTCCTGCTTGTCCGGACTGTCCGCACCGACGGCCGTGATATGCATCCCGGGGACGACCCACTCGGCGTGAACGAGCGGCTCCCGAGCGGGCGTCACCGTGACGATGACGTCGGATCCGCGCACCGCCTGTTCGATCGTCTTCGCGGGGAGCACCCGGATGTCGTGACGCTTCTCCATCTCCTGCGCAAAGCGGCTGGCCTTCGCCTCGGAGCGCCCGAAGGCGATGACGCGCTCCGGCTTCCTCACGCCGAGGATCGCATCGAGCTGGAAGCGCGCTTGCGTCCCGACGCCGACGATCCCGACCCGCTCGACCTCGCGCTTCGCAAGGAGGTCCACCGCGAGCGCGCCCGCCGCTCCCGTCCGGAGATCGGTGAGGTATCCGTTGTCGAAGAGGACCGCTTGCGGGAAGCCCGTCGTCGCGTCGAAGACGAGGACGATGCCGCTCCCGGTCGGAAGCCCCCGGTCCGGGTTGGCGTATGATCCGGAGGCGACCTTGATCGTGAAGGACCGCGACCCTTGAAGATGGGCCCCTTTCACGTGAGCCTCGGCCCCCGACTTCGGGATGTCGAGGTGGATGACGCCCGGGAGGATCGCCTCGCCTCGGGCCATCCGGACGAACGCGTCCCGGACCGCGGGGAGCGCCTCGGCCGGCCCGATCAGATCGCGGATCTCCCGCTCCGACAGGAGAAGGACTTCCATCACGCCTTCCCTTTCTCGGCCCGGAGCTCACGGAGCAGCGCGTCGATCCGCTCCAATCCCTGGGTGAGGTACCCGGCCGCGTCCCCCATCCCGATCCGGATGTAGCCGTCCATCCCGAAGTGGTCGCCGGGCACGATGAGGGTGGATTTCTCTTTCAACAGCCGCCACGCGAGGTCCGAGGAGTTGATCCTCAGAGCGTACCGCAGGAAACAGATCGCGCCCGCGGTCGGAGGAATGTAGGAGAAGAGGGAGCCATGGTCCCGGATCCAGTCGGCAATGATCGGATAGTTCCGCTGGAGGATTGAGCGCGTTCGGGCCAGGATCTCCTCGCGACGCTTCGGCGCCAGGGCGATCTGCGCGAGCCGATCGGACAAATAGGTGGGCGCGAGAGTCGTGTAGTCGTGGTAGCCCCAGAGAGTTGCGACCATTTCCGGAGGCGCGACGATCCATCCGATTCGCAGCCCGGGAAGGCCGTACGCTTTGCTCAGCCCGTTCACGATCAACGTCCGTTCGTAGTCGCCCCAGACGCTCTGCGTCCGCGGCCCTTCCCGCTCCGCGCCAAGATACACTTCGTCGGAGAGGAGCCACGCACCGCGGTCCCGGGCCGCGTCGAGGAGCGATTTCCGTTGCGCGTCGCCCATGACCGCGCCGGTCGGATTGTTCGGATCGCAAATCGCGATCGCTTTCGTCTTGCGCGTCACGAGCGAGGTGAGCTCGTCCGGATCAAACTGCCACTTCCGATCTTCCCGAAGACGGAGCGGTTTGACGTTGCCGCCGAAGGCCTGGACGAGGCCCCAATTCTCCATGTAGTTCGGCAGCATGACGACGACCTCGTCCCCCGGTTCGACGAAGTGCCACATCGCGAGGAGGTTCGCCTCCGACGAGCCGGTCGTCACCAGGACGTGGTCCGGGGTCGCGCCTCGGTACAAGTCCGCAATCTCGGACCGGAGCTCCAGCGTGCCGTTGCCCTGCGAGTAGGCGAGCGGATGGTCCAGGAACCGCTCCGTCGCGGCCTCGTCTCGAAGGAGTTCGCGCAGCGGGATCGGCTGGACTCCACTCTCGGACAGGTTGTAGTCGACCGAGTTCTCCCAGGTGGATTGCCATCGCTCCATTTCGAACGGGACGATCTTCACGCGCTTCCCCTCGCGGCATCGGAGGCGCGCGATTAATACGTTCGTCGTGCACTCTCGATCGGATCATACCGAGGCGCAGGGCCGGCCAAGGCAGCTCGTGGAATCGAACACAAATCAACCTTGAATAAGGTTAACAAGGCGAAATCACCGCGCTCTCCCCGACGGCCAAGATCCTCGGTTTCGACCGGCTCGGGCGCCGGTGCCGCTACAAATAAATTCCGCTCTCGTTAAATAGTAGAGACGCATTGCCAGCGGCCGAATCAGAGGGGGCATGAGGCGGCTCGGCGTGGTCGAGAACATCGCCCACGACGGGACGGTCCTCGTCCGATCCGAGTTCGCCCCCTCGCGAGGCGCCGACGTGCGGGACAAACGGAACCGACCGCTGGGCCGGGTGGTCAAGGTCTTCGGACCGGTCCGCGAGCCCTTCGCGGCCGTACGGCCCGCCGGGGCCGCCTCGCTGTCCTTGATCGGAGCCGACGTGTTCGTTGCTGAGGGAGATCATGCCGACAAAGAAGATCGAAGAAGCCGAAGAAGTCACTAGATGCCCCGAGTGCAATTCGGGCCACCTGTCGTTCGATTACGAGCGCGGCGAGCTGATCTGCGAGGAATGCGGCCTCGTCCTGACGGACCAGATGATCGACCAAGGCCCGGAATGGCGGGCCTTCGACGTCGAGCAGGGCGAGAAGCGCGCGCGCACGGGCGCGCCGATGACCTACACGATCCACGACAAAGGCCTCTCGACGACGATCGGGTGGAAGAACAAGGACTCGTACGGCAAGTCGATCCCGACCCGCAATCGCGCCCAGCTCTATCGGCTGCGGAAATGGCAACGCCGGATCCGGGTCAGCAACGCGACCGAGCGCAACCTCGCGTTCGCCCTCAGCGAGCTCGACCGGATGGCGAGCGGGATGGGACTGCCGCGGAACGTCCGGGAGACGGCCGCCATGGTGTACCGGAAGGCCGTAAACAAGAACCTGATTCGCGGGCGGTCGATCGAAGGGGTCGTCGCGGCGTCGCTGTACGCTGCGTGTCGCCAGTGCAACGTCCCGCGGACCCTCGACGAGATCGCGAATTCGTCCCGCGTGGGCCGCAAGGAAATCGGCCGGACCTACCGATTCATGACCCGCGAGCTCAAACTCAAGCTGATGCCGACGAAGCCCCAGGACTACGTGTCCCGGTTCTGTTCGGAACTCAAGCTCACCGGCGAGGTTCAGTCGCGCGCCGTCGAGATTCTGAAGGAGGCTCAGGACAAGGAACTCACCTCGGGACGCGGGCCGACGGGCGTCGCCGCGGCGGCGATCTACATCGCGTCGATCCTGTGCAACGAGCGGCGCACGCAGCGCGAGGTCGCCGACGTCGCCGGCGTGACCGAAGTCACGATCCGGAACCGCTACAAGGAACTGACGGAGAAGCTCGGCATCAAGGTGGAATTGTAAGCCGGCCCACGCCCACAATGGCGCTCGATTCGTTTCCCCGGTTCAGAGATCGTAGACGAGCGCGACGACGCCAATCGACCAGCCGATGATCCCCGAGACGACGTAGACGATCTCGAACGCAGGAATCGCGTACGGAAGGACGACGACAAACGCGAGGGCGAACAGGACGGCGGCGGACCAGATCGGCCACATCTCGGACGTCTCCCGCGGCCGGATTCGGAGGCCCGCCCGGACGATGAGGATCGAGGCCCCGACGGCCATCACGAGCTTCTCGCTTAAGACCGCGACGCCGGGCGGTTCCGAGCCCGCGGCGATCAGCAACAGGTGATAGACCAGAATCCCGACGAGCACCACGAAACCGCCCGCAACGGACCATCGGAGGAGATTCCACCATCGCGTCGCCTCGACGCGATCCTGAATCCGTCGGTACAAGAGGAACGGGGAGGACAGCCGCAGTGCCACGGTGACACCCGCGATCGGGACGAAATAGACCGGATCCGAGATCGCCGAGTTCACGAGTAGGACAGCCGCGATCCCGATCGCCAAGATGACGACGATGAGCGCGGCAAAAATCCGTCGGGACGCCGCGAACGTCCAGGCGCGGTGCAAGATCGGAAGGAACGCCAGCAGGACGGAACCGGCGACGAGCATCGCCGCAAACAGGTAGACGAGTTGGACTTCGGCGGCGGTCGCGATCGTCGATCCCTCCATCGAGTTCGTGCGGCTAGGGGAGGCGGAGATTGCCCCGGATGATCGGAATCGATTGGCCGCCGACCCGCACGACCTTTGGTTTCCCGTCCTCCATCTCGACGCTCACTTCGATGCGGCTGGCATGGTGGACTTCGATCCCCTGTTCGATGACGAAGGTCGGCCCGGGCAGCTTGCCGCGCGATGCGAGGTATGCGCCGCACGCGCCCGCGGCGCTCCCGGTCGCCGGGTCCTCGATCCCGAGATCCGGGACGAAGCTCCGCGCGTGGACGGCCGCCCCCGGCGTCTCGCCGCCGAGGGCGAACACGTAGCAGACGACTTTCTCACCGAACTTGGAGAGGACCTTCCCCAGGGCCCGGAGGTCCGGATCCAACCCTTTCACCAGGTCGATCGATCGAAGGGGGACTTGGAGGGACGGGACGCCGGTCGCCGCGATCTGCGGGACGAGCCCCTTCAGGCCGACGTCTTTCGTGCGCACCCCCAGGGCCGATGCGAGCGGCTCGGCATTCTTGATCTCGGCCCCGAGCGACGGCCCCCCCTGGGTCATGATGACTTTCTTCACCTGGCCGCCCTCGCAGATCAATTCGAGCGGCAGCACGCCGATCTCGAGTTCCTGGTAGACGACGGAGGATCCGTCTGGGTGCGGGACGAGGCCTTCCATCGCCGCGACGAACGCGGTGCCGATCGACGGATGGCCGG
>Ga0209237_1000651_pt1 | contig 19994 bp, 27 predicted proteins | sample GraSoi013_1_40cm_2_FD_185820 | JGI IMG/M metagenome (GOLD analysis project Ga0209237, IMG submission 185820) | Grasslands soil microbial communities from the Angelo Coastal Reserve, California, USA - Sample 10_02_2013_1_40cm (SPAdes) (version 2) | ecosystem: Environmental > Terrestrial > Soil >... | reverse complement strand
AAGACAAATCAATTAACGTAATATATATCGGTTTCACAACGAAATTGACTTGGCGAAAATTAGTGCCGGGGTCGCCTAGCCTGGTAGGGCGCGCGCCTGGAAATTGGTTAAACCATAAAGCGCGTACTCGCAAGGGTCCGAGAGTTCAAATCTCTCTCCCGGCGCCTTAATCTAGTTTAAAGCCCACCCTGCCATTATGGAACTAATTGAAGCAAGAGCTTGGAAATCCACAGTTTACGTCGATCTATGACTATGATAACAGGATTGATAGGCCTACAAAATTATTGAAAAAGAGCTTTCCACGGAAAAAGCAGAACTAATCAAGAAATATGACCGATCTATGATGACTGAATCTCTGGCTAAAGCTACAAGACACAAACATCTTCAAGTTATTCTGAACCTGACTAGGTTTCTTGGTAAAGATTGGAAGGATGCCACAAAGGAGGACATCGATAGTGTGACAGTGAGAGTAGTCCAACAATATTGTAATGATTCTGGTCAAGAGACTAACACAAGCTATGATCATAAGAAAATCCTAAAGATCTTCTTTAGATGGTTCAAGTTTGGTTCACGTAAAAAAGAGGAAGCTGGGGACCCGCAAGAAATCAAGAATATCAAAATAAAAAAAGATGGCCCTAGAGCTTACGGTGTAGCACTGGCTTCATTTGATAAAGGAGATATACCTGCAGAGTTTACAGCCCTTACTTTATAGAAATATGTAACACCGGGTGTAACTATTGTATTGGTATACGAAGTAACATTTCCTAGATTCACATAACCTGTCTCTGAACCAGAGCTAGTAGATCTGTATACTTTGTATCCTGTTATTGCAGAACCCCCGTTACTTGATGGGGGCTGCCATGAAATTGTGATATTTCGAGTACCTGCAGTAGCTTGAAGAATCTGTGGTGCAGATGATACAGTAGAAGTGTTAGATGAGCTACCATCTATTACAGAAACTGTTTGACTTTCAGTGTTGACCACATAAATTTTGTTGGTAACGGGGTTTACGCCAACGCTTGCTGGATTACTTCCCACCGCCACCGAACCAATAACAGTGTTTGTTGCGCCGTCTACTATGGTAAGGCGGTTGCCTCCATCAGAAAAATATACCTTGTTCGTATTTGGATCAACTCCAACTCTACCCGCACATCCGCATCCAGCATTTATGGTGCTCGTCAATAGATTCGTGTTTCCATCTATTACAGATGCTGACGGAGATCCTCCAACGTAGATTCTGTTTGTGTCGGGGTTTACTCTGATCCCTGAGGGCCACGCATTGGAGCTGCCAAGGGTGACGTTTTTCAGGACAGTATCTGTCGAACCGTCAATTACCGCTACGTAGCTTGCTGCACTTTGGTAGGAACCGCCCATCACCTTAACTGCTTTTACGCAAGCTACATAGGCCATATTCGTAACAGGGTTAACCGCAACATCCACAGGTAAAATGTTTCCTTGAGGCTGGTTATTCATTGTATAAGTACCGCAGGCCCTAAGGCTCTTGCTGATAGTGTCAGTCATACTATTTACCACGAATATGTCCTGATTATTAGACTGGACGTAGATCTTGTTTGTACTTGGATTGACAGCAAAATATTGAGGATAGGGAATGCCTGTTATAGTTCCAGTAATTGCATTGGTAGCGCCGTCGATGATGACTATCTTACCGGAGCCATCTGCAACATAGATTCTGTTAGTTTTCTGATTGACTCCCACACCCGCGAAGCCATCATCGTATCCGGCCCATAACTTGTCTATCACACTGTTGGTCGAGCCATCTATGACGAAGGCATAGCTGCTGTTATACGTAACATGGTTGAACGTAGTTACATAAATTCTGTCCGTGTTTGGATTGACATCTATGTCAAAAGGATAATATCCCAATGATGTTGTGGCCGTAACTGTGTCCGCAAATGTATTGTGTGAAATCATCATAAACGATACCAAGAACAATGAGGCAAAAACAATCGTTAGCCATAATTTACTGCCAATGGTATCTTTCAGTATGGTTACAATCAGAACACTATAGACTCGTTACATTTCTGACTATACCGAAATTATTCTAGAAGATCAGTACAGATAACTATATTCTCACTTGCGTAGTCTCATATACGACTACGAAGCAAACTTTGTTGATTCTTTGCATTTATACTACATTTTTGTAGGCAAACAAGGTTGAGTTATTTTCTTTGCAGGTGAGCTTGTATCTTTAGCCTTATTTCTGGCGTTCTTTTCAAAATTATTGAATGAAAATCAGAAGATTCTTCAAGTCCTAAATATCTCTTATTTCTTTGCAAGAAACCATCAAAAAAGACACCGCATATGAATCCCACATAAAGTCCGTAGGAAAAATCCTCAAGGCTTGTAGTGCCTAAAGACGTGGCTTCTGATAAGACCATTTTTGGATAATCCAGGGCATATGAGATCACATCGTTGAGATTCTTTTCTTCAATTACATCTAATCCCATATCAGAGCGCAACTTTAGCTTCTATTTAGAATTTCTGAAAATTTGGCTCATTTATAAATAGGATAAAAAAAAGACACATTTATGGGTGGAGCAAAGAAAAAGTCGCCTGCACAAGCAGAAAAATCTCAACAGGCAGAAGCACAAAAGAAAGAAGGTGGCACAAAGAAGGGAGAGAAAAAGGAGCAGAAACAAAAGACAAACATTTCTGTCATAATAGACCAGAACCAAGCAATGAATTTCATAAAAAGCTCAAAGGTCTTTACTGTCCAAGAGCTGTCAAGGCAAACCAGCGTGAAAGTATCTGCCGCAAATGCGTTTTTACAAAATTTACTAAAGCAAGGTGCAGTAAAAAGAATAGGTGGTTATAGCGGCCATCATGTCTATGTTCCAGCTTGAATTATAGAAAATATATCTCCAGGTTTTACTTCTTTTACTGCATCTAGATTTGATGTTATTTTGCCAATCAGAGTCATGGATTTTGCAGGAGAGACATCTTCAAAAAAGAAACAAATTGAACTATTTGACGCCATAAAACCTACATCGCCTTTTTTGAACTGTGTTCTGAGTTTTTCACCTCCGGCATTAAGATTTGTATCCATGAATGCTATGCTGACACCCATCATGTGAGCATTTCCTTCAAGTGGTAAAGACCTAATTATAACTCCAACTGTCTTAGGGGCAAGATGTCGTTTCAATTCCAAGTTTAGAAGCGCTTTTCCTTTTAGCGATAAAACTAAATCGACTTTGGAAACAGATCCTGCACTCATTTTTGAAGAGGGGATTATGAATTATATAACGTTTCTTTATCCAACATGCTGATGTCTGACGAGCCTGAGGAAGTTGGTGCAGAGACAGAAGAGGCTGCACCAGAGGAGGAAGCGCCACTTTTAGCACCACAAGTAACTGAAACTACCGAAGTTCTTACTGAAGAAGAGGAAGCTAAACCGGTAGTTAAGAAAGGAAAGAAAGAACAATCTCCTGAAGATATTGCAGAGCAAGAAAGACTACAGAAAATTATTGCTGCAAGAGAAGTAATAGAAGTTGATCCTATCCATGTACCTGTAGAGTACGAAACTACCGGAAGAGGGAAGATAATGATAGGACCCCCCACACTTACACGCTTTGAAAAGGCAAGGATACTTGGTGCTAGAGCATTACAACTTTCACTTGGCGCGCCACCATTCATATCAGTCCCAAAAGAAGTTGCAACATCGCTCGATCTTGCTTATGCAGAACTTGAAAAACGTGTTATTCCAATTACAATAAGAAGAGTTCTACCAAACGGTGACTTCCAAAATATCCCCATCGATCTTTTTGACTGATGGATGATTCGTCGATAAGATTTTAATAGAATGCATAATTTGTGGTGATAGGGTTTTGTTGAGTGAAATAGAGGGGGTTCATCTAAGTGAAAGTACTTCTTACTCAGGTAAGATAATAGAAATAAACAAACAACCTGTGATAGAATGTGCTCTTGATATACTGACTGAATTAGTAAAATACAAAACCGTTATCCTAAAGGCTAGGGGAGAGTCAATACCCATAGCAGTTGCTGTGGCAAATGTGATTACTGAAAACATGTTAAAGGGAAACTCGAAAATACTTGATATCGAAGTAGATAGCGAAAACGCAGATGGAAAGTATGCTTATGCCCTAGTTTCTATAATTGATATTACTATATCTAAAATAAATTAAAAGGCGCTTCCAGGACCTTTGAGAAGCATGTTCTCACATTCCTTGCAGATTGCCTCGTCAATATTAGACTCTAATCTATGATGAATATCACAAATCAAGAGACTTGATTTGATGTAGTTGCAGAGTCCAATGAATTTGGATAGACTTGATGGCGTATAGGCCATGTTCGAGGCTAAGTTGCTACAAATATCATTTATCATATCCGACACTTCCTTTACCAAGAGGAGTTTGCTAATAAGAACTGGATCTCCACGAGTTCCTCTAACGTAATTGCTAATTGCTGCTTGAGTTACACCAAGAAGTTTTGAGACTTCCTCCTCTCTTATCTTGTGTTCTTCGATTAGCTTCTTTGCTAATATTGCTCTTAATGCTGGGATGAGGGTCTTTGTCTCTATCTCTGAAGGAAGAAGCATACGAAAAAATGTCTTTGTAAAATATTTAAAGGTAATCTTCTGCGCACGATAACTTAATTGTGAGGTCAAGTCAGATCGGTCCGTTGCAAGAAATTATCTCAAAATTGCGCTCTCTCATCTTGGATACGACAAAAAACTCTGATTCTGATTGTATTGCATTGTCTGGAGGGCTTGATAGCTCAATACTGGCATCTTGTCTTGAATATGGAAAGATTCAGGCATTTGCTATGGTGACAATGGATTTTCCTTCAACTGATTTGGTGTATGCTCAACTAGTAGCAAAACTCTATCATATGAACTTGGATGTTATAACTGCAACCATTGAAGACTTGCTAGAGGCAGCAGAACAAACAATCAAAATTTTGAAAGTCTTCAACCCGATTGAAATTCGGAATAACATTGTAACATATCTTACTATGAAACATGCAAAAAATAATAGATTCAAATCTATTATGACTGGTGATGGAGCAGACGAACTTTTCGCTGGATATCATTTCTTTCAGAGATTGTATTTGACTGACTTGCAAAAAGACCTTGAAAGAATCTGGGAAATAATGCATTTTCCTTCTAAATCAATATCAAAATCCCTCGGGCTTTCATTGCAAACTCCATTTCTTGACAAAAAAGTAACGCATTATGCAAAAAAGATTCCACCAGAATTCAAAGTCAGAGAAGAAAGGGGCAAGAAATACGGAAAATGGATTCTAAGAAAAGCATTTGAGGACATACTGCCAGAATCTATTACCTGGAGGGAGAAGGCAGCAATGCAAGATGGTTCTGGTACTGGCGGTCTTACTTCCTTTTTTGCTACCCTCGTACCAGATCTAATATTTTCAGAAAAGACAAAGAAATATGCTCAAAAGGAAAAAGTCACTCTTAACTCCAAAGAATCACTTTACTATTATGAGCTGTACAGAAAATACTACGATTTTCCTGCAAATCTTGTAGAGTCAAAAACTAGATGTCCACAATGTAATTTCTCAAAAGAAACAGAGTCGCATTTTTGCCGCATGTGTGGCAGTTTCCCAATCTAATCCTTTTTCCATTTGTTGGGCTTCTTGGTAAAAATTCTCTTGCAGCCGTGGCAACAAAAATAATATTTCTTACCTTTGTACTCGTGTAATAGAGCAAGACTTTCATCAAGCTCAATTCCACACACTGGATCCACCGGCATATTGTGACTCGTCTGTTATTTGTATTTAAAACTTACAATCATGGCGATAACTTGTTGACAAGCTCAGAAAATTCTGCTTCGCTTAAAACAGGAGTGCTTGTTAATTGTAGATTTTCTTCTACATGGGCGGGGGATTTTTGACCTACTAGAGGAGCAATAATGCCAGGTGTAGAACGAACGAATTGTAAGGCCCTGTGAGATGGATGTATTAATCCTCCAAACTCTGGTAATACATTTGGTGCCAGTAACTTTGCTTGCATTAGTGGAACACTAGCAAATACACCTATCCCAAGTTTAACTGAAGCTTGTAGCATAGTGTATTGATTACCGTCCAAAACTTGATTCTTTAGTGTCAGAGCCTGATCAAGATACATGTTGTATGGGAGTTGAATGAATCTAAACCCATTATTATCCCCCCCAACTTCTCTGGCTAACTTTACTACATCTAAAATCGAAATGTATTGTGGATGCTCTACTGGTACTCTAAAGCAATCCCAGGTGGCCATTCCATAATATCTTATTCTTAGAGATTTTCTCTGACCTTCGTAAAATTCGAATACATCTTTTAATTTTTTCATAAATTCCTCCTTTGAGATATCTTGGAGTTGTCCTTCTGCAGAATTGTGTATGTACATCAAGTCTATGCATTCTAGGCCGAGATTTTTGAGACTTCGTTGAAGTTGATCTTGTAGGTAAGGTATTGTCATACAATGATACCCAGAAGAAATCTCTTCTGATTTGATAACTCCGGGTTTTACCAAAGTATTTTGAATGTTTTGCCAGAAATCTTCCTTTACGTCCCCATCATTTGTGATATAACCATTTTTCGTGCTGATGAAAAGTTCGTCTCTTGTTGCCTTTTCATCGCGTATTAATTCTGCCACCCCGCGCCCAACAGATCTTTCTGCCTTCTGTGACCTGTAATTAATCGCAGTATCTATGACATTGATACCTATCATCACTGATTTTTTGATAGCTTCCGTAACTAGCGCATCCGTAGAATCATCAGCGTTACCCAGATATGTTCCAATTCCTATTGACGAGAGTGTCAATCCTGTAAATTGCTTAAAGTAGTTTGCTGTGATTCCTGATTGCCTTTTTGCAAAATTTGCCGTGCCCTCCTGTGTTGCCCAACCTGCGATCATAAAATAGCTTCTAACGTGGTCGATTTAATTCTACTCAACTACCTTATAAAAAAATCCACAAGAAAGGCAACTACTAGTAAAGCACATGTGATTCTGCTGTAAGATACGAAGTCACGCATTACAGGGGTTAAACCTTCTACCTGATCAAATTTAATCTTGAGAGAAAGACCCGATTTTATTACAATGGGAATGGTAAATAACGTAATCAAGGAAATTAGTGGAAAAATGTGCATTACAACGGAGGCAACAATTATTCCATAAGAAATTATCGGAAACATCCATACAGTAGTTGCTGCTTTTGTCTTTCCTAGTACTATGACAAGAGTTTTTCTTCCATGGGCTTTGTCTGCATCATAATCAGGAAACGAATTTACAAAAAGAACAGTAGATGATAAGACTCCGGAAACTATACCGGCAAGGATTGGTTCAACTGTAATCTGGGAACTTTGAACAAAATATGTTCCAAGAACTATCATACTTCCTTTGATAGTGACAAACAATTCTCCTAGTCCAGAATCGACTATTCTGGTAGAATAAAAGTAAATTGAAACAATTGCAAATCCTAAAATTATAGCAATAGTAATCCCCCTTTCATAAATAAAGTAAGCTCCAATTAACGATCCTATAATTAGCAAAATTAATCCTGCTCTATAAACTTGGTTTGGTTTCAGCAATCCCTCTGGTAATACTCCGGTGCCACCACTGAACTTTGTTCTTCTTGTTTGCGTGTCAATTTGTCTTTTGTGGTCCCAATAGTCATTGAGCAAGTCGACACTTGCATGCAAAGCAATAACACCAGCAAATGTTAACGCAGCAAATTCTGCATTTAATGTTTTATTTTGCCACCAATTTATTGCAAGCCCTAGACAAACTGCGATTACTGAAGCAAGTAGGAATCTTAGTCTTATGACTCTCAACCAAGCGGACAGCATTTTAACTAAGTCATAGATTAAGGGGTATTTCGGTATATGTTTTACTAGAACATCTTAACGTAGTTTTTCTAAATCTATGCTCTCAACCGGCTTGCGGCCATTGAAACCTTCATCTTTACCGTGCCAGAATTTTATTTCGGTTTCTCCTTCTTTCCAGCAAAGCCATATTTCTTCGTTGAACCGAAGTGACGGGAAATCTAATAGACCTTGTTCAACACTTTTTATCATAACTCCCATACTTTCAAGTTCTTCAATTGACTTGTAGAAATTTGTAATTGCCAAATTAAGTTCTTGTTTTTTATAAACATAATCTTTGAAGTTTGTCATGTATTTTGGATCCGTCTCCATCTCCGACTGGATTTTATCCACCTCACTCTTAATATTCACAATATGCTTGAATTTCTCGATTACCGAAGGCAGTATTGCATTTGCTTCTTTTAGAGTAAAATGAGAGAACACTAATCTAGCTTAACAAGATGGCCCAGTTAAAAGTATTAGGCGATTTCTTGAAACTAAAGCGATGATATGACTTCTGCAATCATTCTTGATGCAAGATGTGACGTTCTGTCCTTGATATCATAATTTGGGCAAACCTCCATGATGTCTAATCCTAGAATTCCTTTTTTTGCAAGCGACTTGAGCAAAATGATAGTTCCAGTGTTTCCAAGTCCTAGCGGTACAGGAACTGAGACTCCGGGAGCATAGGCAGGATCGATGGCATCCATATCAAAGGAGACGTACACATTTTTGCCAATTTTGTTTAGAATGATTTCTTCGATTTTCATTATGCCATTTTTTGCAATATCAAAAGGAGTGATCATATACAAATCATATTTCTTGATGTTATCGATTTCTTCCTGTTCGGGGGTTCTCACTCCTATCTGGATACTTGATTTCATATCGATGAATGGTAAGACATCGTAGAAAACTGAACCGTAATAGCCTTGTACTGAACTAACAAAGTCTGGGTGTGCATCAAAATATACTAGTGAGAGGGGACCGTGTTTTTTTGAAACGGATTTGATAATCTCTGTTGATATTGAGTGATCACCGCCTAGCGATAAAGGGATCTTTGACTTGGAAACTATCTTGTCAATTACTTTTGTAACTTCACTTCGTTCTATGTTTCCATAATCGTAAACCTTTCTATTTATTCCAGAAAATGGAAGTCCTAGGGAGATGGTGTTTCCCCTTTTGTAAGTGTCCCTAATTGACGAAATCTCTCTTATTTTGTGGGGTGCTTCAGAGGCACCTTTTCGTAAAGAATGAGACTTGGACTCGTCAGGAATTCCAACAATTATGATGTCAGCTTCATCAAAGCTATCAGTGTTTGCCCAACAAATTTTCATTCCTTATACTCTGGCCATGAAATTATAAAACATTAGTTGTATAACTTTATTCTAGTTCTAATGTGAAACATCTCCAACCAGAAGACACCGGATTTTGCCTTTGCGTGACAAGAGAAGGGCACCATTTTCATCTATTGAGACTGCTTTTCCTTTGACTAGGCCAGTTGGTGTTGAGATTGTGACATTTTTTCCAATTGTTGAAGACTTCTTTATCCATTCATTTCTTATCTCTTTCAAATTGCCTGATAGTATTTTTCTGTATAATTGCTCCAATTCATAGAGGAATTTTTGTAATAGTTCTACAGGATCTGATTCTTTATTTTTGCCTACTAGTGTAGTGATTCCATAGAAATTTTCTGAATTTTTTAATAATCTTGATACCATTTTAGGTTGGATTCTGAAATTCATTCCAACGCCAATTATCAGATAATCTATCTTATTTGTTTCAATTGAAGCCTCTATCAGTATTCCAGCTACCTTCTTGTTGTTTAGCGTAACATCATTTGGCCACTTTAATCTAGGTTTTAGTTTAAGAACTTTTTCTATAGCTTTTGCAAGTGCAAGTGAAGTGATTATGGGAAATAATGATACATACGAAACCTCAAAGTCTGGTTTGAGTAGTATGGATAGCCATATGCCACCTTTTGGAGAAATCCACCTTCTGTTTAATCTCCCTTTTCCTCTTGTCTGTCTTTCTGCTATGACAATTGAACCGTTTTCATAAGGTTTTGAGGCTAGCCTCAAGGCAAAACTTTGAGTTGAGTCAATTGTATCAAAATAGTATATCTTTCTTCCAAAAATTTCTGTTTGCAGTCCATCTGCAACTTCCCATGGAAGAAGCAGCTCGGGTTTTGCAAGTAACTTGTAACCTAAATTCTGCCTCGTTTGTATTTTGTATCCCAAGGATTGCAGTTTTTTGATATATTTCCAGACTGCTGCCCTGCTCAAATTAAGAGATCGACTCAGCTGCTCGCCTGACAAAAACTCAAACTTGTGCGACTTTAAAAGCCTGACTATCTTTTCTAGACGAGTCTCATCAAACGATGTGTACATCTCTAAATTATTAGAATTGGTTACTATTAATTAGAGATCTTATTCGTCCAGTAACTTTTTGATATTCTCTTCAAGAAAGTCATTTTGGCCAAAGAGAACATCTCGTAATACTCCTTTTTTATCAATCAAAATGGAAGAAGGTGTTCCGCGCAATGCATACTCTTCAAAGGTTTGAGCAGAGTATTCCTTGTTCTTTAGATATTGTTTGACACGTTCTATAATCTCATCTTTTTGAGGTTCGCTGTAGGAATCAAAACCAGGGACATTTGCTTCTATTATGTCATCTATTCTTGCTTTAGTTATCATGCCATCTTCTTTCTTTAGCGTGTCCATAGCTACTGGAAATGGAATCTTGTATGGAAGCATATTGCCTTCTACTAAATGGCCGTACTGACCGAGTGATTTTAGAGTTTCACCTATTACTTCACCTTTTGTGAGTAAGAGTTCTAGATTCTCTAGAGTGTTTTTGTCAAAATCCTCAAACGCAGTTGCAACACCAACTACCGTTAGACCCTCTTTACTATACTTTTGATAAATATCAATTGCCTGCGGTATTCCATATAGAAAACAGCCAGGGCAGTTAACTTGAAAGACCTCGACTAGAACAACATTGTCTTTTTGTTTGTCTACATTAGTTGGCAATCCTTGAACCCACTTTGATACATTAAGGCTAGGCGCCTTTGATCCAATTTTTGCAACCATAGCAAACTTCCATTCAAATCATTTAGTATCTATTTCTTTGCGTGTGGAAGGAAAATTTACGAAATTCTTTTATATGTCAGTCCAAAAGTCAGGTATGATGTCGTCAAAGTTGCCGGCCTTGTTGTTCTTAACGACAGTTCTGTTATTATCATCTGTAATAGCCATGTTACCTGTAGCAAATGCGGTGACCAGAAATACATTCAATGACGAACACATAACAGCAAGATTTGGAAACACCAAGGTATGTGGTGACCATTTATGCGGACCAGGAGAATTTCAAAAAATGATGGAGAAACTTAACAATGCTGAGATTAGGCATGCTACTGCCACCCCTGCAACACCGACTACCAATACAACAACACCGACTACCAATACAACAACACCGAATACCAATACAACAACACCGAATACCAATACAACAACACCGACTACCACTCCAGTTGAAAACATGTCAAAAGTACAGAACATGTCACAAATAATACCAATGATGGAAACTCCAATGTGGATAACCAAGACTGGTACTCTGACATCAGTTCAAGATCCTGGGCAAGGACATGAGAATCACCAACTTGCAATAATTTTACCACCAAGTGACAAGGTATACACCGGCGTGATTTCATGGACTTCCTCAAAACCAATACAGATAGTGGAACTTACAGGCCCTCTGGGTTCAGGCGACGATAAAGGACAACCAATTTGGACTACAGATGGCAAGACTAAATTTGCTCTAACGCTGGTAGACGTCAACGAAACAACAGGTAGCTTTTCTTTTACTGGTAATGCTTTGGCGGTTCATTATCCAAAGTCAAGTTCATTCACTGTAAGCTACGCTGTTAGTTACATGGGATCATCAGCTTCTGATATGGTCAAAACAGGGACTCTAACCTCTGTCCAAGATCCGGGTCAGGGACACGAAAGTCATCAGCTAGCGTTGATCTTGCCTCCAAGTGAAAAAGCATACCATGGGATCCTTACCTACTCTGCATCAGAACCAGTCCAATTAGTTTCGTTGATTGGACCAATCGATCCAGCTGTAGACAAGAAAGGACAAATGGTGTATACAATGGATGGAAAGACATGGTTTGCTCTAGTGTTCATAGAACCAGGAACTCAAGCGGGAACATGGGAGTTCGCCGGTAATGCAATAGCAGTGCATACAAAGAATATCACCCCGTTCCAAGTAAGCTACACTGTTGACGCGCACAACTGACACCTTATTACTAGTAAAAATGATTCATAATTCTTTTATATGCGCTCAAGCAAACCAAATTAATGTCAAAGAAGAAAGCATCACTTCTGTTCACAATAGCTGTTCTAACGGCATCATTTGCTGTTGTAGCAATTCCACCAGCTAGTGCACTTACTCCTAGAATGGACTTCAATGATAACCACTATACTGCGCGCTTTCATGGAGGCCTAGGAATATGTGGTGATCATATATGCAAACCTGGAGAATATAGTAGCTGGCAAAAGGCAATGAGCGCTGCACAAATGCAAAAACAGGGCGGTCGCGCTATGAGCGGACAACATGGCGAGGATGTCATGCACGGAATGGCTGGATCATCCCATGGACAGAATACAATGCCTACAGGTAAGTAAGAGCCAAATCATAATTCCAATTTAACATTGGAAGAAACCAAACGTTGTTTTTAATTTATTTAATTATATTTATAGAAATCTGACTCAAAAGTTGACATCAAAGCCGCCCATGTCACCAGGACCGCCATTACCGTGAAAATCTCCACCGCTATAATCTTGCCCTGAATCGTGAGACATGTCAGTACCACCTGTATCTTGCATGTAATTGTCTGGTATGAAACTTGTCATAGCAAGACCCATGAAGGCCATCATTGTGGAGAACATCATAACGTCCATTATTCCAAGAAACATCATTGCTGGTAGGATGGAGCGATTATCATCCATGTATTGCTGTAGTTTTTGCTTATCCCCACTTTTCCACATTGTTACCATCTGGTCCCAATTTTTTTGCAGCTCAAACCTTCTTTCCTCAAGCTCCTTATGGCCTTTTTCAGTCAAAATTATTTCTTTTTTAGGCCCAAGTAAACCCTTCTTTTCTATTATGGCAATAAGTCCTTTGCTTTCAAGACGCTCAAGTAAACTATTCAATTCCTGACTTTCAATCTTTGCCTTCTTTGCAATCTTATCAAACTTTTTTACCCCTTGACTTATTGCACTTAGAACTATTGCATCGCTTGGTTCTTGTTCCACGTTATATGATGAATACGATTTCGCCCTATAAATCGTTCTTCGACAAGATATTAAACCGAATTATTATATCTAATGCCATGGAAAAAGATTCACACACAGACGAACAGATAAAAAAATTCTATTCTCTAAAAAATATAGCTGTTGTAGGGATGTCAAAAAATCCCGACAAAGCAGCACATTATGTACCAAAATATCTAGACGAGAAAGGCTACAACATAATACCTGTAAATCCAACTGCAACTGAAATTCTTGGAAAAAAATGTTATTCTACACTTTTAGATGTTCCAGTGCCAATAGATATTGTGGATGTTTTCAGACCATCAGACCAGGTCACGCCAGTAGTTGAAGAGGCAATTAAGATAAAACCAAAAGTAATCTGGTTACAGGAAGGCATTCATAACCCAGAAGCAGAAATTCTCGCAGAAAAAGCCGGAATAAAAGTGGTATTTAATAGGTGTATGCTTGCAGAACATCAGCGTCTCTTTTAAGACATGACTGAAGATTTCTCCAAATTCCAAGATGCACTTTTGGAGCTGATAAAATCATTTGAACAAAAAAATGTCATAGTAAAAACCAACTCAGAACCAGATTCTAACATTATACGAATATACGGTGAGGGATCTGACGCCTTGGCTTTAGCCAAAGCAGGACTGGAAGAAGCCGCTGAACTTGCGTATGCAACTGCAGAACATCATCCTTACTGGAATCTGTTGTATAGCGGCACACAAATCCTAAAGATTGTCCTAGACAAGTGGAACCAGGAACTAACTGCTGAGGAACTCAAGGAAATTTCATGGCATGCCGACGAAATCAAAAATTCCACTAAAAATTTAGTTACTAAAAATGAATAATTTACGGCACAGATAAATAGTAAGAATTATCAGGTGAATTCATGCCAATAAAAATTGGCCTTATAGGTAAAACAAATACGGGTAAAACAACTTTTTTTAATGCCGCAACGCTGGCAGGAGGAGAAATCTCAACATATCCATTTACAACCAAGAAAGCACAAAAAGCTACAGGTAATGCGATTACTCCCTGTGTTCACACAGAATTTAATGTTAAAGATGATCCAAAAAATTCAAAATGTGTTGATGGTTGGAGATTCATACCAATAGAACTAATTGATTTGCCAGGTCTGATAAAAGATGCATGGTCTGGGAAGGGATTGGGCAATCAATTTCTTTCTATCGCTACTCAGTCTGATGCCTTGCTGCATATTGTAGACGTTTCAGCAAGCGTTGATGCAGCAGGACGAATTACGGAGGTTGGCAAGGGTGATCCAATAGCAGATGTCTCCGATATTGAAGAGGAGCTGATAATGTGGTACCTAAAACTTTTAGAGGGAAACAGGGACAAAATATCAAAACTAGTCCATTCTGACACAGAACTTCTTATTGCAATAACAGATGTATTTCGGGGAATCGGAGTTAAAGAAGGCCATGTAAAAGAGACATTGAAAGTAACTGGATTGGAAGACAAACACTTTGATAACTTTGATATGCATGATAGCAAAAAATTTGCAGCCCATCTTCGAAAGATATCAAAACCCACACTAATAGTTGCAAATAAAATTGATCTACCTGGGGCAGACAAGAACTTTGACAGGTTACGAGAAAAATATGTTGACACGATAATAATTCCTGCTAGTGCAGATAGCGAACTTTCACTTAGACGTGCAGAACAAAAAGGACTCATAAAATATGTACCTGGCTCTGAACAATTTGAGATACTCCAAAGAGAAAAGTTAAACAAGAAACAAGTTGAAGCACTTGATTTTATCACAAAAGGAATCTTGGGAGAATATATGAGAACGGGTGTTCAGTTTGCAATTAATGTTACAGTATTCAAGTTACTAAAAATGAATTCTATATACCCAGTAGCAAATGCTGAAAAACTCTCAGACAGAACAGGTAAGATTCTACCAGATCTCATCTTGCTCAAAGATGGTTCTACAATAGAGGATTTGGCTAAAGAAATCCACTCTGATCTCACAAAAGGACTACTTTATGCAAAAGACGTTAGGTATGGTGTGCGGCTGCCAGTAAATTATCAGCTACGCGACAGGGACGTCGTTTCACTAGTAAGTGCGCAGACAAAAAAATCCTAATTTCCCACTCCTATTTTCTCTTGTTTTATCCATAACGTTCTTTTTTTATGATCAATCAAAATGACTCCCATGTGTTCTAGCTGTTGTCGGATTTCATCTGCTTCTCGGTATTTTTTTTGTGCACGAAAGGCATTACGTTTTGTAATCAACTCATATATTCTAACAGATTCTTCATGTATTGGTTCCATGATTTTCAAACCCAGAACTTCCAACATTTTCTTAAATTCAGGCAAATATAATTTAGAAACATGCTCGGTAACAAATTCGTGAGCAGCCATATTGTTTACCTCATTTACGATATTAAAGAAGGAACTAAGTGCTAACGATGTGTTAAAATCAGATTTTAGAGCATCTTCAAAATTTTTTTTATACAAAATAATTTTTGGTTCAACTATTTTTGAATCTAAACTTTCAGGACGATTTGGAGATTCATCTTTTATTGGATGAAGCAACTCAACATAACAATTTTCTACTTGACGCCACTTTGTTATCGTCTCTTTTAGCATGTCTTCAGAATAATCTATTGGCTTTGAATAATGGCCTGAAAGGCAAAATAGCCTAATTATATTGGGACCCCACCTACTTAGAACAAAATCTACCGATTTTGTGTTCCCAAGAGATTTTGACATTTTTTCGCCGTTTATTGTGACCATCCCCACATGCATCCAAATTTTAGCAAAATTTTCCCCCGAGTAGCACTCTGATTGGGCTATTTCGTTCTCATGATGAGGAAATATTAGGTCTCTTCCCCCACCATGAATTTCAAAGTTAGAGCCCAAGTACTTTAGACTCATTGCTGAGCATTCAATATGCCATCCAGGTCTGCCATAACCCCACGGGCTTTCCCATCTTGGCTCATCGTCCACAAATTTCCATAATGCAAAATCTAGCGGGTCTCTTTTGGTCTCGTCAACTTCGACTCTAGCTCCTGCAACTAGCTCGTCAATTTTTTTCTTTGAGAGTTTCCCATATTCTTTAAACTTTGATACGGCAAAGTAAACGCCATTTTTTGATATATAAGCATAGTCCTTATCAATTAGGTCTTTGACCAAGTCGATCATTTCAGTTATGTGTTCAGTTGCCTTTGGATATGAATCAGCTCTTTTTACATTGAGCTTGTCAAACCCATCAAAATAACTGGATATGTATTTTGTACTTATTGTATCAGCAGAAACATTTTCAGCTTTTGCTCGATCTATTATTTTGTCATCAACATCAGTAAAATTTTGTATGAATTTCATATTAGTACCCTGTGATTCTAGAAATCGTCGTAGCGTATCAAAAACAATTATTGTTCTTGCGTGACCTACGTGGCTTTCGTCATAAACTGTTACACCACAAACATAGATTCTGACGATACTAGAAGTATCTAGTTCCTTTTCTGCGGATGATAGTGTATCAAAAATTTTCAAAATTCGGCCATCCTCTTATAGGGAACACGCCTTGGCCGTTATTCTCTTGTGCTCATTTCTTTTGTACATTTGGTAAATTTTGTCTACATCTGAAATCGGTATCTCTGCAGTCTTTGATGTCTCTTCTATTGAGAGATTCTTGTCTATCATACAGTGAAGAATGACATCAATCTCATCATAACCTAGACCCAACTCTGTTTCTACAGTATGGCCTTGCCACAAGTGGGGGCCGCTTGGTTTATTGATTACATTAGGTGGTACCATGAGGAATCGTGCAAATTCACGAACCTGTGTCTTGTAAAGCGATACTATTGGCAACAAGTCTGCTGCACCATCTCCAAACTTTGCAAAATATCCAATCAAAAACTCGCTTTTATCGCTAGACCCAAGGACAAGATAGTTTCGGGCATTTGCATAATAGTATAATATGTTAGCTCTTATCCTTGCACCAAGATTCCCAACCGCAAGCGGATTTGGTTCCAAGTATTTTGAATATTCCTTGTGTATGGCTCCTATGTCAATTAGTTTGTATTCTAAGCCAAGAGTGCCCACCATTTTAATTGCATCTTCGGTATCAATTTTTGGTGTGATTTTTGAACTAGGCATTATTATGACAAGTGATTTTTCTTTGAGAAATTTTGCACAAAGTGAAGCTATTACTGCAGAATCTATTCCACCACTTAGTCCAAAAACAATCCCTTGACATTTTCTTTCTGTAATTTCGCCTTTTAGAAAATCACCAATCTTGTTTTGTATAGAATTGTAGTCTTTTTCTGCAAGATCAGCAATTATTTGACGGTTCAACGTCTGTTAAAATGATGCTAAAGAATTAAACTTATCACACTATAAAGATCCCAAATAAATAATACTTTGATATAAAAATTACGTGCAAAAATCAAAGGTAGCTGATCGAAAGAAAGCTCTGACCAAAAGAAAGTTTTCAAAGCGATATCTTGGAAGACAAAATAAAAAATCACGCGCCAGATAGATGGCTGATTCCATAAAATCTGATTAAATATGGAAAGAATGCGAGTCAAGTCTGGCAATCTAAGAGCGATTGGATATGATGAATCAGCACAAATACTGGAAATAGTATTTCATCGTGGCGGAATTTATCGGTATTTTGGGGTACCAAAAAAGATCTATGACGGTTTAATGAAATCTCAATCATCTTATGAGAGATATCATGACAGATACATCAAGAACAGGTATAGACACGAGAAAATCTGATTCTTTCAGATGGTCTCATAGACATACAAGGCTTTTAATTCAAGGTAGCACTATTAGTATAGTGGAGTAGTGTGAGTTTGCACATCTCTGAGCCTTTGTAGTTCAGAGAAAGACTGGAGTAACTACCCAGCTCTGATATGACTTGATATTCAATTCTTGTAATTATAACTATATTTTAATTGGATTGAAATTGTTTATCATCATCTCTAATAAAACGGCGTATTGAGGCACTTATAGCTACAAATTATCTAATGTGCCTATTTCGGTCGCATCATCTTAAGTAGAAGGATGACGTATACAATAGATGTTAGAAGTTGCATTAATGTCAGATGAACTTGGGAAAAAATTAGCAAGACGTATTGATAACGATATTCTGACAAAGCAGAGACGAGGAGTATCCGAGAAAGACGTCTTTGACAAAAAAAAGGTCATGGATGACGTACTAGACAAAACCTCGATAATGACTCTGTCCAAATTGATAACTTCAGGCACCATATCATATGTTAATGGCGTAGTTGGTTCTGGCAAGGAATCCAAGATGTACTGGGCTGTGGATAATGATGGGAAGGATGTTGCTCTTAAGATATATCTAGTAACGGCTTCAAATTTCAAAAAAAGAAAGCCCTACCTTGTGGACGACCCACGATTTTCCCGTATAAAAAAAGGCACAAGAAACATGGTAGAGCTTTGGGCACAAAAGGAATTTCGCAACCTGACCCAATGTGTTAAAAGCGGTATTCCATCAATCAAGCCAATTCGCATTCTAAAAAATGTCTTGGTGTTAGAATTTGTAGGAAAGAACGGCGTTCCAGCAAAAACTCTTGTAGAATCAGAAGTTGATGAAAACGACTATAAAGACGCAATTTCAATTATTTTACAGCTATACAAAAAAGCCGAACTTGTACATGCTGATTTCTCAGAATACAATATTTTCAAAACAGAAAACGGTTTGATTCTTTTTGATCTAGGATCAGCAGTTGACATACGACACAGAAACGCAAAAGAATTTCTTGAGCGAGATATTAAGAATATATCTAGATTCTTTGTTAAAAGAGGCCTGACTGTTGAACATCCATCTGATATAATGGCAAGGATAACAAATTGAATTTTTATTGCTTATGACAAGTATGATAAAATATAATATAAAATGCATGAAATGTAATGCTGAATATTCTAAAGGGGTTTCCCGAAGAACATACAATCTCAACAGACGATCAAAATAACGCAGTGTGTCCAAACGGCCACAAGGGCCAATCAAAGTTTCCGCATTTTTAAAATAAAACCGTGTAGATAGTATACTCAAATAACTTCAGGTGTGGCATGTTGATTCTTGACTTTGTTTATTGCCTTTCTTATAATGTCTTTTAGCTCTTCGCGTGTCATACTTTCTACATTTCTACCTAAAATCTCCTCAATCTGGCAAGTCAGTTCCTTTTTTATATCACTGAAAATCTTTTGTTGAAGGGTGTAATCTGATATTCCAGCCTCTCTGACAGTTTGGCTAAAGACTTGTTGTATTACGTCCCATGCGATTTCTTCCATTTCTATATTTCACATTTCCAAGATTGGTATAGAATCCCTACTATCAGGAGAAAATTAAGCAAGGGATCCATCCAATGGTTGTGCCAAACTTTGTGGATCCTTGTTGAATTTGCTTACTACGTACAGTACCTTGTCATCGCCTTCTGGTAGGGGATTGGCACATCTGCCACACATTGGCAAAGTAACTTTTGCATCATCATCAATTTCCCCAATGAATCTGTCACACTTGTAACAACGAACTGATTTTTTATCATAAATATTCAAACCAGGTCACTTTCCTTGACAGTAGATTCTCTGTTAAAATTTGGGAAATTTCTTATCGCTGTCTTAATTTTGCCAATCGCTGCAACGTGGTTTTTACTTTTTTTCATTATCGCTAATACGATATATGGAAAGTTTACTATTGAAATAAACTTCGATTTTCCTCTTTCTGTTACGTTATAACTGACAGGCCCAAGCTCGGAATCAAAATCGTCTTGCATGGAGCTTTGTAATCTAAGCTGCATCATGTACATCTCCTTTCTTTCCCCTGTCAGGTTG
>Ga0209237_1000650_pt1 | contig 19999 bp, 19 predicted proteins | sample GraSoi013_1_40cm_2_FD_185820 | JGI IMG/M metagenome (GOLD analysis project Ga0209237, IMG submission 185820) | Grasslands soil microbial communities from the Angelo Coastal Reserve, California, USA - Sample 10_02_2013_1_40cm (SPAdes) (version 2) | ecosystem: Environmental > Terrestrial > Soil >... | reverse complement strand
TCTATTCAGGAATAGAGCATCGACTGGACAAGGACGTGGCTATCGCTATCCGTCTCATAACGAGAAACAAGTCGACGCGAGTCGTGAGGTTCGCCTTCGAGGACGCGCGAAAGCGAGGATGGACGCACGTAGTCGCAATCTCGAAGGCCAACATCCTGAAAGTCACAGATGGGCTCTTCCTCGAGTGTGCCAGGAGGGTTGCGAAGAAGTACCCCCGTGTCGAGCTGGAGGACCTATTGATCGACAACTTTGCGCAGCAGCTGGTGAAGAACCCCGATAGGTTCGACAGGTGTATCATCGTCGGGACGAACCTCTTCATGGACGTCCTGTCAGAGGAGGCATCAGGGCTGATAGGAAGCATCGGGATGGTCTACTCGGGCAACTTCGGGGACGACTACGCCATGTTCGAGCCCGCCCACGGCAGCACCCCCAAATACAAAGGGCTCAACAAGGTCAATCCTACGGCCACGATCCTCTCGGCGGCCTGGATGCTCGACTACCTGGGCGAGAAGGGACCTTCGAAGGCGATCTTTGACGCAACCTTGAAGGTTATCGCAACGGGGAAGGACATCACGTACGACATCGGCGGGAAGGCGGGAACTCGCGAGATGGCTAGCGCCATCGCGACGCTCCTCTAGGTTGGCTGTCCTTCGCGACAGCGTCCTAAGAACCGGTATCGCTATCAGGGTGCCGGCAATCGTGAAGAAAGCTCTCTCCACCGGGTACACAAAGAAGATTGTCGCCCAGAGAGATGGGAACCTGGACGGAGGGATGACAGCGTTGATTCTCCCGAGCACGTTTTCAAAGAGGACGCTCCCCGCCACGTGCGCGCTCATCGTGGATAGGAAGACAGTCGAGGCGATGAAAAGCCATCGGAATTGGTCCTTTCCCCTCCTAGCTACGAGAGCCCAAACTACACCCATCCCCACGACAGAGAGAAGGTGCATCCAGAGAAAGGGAACTTCCGCTGAACCCACAGAGATTAAACTACTGGAGAGGGGGTCGACTGTGAAGAGCGCCATGAAGAGAAGGGGGAGCGCGAGTGATTCCTTGATCCTTCCGGTGTAAGCGAGTCCAGCGGTCGCGGCGGCGACGGCTCCGGGTACGAAGTCGAGTCCGTCGAAGATGACCGGCCTGCCGAGCAGGAAGTCGAGGAAGGTGCCGAGTGTTACGGAGAGCGCCCCAACATAGGGACCGAAGAGCATTCCTGCGAGCGGGCTGAATGTCTCTCCTAGGGTGAAGGTGCTGCTGATCCCCACGTACGCCGAGACTGGGAACAGCCTCGTTATCGAGTATACCACTGCAAAGACCGATGCGTACGCGATCCTTTTGGAAGTCCCTGCTGTGCGTAGCATACCAGTCATCGAATTCGTGCGCTTAAAGTTTTATTCGGTTTTTCATCGTCTCCCGTGTCGTATCGGTAAGTTAGACCGGTACCACAGTTCTTCGGGAAGAATTTCCCGAACCCGCAGAATAAACGCTGTGATGACGAAGAGTGCGGACCCTGGTTGTGTTCGAGGGTACAAAGTGTTGAAGAGATTCCAAACGGCGTAAGCTCCCGAGATACCAGCCCACCTGTCGCCCGACCGGAGGGCCGTCAACGAGACCGATGCAAGAACGATTCCCATGAACAGTCCTTCGACAACTGCTCTTGTTCCGCAACTGTTGTGGCACGGGCGCAATTTCTCCTGCATATGGGAGAATTGGGAATAATCCTCCCGAAAGCATCGAAATCCAAGCAGGCCTGACGAAGGCCTCTCGGTATCCATCAATCCCGACTGAACACCACGAGTTTTTACGAAACTGATCAAGTCGAATTGAGTTCGAATGACCGATGCTCAAACGGGCCCGGTAGGGTCCATCCTGAACCGGTTCGAAGTGGATCCCAGTGGCCGAGTGACTGATAGGCTGGTAGGCGATTCGCATAAATAACGAGAGTCCTTAGCTCGGACCATGCCCGAGTACGCGGTGCTTCAGTCACACCCACCCGATAACTGTCCCATGACCAACAAGGCAGTCAGGGAGTTCGCAAAAAACCAGTTCCCAAAGAATCCGGCAATAGCCAAGAAGCTCGGTGTCAAAGTCAAGCAGGAGCTCCATCTCGATCCGGACCATCAGGCTTTCATTCTGTTCGAGGCGCCCAACGCCGAGGCTGTCCGAGATTATCTCGTGCAGGGAGGGTACGTGCACTTCTCGCGCCTCAGTTTCCATCTCGTGACGCCCATAGCTGAACTCTTGAAGCAAGTAGATGATATGCCGACCATCTACTAGACCTTCTCTTCTTTTTCTTCGGTAGGATGTCGGGTGGGATTCGAGCAGGCCACTCCGAATTTTGACACATGGCACGAAATCGGATTCGCAGGCCCGGACAGCTTCAACGGAACCTACGATTCTCTCTCCCTCTCAAAACCAGGGTCGAACTAACACTTTCTTCTCCGAGGGCATTCCTCCGCTGGGAGTCGGATCTTTTGCCACTGAAAGGAAGAAGAAGGAACCCAATTTTTGGGGCGGTGAAAGTTTTTAGCTTCCGAAGGACGCTGGGAAATCATGTCGGGCTCAGACGCAGAAGTGAAGAAGGCGGCGGAGCTCAAGCTCTGGCTGGAGTCTCGGATAACCGAGCTTCAGGAGGAGATCGAGAGGCTGAAGGAGGCTCTCAACTACGTCGATCTCACTCTGAGGGCCGAAACGTTCAGGTCTGCCAGCGAGCTGGTTAGTGAGGCTGGTGAGATTGCGGAGAGGAGGGAACTCAGGAAGGACAAAGGGGGACAGCCGATCGCGACTGCCTCGATCACCTCCGCCAAGCTCGTCATTGAACCCGCGCCCAGTGTAACCCTGCGTGTCGATGTCCCTCCGTTCAAGTCTTTCCTCCTGGGAAAGATTCTCCAGGGAATGAAGGCGAAGGATGAGGAATTGGTCGCGAAGGGGAAGCTCGCCGATGGTGAGCAACTCCGCTTCAACTTCGAGGAGAGAAACGGCAGCGTCTCTAGGGTGGTGGTTGAGAATTACAGGGAGAAGAGCAGGCTGAACGAGATACTCAACACTGTCAGCTGGACCTTCTCAAGAATGCTCGAGAAGTAGCTAGGCCTTCTTGAGACGGAGTACCTCTACGCGAGTCGGGGCCTCCGGCTTTTCGGCCGACACGTAATATTTTGCCGCCGCGTTCGCGAGGGCGAGCCTGTCAGCGTCACTTTTCCCGTTGAGGAAGAAGTGAATCGAGGCGGCGTCCCAGACGTCTCCCGCGCCTGTCAGCCTCTTCGGGGTCACCCATCCGATCCCACACCTCACGACTTCGGACCCAGTCGAGGTGTAAGACCCGTTCTTCGTGTGAATGTCGACCCTGAGATTCAACTTTCGTGCGATGTTGCGCGATAGGTCACCGAGGTCCCTCTCCCGGATTCCGAGTAGACTCCCCGTCGCTCGCGCCTCCGCTTCGTTGAGACTGAGCCAGTTCACGAGATTCCCTTCCATCATCGCACGCAGCAGCTCCCCGTAGGGTTCGAGCCTGTCCCTCATGTCCGCGGGGTCGAGGAATATCTGGTGCTTTCGACCGAGACTCCTTCTCAAGGCCATCAGCAATTCGGTCCCATAGCTGTTCGCGGCCCAGTTCACTGAGCAGACAATCTTCGATTCTTTGAGCGCTGCCCAATCGTCGCTGTCAATCAATGACGGCGGAAATTCTCCAGCCCCCCCGTTGTGACCCAACATCACGTTCGTCCTCGCCCCACCCTTCATACCCTCCAAGGCGACGGTCAGCCCAGCCTCTTTCTTCTTCACGCTCAAGACAACATCCAATCCCCTGAATCCAGCCCTCAGCAGGGGCTCGTGCGCCGGGTCGCTGTGGGTGAGAAGGAAGGTACTGGTCCCGAGCCTCCCCAGCGCGTAAGCGAGGTTGGCTGCGTTCCCGCCCCTGATCTCGAGTTGCCTGACTCCGTGTATCCCGCCGCCTCCCTCGTCGGCCTTCTTCGAGATTGCATCTGAGAGCTTACCGAACTCCTGAATCAGGACAAGCCTGTCCACGTAATAGTCGTGCAGGACCGCGACCTCGAACCGGGACATCGCGCTCTACTTGAGTATCTTTATGCTCTTAACAAGTTTCAGGTCATTAAGCTCTTCCATCGCCTTCCCGCTCAAACTCCCCTCAACAACGAGTGTCATCTTCGCCTCGGGCACCATGTCGGGGTCGTCGGCGAGCGCCTGCCTGATTACTAGGTCGTGCTTCGCGAGGACGCCGGCCACAGCGGCGATCACCCCCGACTTTCTCGGGTCCGCCTCTATAACGATCGCCGAGTAACCAAGCTTCGATGCGACCGGAACAAGGCTCGAACCGATGGGAGCCAGATTCGAGAAGAGACCATTGAGAAACCGGTTTCCCTTGATCTGCTTGACTGTCTGCTTGACGACCCTCCTGTCCACGTTCGCGGCCCTCGCCACGGCAGAATAGTCCACCTCGACGTCCCCGACATAGAGCCGCAGGTCGTCGGCGACCCTGATCCCACACTCTATCATCTTCTTCACGATGTCGGCCCTAACGATCTGTCGGGAGAACTGTTTCCTGACGCTGGGCCACATCCTTCGTAAACTCCCGAGTCCCGACTTAATAGTCGTTCCCCCGTTCGAGTGGGTGTACTGAGGTTACCCTGTGTTTGTTCAGACTTATTTTCCGTAAGTAGCTGAAGATGGGACAAATGCAAAGGTGACGATGTACATTCGTGAGCACAAATGAATAAAAGGTATGGTGGAACTTCCTCCCGCCGAGGCAGATGCGAATCAAATCCACGCTTTCACAAGAACAGCTCCCCAAGAACTACTACAACATACTCCACGACCTTCCCGAGGGCGTCCCCCCACCCCTCGACCCCAAGACGAGGAAACCGGTATCCCCCGAGGCGTTGCTGAGGCTCTTTGCGAAGGAGTGCATCATGCAGGAGGTCTCCACCCAGCAGTACATCCCAATCCCCGAAGAGGTAAGAGAGGCCTACCTCAGGGTGGGAAGGCCCACACCTCTGTACAGGGCAACCCGATTGGAGAAGAAGCTGAAGACGCCCGCCAAGATCTTCTTCAAGAGGGAGGACCTCAACCCGGCAGGCAGCCATAAGCCCAACACCGCAATCGCGCAAGCGTACTACCATCAGAAGGAGGGCACCGAGAGGCTCACGACGGAGACAGGTGCGGGGCAGTGGGGAAGTGCTATGGCCCTCGCCGCAGCTCTCTTCGACATCGCGCTCACCGTCTACATGACGAGGAGCAGCTACATCCAGAAGCCGTACCGACGAATCCTCATGGAGGTGTACGGCGCGAAGGTCTTCTCATCTCCTAGCGACAAGACTAACGTAGGTCGGAGCTTCCTCGAGAAGGACCCCGACCACCCCGGAAGCCTGGGTCTTGCGATCAGCGAGGCCGTCGAAGACTGCGTCACTCACGACAACACGAAGTACTCCGTTGGTAGCGTCCTGAATCACGTCCTCCTTCACCAGACGGTCGTGGGGCAGGAGGCGAAGGAGCAGATGAAGGAGTTCGACGTCGAGCCCGATTACGTCGTCGGCTGTATCGGAGGAGGCAGCAACTATGCGGGCCTCTCGTACCCCTTCATCGGAGACAAGCTGAAGAAGAAGAGCGAGGCAAAGTTCGTCGCGGTCGAACCGAAGGCGGTCCCCTCGACCACGAGGGGCGAGTACAGGTACGACTACGCAGACACGGGCGAGATCATTCCCCTCATCAAGATGTACACGGTAGGTCACAGGTATCAGTGTCCCCCGATCCACGCGGGCGGACTCCGCTATCACGGCAAGGCCCCCTCTCTTTGCGTGCTGGTCAACAAAGGAATCGTCAGCACTGTCGCATACTCTCAGAACGAGATCATGGATGCTGGGATCACCTTCGCAAAGACCGAGGGAATCGTTCCCTCCCCGGAGACGAACCACGCCATCAAGGGGGCGATAGACCTAGCCCTGCAGTGCAAGCAGAGAAACGAGGAGAAGGTTATCCTCTTCAACTTCAGCGGCCACGGCCTTCTCGACCTCAAGGCCTACGAAGACAAACTAACGGGCTCTCTGCAAGACTTCGAGCCGGACCTTTCGACGCTTAGACAGGCCCTCGCGTCAGTACCACTAGTGCAATAGCTCCCACCGAAGGTGGGAGACCTTCCCTTATTTCTCACTCGTAGGCTCTGGTTATCTTGACCCCATCGACGAGCACCCAAGGGCACAGCGTGGGCGTATCCACCTCCCACCACTCTATCCATTCCCTGTTCTTCGAGATCAGACGGGTGGAGCTGAAGATCCTCTCGAGGCTGTCGCTCACCCTGAGCCCCTTCAGTCCCTGAGTTATCCGACCATCTTCCACCAAGTAGGCGCCGTCTCTCGGCACAGTCGAGAACTCGCCAGTTCTGTAGTTCTTGAAGCGCGTGTACCAGTTGCTCGTCAAGATGACACCTCTCTTCATACTCTTGACCATCTCGTCGTAACTCGAGTCCCCCTTCCCCACTTCAAGGTTCCAGGGGTGTGGGCTTATCGTCCCCGCGTTGCCCGTAGACACCTTCCCGGACTTCTTCGCGGTGGTGAGGTTGTGCAGGTAGTTCTCGAGGACTCCCTCCCTGATGATGGGGGTCGTCCGGGTGGGTATCCCCTCGTCGTCGAAGACCCTCCCGTCGAGGGCCCCGTTCATCCGTCCGTGGTCAGAGAGGCTGAAGCTTTCGGAGGCAACCTTCTTGCCTAGCTTGTCGACCAAGTAAGATATTCCCGCATCTACGCTAAAGGCGGAGGAGAACCCTCCGATGAGGTCGACGAGGTTCGACGCAACTGTAGGGCTCATCAGGACCTCGTAGTCGCCCGCCTCTGGTTCCTTCGCATCAACCATCTTCTTTGCGTTCTCCCCGGCCCTCTTCCCCGCCTCCGCAGGGTCAAACCCCGATAATTTTGAGGCGCACGAGAGACCGTGGCCGCTCGCGTCGTTCTGCGAGAAGGACCGGATGTTCAAGGTGATTGACGCCCCTCTGTCGCGCCCACTCGTTCCGCTCGAAGTCAAGATGGAAGAGGTCGTGACGGAAGCCACTACCGCACCGGCGGACCGTTCTCCCCCGTTCTTCCTCGCTGACTCGATAGCCTCCCCCGCGAGCTCGCTGAGCTCCGTTCCGACGGCCTCGATCTTCCTGTCGTAGCCCTCCTCCCTGGGTTTGTAGTGGCGCGCCTTCTCAGGGAGGGAAGCATAGTCTGGCCCCTTGGGTAAGCTCTGCAGAGAATCGAAGAGCTTCTTGATGAAGGTCCTTACGCTCGACTCATCGGGGTTTGAGGTCGCGGCGACTATCCTTCTCCTGTCCTTCCCCAGGTACACGTAGAGCTCGGTCTCCTTCGTGTTCTTCGTCACGGTGAGCGAGTTGTTGGCAAACCTAACCATCCGCTCGTTTCCTTGAGAGGTGAGCGCAACAGCGTCGTCGACCCCCAACCTCTTCGCGGTCGAAACGGCGAGCTCGTTGAGGGCCCCCACCAGGCCGATCACCTTGACCCCAGTTTGATTCCAGAGAGAAGGGTGTCGGGTCCACCCGTCCAGACGGGGATTCCCTGCATCGGGTCGCCCTTTCCGCACGTCGCGGCCTCGAACTCCATCTTCCTGCTCCGAGCCTTGACGCTCCCCCAGAGCTTCGGCGTCGTTATCTCCAGGACGGGCGCCTTCACCAAACCCTTCAGCTCACCCCCCTCGACGAGGTAGGCCTCAAGGCCGACGTATCTCTGGTTAAGCCTCTTGTCGTCTATGTTCCACTCGGTGAAGGAGGCGAAGTAGACTCCCAGCTTTACCTCCTTCAGGAGCTCTTCGAGTGTGTATTCTCCGGGTTCGACGAAGGTGTTTGACATCCTGATTATCGGCTCTCGGTTGAATGCGACAGACCTGGAGGCGCCGTTGCTCGTCACCTCTAATTCCGCCGCCGTGCTCCTGTTCTGGAGGAACTCCCTGATGTACCCGTCCTGGATTAGCCTCCTCTTTTTCCCCTCAACCCCCTCGTCGTCGACCGGGCTGAATCCGTTGGAATTCGGCAGGTTAGGGTCATCGCTCACGTTCGCTTCGGTGCTTCCGATTTTGAGCCCCAAGCTGTCCCTCTTCAGGTAGGACTCGCCCGCCTGCGCACCCTCCCTCCCGAGAATTCTGTCAGCCTCCTGCGGGTGGCCGACAGACTCGTGTGCGGCTATCCCTGAAAGCTCGGGGCTCAGGACGACATCAATCGTCCCCTCGGGGGGCTTCGTCGCCTTCCTTAGCACCTCTCCAAGGGTCTTGGCTTCTCGCTCGACCCTCTTCACTAGGTCCAACCTCTCCACCACCTCCAGGCCACCACTCTCGCCCTGCTGAATCATCCTCTGGGCAGTCTCCCCGTTCTCGAGCGCGGTGAGGATTCCGAAGAAATGGACCCTCGGGACTCTGCTCTCGACTCTCGCCCCGTCGCTGTTCACATAGTACTTCTCCTCCAAGCTTGCTTCAGCCGTGAGGAATCTGCCCGGAAGTTTGACCCCGACCTCCTCGCTCGTTAACCTTCCGTCGATCTCCCTCAGAAGGGACCCCAACCACTTTACGTCACCGCCCTCTATCTTCTGCTTCTCCTCCGCCCTCCACTTCTTCTTTACGGGCTTCGAGGCGTCGAAGGCGAGTGGTTTTTTCAGCAGCACCCCCGCCGACTTCGCCATCTTCACCGTCCCGATGGTGAGTTGCTTCACCGACCTCCGGTCGAGAGAATTTGTCGCCGAGAATCCAAGGGCGCCCTTCGCCAGAACCCTAACTCCAATTCCGAAGCTTTCGACGAGGACCGCCGGCTCTGGCTCCCCATTTTTCAGGAGAGACTCGTTCCCGCTGGCTCCGTGAATTCTCGCTTCGGCGTAGCTCGCTCCAGCAGTTCTCGCTTGGCCTATCGCATAATCCGCGAGGTCCTTCAGCTCCTCGAGCTTCAATATCAGGCAGCGAATTCTCACCTTATTTCTGCGTTGCGTTGATTCAGAGGCTACCTCCCCGGAGTTGATAGGACTCCCCGGACAACGGATAAATAGCGTGGGGGGAGATGAGTACATGTTGGCATTCGCGTCACTCCCACTCACTGTAGGCGCTGAGACGCTGCAAGCGATGGAGGTTCTCGCGGTGGCGATAGGGATCGCTGGGATAGCGATTCTGATTCTCTTCGCGAAGAGAAAGATCTAGTGGATGATCCGAGCCGTAATCTTCGACGTCGACGGCACGCTAGTGACGTTCACCTTCGATATCGTCGGAACGCGAAGCGCGTTGATCGGAGAGCTACTCAGTAGGGGCTACTCGACGACAAACCTGACTACCACCACGCTCACGCAGGTCATCCTTGACTCGGCCAAGGAGCAGATCGACTCCGGGCAGGTGAAGGACGACTACCAGACCCTCAGGTCGAGGGTCTACTCGATGCTGGACAGGTTCGAGCTGGATTCGGCGAGGGAGGCGAAACCCATTCATGGAACGCTGGAGACTCTGAAGGCGCTGCGACTCTTCGCAATAAGGCTCGGTGCCTTGACGAACAGCGGGAGGGCTGGCGCGACGAAGGTCCTCAAGAAGGGCGGATTGTTGAATGTCTTCGAGCTGATTCTCACGCGAGATGATGTCCCGGCTATGAAACCCAAGCCGGACGGAATCCTGAGGGCGCTGGACCTCTTTAACCTCTCGAAGGACGAGCTACTCTGCGTCGGTGACAGCGTCATCGACATCCAAGCCGCCGACGCAGCCGGTGTTAGGGTCGCCTCCGTTGCGACAGGAAACTACAGCCGCGAAAGGCTCCAGGCTGAGGGAGCTGACCTGATAATGAGTTCTATCTCTGAACTTCCCGCGCTACTCCGGACCCTCTCCTAGCTTAGGGGTCTGTGGGTCGGTCGAGTCTTGACAGCCGCTCGCGTAGCTCCCTGTTTTCCTTCTTCAACCCCTCTACTTCTTCCCCGAGTTTAGCGATGGAGCTTATCGTCTCCGCTGTCCTTAGTAACTCATAGTAGACTTCCAGTGCTCTCTTCCTGACCCTGGTGTCCCGGTCCGACACAGACGCGCGCTTGAGCTCCTCCAGCATCCTTCTCTCCGCGAGTCTCGGAGCAACTTGGTCGGCGACATAATACCTCACACGAAACTCCTTGTCGCGGAGAAGTATCTCCTTCAGTGTGGCCACTTCGTCTTCGTAAGCGAAACCCCGGTTGATGATTCCCTTCATGGCCCCGGTTCTTGCCCTGCTCGGCGCCCCGTACCTCAGGTTCTCCATGATCAGGGTCCTCACCTCCTCCTCCTTGATGTAGCCGGCGGCGTCAAGACAGGCCTCCGTAAGGGTGAAGTTGGGAGAGTTGATCTTCATCGCCTTTTTCAACAGCTGCAGAGCTCCGTCTGCCTGCGCCTTCGCGAGGGAGATAGCCGCCTCGCACTGAACGTATGGGCTCTCGTCAGCGAGCAGAAGCTCTGCGAGGAGCTTGTATCCTCCCCGGTCCTTGAAGTTGGCGAGCGCCCTCGCGAGGGCCCTTCTCACCCTTCTGTTCTCCGGTATGCCGAGCGAGAGAATAGAGGTTAGCGCCTCCTCGGTCCCGACCTCGCCGAGGGCCTCTAGAGCCCTGGCTCTGACAATCCATGATGGGTCGGTCAACGCGGCTTCCTTCAGGGGGGCCAACACCGCATTGTTCTTCGTGGAGCCTAGGTCAGCCGCCGCCCTCGCCCGGCTGGAGGCGTCGATGCTTTCTCTCAGTTGGTTGGCGAGGAGTTCGAAACTCTTCCCAAACTTGACCTTCTTCAGGATCCATTCTTCCGGGTCGAATTCCACTATCCTCGGCTTCGAGCCTAGCTCGAATGTGAGCTTCTCCTCAGCGGAGGACAGAAGGACTCTCCTCTTCGTCCTACCCTTCCGCGTGTAGAAGACGATATCACACGGCAACCTGAAAATCGGTGTCTGCTCGTCAGTCAGCTGCCTCTGTTTCACGGTGAGGTTGGCGGTCGACCCGACTTCGTCCCAAGAGTATTCTACCTCAAATTCCGGGTATCCCGCCTTAAAGAAGAACTCCTCAAAATACTCTTCAAGCGACTCTCCGCTCACCTTCTCGAGAGCCTTCCTCAGGTCGTTAGTCTCGGCGTTCTCCCTTGAAAACTGCCTCAGGTACTCTTGAACACCTTTGAAGAAGAAGTCATCGCCGAGGATGTACCTCAGCTGATGTATCATCCAGGCCCCCTTTTCGTATGTCGCGGAGTCGAAGAGGTCGTCGGGGTATATGTAATTCCTATCCACAATGGGTCTTCTGTAGGAGGTCTTGTCTTCATCGAAATAGAGTTCTGCCTTCAGCGACATGTCCCACCTGAGAAAGTCGATCCCCCTCTCCTTCTCAAGGTACAGGCACTGAAAGTAAGAAGCGAAGCCCTCGTTAAGCCACGCGTGGGTCCAGTCGGCGCAGGTCACGAGGTCGCCGAACCACTGGTGGGCGAGTTCGTGCGCGACTAGGTTGACCGCGTTCTGCCCCTCCCTCGAATACGAGACCTGGAAGTCCTCCTCCGACCTCTCGTCCGGGTAGTAGGTCGTCGCGAGGGTCGTGGCGGAGATGTTCTCCATCCCCCCGTAGATGAAATCCTCGACCGTGGTCTGCGCGTACTTTGCGTACGGGTACTTGATCCCTGTCAGCTCCCCAAAGACTTTCATCATCTTCGCCGTCTCCCCGAAGTATCTCGTAACGTCGTTCCTCTTCCCTTCTGGAAAATAGTACTCGAGAGTTATGCCGTCCACCTCCTCCTTCTTGACTCCGAACTTTCCGACGACGAAAGAGTTGAGGTAGCTGGAGTGAGGCGTCTCCTCCTTCCAGTGATAAGTCACCTTGTCTCGATTCTTCGAGACAGAGAGCAGCCTTCCGTTCGAGATGGCGAGGAACCCTTCACTGACAGTGATGAGCATCTCGCTGGTGCTCTTGTCGTTCGGAGAGTCGTAGCAGGGGAACCAGTAACTAGCGAACTCCGCCTCCGACTGCGTCCATGCCTGAACTTCCTTGTCGGGGTAGGCCTCGTCAGGCTGAATGAAGTACACCCCCTGAGTCGGCAAGGCTGAGTAGGAGACGACTACCTCGTGCTCCCCCCGGCTCAGGGGCGGGTCGGGGACGGCGACCAACTTCTCGTTATCGTACTCGTACTTGCAATCTCTTCCGTCGAGTGTAACCATCGAGATATGCATCGCCCGCGCGTCGAGATCGATCCGTTGAAGGGACCTTAGGGGAACGATCCTAAGGGAAGCTCTCCCTTCGAGGCGCTTCCGTTCTAGGTCCACCTCGATTTCGAGCTTGAGGTGCTCGGTATGGAAGGCTCTGCTCCTCGCGAAGTGAGGCCTGGACTCGGGGAGGTAGAACGACCTGTACCTCCTCTCACCCGATGCCACGAAGAAGGCGCCCCTTCTGTCCTCTGAAAAGCTTTCCGAGGTGGATGCTCATGAGGGACCACCCTTACGAGGAGGGGCGCTCCTATCGGTAGTGTGTCTTGGTGCAAGGTGAGCAGCCTCAGCGCATCTGTCGCGAAGGCCTTTGAGGGCTTTCCATATCCTGCAACCAAAAGAAGGGTCCTGTCGCGCACGAGGCGCATAGTCGTCGAGGGCTGGAAGGTCGGACACTTTCTGAAGCACGCTCTCGCCAAGGAGCGATACTTCGGCCTGCGCGAAATAATGGAGACGTTGAGGGTTGGGCTGAAGGGCGGGGGTAACGGCTTCTCTACAGGTAGCCCCAGCTGAGGAGCATGTCGACGTCCTTGAACCAGCGCTGCCCTATATCGTCCCTATAGAACATGTTCGGGATCATGACGTTCCGCACAGACTGGTAAGCGGAGTTGATGGCTTCCTGCATCGAGGCCCCTGAGCCGGTCAGCACCAGGGCGTAACCCGACTTGCCCGCGATGTGCCAATCGCCATCCACATTCTTCACTTCACCGAGGTGAACTCCGTTGAGCGTGGTCTTTCTGAAAAGTATCGTAGCGTCCTCTGAATATTTCTTGAAGGCCTTCTCGTCCTCGAATGGGAAGGGAGGGATTGCGACAACAACACCGACCTGGTAACCCTTCTTCGTTTTGAGCTGGGCGTCCTTGCCCTGGGCTATTTCGCTCAAGAATGTCCCCCACTCATTGGTAACCCCTTCCATCTGGATGCTTATTGTTGGGTAGCCTAACCTCGAAGTCCATTCGAGCGGAAAAATCCCCTTGTTGTTGGCAATTGAGTTTATGTCGATGTATCCGACGTACTTACTGGCCGCCAGCTTCTCCTTCGCTTTCAACAAGGTATTCTCGAAGAGCGGGCTGTTTCTCGTCCAGTACATCGAAGTGTTGCCGCACCAGTAAGGCTTGCCATTTCTCCTCACGTACATGATGTGATTCTTCACGCTTGCGCAGTAGACAGTGCCGTCGTAATCGACAGTCCGGGTGTCTCTCTTGTCTATCCAGGATTCTAGCTTTCTCCCCCTCTCCAGAACCTCGTATTGAGGCCTCGAAGCGTCCGCGTAATGATTTACTATCCGAATCTTCCCTCCCCTTCGCCTCTGTTTCACAATGCCAAGCCTTCCTAACTTTAGTAGGAGTTCCTGGATGTCGTCCGCCAGCCTTCTGGATGAGGTGTAGAATATTCTGAACCCATTCTTCATTATGGTACCATCGCCCTGAGTGAACCATTCCAGAAATGTGCCGATCTTGGTGGAGGTGAGCTGTTTTACAAAGTTTGGAACATACTTTTCAGAGGCTCCTCCGAACTCCGCTAGATACGAGCCTAGCCGTTTGTCGTAACAATAAAATCCGCTCTCCCCCCTGGAGAACTTGAAAGGGAGCTGGGACAGCAGCCCCTGTACTCTCTCGGCCTTCACTCCAGACTTTTGCGCTATGCTTACCCTGTAGCTGTCTCCGTTGCCTGATACAGAACCGTCGGCGAGCCAGACTCCAATGAACGCCAACCATTTGTCCATTGGTATCTCCAAGGAGCCGGTCGCGCTCAGCACGACCTGACGTCCTTCGACGTGACCAATTGTAACTGATGGCAATGTGAAATATTCGCTTTCCAGGCCGACCCAGATTCCAGTTCTCTTGATCTGAGATTGGGTCTGTAGCTCTTTTGCCTTTACGAAACGGTAGTTGTTTCTGTGCATCCTGGCATCTTGCTGAGATTGAAGGTACATGTTGTGGTCTGGCGTTACCATGACATCCAATGTTCTGTTTTGTATTGAGATGAGCTCCCTGTGGTGCCTGAACGAGACGATGGCGCTGGGCCTCTGAAATTCTATGACGTCGCTTGACGGGTTTAGTGTACAGACCTCATCTTCCCGAGACAAATCCTTGAAGAGTTTCCAGCCCTTCTCCGTGAGCACTTCTGTCTTGTCGTCGTAGCATCCCATCTCGCCTGTGCTGGGCCCAATGTCATTGGGAAAGAGGCGCTTGTGTTCGAAGTTCACGTTGATTGGGTAGACGAAGTCCTTCCCGTTGAAGAAGGCGCCGACGGCGACTTCGACCCCGTTCGCATACTTCTGAATCTGGAAGATCTTGATCTTGTTTGACCAATTCCGTTTGTAGTGTTCCAGAACCAGGAGGACGTCCTTCCCGTCTTCCTCCTGCCCGACGAAGAGCAGCTCCTTCTCGTTCTGGGCGCGCCCGGACGGCTTGATGACATACCTATCGGGATTCTTTCGCACGAAATCTACGCCTGCGTCGAAAGAGCTGAAGTTCCAGCTCGGGAGTGTGTTGACGCCGACGCTCTTCAACTCGTCCTGCCCGAACTCTCTTTCGTTCTCCAGCCTGTCCGTGTAAGCAGACCCCCCGACGACGAGCTTCCCCTCGGCTCTGAGTTTGTCCGCGGTTTCGCCAAAACCAAGGTCATCAAAGATGATGACGTCGGCCCAGTCCTTGAGAGGTTCCCATGCGCTGACCTTCTCGACGAAGCCGTCGCCGACGTCCTTCTCGCTCTCGCTGCGGGTGTAGAACTTTACTTCGTGCCCTTCCTTCTTCAGCCCCCACGCTAAGTCAGTCGAAAGTGCTTCGACCGAGACAAACAGGAACTTCATCTTTCTTGTTTCGCCTATATATGGTTCTGTATAATAGTTTTGAGATTCTGAAATCCATATTCGGTTTTCCTTAAGGCGGGCTTGGAGAAATCGAATTCGTACGAATTGAGTGGATGGTTCTTTTGCTTCTTTCGGTTCTAGTACGTAATAGACTGAAGACTTGATTTTCCTCCAAGAACTTGTTGAGGCGGGAAGGAAAAATCCGGTCATAGATAGACGATATCCGGTGGAACAGATTGCCGAGGCTCAAAGATATGTCGAAAAAAGGGCACAAAAGGGAAACTTAGTAATAGCTGTGGAAGCATGAAGTGCGAGTAGGTGATTGAATTATGGAAGACGTGAAAATAATTCTTTCAGTAACACGGCAGTGGCAATGTTCGCGCGCGCAGCATACCATTTACCTCAAGTGTGACTATCGAAAATGAAGGCGATTGTGTACACAAAATACGGGCCTCCGGAAGTTCTTCAGCACAAGGAGGTAGAGAGACCTGCCCCTACGGACGATGAAGTACTGATCAAAGTTCAGGCGGTATCCGTGAATAGATCTGACTGGGAGATACTGACAGGCACACCCTTGTATGCCCGCATGGGGGGGCTCCTAAGACCACGGCACCAGATACTCGGATCGGACATAGCCGGGCGAGTCGAAATGGCTGGCAGAAACATCACGCGATTTCAACCAGGGGATGAAGTCTTCGGAGACATCTTGGGGCGTATGGGTGGTTTTGCCGAGTATGTCTGCGCTCGTGAAAGAGCCTTGGCGCTGAAACCAGCAAGTATGACGTTCGAGGAAGTAGCGGCCATCCCGCAATCGGCAGTGATCGCCCTGCAGGGGATTCGCGATAAAGGAAAGGTCCAACCGGGGCATAAGGTGTTGATCAATGGCGCCGGCGGCGGCGCCGGTGCGTTTGCGGTGCAGCTTGCCAAATCATACGGGGCTGAGGTGACCGGGGTGGATAACGCGGGCAAGCTGGACTTTATGCGCTCGCTTGGCGCAGACCACGTCATTGATTATGCCCGGGAAGACTTCACCAAAAATGGACAGCAATATGATCTGATACTTGATGTTGTCGCGCATCGTTCGGTTTTCACCTACGAGCGGGCGCTAAGGCCCAATGGAAGCTATTTCTTTGTCGGAGGTTCTGTGGCTACACTTTTCCAGATTTTGCTCTTGGGACCATGGATTAGAAGAACCGCGGGCAAGAAAATACGCGTCCTGGCGGTCCGACCAAATCTAAAAGATATGGTCCATGTAACGGAGCTCTGTGAAGCCGGCAAAGTCGTCCCGGTCATTGATAGACGGTATCCGTTAAGTGAGGTTCCTGAGGCGCTCCGGTATCTTGGAGAAGGGCGCGCCAAAGGAAAAGTCGTCATCACGGTGGAACACAACAACTAGATCGAACACACCGCCGCCGCCGGAACAGCGATGAACACACCCCGGCTTTGACCCTTTAGAATGCAACGATTCGTGAAGCCCTGGTGTTCGACCCACCTAAGGATGAAACCGATGACGAATCTGCTAAGCTACTAGATAGAGAAAGAGTCTATGAAGGTAGCCGTGCGACCTAGTAACGCTCCAACTTGGCCGAGGGTTCGAAGGGTTATCTCCAGGGGGAGAGACTAGCCTACTTATCTTCGTGGACTCTAGCGATGCTCGGGATTATCGAAATCGCAGCAGGCGGGTTAACCGGCAGCATCGGCCTCACAGCAGATGGAATAGACTCGATGTCCGATGCTCTGGTCTCATTCTTGGTGTGGCTCGGCCTAAAGATCTCAAGGAGGACACCTGACGAGAGATTTCACTTTGGCTACTACAAGATCGAGAGCTTTGTGGCGTTCGTGGGAGCAATAGCGCTAATCGGGATTGCAGGCGCTATCTTCTATCGATCCTATCAGAGTTTCCTCGACCCTAGCCCCTCAACCTTCCCGCCGTCGCGTTGGCTGTATTGCTGACGGCGGGGACCATTTCTCTGTATAGGGCGTTTCAGATGAGGAAGATAGCGAAAAAATACAACATAGTGTCTCTCAGGCTCGATGCGAATAACGCCATAAAAGATGGCTCAGCCTCCTTCCTAGTCTTCTTCACAGTCTTGACCTCTTATCTTGGCTTCCATCAAATGGATGCGGTAGGTGGGATGGCCGTTGCAATCTTCATCCTCTTAGTTTCCTATATTGTGATCAAGGAATCATCTCTTGTCTTGCTTGATGCCTACCACAACCCTGAGCTTGTAGAAGAGATCAGGAGAATCGTTGAAGGTAGACCAGGGGTTAGAGTCGATGACATTCTGCTCAGGGCTGCTGGTCCCTACATACAGAGTGAAATCCATCTTGAGGTAGAAGGCTCAATGACGGTTGACCAGCTCGATAAAGTTAGAATCAATATTGAGAACGAAGTGAAGCAGAAGTTCATTGGAGTTGGAAGGGTCGTCGTTACCGCGAGAGCACGTAACTTGCTACGTCATTCACCGTGAATGTGGGAACCTCCGCAAGCGCTCTGGTCGCAGTCGCTGGCTTGTCTTTGATGCTTGGCGGTGCTCTGCGAAAAATTTGGCCGAGCCCGCCACATCGCATATAGTGAAACGAGTAACCCTAGGCTATGGTTATCCCTTGGCGGCGGGCCTGGTGGGATCATAACCGGTTAGGTTCTAGTTGTGGATTCGCCAAGGCGGGTCAGGACTTTCATTGCACTCAACGAAATCATCTTGCTAGGTCGGCCAGGCTGCTCGAGAACAAATGGAGTCAGATCGTTTGAGCTCGGATGCTTCTTCCTGAAGGATGTCAGGGCGGCCGATTCTTCTGGGCGGTTAGCGTCGAGGTTCCACCTTCCGTCTTGCCTTCTCTTTTCCTTGAGTAGCGAAATGGCATATCCTAGTCTCTTATCGCGAGAATAACCCAGCCCTGTCATGAAATCCAGCCCCTCGAGAAGATCGTAGTAGTAGTGGACGGGGTAATGGAAACGGTACCACTGCTCCCAGCGAGCTCCCTGCTTGTGGAGCTCCCTCTCCAAGAAAAACTCCGCCCCCCTCTCGCACGCGAGTTTCATGCTCCGGGTCCATTTCTGACGGGGGTACACCGCGAAGGCGCTGAGAGGTTCCCAGGAATCGAGAGTTCTCCCACGGTACGGAGGCCTGCCAAAGTTCCAGCAAGACCACCCGCCAGCCTCCGCCTGATTCTTCACGAACCATTCGAAGGCCTTTTTCACCTTCGGATGATCCACGTATCCGAACTTGACCAGAGCGCGAGCCGTATTGCCTGTGATGCAAAGGTGAGCGCTACTCTGACCGCTCTGACTGAATCCGCCGTCCTTGGTCGCATTGCGTTTCATCCATAATTGACAGGCTCTATCAATGCGATGATCTTCCTTCGTGAGACCGAAATCGGATAGAATCAGGAGCATCCAAAAGGTTGCATGGAACCTCGGCATGAATAGACTCTTTTCATGGAACCAGCACCCGCTTGACAGCTGCTTATCCAGTACATTCTTCGCCCAGCCAACCTTCGCAATGTTCTCCCTTGCGCTCTTTACCTCGGAGTCTCTTTCTGTCCTCCCTAGCAATTCAGTTAGAGTAAGAAATCTTATCGAGGGTTGATTCTCCTCAAGGAGCCAGTCAACAACAAAAGAATCCTTCTTCAAAGGAGCGACTTTTTCCTAGTTCTCGCGACTTAAGTTGTTTTGGGATTCCGAAAGCTACAAGGCCGGAATCTGGGGCCAGACATGTTCAGGCGAGTGATCCCTCGCGAGACTTTAGTGTGGGATACGAGGCTCAGGTGCTGACGATGCGGTGAAGAGGCCCCCTCTGGACGCTCTGCGAAATGGAGCGGGCCCGGAGAGATTCGAACTCTCGATCTTTGGCTTCGGAGGCTTGCACCTTTTTGTCAATGCCCTGATCCGTGCTAGGCGACGGGCCCGTTTTTGTCAAACCTTGAATGGTATATGAGGATGACTTGAGGCGAATAATTCGCCCACCGATTTCTTTTCTTTCCCGATTCGCCTAATTGCTTGATATGAACCCTTTGTGGTGTCTATGGGCGGAGTGTCATTCCACCACTACGACCTCCCCTTTCATCCACGGATGAATGCTGCATTGATAGCCGTAGGTCCCAACCGCATCGAACGTGAACGAAAATTTCCCGTTGGGCTGAATTAACTGCGAGGCAAAAAGACCGTTGGAGCCAGAGACAGTGTGCGCGGTTATCGCGTCCCCATTAATCCAGTTCACGGTCGTACCTCTCTTCACCTCCACCCGAGCCGGAGAGAATGAGTACGCCGGCACATTGGTGCCATCATAGTTGACAATCCCGGCCGCCCCCTCAATGTTCACAGTCATGGCAATCTGACTCGAGATCGCGTAAATCGCTGAGGCGGCCACCACCACGACTACAAGTAGGGTAAAAGAGATTAGAATCCTCCTCTTCATCCTATCTCACCTATGCAGTGACGAGGAGGCTGGTGAGGTACATCGCTAGCATCCCCAGTGTAAGCCCCAAGAAAACCCTCACGTCACCCAGCATGGAAAGAAGACCTCTCGGGTCAGCCATGTAACGAAGGACTTCGAAGACAACTTGGAAGATCGCACCGGCGCCCACCGCCAAGAAGAGAGACGCCCAGAGGTTTGAGAAGCTGAAACCGCCCAACAGCGCTCCTGGGATCGTCGGAGCCCCAGCAATCAGCCCAAGCGCCACAATGTGCTTTAAGGACGTCTTCTCCGAGGATAGCGGCGACACGATGGCTATTCCTTCTGTGGTGTTGTGGGTCATGAAACCTATTATGAGGAAGGCCCCAAGGGCAATTTCACCTACCGCGTAGGCGGCTCCCACCGCAAGCCCTTCGCCGAGATTGTGCAGACCGATTCCCAGGGAGATAAGATAAGCTAGAGCGAGCCCCCGACGCGCGACTCCGCCCTTCGATGAAATAGAAGACCCTCCTATTGTCATGAGGCTGATGAAGCTAGCAAGGAGGCCGATGACTACCAAGAGAG
>Ga0209237_1000649_pt1 | contig 20008 bp, 25 predicted proteins | sample GraSoi013_1_40cm_2_FD_185820 | JGI IMG/M metagenome (GOLD analysis project Ga0209237, IMG submission 185820) | Grasslands soil microbial communities from the Angelo Coastal Reserve, California, USA - Sample 10_02_2013_1_40cm (SPAdes) (version 2) | ecosystem: Environmental > Terrestrial > Soil >... | reverse complement strand
CCTGATCGACCAGCGTCACGGCGCCAACAACTTCTACCTTCGACTCTACGAGATTGAGCCGGGAGGACAGACGCCCCACGATCAGCATCCCTACGAGCACGAGGTGTACGTCCTGAGGGGGAGGGCGGAGCTCCTGACGATGGTGAATGACGTCCCGACCCTCCGGGATGTCAGGGAGGGCGATGTCGTCTTCATCGCCTCGAATCAAGTCCATCAATTCTCTAACCCGAATGAGGAGACATTCCAGATGCTCTGTGTGAGAGGTGCGGAGGGACGACGAAGACGAGGAGGAACAGAGAAGGTCGCAGCAGAAGATGCTTGCAGCTGTTAGGTGTTCTTCGTCCTTCCTAGATCGCGAGCTTCTTCCCGTACTTGCCCTGGAAGGCCAACTCGCTCAAGGGCCTTCGATTCTTCTTCCCGATAATTTTCTTCACGGGATAGCCAAAGCCGACGACCGCGGAAGGATTGAGCTCCTCCGGGATTCCGAAGTCTCTTGCGAGGGCTCGCCTGTCGATCCCCGTGTAGACTCCTGAGGCGACGCCGTAGTTCCATGCCGCCAGCTGCATATCCTGGGTAACCCTCCCCGCGTCGAGCAGGTGAAATGGGTACTTGGGATTGGTAAGAACTATCACGCCGAAGTCGGCCCCCGCCACCCATCTCCCCGAGGTGCTGTCTCCGGCCAGCCTCTTCAGGTTCTCCTTCCCCTCGACGAGAATGAAGCGCCAGTGCTGGAGGTTATTCCCGCTCTGCGTGAGGCGCGCCGCCTCGAGAACCTTGCGTTTGATCTCTGCCGGGACCCGTCTGGAGCTAAATTCTCGCACGTCGAGCTTCGTGGCGATGGATTCGTATGTGTCCAACAGTTGTCGCACCCTCTCGCAATGACGGGAATAAAAATCCGTTCGGATGTTCGAGCCGATATATCGCTAGCCGTAAATAGAGAGGCTGGGTTTCCAGAAGGATTGGGCTCTCCCGAAATCAGGAGAATAGTCGAGAAGGAGCTGAATCACATCTCGCCCTCTCCCGGACCACAGAGTTTTCTTCGGGCTATGTACTGGGTACACAGGATTCACTGTCTGGAGGCGGGGGATGAGGGAGAGCGCGCTCACGGGTCTATACTGATGGGCTGTGTCGAGGCGATCAGAGGGCGCTACCGCGACTTCCAGCCGTCCTATGATAAGAAATTCTTCGGCTAAAGCTTGGTGCTTACCTCGACGCCGTCTTTGGTGTTGGGGTCGAATTCCATCGTAGATTCGTAGTACCGGCTCTCGTACTTCCCCGAGTGGCGGACGTACGGGAGGTACTCTTTCATATCTCGCGCGAAGACCCCGGCGTTGTCGGCGACGACGATACTCCCTCGGTGTAATCGGGGTTCCACGAGTTTCAGGTAGGTGTAGTACTCCGACTTCTCGGCGTCGATAAAGACGACGTCGAATGTTCCGTGCAAACGAGGGATCGCGCGCTTCGCGTCGTCCACGATTATCTCCACCCTCCGGGAGAGACCCGCACGCTCCAGGTTCATCTTGGCCATCTCGGCGTGGTGGGCGTTCATCTCGATGCAGACCAGCCTGCCGCCCCGTGGGAGGAGTCGAGCGATTCGTATCGCGCTGTAACCGATCAGCGTCCCTATTTCGAGGACACGCCGCGGCTTGGAGGCCCTGATTACGTCGTCGAGGATCTTCCCCTTCTCCGGGCCTATTACTGGGATGAAGTTTCGCTCCCCCATCCTCTCTATCTCCCTGAGGACGGCCTCTGCCCTATCCATCTGTCGTCTCCCCTCGAGAGGAGGCGCATCTAATACGGTTTCGGGAACCCCCGAGCGCATTCGACCGAGACAGTCTTTTATAGCAGGGCGAGTAGAAAAGGGCGAAAGAAAGGATGTCCGTCGAGCAAGTAGACTTGAAGGAGGTTCAGAAGCAGATATCGAGGATAGTCGACCCCGAAGTGGGGGTACCGATAGTGGAGATGAACTTGATAGACAAGCTGGAGATCAAGGAGGGACTGGTCGACGTGCAGTACCACGCCACGACACAGTACTGTCCACCGGTCTTCGCGCTGAAGATCTCGCAGGACATCAAGACGGGCGTGATGGGCGTCAAGGGCGTGAAGGACGTCCACGTCGTCGTTACGGGCCATTACTTCGCCGAGGCGATAAACAGGCAGGTGAACAAGTCGCCCGGCACGGCCGTGCCGCCTCAAGAAACACCGAAGCAGTAGAGAGGGCGCTACCTCAGCAGCGTGATGGCCGCCGAGAGCGCACCAATCTCTGAGATAAGCCTCTCCTCGGCCCCGCAGACGATTATCGCATCGCCGTCGGTGGGTCCCAACTCTCGTCGCAGCTTCTTCCATACCGGGCTGGGAAAGTCCTTCTCGCAATCGCTGGAATCTCCCGGTATCTTGAACCTCGAGTCGCGGAGGACGTACGTCGTTGCTCCGCTCGCGCCGACCTTGATCGCGGCATCTCTCTGAGGAATTCCGTTCCCCACCCGGCTGCCGCCTCCACGGACGAGGAGGGCCACCTGCTCCCTACCGACCGTGAGGGTAGTCGAGTCCAGCCTGAGCCTGGCGGGAATGAGCTTCCGGAGCGCTCTGTAAGCGGCGAGGCCGCTCCTGGTGAGAGAGCAACCTGATGCGTTCACCTCCATATAGCCGTCGTCTCGGAGTCTCTTCAGGACCGTCCTGATAGCGCCCTCACCCAGACCGACTCTCTTGGCGAGAGCATGCCGGCCGATTCTCCCGGACTCTCCCGTGACGAGCAGGACGAGGAGGAGATGGGGTTCGACGAAGCTTGGGAGAGGGCCACGCTCCCTCTCGCTGGCCATCCTCAGGATTCTCGCGACCTCTGACAAAACGCGGGCTAACCATCGCTTGATTCTCTTATCTAATTTTCTGAGAGGGTGAACGGGGGGCTGTTGCTACAACACCTACATGGCTTCGTCAATGGCAGTCGAGACTTGGCGGAAATGGACACCACAACACCTTCCCGAACCGCCTTGTGGGTCGGCGTCGGCTTCGCCCCTGCGCTTCATCAGCGGTTCCCTCAGTTTGATGCTGATCTTTCTCTTCAGGTACCCGGGAGTCCAGAACCGGGCTACCGCGAGGTACCTTCAGGCCGTCCTTCTGTGCCCTTTTCGACTACAAGATTTGCAAGCGAAACCGCAGCAAATCCTATGAAGAACACAAAAACACCAGCCAGGACCACTTCCGGGCCGATTGGAACTAGGAAGATTTCCGGCACAACCAGGTCACGCCCAATCTCGTTGCCGACACCAAAGTCGTACAGGAGCGTCATCACGTCGCCAAGGTAAAAGCCTACCAGACCGGATGCAAAGAGCAGTGCCGACAATCTGACATATTCCTTCTTGAGCAGAACTTTCTTTCCGAGGAAATAGGCGACAAAGAAGATCGCGGTAGGGTCAACCAGATACCTGATGATGACGATGGAGTTGGCATCAGGGAACGAATTAGAATGCGGAAGAAGAGTGATTCGAAGGTATCCTGACAACAGTATCGACACCAACTCAAGCGCCGCGCAACTGGCAAATATCATCCATAGGTACCTGTTCAAGGTCGCGAGCCGGTGGTGGGCAGTCGTGATTTGAAGCTATAGTAGGCGTGTCGCCAATCAAGCAAGGGACAAAGCGATGCTGCTTACTTTTATGAAATAATACGAATCGTAGGAGTTGGATCCTGCGGAAGAAGCACTAACCGTGTTGTAACTGGCTTGCAGTACAGTAGGACTTTTTATAGTGGCTGGATTATCCATCCATCGTGCGACGCGCTCGAAGTCTAGCTCTCGTCGCAACCTTCTCGGGAGTGATTCTTAGTTCTAATCTCGCCCTGACGGACATTCTCAACGTCAAGCTGCTGGATAGCCTCGTTTTCGTCGCGGCGTTTCTTTATGGTTTCAGAATTGGAACGTCCGTAGCCGTCGTCTCGGAACTCGCCTGGAGCTTCTTAAGCCCGTATGGAATCGCGGGGTACATCACTCCCTTCTTGGTCATCGGTGAAGTGACGTACGCTTTCGCCGGATGGGCTGCCTCGAAACTATGGAGCGGATACCTCCGCCAACGCCCCGCGCAGAGTCTGTTCTTCGGTGCCCTTCTCGCGATATGCGCTTTCATCTGGGACTTCGAGACTAACTTTGGTACCGCGCTGATCGTCTTCTGGCCAGGAGTGACCGTTCAGAATGTGCTCCTGACGGAACTCCAGGGGGTGTCCTTCATGCTCCTGCACGAACTGAGCGACCTTTTGCTCGGCGTCTTCTTCGTACCGGCCGTCATCTTCCTCTTACCACGGCTCTCGAGAGCGCGTGAGCTGAACCTAGAATGACCTCGAGGGGCACCATCTACGGACTGGCCTCGTTGATCATCGCTTCGGTGGTGATAGGGGGGACGGTCGGAGCCAGCTACTTCACTCAGTACAGCAGAGAGAGGACGGTTAATGCCAACCTCGTCCTGCAGCTCAACGATTCTGCCACCAGGTACGGGCAGCTGGCCTCGAACTTCAACGACCTCTTGTCGAGCTATAACAGGACGCTCTCCCTCATCTCGAGGTCGATCGCGGTGCTCAACACGAGCCAGCCTGTGTACCAGGAGGCCAGCAAACAGTTGAGCGCCCTATGGCAGAAGTACCTGACCCTAAAACCCGCCTCGACGTCGTTGTACAAGAACGACGTGCTCTTCGATTTCGGGAACGGCACACGTGTCTGGCACAACGACACCGCGATACAGCCCGGATGGAACTTCTACGTCGAGAGTGTGATCCTAACGAAGGGCAACCTGGCCGCGCAGTGGTATCCACAGTACGGAGAACACCTCGTAACCGGGATTCAGGGCGTGATGAACACTCAGACGAAGTTCTGGTTTCTGTGGACACACAGTGCAGCCTCGTCCTGGCAGCCGGCCCAAGCCGGCGCGGACCAGCTGACTGCATCCGACGGTTCGATTTATGCGTGGACTTTTTGCGGTGCAACACCCGCGTACGAGCCTACGTGCAGGCCCTAACACAGAAGCCGAGACGAATGGCAGGAGAGCGACGACGACCCCTCGCCCTTCTCTCCTGGAGCGGAGGGAAGGACAGCGCCATGACGCTCTACGAAAACAGGAGAAGCGGAAGCTACGAGGTGGTGGCACTCCTTACCACGATGACCAGAGATTTCGATAGGATAAGCATGCACGGGGTGAGAGGGACCCTCCTCGAAATGCAGGGCGAGGCGATTGGGTTGCCCATCGAGGAGGTATGGATTGGCAAGAACGCCTCCAACACGGAGTATGAGTCACAGACGAAGGCAGCGCTTGAGAAGTACAAACTGACGGGAGTCCGTGACGTTCTCTTCGGAGACCTCTTCCTTCAAGAGATTCGTCGCTACAGAGAGGAGAGACTGGCTGGAATCGGCATGAAAGCGGTCTTCCCGATCTGGAAGAGGGAGACCACGGCGCTTGCGCACCTATTCGTGGACGAGGGGTTCAGGGCGATAGTGTGCTGCATTGACCCAAGGTTCCTCGATAAGAAGTTCTGTGGTATGGAGTTCGACGAGGCCTTTCTGTCACGATTGCCTCCGCGGGTAGATCCGTGCGGTGAAAACGGCGAATTCCACACCTTCGTATATGACGGCCCGGTCTTCAAGAACGCGATTCAAGTAAAGGTGGGAGAGGTCGTTCTTCGCGATGGTTTCTACTTCGCTGACATCCTTCCTGTCGATTCGAACCCTGTGGTAGCGGATATGGAATCAGGAGGTCGTTTAGAGGCGGAAAGCGGAGACGCCCTGAACTCGTCCGACTCCCCGCAGCAGGGCTGACCAAGAATCACCGCCGTCACCGCTCCGGTAGACTTCGCCTGTTGTAGTCCCGAAGTACAACCCTGCCGGGTCCATCGCGTCGGCGGCCATCCCGTCGCGCAGCACGCAGGTATGGACGTTCTTCGGGAGACCTTTCGTCAGCTTCTCCCAGCTCTGCCCCCCGTCTTCAGTACGGTAAACCGCGAGCTGGCCCTGGACGCAGCTGTTGTGCTTCTTGCAGTCCCCCTGATAAGCGGGGATGACGTAGAGGGCCGGGGTCCCGTCCTCGATTAACGAGATCGAGAAGCCATGGCGTACCGAGGGGGCGGGGCTTCGGTCTTCCCATCGATCTCCTGCGTCGTTGGAGAGGTAGACACCGCAGTGATTTTGCTGGTAGAGGACACTAGGGTTCCTCTTGGAGAGGGCCAGCTTGTGGGTACAGACATGGACCTGCTGGAGATGCTTCTGCAGCTCCACGGCTCGGTCGTTCTTCGGTATGTCTGGAGCGTCTTCCTTCCCGCCGACGGGGCAATAATCCAGCACACCGTTCTGGAGCAGCCTCCACTTCTCACCCCCGTCATCCGTCCTGTAGGTTCCGTTGCCGGATGGGACTACGTAGATACGCTTGGTGTCGGTCGGGTCGATGCGGATCGTGTGGATGCAGAGACCGGTTGTGCCGAAGGCCCAGTCGACCCCCCAGTCGTTCCTCTTCGGAGCTCCGTGCAACCCCGCCACCTCCGACCAGTTTTCTCCGCCGTCATTTGAGCGGAAGAGGTGCCCGTAGTGCGTACCAGCGTAGAGATTGGCAGGCTTGTTGGGGTCAACCTCGACGGTCCAGACCTTCCTCACGTGCAGACCCCTGCTGCTCGGTCTCCAGGTCTTCCCGAAGTCCTTTGAGGTGAATACTCCTTCGGTTAGGCTCGCAGCGTAGAAGATGCCGTTCTTCGAGTCGAAGGAGATGCTGTTTACGCTCTCCCCCCTGAGAAAGGGCCCCACTCGCTTCCAACCCTTCGGCGAAGAATCGGAGACCAGGAGGTAACCGCCGGTCTGGGTTCCGACCCCGACGACCGAGCGAGACCCCCTCTTCTTCAATCCCTATCCCGCCGCGGCGAGAGGTGGTTTGAGTTAATAATGGTTAGGCGCTGAGAGGTCGTACGACGCTGATTCTGAACCCGCAGCAGCAGAGGGGTCTCTTTGTTCCTTCCTTCGAGACGAAGTTCTTCTCAAAACTGTCGAGCATCCTGACGTTGGTACAACTGTCGTGCGCGTTCGACCTGCAGCCGATGCAGGCCCAACCAGTTGGGACGTACTCCGGCGTGGGATGGGGTCTCCCGATCAGGGTCGTCGACTCCACGAGAATCCCGCAGATCGCCGCAATCGAGATCGCTGAAATCATCGTCTCGAAGGAGAGAGACAGGAGAGTCAGCGTCACCCCCACGGAGACGAACAGAGCGAGCTTCGCGACTCCCAAACTGAACGTGGAGAAGAGCTTCCACTCTACGTAGTAAGCGTAATCCCTCGGGGCCTTTCTCGAGAGCCCGTACTTCGCGCCGGCCGATACGATAGGGAGCCCAGCCACGGCCCAGAGCAACGGCCAGTAGAACTCAGCCATGCTCGTGGGCCACCGACCCGTCCTCGAGTCCGGCTGAATGGAGGCCGCAGCTCGCCTCGTCCCCCGCTGTTTCTGTCGTCACCGGGTGTAATGACGTAAGGAAGACAAATGAAGCGGCAAATCAATCAAAACTGACAATTTGGACTAGAGTCGAAGGCTGGTTTCGACGGAGTCGGCAACCCTGCCACCGAAAAATGGCAATCCCGGCGACAAAAATGGCAACCCTGGAGCCGTCAGATGTCGACATTGGGGTCAGGCTCGCCTAGGGTTGCCATCTCCCTTGTCATCCTACCCAGAGGTGCAAGCGCGACACGGTCGAAGGCTTAAGAGTTCGGGGCGGATGCTGCAATCGTGGAACAAACAGTCTCAACTCTGGACCTTCCCTTCTTTGAAGTGAGCCCTGAGAGGGGTTTCCTTCCTCCAGAGGACCCTGTCTTCGAGTTCGGCGAAGGTGCGAATCCGAGGTTGAGGGAGTTGGAGAGACTCGGGATGGAGCTGCCGGAGCTGCTGCAGTCGCACAGGCTGAGGCGGAGCGTCGATCAGCTCGGCGTTCTTGAGGAGGGAGTCTTCGATAGGCTGAGGAGGGGCGAACTGATAATGGCGGCAAGGATCTACGCCTTCCTGGCGAGCGGATACGTCCACCAGGTCGACGGGACGAAGGTGAAGAGGATACCCCGAAGCCTCGCGGTGCCACTCTACCGGCTCTCGAAGAGGCTGGGGAGGAGGTTCCCCATACTTTCATACGACCTGTACTGTTTGAACAACTGGCGGAGGGTCAATCCGGAAGGCCCGGTCAGGGTCGAGAACATGGACACGATCCAGAAGTTCGTCAGGATCAAGGACGAGCCCTGGTTCATCCTGATACACACGGAGATAGAGGCGAGGGCCGCCCCCGCGATTCGAGCGATAGGGCATTTGCAGCAGGCTGTCCTGAAAGACGACGTTCACACACTGAAATTCGCCCTTGACGGTATGGCCGAATCCCTGGAAGGGATGATCGGGACGCTGAGTAGGATGCCCGAGGGTAACAGCCCTGACGTCTACGCCTTCTCTTTTAGGCCGTACATTCAGATGTTTCAGGGAATATCCTACGAAGGGGTCGAAGAGTTGGAGCCGATGCCGACCTTCAGGGGAGAGACGGGTGCGCAGAGCTCGATCATCCCGGCTCTCGATGTGGTCCTAGGGGTGAAGCACGCCAAGACGGACCTCACAGACTACGTCGCAGACATGAGAAACTACATGCCGAGGTCACACCGCGCGTTCATCCGGGCGGTCGAAGCCAACGAGGAGGCACGCCCGTTGAGAGGGTATCTGCTGAAACGAGGGAAGGGAGCGGTCATAGACTCGTACAACCTCTGCCTTGAGAGGGTGATGGAATTCCGGAAGAAGCACCTGGAGTTCGCCATCCTTTACATACAGAGCAAGGTGACCGACCCGAGCGGGACAGGAGGGACCCCGTTCATGAAGTGGCTCGCCCAACTCAGAGAGGAGACGGAGAAACACAAAATCCCTAACTAACGCGCAGAGAAAAAAGGTGACCGATGCCAGTTGGGCAAGAAGGAGATCTACGAACGTGAGCTCGTCCCACTCATCCAGCGCTACCTCGAGAACGGCGATGAGACGAGGCTGCTCGAATATCTGACCGGCAGGAGCAATCTTCCAGGGCCGAGGGCAAACCTCGAACTTCTAGGGGCCTTCGGGGACCTCTTCTCGAAGCGTTGCCGAGAAAAACCCGTTTCTTACTGGGAGCTCGCGATGAAGTTGGCTGGGACCTCCCGCAACTTCGAGGGTCGCGATGAGCCGGCAGAGTTCGACATCCTGTGTGGTGTTGTCGGCTTGGCATCAGTCGGGGCCGCTCTCCTTCAATACCGCGCACGGGCGGAGACGCAGATGAGAGGATACTCGCACTCAGCCAGATGGCGAACGCGCGAAGCGGTCGCGATGGGGCTACAGCGGATGATTCGATTGGATGCCGGGAAGACTCTGAGAGAATTGGAGAGCTGGGTAGAGGGTGAGGACGACTGGCTCGCGATGAGGGCAGTCGCGGCGGGCGTCGCAGAACCCGCCCTGGTGAAGGACCGTTCGGTCGCCGAGAGGGCGCTCGACCTCCAGAGTAAGATACTCTCGCGGATAGCCTCAGCGGGGAAACGCGAGGGGGAGGAGTTCAGAGCCCTCAGACAGACTCTCGGCTACTCGCTCAGCGTCGTTGTCAAGGAGATCCCGAAGGAAGGGTTCGGCTACCTTCGGCAGATTGCGCGGGGAGGCGACCCAGACATCAAGTGGATAGTCAGGGAGAATCTGAAGAAGGATAGGCTCGTCAAGAACTTCCTCGATGAAGTGAAGGCGGTCGAGAAGCTAGTCTCCTAACGGTATCACCCCTAGCCGGAGGCGACTACCAGGTCGACAGACCCCGTTCCCGCGGAGGCCGTCATGGTGAAGGATTGGGAGGCGCTGCCAGGGTCTCCAGTGGCAGCAAGTAGACTCCCTCGCGTGTCCTGAGAGATCGAGAAGCCGGTGAGGACTCGCGTCAGGCTTCCCGTTCCCGTCGATGCTCTGAGGGAGGCCGCGACGCCGCTTGGAATGGCCATGTTCAGCGAAACACTTCCAGTCGAGGACGAGAGTGTCACAGGGACAAGCCTCCCTGAGGGCATCGTCTTCTGGGCAGATAGGGCGACGCTCCCAGTCGAGGTTTTGAGGCGAATAACGCCGACGGTCGTCGCCCCGATTGAGGCCTCGATGCTTCCCGTGCCGGCTGAGAGGTCGACGCTCGCGAGTGCCAGCCCGGAGGGAACCGTCAGCTCGATGCTCCCAGTGCTAGCCGAGGCGCTGATGTTTGTGGTGTAGCCTCTACCTAGAATCACGTCAATCCTTGTGGATGAGGAGTGCACCTTCAACGTGAAGGTCGAGCTGGTGGTAGAGTTGGAGAGCTGAGCCTCTCCTCCGCCAAAGAAATGGAAGCCGAAGAAAGATCTTGTGAAGTTCACACGGTAAGCGATGTCGGTGCGATTCGTAAGAACGATATTGATGCTCCCAAAGTCGTTCGTGACGCGCAGGTCGAAGACCTGGGCCGGGACCTTCGCCCGGGGCGCAGCAAACGTCGTCGTCTTCTGGCTCCCCCCGTACCCTCCGGCCACCGAGGCAAGCACAATCAGGCTCACGATGAAGAGCGCGATGCTTCCTCCAGTGGGTTTCTGATGCCAGAGTGCGAGGAGGATTACACCTCCCCCCGCTCCCACGAAGATTATCGGGGCAAGGTAATACACGCTTACGCCGAAGAAGGCAAAGAGGCCCGCGAGGACAAAGAAGACGCCCGACACGATTGTGAGTATCGGTAGCTCCTTCAGCAACAACAGCGACTTCGGGTCCCCAGTGTTTTATATCGTTTCGCCAGAGCGATGGGCGTGTCGGCGGAGGCGAAGTACTGCAGCAACTGCGGAGCCCTGATACCCGAAGGAGCGATGTTCTGCCCGAAGTGCGGAAGGCCCGTGAGCTCGGCCTCAGCGCAACCACCTGCTCCCAGCCGTCCGTACAGGTATGAAAAGCATGAGAAGCGGGAGAAAGGGGAGAAAGGCGAGAAACCCGAGAAGGGGAGAGAGGGGGACATCTCGGGAGCGCTCTTGGGCGGGGCGATACTCGTCTGGCTGGGAATCTCGTTTTACCTTCAACAGATCGGCAGCTTACCGGCAGACCTGTGGTGGGCATACTTTCTCCTCGGAATCGGGGCGCTCCTCGTGCTTCGGGGGATACTACTCTACACGAGAGGAGGGCGCTACACTGGGTCGATCGTGGGAGGAGCGGTGCTAATGTTCATCGGGTTCATCAGCATCCAGCAACTTCAGCTTTCGTACTGGCCTCTCATTCTTGTCGTCATAGGGGCGGCAATCATAATTACGGGTCTAACCGGAAGAAAGAAAGTTCCAAAGCCCTAGTCAGAGGAACCTGCCTGTGACGAAGTTGAAGGCGAGGTGCTCGAGGACGGTCAGCAGTCTGGCGCGCCCGAAGACCCTGAAGTAGCCTTTCCCGAATCCCTCAACCAGGTCTCCTATCTCGTATCTCGGGAAGAGGGGAGTCGAGATGACTAAGCTCCCCCACTCGCGGGGTTTCAGCTCGTTGAGCAGCTTCACCCCCCTCTTCGTTTTCACCTCGAAGAGGTAGACGTCGTAGTTGGGAGAGACGTACGGGAGGCCGTCGAGCTGCTGAGCGAAGACACCCTCCGTCGCCGAGTACATCTCCACCACAGGCACCTTCCCGTAGCCGTGCTGCAGGAGTGGCTCGTACCTCGAGTGTATCTTTGCGACGCTCGTGCAGAAGAGGGCGGAGAGCCTCCAGAGATTCCTGGGGAGGAGGTTGTGCCTCTTCTTCAGGTAGTTCGCGAAAGAAACTATCACAGGGGTCACGCCGATGACGCTTCCGACCTCCTCCCCCTTGGCGCTCTGGTAGACGAGCTCAAACCTTCGTTCCCAGTCCTCCTTTCGTATCCCCCCGCCGAGAGAGTCAATCTCTCCCTGCCTTGGCAGCAGCCTCGCGCCCCCGAACTCGGGATGGAACTTGGCGTAGGTGCCTGAGCTGTACCCGTAGGGCTCCCTCCCGGAGGGAGTATCGAGTTCGCTGACTTCAGAGGGAAAGTTCAGATTGAGCACACCCGTCTCGAGGACTCTCGGGTCACGCTTCAGGGCGAAGTTGACAACCACCCGGGCGCCGACGGAGAGGATCTGCGCGAGATGGGTCTCGGTTACAGGGATCACCTTGGGGAGGCCTGTCGAACCACGAGTCATGACCCACCGGGCAACTGGTTCCGGGAGGAGAGAGGAGACTCTTCCCTCTCTCACCTCTCCTATCTGAGGCAGGAGTTCGGCATAATTAACGGTGGGAAAGCGACTCCGGAACTCCTCGACTCCTCCGATGCCGGAGGCGCCGAACCTCGCCCCGTAGTCGGTCTTGGAGTATCCAGCGAGAAGCGTCTGCAAGGCCCTCTCCTGCGTTTCCCTCGGATTCCTGAGCGACTCATACCAGGGTTCGACGAATTGACTCAGGAGTGAATTCGGAATGCTTGACAAATGAGCACTTGAACTATTGACACGCGTATTTAGAATCTCGGGAGCCCTACTGGGGGCGAGCGAGGGGAGATGGCGAAGAGAGGGTTCACGATAGATACGGGCTCGGAGAAGATCGACGTCGAGGGGCATGAGCACAAGAACGTCGCCGTGAAGTACCTCATGAAGCGGCGGCGAAGCCTCCTCTTCACGAAGGACCAGGGCAAGGTCGAGAAGCTGTGGACTGGACTCCCGCAACACATAGCGATTATCGGTAAACAGGTCACGAAGGAATACGACGTGAAGTGGGAGAAGGTGAGCACCGGAGAGTTCGCCGGGGCGAAGTTCACCTTCACTCTTGAAGAAGCGGCGTAGATCCGCGTGGCCGAGGAGCCAGACGACCGCTTCAAGGCTGTCATCGTGAGCATGATACTCGATTCAAAGCCCGAGGCTGCCCTGGAAGCCTTGAGCAGGAGATACAGGGTCGACACGCCGAGACTAGGGGTCGGCGTCTTCAAGCGGCATTCGAAAGGGGTGCGGGCGGTCTATGCTCCAGATAGGAAAGAGATACTCGCAGCCAAGCGGGAGTTTCTCTACGACCCCTTCGTGATCCTGCATGAATTCTACCACCACATCAGGTCGGTCGGTGGGAAGCACAGAGGAACCGAGAAGAACGCCGACAAATTTGCGATCGAATACATTCGCGCCTTCAACAGGGCGGTGGCTCGCCTGGGGGAGAGCAACAAGCATGATTAAGACGATGAGTTCGGTCCATCCAACGGGAACGACGATCCCTCGAAGCCGCGTCCTGGTTTGGTTGCTCGAAGACCGACAGCCCGCGTTGCGAGTCTTGAAGCGTGTTGAGGGTCGAGTGGCCGAGGATTGACTCAGGTCTTGCTCCTTGTTAGCTCTAGGTATGGAGCGACAGAACGCAGAACCTTACTTTCCGCCTTGCGCAAGTGCTCTTCGTAGGTCGTCCTTGGCTGCCCCAGCCGCTGGGCGATTGTGTCTGTTGTGACCTTCTTCGGCACCCTGTAGTAGCCGTTGTCGAGGGCCGCCACCAGTGCATCGCGCTGCTTCCCCGTCAGCTCGCCGAAGAGCTTGTTCGTGGAGACGACAAATGTTTCACGCAACGAATAGTCGGGGCGGGATGACCTTGAGGTAATCTTGAACTCGCTGAATTTTGCAAGCTCGTCGAAGGCAGCTTTGATGTCCTTCTGGCTGAAAGAGATCATTCTGTACCACTCCCATCCTTCATGGTAGGTGGTTGGTTGGAGCTCGAGGCAGTTATGCTTCTCCAGGACGGAAGTCACACTCTTGTAGACCGTGTCGCAGATACATTCGTGAACTATGATCTGAGTATTTGAACCGCTGAAGGACTTTCGCGCGATCTTGGCGCCCAGCTTGGTTAGGTACCGCTGTATGTCCTCTTGGACGGCCTGAAATTCGCTCAGCTCGTTCAGCTCCTTGAACGAAACTTCGAGGACCTCCATCGAGTAGTTGCACCACTGGGAGAAGAGGACACTTGGGTACTTGCGAGAGAGGTTGTTGTAGGGGCAGTCATGCTGAAGCTTGAAGTCAATCTCGTAGACTGCCATGCCTCTAAGCGTGAATAGGCTAGGCGATATAAGCCTCCTCCCGTCAATAGACGGGTGCTACCGTCAGGCCTACGCTTGGTCATCCTTCCCGTTGTACGACGGGACAATCCATAAGGTTGCAAGATGGCCGGGATGACCCATGGAAACAAGAACAGTCGCAAAGGTCTCGGGAGAGACTGCTTCGCTAGGCTACGGGGAGGCTGAGATGCTGAATTTGGTCAAGGAGAGGCTGACCCTTCCTCTCGAGGAGGTATCGCCCCGCATAGGAGAAGTTCGCAATCTCATCTCCTCATGCCATCTGGCGCTGCTGGTCGTCGAGTACCCGTGGGGGGTCGAGTTCGAGCTCACGCTCTCGAAGAAGGGAGCCTACTACCTCGCCAGGGCGCTTCCGGTCAATAGCCCCTTTTCTCAGGAGGATAGGACAGTTTGAGCCCTGGATGGGGCCCGGTCAGACTCGTCGTGAGGAGTCGAAGAGTTCCGGTCGCCCTAACAGAAATCGAGTTCTCGCACACAACCGCCTATGGAGTCGTCTCCAGGGTCAAGAAGAGGTCGATCGTCTATGACTACGAGCTGGATGAAGGAGAGAGGCGCATCCTTGAGGCGGTCCGTCAGGCCGCAGAGAATTCAGGTCTCCCTCTCGAGGTCGTAGACATTGGCAAGGCCGGACCATTCAGCAGAATCGTCAGCAGGCTCCTGGAGATGCTGCCCGGAGCAGGACTGCTGCCCTCGCGTGGACGGATTCGTGCAACTTCGATCAGACCGCCACCCGAATACCAGCTGCGCCGGTCACGCCCAGGAGTCGAGGGTCGAGAGTTCGTCCTCCTTCCTGCGAAGATGAGAAGCCCTGACACCCACTAACCGGACCGCTCCCCTCCTGTCTTCGAAATTCTTCAGCAGAGATTTCACCGTGGTGAGCATGCTATCAAGGTCGTCCGAGTGTTCCGGGAGGGTTTTCTCCATCGTGTGCGTCTCGAACCCTCGAAACCTTATCTTGACTCCGACGGTCCTGAACTGCAGGTTGCCCCTCTTGAGACGCCTTACCAGCTCGTGAGCGAGCAGCTCCGCCTCCTTCATGACAGTCCCGTAGCCTTTGACATCCCTCCTGAAGGTCTTCTCGACGTTGAGAGACTTTGGCTCCCTCGGCCGTACGGCGATTCGCTCGGTTCCGTGGATGACTCCCCAGAGCCAGACTCCGTTCTTCCCGAACCATCTCACGAGCTGCTTTCCCGGGAGTGACTGAAGTTGAGAGATCGTCTCGATCCCCCTCTCCTTCAGGAAGTCGCCGGTCTTCTTCCCAACCCCCGGGATGACGCCGACCGGGAGGGGCGCCAGGAACTCGGTCACCAGCGTCGGCGGCACCACGGTCAGGCCGTCTGGCTTCAAGAGGTCGGATGCTATCTTCGCTGAAGACTTGTTCGGAGCGATGCCTATGGAGCAGGTCAGCCCCTCTGAGGCGATTTCTTTCTTTATCTGCAGGGCGAGTGACTTCGCCTCATCGATACCTCGGACCCTGGAACTCACGTCCAGGAATGCCTCGTCTATCCCCACCTGCTCGAGCTCATCGGCGTGACCTCTGAGTAGTTTCATTATTCGTGTGGAAGCCTCGCTGTACTTGCGGTAGTCGGGGCGTACGTAGACAGCGTCCGGCGCGATTCTGTAGGCGCGGGAGATCGGCATCCCCGACCTTACCCCCAGACTCCTCGCCTCATAGGAGCAGGCGACGACCACACCTCTCCCCTTCCCTCCCTCGGGGTCGAAACCCACGATCAGCGGTTTGCCCCTGAGTGACGGGTTGTCGCGAACCTCAACCGAGGCGTAGAAGGCGTCGATATCGATGTGGAAGATGGTTCTCTCCGGCTCGTTCATCTACTAACTCTGGAACTCTGCTAGGCTCTTCTGTCTCGGGCCTTCCGCCCCCTGCCTCCAGTCGACCTCGATCATCCCCATTAGGCGCCTGAACTCGTTGACCGACTCGGGCCCGAATCCGGCGAAGTGATTGTTGAAGAAGACGAAGGCCTGGTCGAGCGACCCGATCTTCTCACGCATCTTGTCTGCCCATGCCTTCATCTCGGCCGACCTCTCCTTCTGGATCCCGGTGAACTCGGTGATGTCCCTCTCGCCGACCATCCTGAGGTAGCCGAAGTTCGCCGTCACCTGGGCGGGTGTCTCGAGGTACTGGTTAAGCGACCACGCCATAGCGATGTTGTTCTTTTCGAGCAGCTTGTAGACTTCTGGGTTGAACCAGGACTTGTGCCTGAACTCTACGGCGTGGGTGAACCTTGAGTCGAGTGAGGAGACAAAATTCTCCAAGACCTTCCGATGCGTCTCCAGCTTGATCGAGGGAGGGAGCTGGGCTACGATCGGTCCGAGCTTCTCCCCTAACTTGCTGACCACGCCATAGAAGTACGCGAGGTTGCCCTCAAAGTTTTGCAGCTTGTTGTCGTGGGTAATCTTCTTGGGAAGCTTTGGTGAGAAGAGGAATCCTTCGGGCGTCTTCCTCTTCCATTGCTCTATCATGAAGGGAGAGGGAATCCTGTAGAAACTTGAATCGATCTCGACGCAGTTGAAGAACTTCGAGTAGAAGTTGAGGTACTCGCCGGCAGGGAGGTCGGCCGGGTAAAAGCCGCCTGCCCAGTCCTTGTATGACCATCCGCTGCATCCAACCCGCACCTTCTCCGACTCGGCCAAGGTATCGCTCATTCACTCACTCACTCACTCGCGAACCAGCTTGGAATTAATAAGGTGGAGGTCGTCAGAGGCCCACGGCCGACCAAACGTCTTCATCGTTGTCCAGTTCGGTGTAGCCGCACCTGTCGCACCTCCGTCCCGTCAGAGATGCTTCCCTGCCGCCAGAATTGATCTTCCTCTGGTACTCGACCATCTGGCCGGCGTGACACCTCTCGCAGATCAAGCCCTCTCGGTCGAGGTGCTTGCGTTTTTCAACATTTGGCAGTCGGGTTCCGTCTCTTCAGAGATGAGAAGTCCTCCTCTCACGAGGACCAGACAGAACCGGCCTCCACATTCCTAATATAGCGTGAACTGTTCTCAAGACAGTGGGTTTGGTTTGGGAATCCCGGAGAAGATCAAGAAGGTAGAAGAGGACCTGCACAGGACGCAGGTCAACAAGAAGACGGAGCACCACGTGGGGCTCCTGAAGGCGAAGCTGGCGAGGCTCAAGCGGGAGCAGGAGAAACAGCAGTCGAAGCGCGCCGGGAGTTCGCTCGGGTTTGACATAAAGAAGTCCGGAGATGCGACCATCGTACTCATTGGGCTCCCCAGTGTGGGTAAGTCGACCCTCCTCAACAGGCTGACGAACGCGAAGTCGAAGGTCGGCGCCTACCAGTTCACGACGCTGGAGGTCGTCCCCGGGGTCATGGAACTCAACGGAGCGAGGATTCAACTCCTCGACCTCCCGGGGATAATCGAGGGCGCGTCCTCCGGGAGGGGGCTCGGAAAGAGGGTCCTCTCGGTCGCGAGGAACGCTGACCTGATACTCTTTATCGTGGACGTCTTTCAGCCGGAAGCGCGCGGAATCCTGCGGCGAGAGCTGAACGCGATAGGAATCAGGGTCGACGAAGAGCCACCGAACGTTACGATAGAGGTGACAGACTCGGGAGGCGTCGCGGTCGCCGCGAACGTCAAGCTCACCAAGATGAGCGAGGAGTTGGTGAAGGACATTCTTCGCGTCTACGATGTGAACAACGCCCGTGTCTTCGTGAGGGAGGACATCACGGACGAACAGCTCGTCGACGTCTTGCTCGGCAACCGCGTCTACATCCCCTCCCTGATGGTCATGAACAAGGTGGACCTCGTGAACGCTGGTTTCATCAATGAACTCTCGACGAAGATGAACCACGACTTCATCCCTGTCTCCGCCGAGACGAGTGTGAACCTGACCGCTCTGAAGGAGGAGCTCTACAAGAAGCTCGACCTGATCAGGATTTACATGCGCAGGCGGAGCGGCGACACCGACTTCAAGGAGCCGATGATAGTGAGGAACGGGTCCAGCGTCCTAGAGGTCTGCGACAAGGTTCACAGGAGGATAAAGGATGAGTTCAGGTACGCGCAGATATGGGGCAAGAGCGTGAAGTTTGGGGGGCAGAAGGTCGGTCTGACCCACAAGCTGATGGACGAAGATGTTCTCACCCTGATTACAAGGTAAGCATCGAATCCTTAATACGTTGAGTCCCGGGGCAGGCTGAAAATGAGTTTTCAAGTCGTTTCCGCGGCAATCAGAGACGGGTGAAACGCATTGGCGAGTCAGTCGATCATCGATGTGGACAAGTTGTCGAAGCGGTTCGGCGACAAGGCTGCGGTCGATGAGGTCAGCTTTGAGATGAGACGGGGGGAAGTATTCGGATTCTTGGGTCCGAATGGGGCTGGCAAGACCACCACGATAAAGATGCTCACCACGCTGCTGCCCCCCACCTCGGGGAATGCCAGGGTGGTCGGGCGCGACCTCAGGACTGAGGGGAAGAAGATTCGAGAGAGGATAGGTGTCGTGCAGCAGCAGGACAGCTTCGACCAGGGGTTGAGTGTTGAGACGAGCATGGACATCTACGGTCTGATATGGGACGTCCCCAAGCGGGACCGCAGGAGGCGAATCGATGAAGTCGTTAAGAGGTTCGGGATGAAGGATTTCCTGAAGATGCCGACGATAGACCTTTCGTCGGGGCAGAGGAGGCGGCTTCAAGTGGCCAGAGAGTTCCTTCACGATATGGATCTGCTCTTCCTCGACGAGCCGACCGTCGGACTCGACCCTCTCGTGAGGAGGGGGATACTCGACTACTTCAAGGAGAAGGTGAAGGAGGGTCTGTCCATCTTCTTCACGACTCACATCCTGGAGGAGGCCGAGTACCTCTGCGACAGGATTGCGGTGATCAACCAGGGTAAGATAGTGCAGGTCGACACCCCCGAGAACCTGAAGCGGAGGTTCGGGAGAGCGAAGGCGGTCGAGTTCAAGCTCCTCGAGGGCACTTCAAGGGAGCTCTCCGAGAGGCTCTCCAGCTCCGACGAGGTCTCGAAGCTGATTCAGGACGAAGTCGGCGGGACATACAGGGTCACGACGAGCAGGCCCGAGATAGTGATACCGGAGATATACAGGCTCGCCGAAAAGTACGGGCTTTCAGTCTCCTCGATTTATATCGCGGAGACGACACTGGAGGACGCCTTCATCAACCTGGTCACAGTCGATGACGTAAGGAGGCCTGACAACTCATGAACGTCTATGTGAGGCTTGTTTACAGGAACCTCAGGGCGAACCTGGACAAGCTGTCGCTCTTCTTTGAGCTCTTCTTCCCCCTCTTCTTCGTCTTCGTCCAAGGGTCTGGACTCGGCGGAATAATCCCGCCACTCGATATCGGGAATGGGAGGGTCGTCCCCTACCAGCTCTTCCTCGCCGCCGGGGCCGTAACACTGACGGTGATCAACGCCGGGACGAACGCGGGGACTCAGCTCTGGTTCGACCGAAAGAACGGGATGTTCGAGCAGATTCTCATGGGGCCATTCACGAGGGCCCAGTATATCCTGAGCATTATCCTCGCAACTCTGATAATTGGGATTGGCGGGTCGCTCCTCGTCTTCCTCCTGGCCTTCCCCGTGCTCGGGACCGGTCTCCATATCACCTTCCAGGGGCAGCTGCTGATAGCCCTCGCCCTCTTCTTGGGAACACTCTTCTTCGGTGGCCTCGCAATCGCCCTCTCCGTGGCTCTGAAATCCTCAGAAACCTTTCAGGTCGTCTCTACGTTCGTCTTCTTCGTCTTCCTCTTCACTTCAACCGTCTTCTACCCCGCGGGGAATGCCCCACCTATTCTTCAGGCCGTTAGCTACCTGAACCCCTTGACATACGCGACGGACATCTTCAGGGCGGGCATCTTCGACGCTTTCACATCGCTCATTCCTCTCGAGGCTGGCATCCTCGCACTCGAGGGAGCGGCGGTCTTCACGACGGCCGTAGTCGCCTTCAGACGGATCAGGGTCTGAATCAGTG
>Ga0209237_1000648_pt1 | contig 20018 bp, 19 predicted proteins | sample GraSoi013_1_40cm_2_FD_185820 | JGI IMG/M metagenome (GOLD analysis project Ga0209237, IMG submission 185820) | Grasslands soil microbial communities from the Angelo Coastal Reserve, California, USA - Sample 10_02_2013_1_40cm (SPAdes) (version 2) | ecosystem: Environmental > Terrestrial > Soil >... | reverse complement strand
GCCCGCCGTTGGCCTGAATCCATTGAGTCTTGGGGCCCGCGTACCGCCCGGCCTGCGCGCTGTCGCCGATCGCGAGGACCTTGGCGCCGGCGATGGCGACCGCGCCCCGCTGGGGTGCGCCGGTCGAGAGGCCGGTCCAGACCATCCCGTCGGAGATGATGATGTCCGCTTTCCGAGCGCAGGCCGCGAGGGTCAGGCACAGGAGTCCCCGAGACACACGCAGACGCATGCGATTCCCTCAGCGCAGTTTCGTGATACGGTGGATGGTCTCGAGCGCGGTGATCGGGTCGGAGCCCGGCGTCTTCCCGGAGCCCGGTTCCGCGGACGACGTAATGGACGCGAGCGCATCGCGGACGTCGAGCAGCACTTCGAGCAGCAGCTGCTCGCGCTGGTAGGCGGCGTCGAGATCCGCCATGCGCACGTGGTCATTGGCGGCCTTGGCGCGCTCGTAGGCTTCGCGGTAGATGGACTCGAGATTGCCGAGGATGCGGTCGCGGGAGCGGGGGGAGGGGGGGGCGGACATGGGGAGAGAATATAGAGGCGACGGCCTGCCGCCGCCTTCTAGACGGCCCGAATCACCAATCCGCTGGGCACCTTCGGCACGAAGTACGTCGACTTGGGCGGCATCACGTCCCCCGCGTCTGCGACGGCGAACACGTCCCGCACTTTGGTCGGATTGAGGAGGACCGCGGCGGCCGCCCGACCGTTCCGGACCGCATCGAAGGCCGCACGCGGATCGGGCGTGTAGGCGAGCGACGGCGTCGCCGTCCCGGCCCCGAGGATGCGCTGCACGACGAGCGACTCGACGCGGGCGACGTCCAGGGCGCGGACCGCGGGGGTCTTCCCGAGGTGCGGGACCTTGTCGAGCGCCGCGTCGTTCTTCAGCACCAGGGTAACGTCGTACGCGTCGGGGAACGCCACGATGCAGGCGGTGCGTTCGCGCCCCAGCTCGGCAAGCCGCTCGACTCGGTCCATGCACGGTGCCACCCGCCCGACCTCGAACCACTCCCGCCAGGCCGCGACCAGCTTCGCCGCATCGCGCCCCGCGCCGAAGATGATGCGGTGGGTAGGGAGGACCGTGAGGCCGGGATCGCCCGCGGACACGATGAACGAGAGCACGCGGTCGGCGCTGGGGTGCTCCCGCGCGTACGCCACCGCGGTCTCGTAGCGGTGATGGCCGTCCGCGATGTAGAGCTGAGCCCGACCCGCCAGCCGGGCGAGGTCCGCCGCCTGATCACCCGACACGATCCAGAGGCGGGTCCCCACGCCGTCGAGCTCCGCGCGCGCGGCTGGCACGCCGGAGGCGCTTTTGACGAGGGCCTGCGCGAGCGTCCGGTCGGGGTCCGGGGCGAGCAGGAAAATCGACTCGAGGTTCGCACCGGTGGCGCGCAGCAGGGCGAGCCGGTCGGCCTTGGGCGCCGAGTGCGTCTGCTCGTGCGGCCGCACGCGCCGCGTTGCAAACGGCTCGGCGCGCACGGCGGCCAGCATCCCGACGCGCGTCCGTCGTTCGCCCGACGGCACGGCGTAGTCCTGCGCGACGATGTACACCGACTCCGCCGGATCCGGTCGCACTACCCCTCCCTCCCGCCACGTCGCGAGCAGCGTCGCGGCGTGCGCGTAGCGGTCCCCGCCCCCGCCCGACGGCGCTTCCGGCAGAATGAGATGCACGATATTGTGGAGATCGCTCGCCGCGTAGCGGGTGCGGTCCTCGTGGGAAATGACATCGTAGGGGGGGGCGATGAGGGCGCTCAACTCTCTCGCGGTGTAGCGCTCTCCGCGGAACGGCGCGACGAGCGGCGGCAGCTCGGCGTTCACGATTGCCCGGAGCCTCCCGTGTCCCTGCGCGAAACCCAGCAGACGGTCGATCGGTGGATCGGCCAATATAAGGAAGGATACTTCCCCCCGCTCACGAACCTCGCCCGGCTCACGGAGGAAGTGGGAGAGCTGGCGCGGGAAGTGAACCACCGGTTCGGCGAGAAGACGAAGAAGGCCGAGGAGCCGGAGGGCTCGATCGCCATGGAGCTCGCCGACATCCTGTTCGTCGTCATCTGCCTCGCCAACTCACAGGGGATCGACTTGGACGACGCATTCGCGCAGATGATGCGAAAGGTCACCTCCCGCGACGCCGATCGCTGGACCAGGAAGGCACGCTGACTTCCTCGTAGATGCGCTGGTAGGACACGAGACGATCGGGGTCGAACGCGCCGCGCTCCGCCGCCTGCCGCACGCCGCAGCCGGGCTCGGCGAGATGCCGGCAGTTGTCGAAGCGGCACTCGTCGAGGAAGGGCTGGAACTCGGCGAAGTAGACGCCCAAGCGCTCGGGATCGATTCCCCACGTGCCCAGCTCCCGCAGCCCCGGCGTGTCCACGACATAGCCGCCCGTGGCGACCGGCACGACGAGGGCGGCGCGGGTCGTGTGCTTCCCGGTGTCCCATTTCGCGCTGATCCCGCCGATGCGGAGGTTCAAGGCCGGGTCGAGCGCGTTCAGGAGGCTCGATTTTCCGACCCCCGATTGACCGGCAAGCACCGACGCCCGCCCTCGCAAGAGATCGCGCAGCGCCGCCAGGCCCTCCGGCTGCGTCACGGACGTGCCGAGCACCTGGTAGCCCGCCGGGCCGTACCGCCGCCGCAGGGCGTCGAGCGCGGTTCGGCCGAGGTCGATCTTGTTGAGGACGAGCACAGCGGGGATGCGGTTCGCCGCCGCGATCACCAGGAATCGATCGAGCATACGGGGGCTGGGCTCCGGGCTCCGAGCCGACGCGACGACCACGACCTGATCGACGTTGGCGGCGATCGGATGCGCCCGCGGGCTCCGCTCACCGGCGGCGCGGCGCGTGAGCACGCTCCTGCGCGGCCGCACGGCGGAGATCGTGGCACGCCCGTGGGCGTGCAGCTCGAGCTCCACCCGGTCTCCGGCCACCACGTGGTCGTCGTCGCGATGCTTGAGCTTGCCGCGAAGCGTCGCCACAACTTCGCCACCATCGGTATTCACGCGATACGCAGAGCCGGTGCGCGCGAGCACGACGCCGGTGGTGATCACACGCGTCCCTCGTCCCCCGTCCTTCGTTCCTGCCGTTGGATGCAAGCGTCGAGATGCCACTTCACGTCCTGCAACGTCAGGGCGAGAAGTGGGGCGAGCGCGTCGGCGGGCGTCGCGCCCCGAAACAGGTAGTCCGTCTCCAGATGGCCGACCGGACGATCTCCCGCGTCGGACCAGCGCACGAACAACAGCGCCGCACCATAGCCGCCCCGGGCGTCCGGGGCGTCGTCCACGTACGTCCCGACCGAGTAGGACTGGCCGTCGCTCCCGGAGAACGCGGGCGCGCGCTCGTGCACTCGCTGATAGCCGCCCAGCGTACCGTCCGTCAGCTCCGCCGTAGGGACTCCCGTAGCATGTTACCGACGAGGAACGCCACGTTCGCCGGCCGCTCGGCGAGCCGGCGCATGAGATAGGGATACCATTGAGTGCCGAACGGGACGTACACGCGCACATTGTATCCCTGGCGCCGCAGTCCGAGCTGCAGGTCACGTCGCACCCCGTACAACATCTGGAACTCGAAGCGCGTGGGCTGGATGCCCTTGTCGCGCGCGAACGCCTTGGCGCGCTCGATGATGCGGGCGTCGTGGGTCGCGAAGCCGGGGTAGGTGCCCTTGAGCATGAGGCGCTCCATGCAGCGCACGTAGGTTGCATCCACATCGCGCTTGTCGGGAAAGGCGACCGTGTCCGGCTCCTGATACGCTCCCTTGCACAACCGCACACGGGCGCCGAGCGCGATCACCTGCTCCACATCCTGCTCCGTGCGCCGCAGGTACGACTGCAGCACCACGCCGACCGCGTTCCCGAACTCCGGGTGGAACCTGCGTCTGAAGAGCTGCAGTGTGCGCTCGGCGTAGTCGGACTGCTCCATGTCGATCCGGACGAAGGAGCCGTACGCCTTCGCCCGGGCGATGATGGCGCGCATGTTCTCGACGCACAGCGCCTCGTCGGTGTCGAGACCCATCTGCGTGAGTTTCACCGAGACGTTGGCTTCGGCTCCGGCGACCTTGATCCGGTCAAGCGTCTCGAGATAGGTGTCTCGGGCGGCCTGCGCCTCGGCGGCGTTGTGCACCGACTCGCCCAGCAGGTCGAGGCTCGCGGTGAGCCCGGCGGCGTTCAGGTCCTTCAACGCCGCGACTCCTGCGTCCACCGTCTCTCCCGCGACGAAGCGCTTGGCGAAGCGCCGGGCAAACCCGTTGCCGCGGATGAACTGGAAGACTCGGGATTGCTCGCTGAGCCACAGCAGGGCGGCGCGGAGCATCTTGGGGCTAGGGGCGAGGGGTTAGGGACTAGGGATGGAACTTCGCGTTGCGCTGCGCCTGCTCGCGCAGCACGTCGCACGGCGCGAAGCGCGCACCGTAGCGCTCGGCGAGCCGCTCGAGCTCGCTCACGATGCGCGCGGCGCCGAGGTCGTCGGCGTGCCGCAACGGGCCGCCGCGGAACGCCGGGAACCCGAAGCCGAAAATGGCGCCGACGTCGCCGTCGCGGGGGCTGCGCACGATCCCCTCCCCCACCCCGCGCGCGGCTTCGTTCAGCATCACGAGGACCAGCCGCTGGATGATCTCCGCGGGCCTGGGGCCCCCGTTGGGATGGGCACCGATCAGTTCGTACACGGCGGAATCCACGCTCCCCTTCTTGCCGCCTGCGTACTGGTAAAATCCCTTCCCCACCTTGCGGCCGAGTCGGCCGCTCTTGACCATGCCGGCGAAGGCGGGAACCGGCGCGAACCGCTCGCCGAACGCCTCATGCATGACCCCGACCACCTTCTCTCCCACGTCCATCCCCACCTCGTCGAGCAGCGTGATCGGTCCGACGGGGAACCCGAACTCGACCATCAGCCGGTCGATCTCTTCGATTGCCACGCCCGCGACGAGCAGATGCCCCGCTTCGTTCATATAGGGCGTGAGAATCCGGTTGATCCAGAAGCCGGGACTGTCCTTCACGACAATGGCGGTCTTGCCCATGCGGCGGCCGAACCCGACGGCCGTGCTGACGACCTGCGGCGCGGTCCGCGCCGAGGGAATCACCTCGAGCAGCGGCATCCGGGCGACCGGCGAGAAAAAGTGCATCCCGATGACCTGCTCCGGCCGGCTCGCAGCCTCGGCGATCCGGTGTATGGGGATGGTCGATGTGTTGGACGCGAACACGGCGTCCGGCGCGGTCACCGTCTCGACCTCATGCAGCACCTGCTGCTTGACCTGGAGATCCTCGAACACGGCCTCGATCACGAGCTCGGCGCGGCCGAACCCGGTGTAGTGATCACTCCCCGAGAGCAGCGCGACGAGCCGGGCGTGCTCGTAGGGCGTGACGCGGCGTCGCTTGAGCCGGTCGTCGAGGATCTCGCGCGCGGCGGCCAGCCCCTTCGCGACGCGCGGCAGATCGGCGTCCTTCATACGCACGTCCACACCCGCTTGCGCGATCGCGGTGCCCGCAATCCCCGACCCCATGAACCCGGCGCCCACGACGCCGAGTCGGCTCACGACGGCGGGTGGGGGTGGGTTGGGGATCCCGAAGTCCTTCTTGAGGGCGGTGGTGGCGAAGAAAATCTGGACCAGCTTGCGCGAGACGTCGGTGACGGCCAGCTGGCCGAACAGCTGCGCCTCGCGCTTCAGCCCCGCCGTCATGCCGTGCCGGAGCCCGTGCTCGACCGCTTCGAGCGCGGCGAGCGGCGCAGGATAGTTGCCGTGCGTCTGCGCGAGGACTTGCTTCCGGGCGGCCCGGAAGACCAGCCGCCGGCCCAGCGGGTTGCCGTCGAGCAGCCACCCCCGGAACCCACCCGGTCGCTTGCGCCGGGGGTGCCAGCCGCCCGCCATGCGCTGCGCCGCGGCCATGGTGACGTCCCGGAGGATCGCGGGATGCACCAGCTCGTCGACGATCCCCAGGCGGAACGCCTTCCGGGCGCTCTCGACCTTGCCCGCGAGGATGATGTCGAGCGCCGCGCGGGCGCCGATCAACCGGGGGAGCCGCTGGCAGCCGCCGGCCCCCGGAAGAATGCCGAGCTGCACTTCCGGGAGGCCCAGCTGGGTCCGGGGGTGATCGGAGGCCACGCGGTACCCGCAGGCGAGAGCGAACTCGAGCCCGCCGCCGAGGCATGCGCCGTGAATCCCGGCCGCGATCGGTTTGGGGAAGCGCGCCACCCGGCCCAGCATTTCCTGCCCCTCGGCCGAGAGGCGCTCGGCTTCCGCGGCGGTGGTGAGCCGGACGAACTCCTCGATGTCGGCTCCGGCGATGAAGTTCTCGGGCTTCCCCGAGAAGAAGGCCACGGCCCGCACGGCGGCGTCGTGCTCCAACGCCTCAAACGTCGCAAGCAGGTCCTGCTTCACCGCGGCCGAAATCTTGTTGACGGGCTCACCCTTCAGGTCGAAGGTGACGACGGCGACGCCATCCTCGGCGAGCTCCCACGTGAGCGCCGCCCCCGGAGCCATCAGCGGCGCTCCAGCACCATGGCGAAACCCATCCCGCCCTGCGCGCAGATCGACAGGAGGCCGAACTGCACGTCCCGGCGGGCCATTTCGTTCGCGAGTGTCGCGACGAGCCGGGTGCCGGTCGCACCGAACGGATGGCCGATGGCGATGGAGCCGCCCATCACGTTGATGATGTCCTCGTTGATCTCCCAGCCCAGCGCCGCCCATCCCTGCAGGTTCGAGAGCACCTGCGCGGCGAATGCCTCGTGCACCTCGATCACCCCGAGGTCCTTCCACTTGATGCCCGCGCGCTCCAGCGCCTTGGGGACGGCGACGACGGGCGCCTGCAGCAGCTGCCACCCCGGATCCACCGCCGCGACCGCGTAGGAGCGGACGTAGGCGAGCGGCGTGTAGCCGAGCGCGCGCGCTGCCGAGTCGCTCATGAGGACCACGGCGGACGCCCCGTCAGTGAGCGGCGAGGAGTTGGCGGCCGTGACGCTGCCGTAGCGGCGGTCGAAGACCGGCTTGAGCTTGGCCATCTGCTCGAGCGACGTGTCCCGGCGGATCCCGTTATCCTGGGTCACCACTCCGTCGCCCGCGCGCCCTGGAGCGAACCACGGCACGATCTCCGCCGGGATACGGCCGTCGTCCGTTCCCCGAGCCGCGAGCTCGTGGCTCCGGAGCGCCCAGTGATCCTGTGCGGCGCGCGAGATGTGGTTCTCCTTAGCCATTTTCTCCGCCGACTGGCCCATTGTCTCGCCGGTCGACGGCTCGGCGATGGCGGGTGACACGGGGACGAGGTCGCGCGGCCGGATCCGACTGATGGTGCGGAGGCGGGCGCCGAGGGACTTGGCCTTGCTCGCCTCCACCAGGATGTCCGCGAGGCGCCGCGAGGCGAGGATCGGGATGTCGGAGAGCGACTCCACCCCCCCCGCGAGCACGACCTCGGCATCCCCGAGCACGATCTCGTCGTACGCATTGGCGACGGCTTGTCCGGAGGACGCGCAGGCGCGGTTCAGGGAGTACGCGGGGATCTCCTTGGGGAACTGCGGCAGGAGGCTCACCTCGCGCGCGACGTTCGGGACGAGCGCCGACGGCACCACCTGCCCGAAGATCACCGCATTCACGTCGGCGCCGTCCAGGTTTGTGCGCTCGAGGAGCTCGCGCGCCACGAACCGGGCCAGATCGACGGCGCGGGCGTCCTTCAACAGCGTCCCTGACCTGCAGAACGGCGTGCGACAGCCCGCGATTACCGCAACACGGCGTCCATTGGCAACCGGCATTACATTCTCCTCCCGTTGGACCTCACCCCTGTCGGCGGTGAAGTCCCGAAACCTACCCCGAGCCTGCTGCCGGGCCAAGCTGGAGAACCTCGACGAGCGAGACGCCCTTTTCCCATCGCACGCGCGCCGCGGCACTCGCATCGCTGGCCGCCGAACCGGTCGACGTTCTCGTCATCGGGGGCGGGATCACGGGCGCCGGGATCGCCCGCGATGCGGCACTCCGAGGCTTTCGTACGGCGGTCGTCGACAAGGGCGACTTCGGCGGCGGGACGTCGTCGGCTTCCTCGCGGCTCATCCACGGTGGGATCCGCTATCTCGAACAGGGCGAGTTCCGCCTCGTGTTCGAGGCGAGTCGCGAGCGTCGCGTGTTGCTCGGGATCGCGCCGCACTTGGTGCATCCGCTGCCGTTCCTGTTCCCGGTGTACCGCGGGGCGCGGGTCCCCGCCTGGAAACTCCGCGCGGGGATGTGGTTGTACGATCTGCTGGCGGCCTTCCACAACGTGAAGGCGCACCGCTGGCTGGGACGCAAGGCTACCCAGCGTCTCGAGCCCGGACTGCGCGACAAGGAATTGACGGGCGCCGCCCTGTACTACGACGCGCAGACCGACGACGCCCGTCTGGTCATCGCGACCATGCGTAGCGCCGCGCAGGCGGGCGCCATGGTCGCGAACTACGTCGAAGTCACGGCGCTCATCAAGCCAGACGGTCGGGTGGGCGGCGCGACGGTACGGGATGCACTCACGGGCCGCGTCTCGACGGTGCGCGCGCTCGTGGTCGTGAACGCAACCGGGCCCTGGGTCGACCGCCTGCGGCGCCTCGACGACGCCGGGGCGGAGCCGCTGCTGCGGCCCACCAAAGGCGCGCACGTGGCGGTCCCCCGCAAGCGCGTGGGGCACACGCTGGCGGTCACGCTCACATCACCAATCGATGGGCGCGTGATGTTCGTGCTGCCGTGGGGCGATCTGAGCTACATCGGGACGACGGACACCGACGAGGCCGCGTCGCCCGACGAGGTGCGCGCGACGGCGCAGGACGTCGTCTACCTGCTGCGGTCGGTCAACGCGTTCTTTCCGCACGCGCGTCTCTCGCCGTCGGACGTCATCGCCAGCTGGGCCGGCTTACGACCCCTGCTGCGACCACCGCGGGACCTCGCGCCATCGGCGGCCTCGCGCGAGCACCGCGTGATCGAGAGCCCGAGCGGCCTGTGGACGATCGCCGGCGGGAAGCTCACCACCTATCGGGTCATGGCCCGCGACGTGGTGGATCGGGTCGCGGCCCGTCTGCGCGAGCTGGACGGCCGTCCCCGCGCCCCCCGCGCTCCGACCGAGCGACTGCCGCTCCCGGGCGGCGAGACGGCCGACCTGGACGGACTCGTCAAGGCGGCCGTCGAGCGGGGGGCGTCGGAGCGGACGGCCCGCCATCTGGTCGCGAGCTATGGCAGCGAGTCGGCCGCGGTCCTGAACCTCGTAGACCGGGACCGCGCGCTGGGACGACCCATCGTCGCCGGGCGGGCGGTGCTGTGGGCCGAGGTGGCGCACGCGGTAGAGCGCGAGATGGCCGTTCGCCTCTCTGACGTGCTGGTGCGGCGCCTGCATCTGTTCTACGCGACCCGCGACCGGGGCGTCCCGGCGGCGAACGCAGTCGCGGATTGGCTGGCGGAGGCGCTCGGCTGGGACACGACACGCCGTACGGAGGAGGTGGCGGCGTACCTGGAGCTGGTGGAGCGATCGCGTGCCTTCGCCAAGGAGGGCTAGCGCCGGCTGCGGGACTTGGCGAGCAGCCGCAGGATCTCGAGGTACAGCCAGATCAATGTGACCATCAAGCCGAAGGCGCCGTACCATTCCATGTACTTGGGCGCTCCGGTGGCCGCGCCTGACTCGATGAAGTCGAAGTCGAGGATCAGGTTCAGCGCCGCGACCACGACGATGATCCCGCTGACCACGATGCTGGCCGTGCTGTTCCCCTGAAGGAACGGCATCGCGACCCCGAAGAACGACAGGCCGAGCCCGACGAGGTAATACAGGGCGATTGCGCCGGTCGCCGCGACGACGCCGAGCTTGAACTTTTCGGTGGCCTTGATGAGCCCCGAGCGATAGGCCAGGAGCATCGCCGCCAGGGTCGCGAACGTGAGGCCCACCGATTGCATCGCGATCCCCGGATATCTGGTCTCGAGCAGCGCCGACAGCCCACCCAGGGCCAAGCCTTCGAGCGCCGCGTAAATGGGAGCGGTCACCGGCGACCATTCCTTTTTGAAGATCGTGACGAGGGCGACCACGAAGCCGCCGATCGCGCCCGCCAAGATCCACGGGCCGGCCACCGAGGGAGCGAGCGCGGTGCGGACCTGGGCCCATACCCACGCCGCCGGGACGACGACGAGAAACAGCAGGAACGCCGTCTTGTTCACCGTGCCCTCGACCGTCATCGCGGGCGCGGTCGGGTCGCGCCGGAGATCGGCAAAGGCCTTCGCGTTCAGGGCTGGGTTCGACGTACGCATCAGCGCCATGGCTCCTCTTTCGCTCGAGTGCGGATCTTCAAACCTAGCGTGGTTCCTCAGCTCCATCCTCTGAGGCTTCGGATGAAGTCGTGCAGCACGAGGAATTTCTCGAACACGGGCACGCCCTTGCGTTTCCGGCCGAACTCGGCGAACAGCTCGCGCAGCCGCCCCCGCCGCGCGACGTAGAACCGGAACGTCTCGGCGAAATCCTCCTGCGGGTGCGTCGCCGCGTACGCGGTAACGTAGTTCGGGAGGGTGGTGGTGACGCCCCGGCGCTCGAAGTCGACCCACTTCGAGTCGGCGACGCGATACGCCTTGCGCACCTCCCCGAAGGCCCGCCGGAACCGCCCGGTTCGGGTGAACGACCAATTGTGGTACAGGAACGAATGCCCCAGCTCGTGCAGGATCAGCCCGCTCAGCATGTTCCACGAGATCTCGTCGCGCCGCCGCCGTTTGCCGGTCACGTAGCGGCGCTCGATCTCGATGATCTTGGGCGTCCGGTGCGTCACGCCCGAAACGCCCGGTCGCAGCAGCACCCGGTAGTTCCAGTCCTTGAGCCGGCCGACGACCAGGAGCTGCCGCACGCGGCGCAACGCCTGGCGGATCAGGTCGCGCCCGGTGGCGTCTTTGCCGCACCACGGGCAGACGTCCATCCAGTCGTTCACGCCCTTGTTGCAGTGCGGGCAGATGTTCTGGAACTCCTGGTAGCGCCACTTCTGGGGGCGCCCGCACCAGGGGCACGAGCGCATGGGGTACATCACGCCGCCGCCGCAGCCCCACTGGCAGCGCCGATGGTACTTGAATCCCTTCGGGGCCTTGAGCGGCTCGGGGCTCGAGTCCCGGTCGGCGATGTCGCGACCGCACCAGGGGCAGAACGAGAAGCTGTCCGATACGACCCAGCCGCAGTAGTAGCACTCCGCACCGGTCTCCTTGGTGGTGTCGCGCCACTCGAGCCGGCGGCCGCAGTTCGAGCAGTTCGCCCAGAACGGCTGCACCTCCGCCGCGCACGTGGGACAGCGCAGCTCGGGCGTCGGCACCTCGCGCTTACGTTGCGCCACGTGCCACTGCCTCCTCCACGATCCGCTGGATGAAGGCGTCGTAGCTCATGCCCGCCTTCTCGGCCGCGTCCGCCATCTCGTTCTCCTGTGCGAGAAACGGGTTGGGGTTGACCTCCAGGACGTAGACGGCGTCGTCGTGCGTCAACCGCAGATCCACGCGTCCATAGTCGTGGAGCCACAGCGCGTGGAACGCCGTGGTGCAGGTATCGGCGATCTTGGCCGCGACCTCGTCCGACAGCCCCTTCGCAAACACGTTCTTGATCTTCTTTCGCTTGCGGTACTCTTCGTCCCACTTGGCCTTGTACGTCGCGATGCGATGCTCGCCGTCGGACTCGCCGAACGTCAGCTCGACGATCGGCAGGACCTGAAGGGTGTCGTTGCCGATCAGCCCGACGTACAGCTCCCGTCCCTCGATCAGCTCCTCGACGATCGCCGCCTGGTGGAACTTCTCGTGAATGAACTTGACCCGTACCCCGAGGTCTTCGTCGTCCTTCACCACCGAGGCCTGCGCGATGCCCACGGATGCGTCCTCCAAGAGCGGCTTCACAATGAGCGGGAACCGCAGCTCCGACGGGCGCACCGGCTTCTCCCCCGGACGAAACTCGGCGAACGCCGGCACGCGGATCTCGTGGTGCGCGAGGATCTTCTTGGTGAGCGACTTGTTGCGCGCGACCAGCAACCCCGTCGGAGACGAGCCCGTGTAGCGATAGCCGTGCATCTCCAGCACCGTCGCGAGCGCGTACTCGTGCCGGGCGTGCCCGCGGAACGACTCGCAGCCGTTGAAGACGAGCTTTGGCTGGAACTTGGCCAACCGCTCGAGCACCGGCGCCAACTGGTCGGCGACGCCGACCATCAGCACGTCGTGTTCCTGGGCCATCAGTGCCCGGGCCACGTCGTACTCCGCCTCCTCGACCTTCGCCTCGACTTCCTTCTTGTAGTCGGCGTCCTCCCAGTCGGGATGCAGGGTGTCGAACACGACGGCGATCTTCACCGCCCGGCCCCTCCCCGCCCAGTGCGGAATGGGGAATGCGGAATGCGGAGTGTCAGGACCAGCTTCGGCCCGCGATCGACCTCCCATTGCAATTCCGCATTCCGCATTCCGCACTTCGCATTCATACTTTCACCCGCGTCATATCCCGCCCGACCGTGCTGAGCGAGATCAGGATCACCAATCCCCCCACGGCGCCGGCCGTCGGGAGCAGCAGCATCGCGGGCCGCAGGCCGAAGTGGTCGGACAGATACCCGATGAGCGGTGGGGCGATCGCATCGCCGGCGAGGTGTGAGAACAGCACATAGGCGCCGAGCACCGACGCGCGGACGGCCGCCGGCACGACGTCGAGGATCACGGCCGACAGCGGCCCGTTGTACCACGAGTAGAGGAAGAACGTCCCGAACAGGAGCGGGACGAAGAGCCGGAGCTCGTCGATCAGGAGCAATGCGGCGCAGACCGGCCCACCGAGCACGAACCCCGCGCCGGACACGATGACCCGCCCTCCGCTCCACCGCGTCAGCAGCCAGTCGCCCGTCCGGCCGCCGAACAACCCGCCCAGCGCTCCGCCGGCGAGTCCCCACACGCCGAACTCTCGTCCCACGGCGGCTACCGGAAGCCCATGGGTGCGCTCCAGGAAGCTCGGCGCCCAGGCGATCAGGCCGTTGACGGCGAAGGTGACGAGCGCGCCCCCCACGAACATCCAGATCAGCGTCGGCGTGCGGAGCACGGTCCCGGCGGCTTGGAGGAAGTCGCCCAATGCCGTGGCCGCGACTTCGGACGCTTCGGTGGTGCCGCGCACGGCCACCGGCACGAGCCGGAGCACCGTCCACACGATGCCGATGCTCACGCAGGCGGCGAATACCGCGGTATCGAGACCGCGCGGCAGCCCCTCGATCAGATCGAGCACGCCGGAGAGCGCCGCACCCGCGAGCGTCAGCCAGATGAGCGGCGTGCCGAGTCGCAGCGCTTCGCGGGCGCCCACGCGACCACGCGCGTACCAGCTCTCCACGGTGGCGCGGATCGTCGGGGGCGGACGCCGGCGCGGCTCGCGCAGACGGGAGGCGAGCAGGGCGAAGAGAAAGCCGGGGGCGCCGAGGGCGACGAAGGCGGCGCGCCAGCCGTAACGCCCGGCGAGGACGCCACCCAGCCAGATCCCGAGCACGCCACCGAACGCCATCCCCACCGAGTAGATCCCGAGCGCAAACGCGCGGCGCTTGCCCTGGAAGAATTCGGCGAGCAACGCCTGGGCCGCCGGCCCGTAGCCCGCCTCCCCCACGCCCACCAGCGAGCGGCACATCAGGAGCTGCCAGAAACGGCTCACCGTCGCGCCCAGCGCCGTGAAGGCGCTCCACAGCCCGACGCCGAACGCGATCACGGCGCGCCGGGACTTCAAGTCCCCGAGCACCCCGAGCGGTAGCGCCGCGAGCGAGAGGACGATCACGTAGGCGGACCCGAGCCAGCCGAGCTGCTGGTCCGACAGGACGAGCTCCCGCTTGATCGGCTCGAACAACGCGAAAACGACGTTCCGGTCCGTGTAGTTGAGGAGATTGATGAGCGTCAAGAGCCCCAGGGCGTACGCCGCGTAAGCCCGGGACGTGCCCGTGGGAGGGGGGGCGCCGGGGGCGCCGCGCTCAGTGTCTGCGCCCGACAGTCGTCGCCTCCGCGCGCGCGTCGCGGTCCGCCTTCGCCTCCTGGTACGCCTCGGTGAGTTGCCGCATCATTTCCTCGCGCCGGTCGTACAGTCGCTTGAGCCGCCGCTTCTTGCGTTTGGCCAGCGCGTACGCGGCGAGGATGGGGAAGCCGACGGTGTTGTCGAGATAGCACACCACCGTGCCGGGCAGCTTGTCGGGGTCCACCTTCCCCCAGCTCACGGCTTCGGCCGGCGTCGCCCCGGATAGGCCGCCCGTATCGGCGCGCGCGTCGGTCATCTGGAGGTAGTAGTCATGCCCCTTCTCGCTGATGCCCAGCACCTCCTGGATCTGCGGCTCGGTCTGCAGCACGAAGTTCTTCGGGCTGCCGCCGCCGATGATCAGGATGCCGCTCTTGCCCCCGTGCGTCTTGGCGTCGAAGACGATCGCCGATGTTTCGTTCACGTCCGCGCTGGGGTCGAAGCGCAGCTGCGATCCGGTGAGCGCCTGCTCAGCCACGTTCATCCCGATGGACGAGTCCCCCGGGGACGACGTGTACATCGGCACGGCGCACTGATGCGCCACGCCGAGCACGGATTTTCGCGAGATCCCCAGCGCCTTCTCGCGCTCGAGGATGTAACCTCCCAAGAGGTAGTGGTACTCCGCCGTGCTCATGGGGCGCTGGAACTCGGCGCCCGCGGACACTTCCCGGATGTAGGCGTCGGTCGACAGGAGCACCTCGTAGTCGAAGAAGATGTCGTAGATGCGAACGACGCCCTGCTCGCGCAGCTCGACGTCGTCCGCGAAGGGCGTCCCCCGGTGCATCGTCAAGCCCAGCCCGAAATGCGCGTCGTGATACAGGTTCGCACCGGTCGACACGATCCAATCGATGAACCCCGCCTCGAGGAGCGGGATGATCGTCGACATCCCGAGTCCTGCGGGCGTCATGGCGCCGGTGAGACTCATGCCGACGGTGACGTCGTCTTCGAGCATCAGCTCCGTGAACAGGCGGCACCCGTCGGCGAGGCGGCCCGCGTTGTAGGCGAGGAAGGCATTGTCCACCAGCTCGGGGACGGTCTCGCGGCCGGTGATCGGCTTCGGATCGATGCGCTGGCCGCGCAGGAAATCCTTGCGTGTGGTCATGGCACCTCCGCGTCGCGTTGAGTCTCGACGGGAAGGGCGATGCTGCGCCGCTCCCGTGCCTGCCGTACCGTCGCGACGGCCTCTCGCGGGCTGTCAGTGACGGTGAAGAGCCGGAGATCGGTGGTGGCGATCTTGCCCTCCCCCACCACACGATCCCGCAGCCACTCCGCGAGGCCGCCCCAGTATTCCGCTCCGAACAGGATCACGGGGAAGTGTTTCACCTTCCCGGTCTGAATCAGCGTGAGCGCCTCGAACAACTCGTCCATCGTCCCGTAACCCCCGGGGAAGACGATGAACGCGGTCGAGTATTTGACGAACATCGTCTTGCGGACGAAAAAGTAGCGGAAGTTGATCGCGCGCTCGACGTACGGATTGAGTCCCTGCTCGAACGGCAGCTCGATATTGCAGCCGATCGACAGGCCGTTTCCCTCCTGGGCCCCGCGGTTCGCGGCCTCCATGATCCCCGGGCCGCCTCCCGTGATGATGGGGAATCCCTCCTCCGCGAGCAGGCGCGCGGTTTCCACGGCCTTCTCGTAGTAGGGGTCTTCCGGCTTGGTGCGCGCCGATCCGAACACCGTGACGGCGTTGTATACGTCGGAGAGGGTGTCGAACCCTTCGACAAACTCCCCCATGATCCGCAGGACCCGCCACGAATCCGTCTTGACGAACGCCCGTCGCTCGCGGGGAACCTGGGCGAGGAGGCGTTCGTCCTCAGTGACCGGTGTGCCTTGCGAGCCGCTCGAGCGCTGAGACATGGTCGTCCTGCACGTTATAGAAGAAAGGAGAGAGACGGACGTGTCCCGGTCGCGCGTCGGCGATGATGCCGCCGGCGGCGAGATGTCGCACGCCGGCAGCCGGGTCGGCCGCCGGGAGCATCACAATCGCCGAGCGATCCTCCGCGCGGGACGCCACCTTGGGCTGGAAGCCGTATTCGCGCGCCCGCGCAACCAGGTCCTCGGTGAGCGCCGAGGTCACGCTGCGAATGGCCGGGACGCCGATCTCGTCGATGTAATCGAGGCCCCCGAGCTGGGCGTAGACCGCCGCCAGCGCCGGTGTCCCGAGCTCGAAGCGCCGGGCGTCGTCGTGCAGCTCGAGCGCGCGGGGGTCGAAGGCGAACTGGTCCTTGTGCCCGAACCACCCGGCAATGGCCGGTGCGAGCCGCCGCGCAAGCTCGTCACGAACGTACAGCAACACGATCCCCGGCCCGCCGAGCAGCCACTTGAGCCCGCCGGCGGTGAGAAAGTCCACCCCTGCGGCCTTCACGTCGACGGGGACCTGTCCCACCGACTGGTAGGCGTCGACCAGGGTCAAGGCGCCGCGGGCGCGTGCGACGTCCGCCACGCGCAGGATGTCCTGGATTGCCCCGCTCGTGAAGTACACGTGCGACGTCGCGACGAGGGCGGTCCGGTCATCCACCGCGCGCGCGATGGCCTCCACCGGCACCGAGACCTGGTCCGGGCTCTCGACCACCACGAGGTCGACGCCACGAGCGCGCTTCGCGAGCCACTGGTAGGCGACCGTGGGAAAATCGAGCGACGTGACCACGACCCTGGGACGGCGTCGGTAGTCCAGGGCCTCCGCCACCGCGGACAAGGCCACCGAAATGCTGGGCGCGAGCGCGATCTCCTCCGAACTCGCGCCGATGATCCGCGCGTAGCGCGCCCGCAACTCCGCCAGCGCCGCCCACCACACGTCGTACCAGGCGGCCGCCCCGCGCGCCTGCCACACATCGACGAACTCTGCGATGCGACGGCGCGTGCGCTCGCCGAGCGCGCCGAGCGAGCAGGTGTTCAAGTACACCGTGTCCCGAAAGATCGGGAACTCGCTCCGATAGCGGGCGAGGGCGTGAAGCCCGGCGGATGCGCCGGCGTCGACACCGCTGGCGAGCGTCATAGGCGGTCAATATACCGAAGGGAAAGCGCGCTGGGCACGCCTCGCGAGTAAATTCACCGGCATGAGAGCTTCCGCCGGCTGGTCGACGCTCGCGGCGCGCCTCGCCCTGCGGGGCCTCCTGAGCCCGCGGCTCGCGCTCGACCTCGTGCGCCTCACCTGGAGCTTTCGGGCACGCGACTGGTACCGACGCCCACCGTTCCTGCCGCTGCCGCCGCGCGACTATGTGCGCTGGCGCATGTTCACCGCCTACGGCGACGAGCAGGCGGTGCCGCCGCTCGAGGACGTGGTCCGGTTCGCGAGATGGCGGCGAGAGACGATGCACTTATGAAAAACGGCGTCGAGCAACGGCGTCGCGCGGAGACGTCGCGCAGAACCGTCGAGATGAAGCGTCGAGCGCTCGAGCTGGGGTTCGACGCGGTCGGGATCGCCACCCTCGAGCCGAACGCGCACGCTGCCGAGCTCGATCACTGGCTCGACGCCGGGTATGCAGGCACCATGACGTACCTGCATCGCCAAGCGGCGAAGCGAAAGGACCCCGCCCGCATCATGCCCGGGGCGAAGGTCGCAGTGGTCACGCTCACGAACTACTTCCATGGCTCGACTGACCCCGGGTGCAAGCCCGGGGAGCGTCGAGGCCGGGTTGCCCAGTACGCGTGGTCCTGCGACTACCATCTCGTCCTCGGTCGTCGCCTGGAGCGCCTTGCCACCGCGATCCGCGAGATCGTCCCCGGCGCGAAATCCCGCTGCTATGTCGACGCAGGACCGGTGCCGGAGCGCGAGCTGGCGCAGCGGGCCGGGCTCGGCTGGATCGGGAAAAACATGATGCTGATCGACCCCGACCGGGGCTCGTTCACGTTCATCGGCGTCGTGTTGACCGACGCGGCGCTGGCTCCCGATCTGCCGTTCGCCGCGGATCGCTGCGGCACCTGCCGCGCGTGCCTGGACGCCTGTCCGACCAGCGCATTCGTGGCACCGGGCGTGCTCGACGCGCGGCGCTGCATCTCCTACCTCACTATCGAGCATACCGGTCCGTTCGGCGCGGCCGAGCAACGCAACGTGGGCGACTGGCTGTTCGGCTGCGACGTGTGCCAGGACGTCTGCCCCTGGAACGTGAAGTTCGCGCGCCCGACCCGCGACGCCGAGCTCGGCGTGCGCCCCGAGATCGCCGAGCCGGATCTCGCGGCGCTGCTCGAGGGGGAGCCGGAGTCGTTTGCGTGCCGGTTCGGCGACACGCCGTTCGAGCGCCCGGGAGTAGAGGGCATGCGCCGGAACGCGACGGCCGTGCTCGCGAACCGCCCGCGCTCCCGTCCATGATCGAGACGCCCGCGCCGCAGGGCGCCCAGGCCGCCGCGATTCAGCACCGGCTCAGCGAGGGCCTCGGCCGGATCGACCCGCATCACCGCCTGCTCGGCCGCCCCGTGGCCTACCGGATCATCGACGGCACGACGCTCGAGATCACGTATCGGGACGTGCCGGGGATCGCGGAGGCGGAGGTACTGGGTGTCAAGCGCCTGATCGGCGTCGAGTGCTTCTGCACGGTCGCGCCCCAGACCGCGGAAACCGTGCTCGTGCGGTTCGTCGTTTCCCTCAGGTAGCCGTCGTCAGCCGTATCACCGGGAGCTCGGGGGGGTTGCGCCACCGCGGGATCCACGCGCTGCCCACGCCCGCCGAGACATACAGCCAGCACTGCCCCACGCGCTTCAGCCCGTGCAGGTATTTCCGGCCGAACTGCGACGGCGCCGTGATCGGGCCCAGGAGCGGCAGGTGCGCCTGGCCGTTGTGCGTATGTCCCGCCAGCATCACGTCCACGCGCAGGCCCAACGGCAGGTATTCGATGAGATCGGGATTGTGCGAGATGAGTACGCGCGGCACGTCCGGCGCGACGCCGGAGAACGCCTCGTCGGGCCGGACGGCCCCGTGAGTGAAGTCGTCCACGCCGCCCACGGCCAGCACCGCTGCTCCGCGACGGATGAGCCGGTGCCGGTTGTGGAGCAGCGTCGCGCCGCTGCGCTCGACCGCGGCCCCGACGTGGTCGGGGTCCACCCAGTGGTCGTGGTTCCCCAGCACGGCCACCACGCCGTCGCGCCCGCGGAACCGCGCCAGGACCCGCTCGAGGCCGTCCATGTCGCTGCGGGCGTGGCTGACGAAATCGCCGCCCAGCACCACGAGATCGGTGTCGAGCTCCCGGACCCGCTCGGCCATGCGCTCGAGCCACCACGTGGGCACGGCGGGACCGTGGTGCAGGTCCGTGACCAACGCCAGGCGGTAGCCCACGAGCTCGCGGGGGAGGCCGTCCACGGGGACCGCGATGTCCGGCGTGTCGAGCCGGGCGCGATCCCAGCGGAGGAGCGGACGCGCCAACCGCTCGGCCACCCACCCCAGCGGTTGCTTGGTGAGGCGCTCGAATAGCGGCGGGCGCCGCTCCCGCGCGGGCGGGTAACGGCGGGGATGGAGGAACAGCCCGATCACTTCGCCGCGACGCGCGCGACGACGTCGTACATGAAGTGGACTCCGAACGCGAGATCGTCGAGGCTCACCCGCTCATCGTTGCCGTGCACGCCGCGTGATTCGGCCTGATTGAGCGGAAACGGTGAGAGGCCGTAGCTCACGATGCCCAGGCGCCGGAAATAGTGGCTGTCCGTGAAGCCGGTCAGGGGCGGCGTGGTGACGAGCGCGTCGGGCGTGCGCTCGCGCGCCGCAGCCACGATGGCGCGGAACAGCTCGGTCTCGGTCGCACTCTCGGTGGCCGGCCAACTCGGGCCCTGCGGAGTGATCTCTACGCCCGAGTCACCAACGACCCGCACGAGATCCGCGAGGAAGGCCTGCGGCTCCTGGCCCGGCAGCAGCCGGACGTCCAGCGTGGCGCGCGCCAGCGGCGGAATGACGTTCGTCTTGTCACTGCCCTGAAGCCCGGTGATCGAGATGGTGTTGCGGAGGAGCGCGTTGTAGGTCAGATCACCGGTGAGGAAGCGGACCGCGGCCGAGTCGCGCAGCGCAGCGCGAACGTCCGCCAACGCGGCCCGTCGTGCCTGGTCCGTCTCGATGGTCGACAGGTCGCGGAAGTAGCGCTCTACTGCGGGGGTGACG
>Ga0209237_1000645_pt1:15000-20045 | contig 20045 bp, 13 predicted proteins | sample GraSoi013_1_40cm_2_FD_185820 | JGI IMG/M metagenome (GOLD analysis project Ga0209237, IMG submission 185820) | Grasslands soil microbial communities from the Angelo Coastal Reserve, California, USA - Sample 10_02_2013_1_40cm (SPAdes) (version 2) | ecosystem: Environmental >... | reverse complement strand
CGCGCTCGTCTACGCCCCCGTAGGGATCGCCCAGCTCCCGCCGGCGATGCCGTCGCCCGCCGTGATCGGCGCGGTCGCGGTGCTCGGAATCGCCTGCACGGCGGTGGCGTTTTTGCTCTTCTTCCGCCTGATCGCGGAGGTCGGGCCGGTGCGCGCAACGGTGATCACCTACGTGAACCCAGCCGTCGCGCTGCTCGCCGGCGTCACGCTGCTCGCGGAGCCGTTCACTCCGGGCACGGCTGCGGGTTTCGTGTTGATCATCGCGGGCTCCTGGCTGGCGACGGGCCCTTCCAAGACTAGCCCCGCGGTGCGTAACGCCGATGCTGCGGCCCCAGACCCGGCGGAGCATGTACGGTCGGTTGGTTCAACCGGCTGAACCACCGGACGCGCTCGGTCGTCCTTCCGCGAGGGGGGGTGGAATTCCGGGTCGGACAAGAGCAAAGTGGGGAAGGGAGCAGCCATGGACCCTTCTGCAGCTCGTCGCCTCCGGCAGGTCGAGGAACACGTCCGATGCGAGAACGCGCATGATCTCGACGGTCTCATGTCGACGTTCGGCGCCAGCGGATTCTATGACGACGCGCCGTGGTCCGAGCACCACGAGGGTCTCGAGGGCGTCCGCACCTACTATCAGACGTTGCTGCGCGCGGCGCCCGACTTTCACGTCGAGGTGAAGCACCGGCATGTCGCGGCGGATTCCATCGTGCTCGAGGTCGAGCTGACGGGCACGCATCTGGGCGCGTGGCGCGGATTGCCTGCGACGGGTCGGCGCGTCGATTTTCCGCTCTGCGCCGTGTACACCTTCGACGGGCAGGACCGGCTCGCAGGAGAGCGGATCTATTACGATCGGACCACCGTGCTCCGGCAGCTCGGAGTGGTGTCGGAACCGACGAGTCTGAAGGGTCGGCTCGGGGCGCTCCTGCTGCATCCGGTCAACGTCATCCCTGCGTTGCTCGGGATTCGCCGCAAGGCGGACGGCGCGGCCTCGGCGCAGCACTGAGCGCATCTAAAAAAGCGACTCGCCCGCGGCGGCGGCGATCTCGTTGGCGAGCGTCGCGGCGAACAGGTCGATGCGGGCCACGGGTGCGCAGAGGACTAGGGCATGGCAGGCTCCGCCCATGATTGCTTTCCTGCTGGCGGCGCTCGCCGTGAGCGAGGGCGACTTCGTCTTGCGCAATTTCCGCTTTGCTTCCGGAGAGACCCTGCCTGAGCTGCGGCTGCACTACCGGACGCTGGGGACTCCTGGCTCGCCTGCCGTCCTCGTGCTGCACGGCACCACCGGCAGCGGCGCGCAGTTCCTGGGACAGTCCTTCGCCGGCGAACTCTTTGGCCCCGGACAGCTGCTCGATCCGGCGAAATACTTCATCGTCCTGCCCGACGGCATCGGGCACGGCGATTCCTCGAAGCCGAGCGACGGGCTGCACGCGCGGTTTCCGCACTATGGTTATGCCGACATGGTGGAGGCGCAGCGCCGGCTGCTGGTGGAGAAGCTCGGAGTGAAGCACCTGCGCCTGGTCGTGGGCACCTCGATGGGCTGCATGCACTCCTGGGTCTGGGCGGAGGCGCAGCCGAAGTTCATGGACGCCAACCTCGCGCTGGCATGCCTCCCCGTGCAGATCGCGGGCCGCAACCGGGTGGTGCGCAAGCTGGCGATGGACTCCATCCGGTCCGACCCGGCATGGAACGGCGGCGAGTACAAGTCGCCGCCGCTGGCCGGGCTCCGCGGCGCGCTGGAGGTGCTCTTCTTCATGGGCAGCGCGGCGCTGCCGCTGCAGGCGCAGGTGCCCACGCGCGATGCAGCCGACAAGCTCGCAGAGGAGTGGATGGCGAAACGGCTGGCGATGACGGATGCGAACGATTTCCTGTACGCCTTTGACGCCTCGCGGGACTACGACCCGTCGGCGGATCTGGAGAAGGTCGAGACGGCGGTAACGGCGATCAATTCCGCGGACGACGAGATAAACCCGCCCGAGTTGGGGATTCTGGAGCGGGAGATCAGGCGCGTGAAGCGGGGCGAGGCGGTTGTCTTGCCTATCGGCCCGAAGACCCGAGGACATGGCACGCACACGAGTGCGGCGGCTTGGAAGGAACACCTTGCCGGGCTGCTCGAGAGATCGAGGTAGACCCCGGAAACCGTGCAGTACCATCGGCTCTGGAGGGCTCCGTGTGCGGCATGGAAGGGCGGGACGACCGGCGACCGATCGCCCACCGGAAGCGAAAAAGCGACGCCCCACTGCGCGAGCAGTGCTCAGCGCGGCGGGGCGTCAGGGGAAAAATTCCGGCAGCGACCTACTCTCCCACACGGAAACCGTGCAGTACCATCGGCTCTGGAGGGCTTAACTACCGTGTTCGGGATGGGAACGGGTGGGACCCCTCCGATGTAGCCACCGGAAACCTTCGCATATGCGCAAGCGCCGTGTCGTCGGCGGCGGCCATGTGCCGCGCTCGACCCTGGTCTTATCGATTCGGTAAAGAAGCTGGAAGAGAAGAACGACCAAGCCGCACGAGCGATTAGTACCGGTCAGCTCAACGCCTTGCGGCGCTTACACCTCCGGCCTATCGACGTCGTCGTCTTCGACGGCTCTTCAGGGGATTGCTCCCGGGAGGCCTGTTCTTGAGGTCTGCTTCCCGCTTAGATGCTTTCAGCGGTTATCAGATCCGGACACTGCTACCCAGCGGTGCCACTGGCGTGACAACTGGTACACAGGCGGTCCGTCCAACCCGGTCCTCTCGTACTAAGGTCGGGACCCCTCAAGCCTCCTACGCCCACAGCAGATAGGGACCAAACTGTCTCACGACGTTTTGAACCCAGCTCGCGTACCGCTTTAATTGGCGAACAGCCAAACCCTTGGGACCTGCTCCAGCCCCAGGATGCGATGAGCCGACATCGAGGTGCCAAACCACGCCGTCGATGTGAACTCTTGGGCGTGATAAGCCTGTTATCCCCGGAGTACCTTTTATCCGTTGAGCGATGGCCCTTCCATACAGAACCACCGGATCACTATGACCTGGTTTCCCACCTGCTCGACCCGTCGGTCTCGCAGTCAAGCTCCCTTGTGCCATTGCACTCGCCGGCTGGTTTCCAATCAGCCTGAGGGAACCTTCGCGCGCCTCCGTTACATTTTGGGAGGCGACCGCCCCAGTCAAACTCCCCACCAGCCAGTGTCCCCGTCCCGGATCACGGGACCAGGTTAGACACCAAGACTCAACAGGGTGGTATTTCACCGTTGCCTCCACCCGAGCTAGCGCCCGGGCTTCAAAGGCTCCCACCTATCCTACACAGTCGGGTCCTAGTGTCACTGGCAAGTTAGAGTAAAGGTTCACGGGGTCTTTCCGTCTTGCTGCGGGTAAACTGCATCTTCACAGCTATTTCAATTTCGCTGAGTCCCTGGCCGAGACAGTGCGGAAGTCGTTACGCCATTCGTGCAGGTCGGAACTTACCCGACAAGGAATTTCGCTCAGTTCTGTTACCTCCATCCGAATCACCCGGATGGCGGCTGGGCCGTTTGTTGTTCCGCCCAGCTCTCCACGTCGCCGTGGAGCTCGGACCATATCTTCATCTGCCGCTTACGCAGATGCTCGACGTATGGCCTCTGAGGATTCCAGAAAGGATCGTTCCTTCCTGGCCTTTCCTGCTGATTGTCCGCACCCGACGCGTTGTCACTGCCTCCGAAAAGAGAGCCAGTAGCGCGGGATCCACGGAGTTTCCAGCATATAGTCGAGTGCACGCGAACCGTTGCCGATTCGCAGGGCTACGAAATTAAGTAACCTTAGGACCGTTATAGTTACGGCCGCCGTTTACCGGGGCTTCGGCTCATCGCTTCGGGGGTTACCCCCCTGACGAATCCCCTTAACCTTCCGGCACCGGGCAGGCGTCAGACCCTATACTTCCTCTTTCGAGTTCGCAGAGTCCTGTGTTTTTGGTAAACAGTCGCTACCGCCGTTTCTCTGCGACCCTCCTTCGCTCCGGGAGCAAGTCCCTTCACGAAAGAAGGCCCACCTTCTTCCGAAGTTACGGTGGCAATTTGCCGAGTTCCTTGGCCAGAGTTCTCTCAAGCGCCTGAGGATTTTCTCCTCGCCCACCTGAGTCGGTCTGCGGTACGGGCACCACATGGCTCCACTGAATGCGGGGATTTTCTTGGAAGCTGAGCGTCGGTTGCTTCAGGCCATACGGCCACGACATCGGGTCTCGGCCACAATGCCCCCAAGTTGCACTTTCCTCGGGGGCAGCCTACGCCCTTGAACCTCCACGTCCGTCAGGAGGCCAACCTAGCTTTCTCCGTCCCCCCGGCTTCGACGCCATGAGGTGGTACAGGAATATTAACCTGTTCTCCATCGCCTACGCCTTTCGGCCTCGGCTTAGGGCCCGACTAACCCCGGGCGGATTAACCTCCCCCGGGAAACCTTGGGCTTACGGCGAACGGGTTTCTCACCCGTTTTAACGCTACTCATATCGGCATCAGCTCTCGCAGAACCTCCACCACTCCTTCCGGTATGGCTTCGACGGCGCTGCGATGCTCCCCTACCACCGCCGCCTCTCCGAAGAGAGCCGGCGATCCGAAGCTTCGGTACGATGCTTGAGCCCCGTTTCATTTTCGGCGCGGCCTGGCTTGACTAGTGAGCTATTACGCTTTCTTCAAAGGATGGCTGCTTCTAAGCCAACCTCCTAGTTGTCTGAGCCCTGCCACATCCTTTCCCACTTAGCATCGACTTTGGGACCTTGGCTGTCGGTCTGGGGTGTATCCCTCTCGCGCGCGGATGTTATCACCCGTGCACTGCCTCCGAGGGTAGCTGTTTGCGGTATTCGGAGTTTGGTACGGTTTGGTAATCTGGTAGGACCCCTAGCCGTTCCAGTGCTCTACCTCCGCAACAGAGTTTCCTCGGGCGATACCTAAATATCTTTCGGGGAGAACCAGCTATCACCAGGTTTGATTGGCCTTTCACCCCTATCCACAGCTCATCTCAGGAGTTTTCAACCTCCATTTAGTTCGGCCCTCCACGCGGTTTTACCCACGCTTCAGCCTGGCCATGGATAGATCACCTGGCTT
>Ga0209237_1000645_pt1:0-10000 | contig 20045 bp, 13 predicted proteins | sample GraSoi013_1_40cm_2_FD_185820 | JGI IMG/M metagenome (GOLD analysis project Ga0209237, IMG submission 185820) | Grasslands soil microbial communities from the Angelo Coastal Reserve, California, USA - Sample 10_02_2013_1_40cm (SPAdes) (version 2) | ecosystem: Environmental > Terrestrial >... | reverse complement strand
ACGAGCCGGAATCGCTCGGCTCGATCGCGATGGCCGGGCGCGAGAAGCTCGACAACCTGATCTTCGTCGTGAACTGCAATCTGCAGCGCCTCGACGGGCCCGTGCGCGGCAACGGCAAGATCATCCAGGAGCTGGAGTCGAGCTTCCGCGGCGCGGGCTGGAGCGTGATCAAGGTCATCTGGGGGTCGAACTGGGACCCGCTGCTGGCGCGCGACACCACCGGCCGGCTGCGGCAGCTGATGGAGGAATGCGTCGACGGCGACTACCAGGCATTCAAGTCGCGCGACGGGGCGTTCGTGCGCAAGGAGTTCTTCGGCAGGTATCCGGAGACCGCGGCGATGGTCGCGGACTGGACCGACGAGCAGATCTGGTCGCTGAGCCGCGGCGGCCACGATCCGATCAAGGTCTACGCCGCCTACAAGGCGGCGAGCGAGCAGAAGGGACAGCCGACGGTCATCTTGGCGAAGACGATCAAGGGCTTCGGGATGGGCGAGGCCATGGAGGGGCAGAACATCGCCCACCAGGCGAAGAAGATGAAGGCCGACCAGATCCGCGCGTTTCGCGATCGCTTCCACCTGCCGATCGCCGACGATCAGCTGGAGCAGGTGCCCTTCTACCGGCCGCCGGAGGACAGCCCGGAGATGAAGTGGCTCAAGCAGCGTCTCCAGGAATTGGGCGGAGGCCTGCCGCGCAGGCGCCGCAAGGCGGAGCCGCTGCAGGCGCCGCCGCTGTCGGCGTTCGAGGCACAGCTCAAGAGCAGCGGAGAACGCGAGCTGTCCACCACCATGGCCTTCGTCCGGATCCTCACCACGCTCTTGCGCGACAAGAACATCGGGCCCCGGGTGGTCCCCATCGTCGCCGACGAGGCGCGCACGTTCGGCATGGAAGGCATGTTCCGGCAATACGGCATCTACTCGCACGTCGGCCAGCTCTACCGGCCGGAGGATGCCGATCAGCTGATGTTCTACAAGGAAGCGCAGAACGGGCAGATCCTCGAGGAGGGAATCAACGAGGCCGGGGCCATCTCCTCCTGGATCGCGGCGGGAACGTCGTACAGCACCAACGGCGTGCAGATGGTCCCCGTCTACCTCTTTTATTCGATGTTCGGGTTCCAGCGCGTCGGCGACCTGGCCTGGGCGGCGGGGGACATGCGCACGCGCGGGTTCCTCATCGGGGCCACTTCCGGCCGCACGACGCTGAACGGCGAAGGGCTGCAACACCAGGACGGTCACAGCCACGTCGTGGCGAGCTCCATCCCGAACTGCATCGCTTACGATCCCGCGTTCCAGTACGAGCTCGCGGTCATCGTGCAGGACGGTCTGCGCCGGATGGTCCAGGAGCAGGAGGACGTCTACTACTACCTGACGGTGATGAACGAGAATTACGCGCACCCGGACATGCCGCAGGGAGCGGAGGCAGGGATCCTGAAGGGGATGTACCGGTTCCGCGAGCGGCCGAAGTCGCAGGTGCAGCTGCTCGGTTCGGGGACCATCCTCCGGGAAGTGATCGCGGCGGCGGAGCTCCTGGAAAAGGACTTCGGCGTCGCCGCCAATCTCTGGAGCGTCACCAGCTTCTCCGAGCTGCGTCGCGACGGGCTCGACGTGGATCGCTGGAACGCGATGCACCCGCAGGAAAAGCCTCGCGTCAGCTACGTCGAGCAATGCCTGAAAGGCCGCAGCGGACCGATCATCGCCGCGACCGACTACATCAAGCTGCACGCCGACTCGATCCGCGCCTTCCTGCCCGCCCGCTACCGCGTGCTCGGCACGGACGGCTTCGGCCGCAGCGATACCCGGGCGAAGCTGCGCCACTTCTTCGAGGTGAACCGGCACTGGATCGCGGCGCATGCGCTGCGGGCGCTGGCCGAGGACGGCGCCGTTCCCGCTGAGCGCGTGGCGGAGGCGCTGAAGAAGTACGGCCTCGATCCCGAGAAACCGAATCCGGTGACGGTGTAGCCATGGACGTCAAGGTCCCGGACATCGGCGATTTCAAGGACGTCCCCGTGATCGAGGTGTTGGTGAAACCGGGCGACCAGATCGCCGCGGAAGCGCCGCTGGTCACGCTGGAGTCCGACAAGGCCACCATGGAAGTGCCCTCTCCCGCGGCGGGCGTGGTGCGCGAAGTCGCCGTGAAGGTCGGCGACAAGGTGTCCGAAGGTTCGCTGATCGCGCGCCTGGATGCGAAGGAGAGGGAGTCGCGTTCCGGGGCCAAGCCGCAGGAGCCCGCAACACCGGAGCAGCCGGTGGCCGCGTCGCGCGCGGGGACTCCACCGGTCGAGCACGTCGAGCCGGAGAAGCCCTTTCGCGAGGCGCCGGCGAAGGCCGACGGACGACAAGCTCCCTCCGTCGACCGCGCCGAGCCGCAGAAATCGTCCGTAGAGCAACCGACCCCGCGAAAGGAATACGGAGGGCCTACCGCGACGATCCCGCCGCCGTGGGACGAGCCGCCGCTCGCTCCAGCGGTGATCGACGAAGAGGCGTTCCAGAAGGCCCATGCCGGACCCGGGGTGCGCAAACTGGCGCGCGAACTGGGGGTGGATCTCGGGCGCGTCAGCGGGAGCGGTCCCAAAGGCCGCATCCTTGCGGGGGACGTCTACAAATTCGTCAAGTCGGTGATGACCGGCGCCGCCGCGCCCGCCGCCGCTCCGGCGCCAGGGGGCCTGGCGGTCGCGCCGCCGCCCAAGGTGGACTTCGCGAAGTTCGGGCCCATCGACACGAAGCCGCTCACGCGCATCCAGAAGATCGCCGGTCCGGGACTGCACCGGAACTGGGTCACCATCCCCCACGTCACCAACCACGAGGACGCGGACATCACCGATCTGGAAGCCTTCCGCCTCGCGCTCAACAAGGAGCAGGAGGTCAAGGTGACCCTGCTCGCGTTCCTGATGAAGGCGTGCGTCGCGGCGCTGCAGAAGTTCCCCAATTTCAACAGCTCGCTGGAAGGCGATCACCTGGTGGTGAAGAAATACTGGAACATCGGGTTCGCCGCCGATACGCCACAGGGGCTGGTAGTCCCCGTGCTGAAGGACGCCGACAAGAAGGGAGTGCTGGCCATCGCGAAGGAGACCGCCGAACTGGCGGCGAAGGCGCGCGACGGCAAGCTGTCGCCCGGTGACATGCAGGGGTCGACGTTCACCATTTCCTCGCTGGGAGGGATCGGTGGCACGTACTTCACGCCGATCATCAACGCTCCCGAAGTCGCGATCCTCGGCGCGAGCCGCGCGCAGATGCGCCCGGTCTGGTCGGGATCGGATTTCAAGCCGCGGCTCATGCTGCCGCTCTCGCTGTCCTGGGATCATCGCGTGGTGGACGGCGCAGGCGCCGCGCGCTTCAACACCTTTCTCGCCGGGCTGCTCGGCGATGCGCGAAGGATGCTCCTGTGATTGAAGTCCGCGTTCCCGACATCGGTGATTTCAAGGACGTCCCGATCATCGCGGTGCTCGTCAAGGCGGGCGACCGGATCGAGAAGGAGCAACCGATCGTCACGCTCGAATCGGACAAGGCGACGGTAGACGTTCCGGCGCCCGCAGCCGGCACCGTTTCGGGAGTGCGCGTGAAGGTTGGGGACAAGGTATCGGAAGGCACCGTCATCCTGACGCTCGAGGCGGCAGAAGCGGCTGCCGCGTCGCGCCCGGCCGAGCAGGCGAGGCCGGCCGCTCAGCCCGAAGCGCCTCGGCCGCCGCCCGCTCGCGAGGAGCCCCGACGCGCCGACACTGCAGAGGTTCCGCGGCGTTCCGCCGCGGGCGCATTCGACTGCGATGTCCTGGTCCTCGGCTCCGGGCCGGGCGGATACGCGGCCGCCTTTCGCGCGGCGGACCTGGGCAAGCGCGTCATCCTCGTCGAACGCTACAAGGCGCTCGGCGGCGTGTGCCTGAACGTCGGCTGCATTCCTTCCAAGGCGCTGCTCCACGTCGCCGGCCTGATGGACGAGGCACGCGCTCTCGCGGCCCACGGCGTCTCCTTCGGCGAGGCGCGCATCGAGGTGGAGAAGCTGCGCGCCTGGAAGGAGAAGGTCGTCGGACGGCTGAGCGGCGGTGTGTCGATGTTGGCGAAGGCGCGCAACGTCGAGGTCGTCACCGGCGATGGCAAGTTCACCGGTGCAAACCAGCTCGCGGTGGGCGGCCGCACCATCCGCTTCGACAAGGCGATCATCGCCGCCGGCTCGCAGTCGGCGAAACTGCCCTTCCTGCCCAACGATCCCCGCATCGTCGATTCCACCGGCGCGCTGGAGCTGAGGGCGGTGCCGCAGCGGATGCTGGTGATCGGCGGCGGGATCATCGGGATGGAGATGGCCAGCGTCTACTCGACGCTCGGGTCGCGCATCGACGTGGTGGAAATGCTCGATGGCCTGATGACGGGCGCGGACCGCGATCTGGTGAAGGTCTGGCAGAAGATGAATGCCTCGCGGTTCGACCGGCTGATGCTGAAGACGAAAACCGTGGGCGCCGAGGCGGCGCGCGACGGAATCCACGTGCGCTTCGACAGCGGCGATCCGGCGATCTACGACCTGGTGCTGGTATCGGTCGGACGCACCCCCAACGGCAAGAAGATCGGCGCCGAAGCAGCCGGCGTGCGGGTGGACGAGCGCGGATTCATCCCGGCAGACAAGCAGATGCGCACCAACGTCCCGCACATCTTCGCCATCGGCGACATCGCCGGTCCGCCCATGCTCGCGCACAAGGCGACGCACGAAGGTCATGTCGCCGCGGAGGTGGCCGCCGGTCACAAGGCGTCGTTCGATGCGCGGCAGATTCCCAACGTCGCGTATACGGATCCCGAGATCGCCTGGGCGGGCGCCACCGAAGAGGAACTAAAGACGCGCGGAGAGGAATACGGAAAGTCGATCTTCCCCTGGTCGGCGAGCGGACGGGCGATCGCGAACGGCCGCGACGAGGGATTCGTCAAGCTGCTCTACGACAAGGCGGACGGGCGCGTGATCGGAGGGGGGATCGTCGGGCTGAACGCGGGCGACCTGATCTCGGAGATCTGCCTCGCCATCGAGATGGGCGCCGACGCCGAGGACATCGGCCGCACCATCCACCCGCACCCGACGCTCGGTGAGAGCATCGGGCTTGCCGCGGAGGTCTTCACCGGCACTTGCACGGATCTTCCCCCGCCGCGCCGGCGTTGATAGAAGCCCCCTTTCGAGGCCGTCTGGCGGAACTGGCAGACGCAGTGGACTCAAAATCCACCGGGGTAAAACCCGTCCCGGTTCGATTCCGGGGACGGCCACTTTGGAGCATCATCGGTGATCAACCTTCTCCTAGCTCTCCTCGCCGGCGTTCTCGGCTTCTTCGTCTTCTACTTGCCCGGCGTCGCGCACGCGCTGGGATCGATCTTTCCCGGCGTGGTCGCGGCGATCGCGACGTACATCCTGCTCGCCCGGCGCACCGGAAAACAGCTCGAGGCGGTGATGGGCGTGGCGCAGAAAGAGATGATGGCACGCAAGCCGGAGCGGGCGGTGCAGGCGCTGCAGGACGCCTTCGCGCTCTCGCGCTGGCAGTTCGGCATCGCCTCCAGCCTGCACGCCAACATCGGCGTGCTGCTCTACGTGCAGAAGAAGTACGACGAGGCGGAGCCACACCTGCGCAAGGGCGCCGCGACGATGATCAAGCTCTGGCTGGCGCAGGCCATGCTCGGCGCCATCCTCTTCCGCCGCAAGCAGTACGAGGAGATGGAGAAGGTGTTCGAAGGCGCGATGCGGGGGAACAAGGGCGAGACGCTGCTCTATGCGGTCTACGCCTGGGTCGAGAACCAGCGGGGCGAGAAGAAGAAGGCGATCGAGATCCTGCAAAAGGGTGTGAAGGAGAACCCTTCTGACGAGAAGCTGAAGACGCTGCTCGGGCGCGCCCAGAACGACAAGCGGCTGAAACTCGACGGTTGGGGTGAGCAATGGTGGCAGTTCTTGCTCGAGACCCCGCCGATGATGACGGGACCGGCGGGAGGCGCGGTGTTCAGCGGGCGACAGAGATTCGGCCGCGGAGGCGGCTTCCGCCGGTAGATTTCTTGAGCAGGCAGGCGACAGGCTTCTATCGTCTCACATCTTGGCGCTCCTCCAGCCGAATCGCTACCTTCCCTGCGGGCTGTTGGGTGGCGTGCGTTTTGGGGAGACGGCGTGAATGTCCGGGTCGTGGGGGCTGGGGACGTCGCGGAGGCGCTGCGCACAGCGCTGGCGCGCGTGGGGCTGGTCGAGCGCTCCGGTGAGCCGGTTGCGTTCGTCTGCACCGTCGACGATCTCCCGCGCGCGATCGCCATGCGCGAGCTGGCCGCGGTCAATGGACCGATCGTCGTTCTCACCGATGACGCCGCCGCTGCGATCGAGGCAGGCGCGGACGACGCCGGCGGCAGCGCGGGCGAAGTCGCGCGACGCGTCTCCGCCCGGATCCGGGCGCCGAAGGTATCCCATCCCGATGAGCCGCCCGCAGCCGAGCCGTCGCCCGCCGGCGGGAAGCGGCACAAGCCGCTCATCCTGGTGGTGGAAGACGACGAAGACGCGCGCATGCTCCTCACCGAGCTGCTGCGTCCCCGCTACGACGTCGACGCGGTCGGCGACGGTGAAACGGCGCTCAAGCGCGCCGCCGAGTTGAATCCCGACCTGGTGCTGCTCGACCTGTTCCTGCCCGGAATGGACGGATTCGACGCGCTCACCGGTCTGCGGCGCAACTCGAGGACGGCGGACACGCCCGTGATCTTCCTCTCCGCGCAAGGCGACGCGGAGACGAAGTCGCAGGGGCTCTCGCTCGGCGCGGCCGACTACCTGGCGAAGCCCTTCAGCGAGCAGGAGCTGATGGCGCGAGTCGATCGCACGCTCAAGCTCACCGCTCAGAAGGAGCACTTCCGCGCGCTTGCGCAGACCGACGGCCTGACGGGATTGCCGAACTTCCGCTCCTTCCACGCTCGCCTGCAAGAGGAGGTCTCGCGCGCCCATCGCTACAGGCACCCGCTCGCCTGCGCGATGGTCGACCTCGACGGCCTCAAGGAGATCAACGACAAGCTCGGCCACGCGGCGGGAAATCGCGCCATCGTCGCGCTCGCCGATGCAGTCCGCGAGGAGATGCGCGACACCGACTTCGCCGCGCGCTACGGCGGCGACGAATTCGTGGTTCTGCTGCCGCAGACCAACGAGCTGCAGGGCGCGCAATTCGCCGAACGGCTCCGGCGCCGCCTGATCGAGCTGAGCCAGGACGCGGGCCTGCCGGTGCGCGGCTCGATCGGCGTCGCCGCGGTGACCGCGGACGAGCTCGACTCGCCCGATGCGGCGGAGGACCTGCTGCGCCGCGCCGACGAAGCGCTCTACCGGGCGAAACGGTCAGGGCGCGATCGCGTGGAGGTCGCCCACCTGCGGCGCTAGCGGCCACGCTTGAGCGCGGACGCTTGTCGGCCCGGGTATGACGAGACGTGTTTCTAGTTGTCGTGCTCTCCGTGCTTGTTGTCGCGGAGGACTCCGCGGATCTCACCGCCGGTCCACAGGCTCGAGTGGATGTTGACGTATGTGACATGGCCGCGGATAGCCTTGATCAGCGCCGCGAACTGGCCGGCAGCGACAACCAGTCTTCCATGCCTCGTCATGGTCCCTCCTTCCAGGCCCTCGAGGGGAACGGGAGCTCGCGCCTCCCGCGAGAGCCGCGGGGCATAAGACGCGTGGAGGGCGACTCGTCAAGCGTCCTCGACGAGCTCGTCCCACAGCTCCCAGAGTGAACCCGGTCGCGGGGGCAAGAGGCACCCGCGTTTGCAAGGCGCTTCAGCCGATGCCGGTGACCTTGATCTCCGGAGGCACGCTGGCCTGGACGTCGTCGGCTGGTTCGTCGTCGCGCCGCGGGGCGCGTCCGGAGTACCGGTAGAGCTTGTTGTAGAGCGTCTTCTCGCTGATCCCCAGCGCCTGCGCCGTGCGCGCCTTGTTGTTCTGCAGACGGCTCAGCGTCGCCAGGATGTATTCCTTCTCGATCTCGCGGAGCGGCAGTCCGTAGGGGAGCTTGAGATAGGCGCTTTCCCCTCCACCCGACGCCAGCTCGCTGGGAAGGTGCTCTGACTCGATGACGTCGGAGCTACAGAGGATCACGGCACGCTCGAGGGTATTGCGCAGCTCGCGGATGTTTCCCGGCCAGGCGTAGTCGGTCAGCAGCTTCATCGCCTGCGGCGAGACGCCGTGGAGCTTCTTGCCCCCTTCCCGGCTGAACCGGTCGATGAAGTGCTGCACGAGCACCGGGATGTCCTCCCGGCGCTCCTTCAGCGGGGCCAGGTTGATATGGAAGACGTTCAGCCGGAAGTAGAGGTCCTCGCGGAAGCGGCCCGACTTGATCTCGTCCTTGAGATCCCGGTTCGTGGCGCTGATCACCCGGACATCCACCATGATCTCGCTCTTCCCACCGAGGCGGCGCAGGCGCTCCTCTTCCAGCACGCGGAGGAACTTGGCTTGCAGCTCGATGGGAATCTCTCCCACCTCGTCGAGGAACAGCGTGCCGCCATCCGCCAGCTCCCAGGCGCCGAGGCGCCGTTGATCGGCCCCGGTGAAGGCACCGCGCTCGTGGCCGAACATCTCGCTCTCGATCAGCGTGGAGGGGATGGCGGAGCAGTTGATGGCGATGAACGGCTTTTCGCTCCGGGGGCTGAGCTGGTGGATGGCGCGGGCCACCATCTCCTTGCCGGTGCCGCTCTGTCCGGTGATCACCACGCTCGCTTTGGAGGGGGCGACCTTCTCCACCAGCTCCATTGCCCTGCGCATGGGCGGCGAATTGCCCACCAACCCGACGCCGGCGTCGACCTGCCCGAGGCGCCGGCGCAGCACATGCATCTCGTGCAGCGTCTCCTTCTTCTCCAGGGCCCGTTGGAGGATGACCTTGAGACGGGCAGGATCGAGAGGCTTCTCGACGAAGTCGAAGACGCCTTCGCGAACCGCCTCCACCGCCGCGTCGATGGTTCCCTTGCCGGTGATGATGACGACGGGAGTGTCGGGCTGCTCCTCGCGCAGCGCCCGGACGAGCGCCAGCCCGTCGAGTTTCGGCATCACCAGGTCGCTGATGATCACGTCCGGATGCATCTCGGCGGCGATCTTCAGGGCCGCGTGGCCGTCAGCGGTCCGGTCGACCTCGTAGCCCCATCGCTGCAATAGTTCCGCGAACAACTCCCGAGTGGATTCCTCGTCATCGACGATCAGGATGCGGGCCTTCGACATGGCGCGTGTGGTTACCTCGGGTGAGGGAAGGAGAGCGAGAGGCGGGCGCCCCCTGCCGTGGGGGTCTCGATCGAGAGCTCGCACGCCGCTTCCGGGGCGAGGCGACGTGCGGCGTCGAGGTGCGGAAGCGCATGCTCCCGGTTCCCGAGACCGCCGTCGGCGCGAATCTCCATCACTGCCTTGGATCCGCGAATCTCCAGGGTCACGTCCACCCGTCCGCCGTCGCGAGCGTATTCGATGCAGGCGAGCAGCGCGTGCGCGACCAGATCGCCAAGGCAGGAGGAGTCCGAGTCGACCAGCAGCGCCTGCGGCCCGCGCTGCGCGACCTGGACTGCAGCGCGCCTCACATCGTAGGCAAAGAGCTGGATGGCGCGGCGCGCGGCTGCGGCGAGGTCCGGGGGCAGGTGCTCGGGGACGGCAAACTCGCCGAACGAACGGAGCAACGCGTCGACGCGGCCGATTCCGTCGCGCAGCGCCGGGATGTGTTTCTCCCATCGGGAGTCTCCCGCGCGCTGCGGCGATTTGAGCTCCTCGGCCAGCAACTGCAGGTGCAATGCCATGTTGTGCAACGGATTCTTTCCCTCGTGCGCGAGGCCGATGGCGACGCGCTCGAACAGGCGGACCCGATCGGCGGCCCGCCGCTCGACGTCCTTTTCGGATGGCGTGGAAATCCGCGGAATCGGATGCCCCATCTTCGTGACGCCTCGCAGTCCCAGGCTCACACTCATGCGCGGCAGCAAATACGCGCAACTTGCCGTCGGGTGCAGTTTTTACTGCCCAACGGTACCGGCGCCAAGTGGGGTCCGGGGAGTTGAAAAGAGCACGGGGG
>Ga0209237_1000644_pt1 | contig 20053 bp, 22 predicted proteins | sample GraSoi013_1_40cm_2_FD_185820 | JGI IMG/M metagenome (GOLD analysis project Ga0209237, IMG submission 185820) | Grasslands soil microbial communities from the Angelo Coastal Reserve, California, USA - Sample 10_02_2013_1_40cm (SPAdes) (version 2) | ecosystem: Environmental > Terrestrial > Soil >... | reverse complement strand
ATTACATCTGGTAGCAACGGTAACTGTGGAACCATTTGTAACGCAGGTCCAAATTATGACTTTGTGACAGGTGTTGGAAGTCCATTAACGAACAACCTCATACCGTATCTACAACCACCAGCTCCTGACTTTACAATCACTGTAAACCCATCGTCATTGACAATAAATTCTGGCAGCTCTGGTTCTTCTACTATAACAGTCACATCAGTTAACGGATTTAGTGGCACCATTTCATTGGCATCATCACCTAGTTCCAGTTCAACACTAAGTTCCTCTGCTGTAAATGTACCAGCAGGAGGTAAGGGGTCTGTAATGTTGACTGTAACTCCCGCCGGTTCAACAACATATACGATAACAGGAACTGCTGGTTCGATTTCTCATTCAGTAAATGTAGCAGTTACAGTGATTACAGTCCCATCTGCACCACAAAATCTTGTTGCTACTGTTGGAAATACTCAAGTGGCACTAACATGGAACACGCCATCGTCTAATGGTGGAGCTACAATTACGGGATACAATGTGTATCGCGGTACAGCATCAAACGGTGAGGGTCCGACACCGATTGCTACTGTTACTGGAACAAGTTATACTAATACTGGAGTAACAAACGGCCAAACATACTACTATAAAGTAACAGCAATCAATTCTATAGGCGAATCCTTGCCATCAAATGAGGCATCTGCCACTCCACAATTGCCGGCATTGTCAGTTTCTGTGACCACAGATAGTCAGGTATACTCGAAAGGATCTACGGCAACTATCACTGTCACAGTTACCAGCTCGACTCCAGTTAGTGGTGCAGCAGTTACATTGAAAGTAGCGCCGCCAAACGGGAATACCTCACAAAGCACTGGCACAACTAATTCTAACGGGCAAATAACCTTCTCATATCATATCGTGAAATCTGGTACATACACGATAAGTGCTACTGCAACTAAATCCGGATACATCTCTGGTAGCGGCTCGACAACATTTAGCAAAACTTAAACAAGAAACGATCTCGTCGTATACCGATAGTAGGTTTACGGATTATTTAACTTAGGAATTTGATAATTTATACAAATATAATACTTGTATGGTCAATAATAGGTCAGTTGGATAAGATATCAAGAATTCTAAATGGTATGCTAAAAACAATGAATTCTGTCAAACCGCCCCGCATGACTGCACTAAGAGAATTGCACGAGGCAGAAAATGGAAGCCCGCTTAGTATTCTGATAGGTACTATACTATCTGCAAGAACAAGAGACGAAAATACTTCCGCAGTTGTGAAAAAATTATTCTCTAGATACAAAACAGCTCGTGCGCTTGCTAGTGCAAAACCTGTTGATGTTGAAAAAATCATAAAATCTACTGGATTCTATAGAGTAAAAGCAAGAAGAATAATTGAAGTGGCTTCTATTATTAATTCAAAATATTCTGGCAAGGTACCCCAGACTATAGATAAGTTGCTTGAGCTTCCAGGGGTGGGAAGAAAGACTGCTAACTGCGTCTTAGTATATGCATTTGACAAACCTGCAATACCTGTGGATACTCATGTGCATAGAATTTCTAACAGACTTGGACTTGTTCAGACAAAGATTCCAGAGGAAACAGAGATTGAACTTATGAAGAAAATTCCAAGGGAACATTGGATTAGAATAAATGATATTTTTGTCATGTACGGTCAGAATATTTGTAAACCTATATCCCCAATGTGCGCTGTATGTCAGATAAAGAAGGATTGTAGTTATTACAGAACTAAGTTCTCTTCTTAGTTTTTAGTAAGACAACAATTAACACCACGGTTCCACCTAGCACAATAAAAGGCATGTAAAAAATTGGATTTTCTGCTGGATTTCCTGAAACAATACTTAGAGTAACGCTTCCCGAGTTTGTAGCCGGAGGATCAGAGATAGAGCCCATTCCATAAACAGTAAAGTCTCTAACGGTAAAGCCTGCAATATCCAGGTTATCAACCATAACCTTCTGACCTACACTTACAGAAAGTCCACTATTACTTGAGTGAGTTATTGTCACAATTTTACCAGGACTCCAGCCTAGCTTTTGAGGTTGTTGAATTACAAAATAGCCATCTTCAGGAGTATTGACAGCTGTCCAGAATTTGTAATCAGGTGGACTTCCCATACCAATTTCAATAAATTTCTGCTTGTCAGGGTCTTCGTATAGTCTGATTACTGCATTCCCATCCGGGTTTGCATACGTTAGCTTATTTTCTATTGCAATCTGCCAGTTTGTAATGTGTTCATGAGGAAGTTTAAAGATTGTAGCATTATTCTTTACTACATTGAATGCGCTAAAGGGTACATCAACAATGTCATATCGTTCAGATTTATTCATTGTAGATTGCTGTGCATAAGCGGGTAGAAATGCAATCTCTAACAAAAGTACAACTAATACAAAACTTCGCATAAACTGAGCTGATGTCATTTCAATAAAACTCTAGTCAACAAAGGGATTATCCCAGCTCATAAGCACCTTAGATACCTCAGGACGAATCATGTACTCAGATGGGTTTTGTTTTTCAAGAATCATAGTTCGTAGCTTGGTTCCACTAAGTTGTTCTTGAAATTCTGGTCCATGAGGACAGTTTTTTTCGCTAGCAAATGATAGACATTTTTTGCAGAAGAAAAAGGCAGGATAGAAGATCGGTTCTATGCCTATATCAGAATAGTCATCAAATATTTTTTGAGCCGCAAAAGGATCATAATAATTTCCAACGCCAGCATGGTCCCGACCTATTATAATATGAGTACAACCGAAATTCTTTCTCATTATAGCATGATGAATAGCCTCTTTTGGACCTGCATATCTCATCTCTGTATGCAACGTTGCAAGGTAACATCGGTTCTGAGGATAATAGTGTTTGATGAGTGCTTCATAGGAAGCGACGATTACCTCGTCTTTGTAGTCTCCAGATTTCTTCTTTCCAATGAGTGGGTTAATAAAAAGTCCATCATGTGTGTTTAGTGAAGCTTTCTGTAACATTTCATGAGCAACATGCGGAACGTTTCTAGTTTGAAATGCGACGATTGTTTTCCAACCGGCCTTTTCAAATGCAGATCTTGTTTCAAGAGGACTCTTTCTATACCTCCGGATTTGTGTTTCTTCAGGTCTTTTGATATAGTCAATTTTACCACCCACAAGGAATTCATTCATTTGCATAATCTTTGCCACGCCGGGATGTTTGGGATCTGTCGTACCATAAACACCCTTTGCAGTAGCATTCTTATCAAAAGTATAGATGTCTTCTACATGCAGAATAGTAAATTTTATTCCGTTGATACCAAGAGCAACGTCTTTTGCATCTTTCATCTTCTTAGCGCTAGTTTCGCCTACGTCAAACACTATTGGTATAGTCCATGGAAGATCATTTGATAGTCTTCCCTTTCGAATTACGTTCTCAAAATCTTCCTTTATAAGAAATCCTTCCAGAGGGCTAAAGATACCGTCTGCAATGTTTTCAATGTCGTTTGCAAGGTCTGCATCTACAGAAACTGAAAATAACTGTTCGGGATCTTTTTTTGTAATTCTGTTTACTAGTTTACCACCATGTGGTTTCGTAATACCGATGCCAGATTCCAAAATGAATCACTTGCTATGGTCTGCATGCAATCCACATTCTTTTTGTGGGTCTGATTCCCACCACCAACGTCCAGCTCTCAAAGGCTCACCTGATTTGATTGCACGCGTACAAGGCTCACACCCTATACTTGGGAATCCTTTGTCATGAAGTTTATTATATGGAACGTTATTCTTTTTAACATAATCCCAAGTCTGCTCCCATGTCCAATTAATTATGGGATTTACCTTAATAATGTCATTATGTTGTGAGTCAATTTCAAGTTTATTTGCATTTGATCTAATCTCAGTTTGATCAGCCCGTAAACCAGTAATCCAACCATCTAGTGTTGATAACATCCTATTTAGTGGATGAACCTTCCTTATTCCACAACAGAGCTTTCTGTTACCAATACTATGATAAAATAGGTTCATGCCATTTACGCGGACCATTTGTTCAACTTCATTATGGTCCGGAAACATTACCTCTATGTTTAGGTTGTATTTTTTGTGGATTTCGTCCATAACATCGTATGTTTCTTGATTAAGTCTACCCGTATCGAGAGTAAAGATTCTTGCTTTTGGATTTATCTTCATAATCATATCAATTACTGCAACATCTTCTGCTCCAAAACTTGAAGCCATTGCAATTCTGGGATGAAGATTATCCAATGCCCATGTTAAAGTCTCTTGTGGAGTATCCAGTTTCACATTTAATTGCTGTATTTGTTCAGCAGAAAACTTTGGCATGAGAAATCACGCCAATTCTGGTCATATAATTATTTAGATTCAATAATCATTCTAGAGTTATAAATGAGTCAAGATAATGATGCAGAATGAGTGAGAAAACTGTACTTGTTATTTTCCCATCAGTTTTTTCACTAAATAAGATCAACTATCTTGTAACAAACATTTCTAACATTCTAAAAATCAAGAAACAACTCTTCACTAAGATAAGAAGGGATGGTTTGATTATAATAGTAGAAGCTAAAGATCCGGTATTAGCCTCATCTGCAATTAATTTATTATTTGGCATAGATAGGATAGCCATTGCAAAGGAAGTAGACAACAATTTTGATACCGTCCTTTCAACAATTATCAATACAAGTTTGAACTTGTTATTGAAGGGAGAGAAATTCTATGTTAAGGTTGATGGAAAAACAAAAAATTACCTAGCAAAGGACTTGGAAGTTGCTGCTACTACGAACCTTATAGAAAAAACGACAGATCTACAAGCTAGAGTTGGATCTGAAACAGATCATGATAGACTTTTGTACACTTGTATAACAAACTTACACGCGTACGTGGGTATTTTTGTGGACAAGGGAATGGGAGGAATTCCTTACAATTCCCAGGAAGAGAGAATTCTTTGCTGTATATATGATGAGTTATCAGCAATCTCTTGTCTTCAAAGTATCAAGATGGGATTTGACATCATACTTCTTGTATGTTACCGTAGTGAATTAGATCTGCTTAGACTCTCAAAAATTATAGACAAAATACTATCTAGAATCATTAGAGATAAGATTGACCTTCAGTTTTGTAAAATATCAGAAATTTCTGATCTATTGACAAAAATTACTGTGGTTACACATATCTTGTTGTCAGTTGCCTCCAATACAAAGATAAGCAGGATAGCGTTGGCAATATCACCAATTGTTTTTTCTTCTAGCTTTGCAGAATACAATGCAAAGATTGTTTTGAAGAATAATCTTATTCCATGGTTTCCTCTCTCAGGTATAGACTCAAGTATTCTCGAGAATGCTAGAGAACTTGGATTAGAAAAATACCTAGTGGCTTTGGAAAATTTATGTAAATCAAGATCTCATGCCAAGACCGTTCCAAAAGCAAGAATCCAAAAATATGTGAATGATGCCTTGAAAAATCTCAAACATATATCAGTTACTAGAGGTTCAAAAAACGTGCATGACATAATTGATTCTCTAAAATCCAATCATTGAGAATTTAAGCGGGACCAATTTACTTTTGGGTATGAGAAAAATAGGCGGGTTCATCTATCCATGGGGAAATGGTCACTTTACAAGAATGATGTCTCTTGATAGATCCATTCATAACCACATAAGAGAAGAGCTTGACATTCATTACTCAAGTAGCGGTGAGATATACCAGAAACTTTTGCAAAGATTCCCAGATAAAAAAGAGAACATGCACAATATCCTAATGCCAACTCCAATAGATGGGAGAAAGGGTCCTAGTGTGATGTTATCATTATTTAATTTTCTATTTCCTGTTGGCGGTAAGCCGCCTCTTGTTTCTCTGATGGCAGATTATCTTAGAAGTGAAGGTAGACTATATGACAATCAAAAATTCGATCTTGTAATAAACGATGGTGATGTTGGTTCAAACGTAATTGCAGAAAGGCGGAACGTCAAATCACTTTTTATTACAAACCAATTTAGGCCAAGACTTTGGGCATCAAGATTTTTCCTCTATCCTGGACTCGTATACATATCAAAGAATATTGCAAAAGCCACAAAGATAGTGGTAGCAGATTCTCCTCCCCCTTACACCATATGTGAATATAACTTGAACTTTCCTGAGAAGCTTAAAACTAAGGTTGTCTATGCAGGCCACTTTTCAAACGGTATCATAAATAACCACAGTCCTAAATCGAATCTAGAAAAGCTAGTTGAAAGTACTGATAGTTTTGGATATTGGATGATTACTGGTAGCAAGTCTACAAATGAAACTACAGCCAAAACATATGAAAAGATCTTTCTTGCTCCTGAAATGAATACCGAAAGAAGAATTGTCTCACACGCAAGAAACGAACCTTCCATAGACAATGTGATGGGAAGAGACGGCAAGAAATATTCGATTGCCGATGCACTTGAGAAGAATGTAGATTGGATTCAGATAGATGTTGGCTTTTTATCAGAACAAGAGAAAGAAACAGTATTGAATTTGTGTAAATATGCCGTTATAAATGGTTCCCACACAGCAATGGGTGAAATACTCGGCGGTAAAGCCAAACCAATCATTGGAATACCCATTTATGACGAACATACAAATCAAATAAGGTGGGCTCAAGACAGAAGACTAGGAATTCTAGCCATCACTGTTAGACAAGCCGTTAAAGCCGTTTCCGAAATTCAGCGTAACTATAACAAATATCAGGAACATCTCTTAGAATTTGCAAAAAATTATGATAGACATGGTGTGGAAAACACTGTGAGGATAATTTCCGAGATGCTAGAAGACTAGAAAGGATTATAATTTTTTCATTACAACTGCAAGTTCTGGTACGCGGCATTTTCGATGGGCGAACTGACCTTATGGGATGAAGACATAGACCGCGTACCAGAAAACTGGCAAAAGCTTTTATGGATAACTTTGGTGATTGGCGTCATTGACTGAATGCCCCGAGTGTGCAACCAAACAAGCACAAGTAGAAATGAAATTCGATCCAAACACAAAACATTTCATTTGTAAAAAATGTGGATTGTTTGCCACTAGGGAGCAAATAAGTGATATAAGATACAGATTAAACAAACGTGAGAAAACACGTGAAGACAAGCATGATGAATATCGTGAATGGTGGCAATCAAGTAAAAAGGAAAAACAGAGATAGTAAGATAAAGGTGAATTAGATATGGTAAAAGAAATTCCAAAGTGGACACAAGACGAAATAAAGAATGCTAAGTTTGGAAAACCTGAATCTCTTACTAGAACCGGGTACATTCTAGAGATTTATGATAAAGACATGAAGATAGATGTTCAGCTTTATGAAGTTGTTGAGGATGGAAGAAAAATCATTGAAGGAATGAATTTACCAAAAAAAATAAAGCCTTCAGAACTCATGAAGGGGGTAGTTTACGAATTTACATTTAGCTCCTCAAAAGCTCCCTTGAGCAAGAAGGTTGTGGAATTTCTAAGAAAGGAAATGGAAATAGACATGGATGCTATCTATCAATTTGAACTCACAAATCTTGAACTTATGGATGTTGATTCTGATTCGGTGGGCTCTGAAGAGCCAGAAGAATAGGCTCTATTAATCTAAACCTGAAGATCTCGCTGATTTTCTAAAAATATTGCCTACTATGGGATTTATCATGTATGGAAAAGTTTGCTTTAGCCATATAGCAATTCTTACAACTTGTGGAACTACTATCTCAAGTCTTGGTGATGATGATGCTCTGACAATTGCCTTTGCTACAGTATTTGCACTAAGAGAAGTAGCAGAATATCGTGGCATTTTGCTAAAGGATTTATGATTAAAGAAGTTGGTTTTTACCATTATAGGACTTACAACAGTTATTCTAACTCCAGTTCCCTTCATCTCATGGTATAAAGCCTCTGAAAAACCTAACATGGCAAATTTTGAGGCACAATATGACGCCATTCCTGGAACACCAAAACTTGCTGCGACCGATGCCACATTAACTATGTGACCAGATTTTTGTTCTAACATTTTTGGTAAGAAGGCTTTAACGCAATATACCATACCAAGAAAGTTAGTTGATATCTGAGATTCGATTTCTTCTAGTTTTGTATTATTGAATATACCGTATATTCCAAAGCCTGCGTTATTTACAAGTATATCAATAGTGCCAAATTTTTCAAGGACAACCTTGCTCATTTGATTTACCTGATCTTTCTGTGAAACATCGCAAGGGCAGACCAAAACCTTACAGTTGTACTTGGAAAGTTTCTTTGCTGTTTCATCTAACCTATCTTTATTTCTAGATACAAGTATAACAACAGCATTTCTCTTGGCAAACTCTTTGGCTGATTCTTCACCTATTCCACTTGATGCGCCGGTTATTACTACTACCTTACCAGAATAGTTCACAAGGAAAAAATAAAATGACGAAAATAAAGTGTTTTCTATAGGGTTTTTGTGCTTTTGATACTTGGATAGACTATTTTCATAAGAAACAGCCAGCTTATTACTAGACCTACATGATACGTTGCGATTCTCCACACTATCACGATGTTCCACTGCAAACTATTTTTTGTAGCCCCAAATGCTAGAGTGTTTAGGTGTCCTATGTATGCCCATATGGCAAACTCCGTGAGACCTGACCCGCCAATTGTGATAGGTATGTTCCCTATAGCATTTGAAGCCATTGTAGACAAAAGTGCATGGAAAAAGTCTATTACATATCCCGCGCCATTTGCAATAATCATAAAAGAAAGACCATAAAATGACCAAGTAAAGAGCGATATTATCATTGATACTCCAAATGCCTTTTTGATCTGCTGAGTGTGTAATGTTTGTCTGCTCATATCACAAATTTCCTTCATCCAAACGTTCACCTTATCGAGATGTTGTGCTGAACGTTCTTTTCCTACTTGTGTAATAATTCTATAAATCCAGCCAGGTACTTGAAATGTTTTTTTCGACGACAAAAAGAAAAGTGTTGACCAAACTCCTGTTACTGGTAAGCTTATTGCCAATATCGCAATACCGACTATATAAGCACCATATGCAAAAGAAAATGCTGCAGCTATAATTGCAATAATTCCTGCTACCAAAACCTCTGTTACAATTTCTATTATTGTTACCCATGAAGCTTTCCCAACAGGAACTCCTTTCTTACTTAACCACATGATTCTGACTAGTTCGCCACCAACAAAAGATGGAGTAGTTGAAGTAACAAACTCGCTTCCTATCCTTACAGAAATTGTTTTCCAATTTACATCAACTGGACCCAAGAATTTCTTGACCAAGTAATTGAATTTCAGCCCTTGTGTGAAGAGCTTGCAAGCCATTGCAACTGAAGCTCCAGCAAATGGGATAATTCCAACTGCGAGAAGATTTTCTATACTTATGTTAAATGTTACTGCAATGATAACAAATGGCACTATACTGACAGGAAGTGCGAGTAATTTCCAATTCATTGCGTCCTTATTCAGGGATGGAAATATAAGTTGAATATAAAATAACTTATCAGAAAAATGAAGACAATATTCATGGTAGGAACTGCCGGGTCTGGAAAATCTCTTCTAACCTCAAGAATTTTTGATTATTATACAAGAAATGGTGCTTTTGTAGGAATGTTAAACCTCGACCCCGCAGTAGAGAATCTACCTTACACATGTGATGTAGATGTTAGAGATTATGTAGATATTGTATCAATTATGAGACAATATGATCTTGGTCCCAATGGTTCCATTATAATGGCAAATGATCTTATTGCCTCAAAGATAGATGAACTTCAACGTGAAGTCGACAATGTGAATCCAGATTATCTTATTGTGGATACGCCAGGACAAATTGAATTATTTGCATACAGAGCTAGTGGTCCATTCTTTGCACAGAACTTGGCAGCAGAGCAAAAGGTTATGCTATTTCTTCATGATGGGGTGTTGATTACTACTCCAACTAATTTTGTTTCAATAGCGTTGTTAGCAAGTTCAGTCAAGTTACGACTCGGATTATCACAAATAAACGTACTTACAAAAACAGATCTTATTGAAGATAAGATTAAAGATATACTGAAATGGTCAACAAACATGGCAAGCCTAGAAGATGCCATAGCAAACCAAGCTGATGGCGAAAGCTATACTCTTGTGATGAATCTTCTTAGAAGTTTGAATGTCGGTGGATTTGCCCAAGGATTAATCCCTGTTTCAAATGCTACTGGAGAAGGTATGTCTAATCTTCAAGCTGTTTTAAGTCGGGTTCTTAATCTGGGTGAAGAGGTAGAGGATTAATGGTTGAAAGTGTGAAAGTTAGAGCGCCTTGTTCAACTGCCAACTTGGGACCAGGTTTTGATGTCTTCGGACTCGCGTTGGATGCATACCATGACGAAATTCAATTGAGAAAGAAAGGAGAAGGAATTACGATTGAGAGCTCAGATCATATTCCATTGCAACCAGCAAAAAATTCTGCTGGACTAGTAATCAAGGAGATGACAAAAAAATTTAGGATAAAGTCTGGTATTTCCATGAAAATTAAGAAGGGAGTTCCAGCGGGATTTGGAATGGGTAGTAGTGCCGCATCTGCTGCAGCCGCTGCTGTGGCTTTCAATTCATTATTTGAACTTGATCTTGACCAAAATTCTCTAGTTCAATTTGCTGGTCTAGGTGAAAAGGCAAGTGCTGGTTCCATTCATTATGATAATGTTGCTGCATCCATTTTTGGAGGATTTGTCATAGTAAGAAAAAATCCACTTGATGTTATAAGTATAGATCCACCTAAAGACCTAGTTTTGTGTATTGCCATTCCAAAAATTACTGTGCCTCACAAAAAAACCCAAGTATCTAGAAGTGTTCTTCCTCAACAAATCAAACTTTCAGATCATGTGAGTAATCTTGCAAATGCATCAGCCATCACAGCAGGATTTATGAAAAAAGACGTAAACCTCATAGGTCATTCTATAAAGGACATCATTGTTGAACCCGCAAGAAAGCACCTAATTCCGGGATTTGATAAAGTGAAAGCAAATGCACTTGCAGCTGGAGCCTTTGGTGTAACAATAAGTGGTGCTGGACCCTCCATCATTGCGTTTACTTCAAAATCAACGGATCCGAAAAAAATCTGTAAGGCTATGGAAATGGGATTTTCTTTTAGTAAAACTGAATGTACCGCAGTAGTTTGTAAACCAAGCAAAGGCGCCACTATTATCTAGCTGTTTTATTCAAAACAGTGTGCCTTGAATGGTATAGGATTGTTATCTGCTATTGTTTCTGCAGTAAGTTGGGGTACTTTTTTTGTTCCGGTTAGAAAAGTTAACGTTGTAAATGTTTGGCAGCTCCAAGGAGCAACTGGTATAGGGGTTCTTCTTTTTGCTATTCCTGTTGGGTTTTTCTGGGGATTTGATATAATACCGGGTGGCTTGTTCAGTGGAATCATCTGGACAGTTGGAAACATACTAGCGCTTTATTCTGTGAGATTGATAGGATTATCAAGAACCTCCCCATTTCTTGCTGGCTTTAGCATTCTAGTTTCCTTTACGTGGGGAATTTTGTTCTTTAATGAAAAATTCAATTACATGATACTTGCTATTGCTGCAATAGGACTATTACTTGCAGGTTTGCCATTTGTCTCAAATGCGGCAAAGAGCCCATTGATACAAAAGAAAGGATATCTCTTTGCTGCAGCATCAGGCCTAATAGGAGGTTCATATGTTATTCCCATGCAAGCAACACATTCGCTTCAATCAGGATTCTTTTCTTCCAGCCTATCGATTTTCGCTATTGGAATACCATTACTACTTCTTTCAAGAAGATTCATTAAGAAAGAAATGGCAGCAGGAATTCTTTCAGGAAGTTTATTCAATGTAGGTAGTCTAGCTGTCTTAATGGCTATTAGTTTGATAGGAATTACCATTGCGTATCCTATCTCCCAAACAGCTACACTTTTCGCTGTTTCGTGGGGAATTCTGTATTTTAGAGAGATTGTTCATAGGAATAACATATTGAAGGTAATTACTGGTGCAGGTATGATATTGTGCGGAGCTGTACTGCTTGCTATTGCTTAGTCAAACATTTTATTTGGTTACAAATTACTGCATTCGAAATGAAAGCAATTATAGTATTTAGTGGCGGGTTAGACTCTGTTTGTACTGCGGCATATTTACGAAAAAGATATGATCTTTATGGCATTACATTCTCATATGGTCAAAAAGCTGATCAAGAAGTATTGATAGCGCGAAGTTTTTCAAAATTACTGAAATTTTCCGAACATGAAATTATAGATATCAGATTCATGAAAGAATTATACGAAAAAACAAATGCTCTAACATCTTCTAAGATAAAGATTCCTTCAGAGTTCGATTATTCCATAGTTGCTCCAATAAGAAATGCTATTTTTCTTTGTATTGCATCTGCATGGGCGTTCTCAAAAGGTGCTGTTCTTGTAGCTTATGGTGCTCACAAAGGGGACGAAAGATATCCTGATTGTAGACCATCTTTTACCAGATTGTTTACGCAAGCACTTAATGAAGGAGAGATTGATGGTATAAAACTGGGCATAAGAAAGCGAATTAAAATATGGAGTCCTTTTATGAATAATCTTTCAAAAAGTGATCTTCTAAGGATAGGTTACAAAAGATTAGGAAATAATATAGTCAAAACCTGGAGTTGTTATTCTTCTGCAAAGATTCATTGTGGAAAATGTGAGTCCTGTAACAATAGAAAGATGGCATTTCGCTTAGCCAACATCGTAGACAAAACCAAATACAGGCTTAACTTAGATTTTTGAGAGAGCTGGCTTTCTCAGTAAAAGAGGTCTTACAATGAGATAGTATGCAAAAAACACCACACCAACAATTCCCCAAAAGAACCAGTCTGTCATGGATTCATCAAAGCCCATCTTTTTGAAATAATCCATGGAAGTAACGGAGATTCCTATACCAGCGCCAAGTACAATGAAAAACTCAATGGCATACCACAGGAAAGCTGGCCACGATTCTTTCGGTACATGTATGTTGTTATGCGCTCCCATAATCGTGATGCGTTTATGTTATTATTTAATTTTTTAGATTATACGATATTTGGTTTATTTCTACCACTATATATCAAATTGAGAACGTCAGATCGTGCTTCTTTCTTATCGTAAATTCCTCGTGATGCTATAGTTGTTACCATTGCATCATTTCTTACCCCACGCATCTTCATACATAGGTGCTCGCCTTCTGCTATCACAATAACACCTTTTACACTTTCACCATAGAGTTCATCAGCAATATTTTTTGTAATTCTTTCTTGTATCTGTAATCTGGCTGAGTGTTTCTCTACAAGACGAACCAGTTTTGATATTCCAAAGACCTTTCCATTTGGTACATAAGCTATTGTTATTTTCCCAAAGAATGGTAGCATGTGGTGTTCACACATGGAATAAAACTGTATATCCTTGGCAATAACAACATCCGAGTCTTCTGAGAATCTGACGGTCAATTCAGACTCTGCATCATATCCTTTGAAGATTTCTTCATACATGTCTGCTATCCTGCTTGGAGTATCAACTAATCCCTCTCTTGTTGGGTCTTCCCCTATCTCAGCAATTAATTCTCGAATAAGTCGCCTTACTCTATCCTTATTCATTATGGAGCTCCTATGAATTTGTGAAGTTGGGGTACTATACGTACTTCTTTGTAATAAGCATGAACTAGATCGTAAAAGTTTAAGAGTTGTTCCAAACTTGGCTCTGCAATACCATAGCTTGGCTGTATTATAAATCCTGCAAGTGATGACTTAGATACAATATCAAAAATACTCTTAAGAAGTTTCTCAAAGGGGCCAAGTTTGGTCTTGGCACTCACTACCACTTTGATGTAGGTAACTTTTCTTGACTCTACGGCTAGTTTCAAGCATTCAAGCTCATTTTCCAAGAGTTTAGAATAATGTTTTGAATCAACGAACTCTGAATCAGCGGTCTTAAATTCTATCTTAATAAAATCAATTGATGGAAGCACTTGTGCAAATCTTGTTGAATCATAGCAAGACGATTCAAGATAGGTAGGAATCTTTTTTATCTGAACAAACTTTGCTAATTCTGCTACCGCTTCAGATTGTGCTAGTGGATCGCCACCAGTAAAATTTACCTTGTAAGTGTTTTTCGCCAAACTCTTTTCAATCATCTTTTTTGCTTCGCCAAGTGTATATTCTTGGCCAGAATTCATAGGTATTGCGTCTTTTGTGTCACAATAAAAGCATTTGAAAGGGCAACCAGCGAGTCTCACAAAAAGAGTCTTTGTTCCATATAACAATCCTTCACCTTCAATTGATGTGAATATTTCGTAGAGTCTTACTTTCAAGCAATCGATCTGTACCTGCTCAATATTTATTTAATTGGATTTTGTGACCAATAATTTTTACCAAAACGATTTATTTGTTAAACTGAGATATCTTGCAGTGCACAAACTCGTTTTTTTGTTTGTATTTTTCATTGTGATGTCTTTTCTGGGTTACAAAGATGCAAATGCTGTAACAATATCAGCTGTGCCTCATCAGCCAGTTTTTGGACCAAATGACTGGATAAAGGTTGATCTGAGCATTAAAGAGTATAATGGAGGCCCAATTACCTGGGTAGCCCATAGACCAAACAGTTCGGCCATATCAGGCCAGATTCAAGATATAGGTATGGGAACCATAGTACATCAAATTATACGTGATGCATCTGACAATTCCTTTGGCACATGGTCAATTGATTATTTGTATAATGGTGTGAAGGAAACAATTCAATTTAGAGTTAATCCAATAATATTAACTGTTTTTACTGACAAAGAATTGTATTATGAACCTGATAAAATGCAAATAAACATTACCACATCTTATTACAATCCTAACGCAAATCTTGCGCAATTATATCATCTGAATTTTTTTGATAGAAAAGGAAATCCTGCAAAAGAAGTTTCGCAAATAGACATAAGCGCCCTTGAGCCAAGTATTGTATACGAGTTTCCTTTACTCAAGTTTTCAAAGTATAACCCACCTGGCTTATACAAATTGAAAGTCCAGTACTACAATACTATTGTTGAGGCGCCATTTCTTTTGGGTGACATCTCTAAGTTGATGGAAGTACGGGCACAAACCAATTTATCAACATATAATCAAAGTGACAATGTCGTACTAGACCTAATTTTTACGAGGGTAAAAGAGTCTACTGGCACCTTGAAAATAACGGATCCCTCTGGGAATATAACTAATAGCCAATTTCATGTTGAATCTGTCCATACTTCTTTAATTCTGAAAGATATTACCGAGAAGATAGGGACCTACAAGTTTGAGGTTCAGTACGCAGGCGTTACCACGACAGGGTCATTCAATGTTGTAGCTAAAACAAAGAAGATACCAAATATTGATCTAGAAATCTTACTTGATAAATTAAATTACAAGCGAGATGAAATTATTCATGCAAAAATTCACACATCTGCAGTCATCGCAAATTCGATAAGTATGTGGGTAGCAGATCCAAACGGCACGCAATACTCCGAGTTATCTGTTCCTATGACAAGTAATGATGTAATTTTGCCACACAGAATAGCTAAGAATTACGTTGTTGGGACTTGGAAATTCTATATCAATTATGGTGGGGTGATAAGATTTGAGTCGTTTTATGTTGATGCTGCCCAAGCAGATAATAAAGAAATGCTTAACACAAAGAAATTTACTGTTCCTACCTTTTCATCCAAATTTGGTTCTACAAATTTCACTGAACCGAATGGTATTGCGATCGACTCTGACAATAATGTCTATGTTGTAGATTCTGGACACTCCAAAGTGATGCGATTAGATTCCAACGGAACCTTTGCTCTCAATTGGGGAAGCTGGGGCTCATCAAACGGTCAATTTAAACATCCAACGGGCATATTTGTGAACAAGAATTATGTTTTTGTCGCAGACTCTGGAAATGCCAGAATTCAAATGTTTAACAATAGTGGAAATTTCCTTTATGCTTGGGGAATCTATGGCATGGGACCTTCCATGTTTCATTCTCCAGTAGCAATGGCTTTAGACAAGACTGGTGACCTATTTGTTGCAGATTCTGACCGAGACACTATTCAAATATTTAGTACTGGAGGTATTTACAAATATCAGATACAGTCTCCACTGACCAAATATGCAAGTTTCTCTGCCATTAAAGCAATAACATTTGACTCTGAAGATGATTTTTATGCAGTTTCTATCGACAATAAGGTCCTAAAGTATTCTAGTATTGGCAATTTTAAAAACTTCTTCGGTTCTAGCGGTGAAGAGGAGGGTAGATTCAATAATCCAACAGCAATAGTTATTGATTCGAAAGACAACTTTTATGTCGTTGATTCTGGTAATCATAGAATACAAAAATTTGATACTTATGGAAACTTTATTTTAAGTTGGGGTACAGAGGGAACAGGTCTTGGACAATTTGAAGACCCGGCAGGAATTGCAATTGATTCTATGGGTAACATCTACGTAGTAGACAAGAAAAATAATAATGTACAAAAATTTTCTTATACTAAATCTGACCAAATAGCTACACCTAGTTGGGTGAGAGATACAGCCATGTGGTGGTCAGTTGGAGTCTCAAATAACACTGATTTTGCACAAGGAATAAGATTCATGATAAGGCAAGGATTGATAGAAGCTCCTCTGGCTACGGAAATAAACGCTGTGAAAATTCCTGAATGGTTAAAATCCAATGCAAGATGGTGGTATTCAGGAGAAATTGATGATAGAACGTTTGCTATGTCAATTCAGTATCTTCTTGAATCAGGAATTGTAAAGGTCTAAGAGGGAATATGAGGCGCTTTCCTAGTAAACAGACCAGCAATGAAGATTAACGAACCCAGTATTCCAATGAGACTTCCAATGAACTCTATTGTGTCCTTTAGAGTTGATTGTGTGGGAGCTAAAACTACCGCAAGTAATGCGCCAATTACTATCATTGGGATACCTACTCCTACTGAGATTTGTTTTGAAGCCACCTTCTCTGTTCCTACTCAGAATCTATATGAATTTTATGAAAGTCTTGTATTAGACCATTTGAATTTTAATGGTCTTCAGTCTGATTGGTCGTGATTGTTTTTCTGAGAATTTCTTTGTCCGTGTTTTTTGTCATGGTTTTTTTTTACATTGTCTTCTTGTCCTGAGCCCACGTTACCTGAAGAGGTTGCTTGACTTGAATCAATCTTTTTTGTTACGGTTTCATTACTTATTTTAGTAGAGTTGGTCAAAGTATTAGTAGAATTTGATGGTATGGAATGAATTGCTGTTTCATTAGTAGGTTTCGTTGTGGTAGAATTGGTTATCGTTTGATTAGCAACTGTAGATGAATTTGCCGTGGTGGGATTAGTCTCTGTTGAGTTACCAGAAGCAGCACCTGAAACATTACCTGAGCCTGTAGTTGAGGTTTCCCCAGAATTCTCTTTTGCCTTTATCTTTTCTTTTTGATAAGATTCAAGTGATTTTATTACACTTATTGCTTCATCTACCTTTCCTTCAGACATAAGCTTCCTTATCTTAGCAACCATTTGTTGAGGATTTTCTTCTTGAGTTACATTGGTATTGTTTTGAATAGAAGTTGTAGGTAATGATGTTATAGACGTCACATTTTGAATTGTATTTGATATAGTCTGATTGAATCTTTGGATTTCCTTTTCTGTAAAGTCTTTAGCTCTATCCGATGTTCGTTGCTTTGCAACTAGAGTAAGTGAATGATGTACATCATTTACAAATTGATTTGCGTCTTGAATTGCTTTTGACGCATCTTCAATATTGCCAGCATTAAGATCTTGCGTTGCAGTTTGAACAAATTGATCAAGTTGAGTAAAGTTAATGTCAACCTGATTTGTGATAGCTATGGTTTTCAATCTTTTTCCAATATTATCCATTCTGATAATTTCACTTTGCAATTGGATGATATCTGGACTCTGTTGATCAGTAGATGCCGTAACATTAAGAGAATTTATTTTGTCATTTGTTGTTTTGAAGAATTGCATGGCGGAGAGAAAATGCTGTTTAGCTGAGGTAACATCTTGCTGGTCTACCGACTTGGCCAGATCATTAGTTTCAGAAGATCCTTGATTGTAAAGATTAGTTATTTCATTAGGTACATTATTGATCTGCGAAATTGTTATGCTAAGATGATCTCTAGCCTGGGTAGCAATCCTAAGTAATGTATCCAGTTGTGGATCTGCATAGGATTGAACAGGAAGATTCAGTATCATCAATCCAACCAAAGCAATTAGGACAAATGATAAGGTTTTCACTCTTGTTCTTCCTCCTGAATTTTTCGTAATTTTATGAGATTTTGCTGATCAACTTTTTCTATTTCAACTATGCCCTCTCTTTCAAGTCGCTTAACAGCACGCCAAGTAGTAGTGCGTGGTAAGAGGAATTTCTTGCGTAGCTCACTTTCGTATACTCTGCCTCCCTTTTCAGAAATGAAAATAATTATCTCCTTATCTTCTTGACGTAGCTCTGGTTTGAGTCTGAAAATTGTTTCTTTATCAGGTGGTACATAATTACTCTTTGGTAATTCAGCAACAGTTACTAGCCTAGTTTTGGATTTCTTGATAGTGAGAAATACGGCAGCGCCAACTGCTGCAATTCCGCCTGCAATCAAAATTGGAATTGTGTTGTCTGAAGGGTTCTTTGGAATATTCGCTGTCTGTTGCTCTTGCAAAGCTAAATTCTTTGCTGTATTAGCTAACGCTTCTGCATCAGCATACTTTCCTTGGTTAAAAGCAGAGTTGGCCTCTTCGAGTTTTGCAGAAGCCATTGGTGTCTTAACACCCTGCAAATTAACAGTAGAAATGAAATCATGAGCTTTTTGGATTGCCAAGGTCGCAGTCTGACTAGTACCTAATACACCAAAGACATAGCTAATGTCTGCCGAGCCAGCCGGTAACGCAATAAGTGATTGATCATCTACTACCTGCATGTTTAATGGTGTTATACTCATACCAACAATTACTGTGTTTTTTGGCAAAAGTACGGAATAATCAACAAGCGAATTTACATGAAATGCCCATGTCTTACCGCTTTTTGATACTAGATCAGGTGTGTCATAATCCACTTTAATTGTGGAGGCTCCTAGGGTCTCTATTACCATTAAATTGTTGTTTACTTTGCTTGAAAGCAAAGTTCCATTTTCGTCTTCTACTACAAGGTTACCCACAGAATTACCATAGAGAGTGAGAGTATAATCTGGTGATTGTGGATCTACATCAGTCTGATAGAAAACGTGAGCTGTACCGTCTGCATAGACAGTAAAATCAAGAACTTTGGGGGAACTTAGGGCATATTGAACGAAAGAAGAAAGAGCAAGTAAAAAAAAGCATGCTGCTACTATTGGTGCCCTCATCATTGTTGTGAGGATATAAGTGATCCTTACAAAAAGCATTCCTTCTAGTAATGTATCTTGTGCTGATAGCACCTCAATTTCTTGGCTCATTTTTTAGTACCTTAGGTTCATTCCCTGTACTATATTCTGAAATCTTTGGAATTCTTGGAAGAATCTAATGCCCTTTTCTGTAATCTTAAATAGCCTATTTCGTTCAGCCTTCATTGATTCTACCAAGCCTGCATCTATCAGCTTTTGGCATTTTTCAAGCACAGCATAGTGCGAAAGATTTGCCCTTCTTGATATAGCAGAAACAATCACTCCTTGCATTCCACCGTCCATGGTTACACCCAAGATGTCTGCAATGATTCCCATTTCAGATCTATATTGTTGTTTTGACATGGGGGTTATATGGAAAGGATGTTTTATCAGGGACATCGTGAAACGCTACAGCGGAACGCACAGCGGAACAGGTATTTCATGTTCCAAAATAGAGTAAATTTTATACAATCACGAAGCGCGGGCATATTCCTCGGGTTGTATTTTTGAACAGATTTTATAGAGGAATACAATAGGGGTAACAACAAAAGGAGGTGCAACGGTGAGCTTTAACGACTCTGGTTTTGGTGAAAGTCCAAACCAAGGATACAGTGGTAATAGAGGTTATGGTGACGGACGACGATTCGATGATAGGCCAAAACCAGTAGAAACCGGTAAGGAATACGACGTATCCATAACTGAGATAAGTAGAAA
>Ga0209237_1000642_pt1 | contig 20064 bp, 2 predicted proteins | sample GraSoi013_1_40cm_2_FD_185820 | JGI IMG/M metagenome (GOLD analysis project Ga0209237, IMG submission 185820) | Grasslands soil microbial communities from the Angelo Coastal Reserve, California, USA - Sample 10_02_2013_1_40cm (SPAdes) (version 2) | ecosystem: Environmental > Terrestrial > Soil >... | reverse complement strand
CATTCGCAGTCGACTTCACAGCAACAGACAGCAACGACCCATCATGGACCAGTACTGACACTGTGCCGATACACGTGGAGAACGCAGGCAATACACCAGGTAGCACACCGGGCACCCCGCCTAGCACTCAGCCTTCGCCAGGAGTGTCAGGAAATGGGTGCCTAATCTGCGATCTGGAGAAGGGGATCCTCGCCGTTGCATGGTTCCTGTTCATTGTCGTGATCATTGCCGTAGGCTCCTCGGTCACCCTCCTTACCATCAAGAGACATGCAAGGTTTCTCGGCACGTTAATGCGATTGAGATTTGGTCTACTTATGAAAACGCGCAGACGTGCCAATGATTCAACACAAAGTCGTATCGAGGCAAAGAAACCAGCGAGGCAACGGTCGAAAAGAAACAACGAGCACGACTAGACCCAAGAACCTCGGTCTAGCTGCCGAGAGTTGTGCCGAAAGAAGACAGCGTCCAGCTCTCGAGCCTCTTTCTCTAGATCTGGAAACGTGGCAATCGTAATCGCCCCTATGACTCCTAGATGAATTGATGTCAGAGCAACAGTGCCCGCTATGAATGGTAGGATTCAATGGCGCGATACAGCTCGCAAGCAACCTTGGTTTGCCGTGACCCTCCTCCACTCGGATGTCATGAAGAGTATTGGAATCGGAGCGAAAGAACTACAAACTCCGAAATCAGATGGATGCTGAGACGAGTCAGCACATACTATAGTCCACGTGAAGATCGGCACAAGAACCAGGTAAGTTTCGTCTTGGTTCAAGATTGCCTTTGAGAATCTTCAGACTATAGTAGCTCTTGCCGGGGAACTCGCTCAAACAAACAGAGTCTGGTTCTTCGCTCCGACACTGAACGAATCCCTCGCCAATAGCGCAGGGAAACCGAGAACCGTCGAAAATAGGATTGGAACAAAACATGAGCTTAGTCCATAGTCCGAACCGGGCAGGTTTGGCATTACTACTCGTAACTCTGTCGGTATTGAGTGTTTCACTCGTCACCTCGATGAGGCCGGTATCAGCTGCCCCGACGGGAACCAATTTCGATCACATCGTAATCATTGCGATGGAGAATACTGCGTATGCTTCCGTGTTCGGTTCCGGAACGGTCTCATCCTGTCCGACAGGTAGCGCTCCGTTCCTTTGCGGCATGCTTCCGCTCGGCTCAACCCTGCCCAGCTACAATAGCTACGGCGCGACAGCTGCTGACACTAACGACTTTAACGGTTGTTCGGCTGCGTGTTATGTCGGGTTTATGCTCGGCTCCACATATGGTGTCAGTGATGGTTATTCTTTCAGTTCAGTCAGCGGCAATCCGCAATTCGTAACAAGTCTAGCTTCCGCTGGTCTTACCTGGCAGGCTTACTGCGAGTCAGGCTGCCCCCGGGGAGCGGACCACTTTCCATTCTCCGGCACGAACACATTCACCAGCTCCTCAGTCTCAACCAGCAGCTTCACTGCTGCTGCTAATTCTGCTACGCCTCCCAACTTTCTCTGGTATACCCCGACCGACAGCCACAACATGCATGATGTCAGTGTCTCCACCGGGGACAGCTATCTCAAGTCGTTCCTCGTAGGATCTGGCAGTATAGCTAGTCCTGCTTCTGGCTCGCTGCTGGGTTCTAACGTGTTCACGAATCCGAGCTATCGCACTCTGCTATACCTCTGGTGGGACGAGTGCGGTGGAAGTAACGGCTCCTGCGACAGCAATAATGCCTCGCCCAACCTGCTCTACGGTACAACAGTCAAGCAGGGCTACGTCTCTCCAGACACGACAGGGATAGACGAGTATGCAGCGCTTAGGACAATAGAGAACAACTGGGGATTCTCCCCACTAGCCCAAGGCGACACAGCAGCCGCGAACGCGGGATACGTGTTCAATGACATATTCTCCTCCGGAACCCCTCTACCGCTGTCTGCAAGCTTTACCTTCTTGCCAAGCAATCCAACTAGCGGTACAGCGGTTGCGTTTACTGCCACAGCGACTGGAGGAACCTTACCCTACTCGTACTCTTGGAGCTTCGGAGATGGCGCCTCAGGCTCGGGCCTAGCAACCACTCATACTTACAGCTCATCCGGAAGCTATTCTGTCACGCTGACAGTGACGGATTCTGCCAGCGGCACAACCAAGTCGACCCAGACAGTCCAGATCGCTCCGGTTCCTCCTCTGACTACGAGCCTAACCTACAGCCCGACGCAGCCCATGTCGGGCCAACTGGTAACATTTACAGGTGCTACCACTGGCGGCATTTCTCCTTACAGTTTCAGCTGGAGTTTTGGCGATGGAGCGACCAGTACCAGTCAATCTCCAAGTCATACGTATACCAGCTCGGGAAGTTTCACTGTTAGTCTCACTTCTACGGACAGTCTGGGAACGGTCGCATCGACGTCTCAGTCGATAACCGTCTCTCCTCCAGGCGCATTGACTGCCAGCCTTGTTGTGAGTCCGACTGCTCCGGTCTCAGGCCAGACCGTCACCTTCACGGCGACAGTATCCGGTGGGACGGGCCCTTACAGTTACAGCTGGAATCTCGGAGGAACGACAAAGACTGGCAACCCGGTCTCCGGCTCGTTCACGAATGGAACGTACATCGTCTCGCTGACTGTGACCGATAATACTGGTGCGACTGCCACCAGTTCCCAATCTCTGATTGTCCTACCTGCGTCGACAGGCGGTTCTATCCCAGCCTTGGTCGGCTGGGGTGCTGTAAGGATGGACGAGTCTCAGGCGGGTAGTGGCGGGGCTTCTTCGGCTGTCTTCGTCGGCGAGTATGCATCGGACATGGAATTGTTGTTGATAGAGATGAAGGCCAAGGGCTACAATACCATCAGAGTTGATTTTGACCCCTACTGTACTGACACGGTTGACTACAACTATATGAGTGTCTATAGCCAGACGAACGCTCAGCGTGCTGTCCAGCTAGCCCAGCATTATGGTTTCTGGATCATCATAGACTATCACGGATACTCAGACATTTTCCGTAACACGAGCTGCTGGCTCAACTATTGGAAACCCATAGTACAGAACATCGGACCGATGTATTCCCAGATCATCTGGGAGCCGGAAAACGAGCCCACGACTGCTTGTTCGAATAGCCCTTCGTCATGTCCGAGCGCTCCTTGCTCCAGCGACAGCTCGTGCGTAACCTATCTTAGCAGCGCGTATCAACAGTGGATAAACCAGGCAAGGTCACTCGGCGATACTCACTGGATAGTAGCCCAGAACCTTTGCAGTTACGCGTGCGGCTTCAGCGACATGTCACAGGGATATCCAACAGTGACAGACCCGCTCGGAACCTTGTCCCAAGGGGGACGTATCTTCATCAGTCTCCACAGTTACATGGACTATAATCAGTTCTCCTCCTCGTGGACCAACACTACTGCAGAATCATTGGCGAACCAGTACTACCAGGCGGTTGTTGCAGGCGTCTCGAACACTGGATGGCCAGCTCTTAACACGGAAGGCGGCACTGACACGTTATCCTGCGACCCTAACATGTGCGGCCCAGATGTGGTTCTGAACGGTAGCGCTGGCTACACGGTTGTGACGTTCCATTTCATACAGACGCTCGTCAACCTCTACGACAGTAACAGTCCTCAGAGAATCAACTGGGTCTGGTGGCCAGCAGGAAGCTGGACAAACACCCCGGGGACAGGAGCGTACGGTGCACTACAGTGCAACAGCAACCCCATCGGATGGGGATGCCTCCTAACATTCATACCCCCAGGCCCACCAGCGCCAGACTTCACTATCTCCGCATCTTCTCCAGGCATGGCCAACACTGGCCAGTCCGTCAGCTCAACCATCTCTATCACCGTCCAAAACGGCTTCACGGGCACCGTCACTCTTACAGACGCAATCCCGTCAGGGCTAAGCTGCGGAGCGATCTCACCCAGCAGTCTCACGGGCTCAGGAACCGCGACCATATCTTGCAACTCGAATGCGGCAGGCATTTACAGCTTAACAGTGATTGGAAAAAGTGGTTCGCTGGTGCACTCGGCGACGGCTACGTTCAGCTTCAACCAACCAGTACAACCAGACTTCACCATTACTGCCAGTACACCCGCGCCTGTCACTGCCGGACAGTCTACTTCTTCGACGATCACTCTAACATCGGTGAACGGGTTCACAGGCACTATAGCATTATCAGATACGGTGCCCAGCGGTCTCAACTGCAATACGATCTCTCCCATCAGCTTGTCTGGGTCAGGAACTGCGACCGTATCGTGCAGCTCTTCAACAGCGTCAACATACACTCTAACTCTAACCGGGACTAGCGGAGGCATAATCCACAGTACGACGGCAACATTCACTGTTGTTGATTTCATAGTCTCCGCCAATCCATCGACCCTCGCTCTCAACACAGGTATTTCTGGAACCTCGACGATCACAATCACGGCGTTGAACGGATTCGTAGGGACCGTTACGGTGACGACCGCACCTTCGGCGGGTCTCTCGGTGGCTTTGAGCACTGGAACAATCCGGGGTTCGGGCACTTCGACTCTCACGACGAGCTCAGGAGCTGCCGGCACTTACACTGTACTAGTAAAAGGAACAAGCGGATCTCTGACAAAGACGACTACTGTGACCGTCAGCGTTGGATCTCAAGCCTCGCCCGTCGTAAGCGCTCCGTCGGCAGATGCGGTCACTCAGCTGAACACTCTTAGTTTCACGGTGACTGGAACCGACGCTTCAACGCTATCCCCAACTCTCACGCTGTCGTCAAGTCAGCTACCCTCGGGAGCAAGTTTCACAACGGTTCAAGGAACCTCTCCTGTATCAAGCACATTTACATGGACGCCCAGTGCAACAGTGGCACCCGGGACATACACCGTTACGTTCATCATAGACGACGGCACGACGTCGACCCAGGCTACCGTTGCAATAACCGTCGTCGCATCCAACTCTCTCCCCATCCTCATCGCCCCAAGTCGGCAGAACGCAACCGTTGGAGGAACACTGCACTTCAGCGTCTCAGCGAACGACCCTAGCGGGGTAGGGGGACCGATCACTCTATCCGCGACCGGGCTCGCCTCCAACATGGCGTTCGACCCGGCCACCGGAGCCTTCTCGTTCACCCCCAGCTCGAGCCAAGCAGGTCAGACGTACATGGTCAACTTTACAGCCACAGATAGCAACGACCCGACATGGACCCGGACCCAGTCGGTACCCATACATGTCCAGGGCAGCAGCGCTAGTCAACCCTCAGGCGGGGGATTCTGTCTAACATGCCTCCTACCTAGAGGGATGACCACAACCGCATGGCTGCTCGCGATAGGCGCATTGATAGGCATAGTGTCATCGATCGCGCTCCTACATATCAGAGCCAGCGTAGATCTCGCGGCTGCGAAGAGGAGAGTAAAGTCGCTTAGTGCGCAGAACCAATTCAGCCGAACATACAACAGCAACCAAACTCCGCGGAGATCCGTAGCTCAGGTGCACCGTAGGCGAACCGTGGCTGACGACGACTAGTTACTGAAATTTAGCAGAGGGACGGTTCACTTCTGCGCCATCATGTCTGTGCCAGCCAGGACTTTATTCTTTTTCCAGGGTTCTGGACTCGACGCAGTAGAAGCGCTGCCGCAATGACCACCAAGAACCCTACCACGCCAAATATTGAGTACGAGAGTAGGGGCAGAGAAGGAGTCTTATTCACCGGGGAGACATGAATCGTAACTTGCGACACTGTAGAGGCACCTTGAGTATCCTTCGCCGTGAAGGTCACATTGTAATCACCTGGGGGCTGAGCTTTGGAGGGCGTCCATGTGAAGACCGAGGATGTGCCTCCCGCGAAGGACTGGGTTGATGAGAACGTGGCACCTGGGGGCAGATTGGACGCTGTCAGCGTCACTGTCTTCGACCCGTCCGTGGCATTTACCGAGAAGCGAATAGTGGAGCCAGTGATCACAGTCTGCGGCCCAGGCAAAGACAGTATCGGCGGTGCGACTACTGTCAATGTTTGACAGTTGCCGACAGCAGGATTATTGTTGATGTCGCCACTATAACTGGCAGTCCAGCTGTAAGCGCCCGCTGCGCCGAACTTTTGCGAGGCAGAGGTCGGGACCGAACTACTTGTAACTGTAACTGGTGAACCGACGGTCGTCGGGGTTCCTGTACAGGTTGCGCTCGAGTAGAACTCGTAAGTTACAGTTCCTCCTGCCTGGTAGCCGCCTGTCAAAGTAGCGGAGTCCGTAACACTATCACCAACGGTAATGCTGATGGTTGAAAGAAGGGTAGCAACTGTCGGACTTGCCTTCTTGACCGTCAGACCCACGGTGGAAGCGGCGATTTGAGAAGGCGAACCGTTATCGGTCACCTTCAGTTCAAAGGACCACACGCCTGCAGTCGACAGGACCCCGGTCGGAACAGTAGGCTTGTCACCTGCATTGCAGGAGAACGAACCTTCAAGGTTACTGTAACTCGCCGCTCCAGGAGCCTTTGCAAGCCACTGACAAACGTACGGAGATGTACCGCTACTAAAGGAGGTTGCAGTAGCAAGAGTTGACGACTGACCAGGATCTATGGAGATAGGGCTGATAGAGATCGTGGGCGGTGAGAGAGCACCATTCACAGAAACGGTGCCAGCAGTGGAGGTGACAGTGACGGGTGAACTCGAGCTATCCGTGACCTGGAGGTCGAAGGACCAAGACCCGACGGTCGTCAGGGTCCCTGTTGAAATGGATGACGACGATGTACATGCCGAAGAACTGCCCAAGGTCGTGTAGGTGCTGGCGCCTGGGGCTTTCTGAAGCCATTGGCATACGTAAGTCGCGGTGCCGCCGCTGAACGTAGTGGAAAGGGTTGCCGACTGAGCAAAGTCTAGAGTAGGTGGAGTAGAGGTGGCTGCGCTCACGGTAAGCGCAGTGCTGACACTTACTAGATCGATTCCGGAGGTCGCGGTCGCAGGAGGGTTACCTGTTGAGGAATCGGTCACCGTGTAGCAGTAGTATGCGTTTGTTGTTGGCATCACGAGCAGAGTGCCTGATGTTCCAAGCGAGGCACCTGCGGGACAGGCTGAGTTCGTTGATGAATACCAGACGTAATGGTAAGGCGCTGTTCCTCCAGAGGGATTCGCCGTCAGCGTAATCGACTGACCGTTATCGATTACAGGGGAACTAGGAGTAGACGACCCGGACGCCAATTGCGCACTGACGGTTACCGTATCGCCGGGTGAACATTCTGAGACAGGAGGATTTGCAGAATCAGTTACTTTGTATGAGTATGAGGTCGTGGTAGTGGGCGAAGCGGAGTAGAACGGTTGGGTGGCACTGACGATGGCCGTTGTGCAACTGGAGTCAGAATACCACTGATAGGTTAGTGCGGGGGTTCCTCCCGAGGCCTGACTTGTCAAAAGGATCACCTGGCCCGGGTCAATGGTTGGATTGGATGGTGTAATGGACCTCGCAGCAAGAGTGGGATTGACCTTAACCGCGTCTCCAAGTGAACACAACGAAACGGCCGAGTAGGCCGAGTCCGTGACTCTGTAGTAGTAGGTCGTTGTGGATCCGGGGGAAACAACTAGGGTAGACATGATCGCTCCAGAGATCAGGCTTGTGCTCGGGCAATTAGACGAAGAATACCATTGATACGAATAGGGGGGCGTTCCACCGGAAGCCGCCGATGTTAACGTGATCGATTGTCCATTGTTGATTGTTGGACCTGGAGGAGTAATCGGACCTGCAATCAAAGTAGGATTCACTGTGACTGTGTCCCCTGTTGAGCAGGTGGTTCCCGGCGTACTGCCCTGCGACGAATCCGTCACTCTATATGAGAAGGTCGTCGTTGAGGTGGACGCGAACGGATACGTTGACGAGGTTGCTCCTGGGATTGGAGATGCGCATATGCTGTCTGAATACCATTGGTAGGAGAGTTGAGATGTGCCACCTGTCACATGTGTCGTGAGAGTTACTGACTGTGCATTGTCGATTGTAGGAGAAGACGGAGTAATGGCTCCAGCAACAAGGGCGGGGTTAACGTTGACGGTGTCACCCGAGGAACAAGCTGCAGAGGGAGTGTAAGCAGAATCAGTTGCTTTGAATGAATAGCTGGCTGTTAATACGGGCGAAGCCGTGTAAGTCGACGAGGCAGCGCCGGGTATGAGTGTCGTGCATGAGCTGTCAGAGTACCATTGGTAGGAGAGGGAGGGTGTGCCACCAGATGCGTGAGATGTCAATACGATGTTTTGGCCGGCGTCTATCGTAGGAGAAGACGGGCTTGGTGCTCCGGCCAAGAGTGTTGGGTTGACAGTGACCGCATTAGCAACTGAACATTGCGAGGCCGGAGAATTCGCTGAGTCTGTCACCTTGTAGGAGTATGTGGTAGTCGTTGAGGGGGAAGTGTTGAGCGTCGGCGAAATCGCTGACGCTATAGCGTTACCGCAGGTACCATCCGAGTACCACTGGTAAGAGTAGGGCGTAGCGCCGCCTGATGGACTAGCTGTGAGAGTGATCCTCTGACCATTGTCAATTGACGGAGTCGAGGGCGCGATAGGCCCCGCTACCAGTCCAGAAACAACTGACACCGTATTTCCAACAGAACACTGTGATACGGGCGCGAAGGCGGAGTCGGATACCTTGTACGAGTAGGTGGAAGTCACCGTGGGCGAAGCAGTGTACGTAGACTGAATCGCGCCTGGAATGGATGTCCCGCATGCCCCGTCGGAGTACCACTGATACGCCAGCGACGGTGTACCCCCGGACTCATGAGATGTCAGAGTAATCACCTGACCGCTATCGATGATTGGATTGGATGGTGAGATGGGTCTTGCGATCAAAGCTTGGTTGACAGCGATATTGTCGCTGGGCGAGCAAACTGAGGCCGGAGAATAGGCGGAATCAGTCACCTTGTAAGAGTAGGTAGCACTAGACGCGGGCGTTGCAGTGTATATTGACGAAGTGGCAAACGGAATCGAGGCTCCACATGTTCCATCTGAGTACCACTGGTACGAGTCAGAGCCTACACCGCCAGATGTATTAGCTGTAAGCGCGATCGATTGACCGTTATCGATTATCGGGGAGGACGGAGTTATGGGGCTGGCTACTAAAGCAGGGCTCACAGTTACGAGGTCAGTCACTGAGTTCGCAATGGCCGTAGGGGCGCCGATCGAACTATCGGCTATTCGGTAACAATAGTACGTCAGAGACACTGGAGATACTGCCTGGGTTGGTCCGGTGCCCAGCAATGTAGCATCCGAGGAGCAAGTTGGACTCGGCCCTGAGTACCATTGGTATTGGTATGGTGTAGTTCCGCCTGACGAGTTGGCTGTTAGAGTGATCGATTGACCGCTATCGATACTAGGAGTTGATGGCGTGATCGCGCCCGCTGCGAGCGCCGGGTTTACCGTGACCAAAAAGGCGGCAGAAGTTACACTCACGGCCGGGGTGCCAGTCGAACTATCGGTTACAGTATAGCAATAGTATGTGCTGGTTGTGGGCGATGCGGACAGGGTTGCTGTCGACACCATAGGTGTGCCCGGACACGCTTGGTTAGCGCTTGAATACCACTGGTAATGGTACGGACTGGTGCCCCCCGATGGATTTGCTATTAGAGTGATCGATTGGCCGTTGTCGATCGCTGGGGAGGGCGGCGTAACTGCTCCCGCCACCAGGACGGGATTGACCGAGACCAAGTCCGTTGAGGACGACTGGGTGGAGGCAGATGCGTCGGTCGCCGTATAGCAATAGTAAGTGTTCGCGCTCGGAAACACTATTTGTGTCGCGGTGGTCCCGAGCGCAGTAGTATCAGATGCGCATGTGGCGCTTGCGCCCGAATGCCACTGGTAAGTGTATGGTGTGGCTCCACCTGACGGATGAGCTGTCAGCGTGATGCTTTGACCGTTATCGATGAATGGAGCGGAAGGAGTAACCGCGCCAGCTACCAATGCAGGAGCGACCATTACAGTATTTCCGATCGAGCAAAGTGACGCGGGCGAGAAGGCTGAGTCTGCCGCTTTGTACGAGTAGGTAGTGGTCAATGTGGGGGTTGAAGTGTAGGTGAACGAAGTCGCTCCAGTTATTGAGATTCCGCAAATCCCATCAGAATACCATTGATACAAAATGGGAGGCGTGCCACTTGAGGCGTGAGATGTCAAGGTGATCGATTGGCCACTATCGATAGTCGGACTCGATGGAGTGATTGCGTCGACGACCAGAGCAGAATTGACTGTGACAGTGTCGCCAGCCGAACATTGCGAGTTCGCTGGAGTGCCCTGCGATGCGTCACCTAGCTTGTAGGCGTAAGCTGTGGTCACGCCAGGTGAGATCAGGAGGACCGTGCCGGTCGCACCGCCAACAGCATTAGTACAGCTACCGTCAGAGTACCATTGGTAGGAGTAGGGCGCAGTTCCACCTGATGGACTGGCGGCCAAAGTGATTGATTGGCCGCTGTCGATAGTGGGAGAAGCAGGAGTGATCGCGCCTGCGACAAGTGTGGGGTTGACTGTGACGCTGTCGACAGGTGAGCACTGGGGTGTTGACCCTGAGTCCGTCACTTTGTAAGAGTACGTTGCAGTCGCGGAAGGCAAAGCGATGTAAACTGAAGATGTCGCTGACGAGATCGCTGTCGTGCACGCACCGTCAGAGTACCATTGGTACGAGTATGGTGGGACTCCACCACCCGCGTTCGCCGTAAGGGTAATCGACTGGCCAGAGTCGATAACTGGCGCACCTGGAGCTATTGCCCCTGCAGACAGTGCTCCATTGACAGTAATACGAGCGGCGCTCGATGTGACAGCTTGCGAAGGCGAACCGCTGTCACTTACCTGCAGCTCGAACGACCAAGTCCCAGATGTAGAGAGGGGACCAGTCGATACTGTTGGCTTGTCGCCTGCAATACACGCGAACGAATTTCCAAAGTTACCAAAGCTTCCGTCTAACGGGCCCTTCTTCAACCACTGACAAGTGTAGGGAGCTGTTCCATCAGTGAAGGAAGTGGTGGTGGAAAGAATCGAACTTCCCCCCGCGCCAATGGTTGATGGACTGGCTGTTATTACGGGCAGCGCTAGGGCCAGATTCACTGTGATTATGGTTGGGTTGGATGTGACGATCACAGGGGGCGATCCTGTGTCGGTGACTTGAAGCTCGAAAGACCAGGACCCGACGGTCGTGAGGACTCCTGTTGAAGTAGACGCGGGTGACGTACAAGCCGAAGAACTGACTAGGCTACTGTAGGTAGTTGCACCTGGAGCCTTCTGAAGCCACTGGCAAGAGTAGGGTGAGGTTCCCCCGGTGAATGTTGTGGATAGAGTTGATTGTTGACCGCTGTCGAAGGCTGATGATGTTGCGGTCGGAGCGTTTACAGAGAGCGCTGGATTGACCACCACGGTGCTTGGCGATGCCGTCTGAAGTGTGACGGGTGCAGAAGCGCCGTCAGCGATAGAGGCGCAGTAGCTTGTCGTGGCGGTAGGCGACACTGTGAATGATGTAGTCGCCCCAGTGATCCCAGCGTTCCGGTCAATTTGGACCAGACCTGTGCAGCCGCTCGGCGAAGTGCTCGTGGAGAGAGTCACGCTGTAAGGCGAAGTCCCGCCAGACCATGAAGCGGTGACGGAAGTTGATTGTCCGGAGTCGATCGGAGATGTTGTTGTAAGAGGTAAAATAACGAGAGGAGGGTTGACGGTAACCAGATCGGTCGGTGATATCGCACTTGCTGCAGGGCTGCCGGCCGAACTGTCCGTTACTCTGTAGCAGTAGTACGCTGAGGCTGAAGAAGAAACCATCTGCGTGGACGACGTGCCTAGCGGCGCTGTATCCGACAGGCAACTAGGACTGGTCCCGGAGTACCACTGGTAAGCGTAGGGTCCTGTGCCACCTGACGGGTTGGACGTTAGGGTGATGCTCTGTCCATTGTCAATCGTCGGGCTTGGTGGAGTGATGGCACCTGCCATCAACACTGGATCGATCGTGACCAAGTCTGCAATTGAAGACTGGCTGGCGTGGTTGAAAGCAGAGTCCATCACTCCGTAACAGTAGTATGTGTTGGCGATTGGCGACACGATCTGAGTGGCTGTCGTGCCAAGCAGAGTCGTGTCCGAGGAACAGCTCGCACTAACGCCCGAATACCATTGGAACGTGTATGGCAGAGTGCCTCCCGATGGGTTGGCGATCAGAGTGATACTCTGGCCATTGTCTATTTTGGGAGAAGCAGGTGTAACAGCGCCAGCTACCAGCGCCGAACTCACTGTGACCGTGTTACCGGACGAGCAGCCTGAAACTGGCGAGAAAGCCGAATCGGTTACGCGGTAGGAGTATGTCGTTGAGGACGTGGGTGAAGCACTGTAAGTTGAAGAAGTGGCGCTAGGTATCGCGGTCGTGCAAGCTCCATCCGTAAACCACTGATACGAATAGGGCGCGGTTCCAGCTGAAGCTGCCGATGTGAGGATAATAGATTGGCCATTATCGATGGTCGGACCAGACGGTGTAATGGCTCCCGCAACTAATGATGGACTGACTGTGACTGCGTTATCAGCTGAGCATTTGGATGCGGTCGGACTGCCGAGCGAAGAGTCGATCACTCTGTAGGAGTATGTGGTCGTCGAGGAAGGTGAAACAACAACCGTCGATGATGTCGACCCAGAAATTTGGCCGCTAGCGCAACCGGCCGCCGCAAACCACTGGTAACTGTAGGGTGATGTACCGGCTGACGGGGCGGCTGATAGAATGATTGATTGACTTTTGTCGATCGTCGGAGAAGCTGGTGTAACGGCTCCTGCTACGAGTGCGGGGTTCACGGTAACAGTGTCGCCTGGTGAACATTGAGATGCTGACGCGAAGTCAGTCACTTTGTAGGAATAGGTTGCTGTCGCAGTCGGCGAAGTGGTGTATGATGACGAAGTAGCTGACACGACTGCGGTATTGCAGGTATTGTCAGAGTACCACTGGTATGCGTAAGGCGCACTTCCGCCAGATGGGTTCGCGTTGAGCGTGATCGACTGGCCAGAGTCAATCGTTGGCGCATTGGGTGATATTGGACCCGCGGACAAGGCCCCGCTGACGTTAACCGTGTTGCCAGGCGAACAGGAAGAGGCTCCAGGACTGCCTTGGGATGAGTCGGCCGCCTTGTACGAGTATGTAGTCGCCGATGTGGGGGATGCGGTATAGGTTCCTGAGACTGCTCCGGAGATCAGGTTCCCGATCGGGCAGTTGGCCGCCGAATACCATTGGTAGGTGTAGGGTGTGGTGCCGCCCGATGGATTGGCAGTGAGAGTAATCGACTGCCCAGTGTCAATGGTTGGAGCGGTAGGAGTGATAGCACCGGCCACCAGGGCAGAGTTAACCGTTACAGTGTCGGTTGGGGAGCACTGCGAAACCGGTTGGTAAGAAGAATCGGTCACTAGATACGCGAACGTGGTCGTTACAGAGGGCGCGGTCACGTATGTTGGCGAGGTAGCTCCGGATATTGCAAGGCTACAGGTTCCGTCTGAATACCATCGATAAGAAACTGAAGGCGTTCCGCCAGAAGCATGAGACATCAGGATTATCGATTGTCCTGCATCAATCGTTGGGGCTGTGGGCGTGACTGCTCCTGCGATCAAAGCTGGATTGACTGTAACTGTTTCTGTCGGCGAACAGGCTGAAGCTGGTGACTGGGCTGAGTCGGTGACCTTGTACGAGAAGCTCCCGGTCGCGGTGGGTGAAGTTGTGACTGTGGATAGGGTAGCGCCAGCTATTGCAGTTCCACACACGCCGTCCGAGTACCACTGATATGCGAAGGAAGGCGTGCCACCCGACACATGTGATGTCAAAGTCACGGACTGGCCGTTATCGATCGCTGGATTGGGTGGCGTAATCGCTCCCGCGACGATGGCAGAGTTGACCGTGACGGTATCTCCGAGAGAGCACTTCGAGACTGGGGAGAAGGCTGTGTCGATCACCCTGTAGGAATACGTCGTAGTGACACTTAGTGAGGCAGAGTAGTTTGAGGAGGTCGCTGATGAGATTGCACCGTTGCATGTGCCATCGGAATACCACTGGTAGGTGTAGGGTGGAGTGCCACCCGTTGGGTTGGCGGTCAACGTAATGGATTGACCGCTGTTTATCGCTGGACTGGCTGGCGTGATACCCTGGGCGACGAGCGCCGGATTGACTGTTACTGTGTCGCCGCTCGAGCACTGGGATACCGGTGCGTATGCCGAGTCGGTTGCTTTGTATGAATATGTGGAGACAGAAGTGGGAGATGCAGAATACGTCGACAACGTTGCGCCCGATATGACGGATGTGCAAGTTCCGTCAGAGTACCATTGGTATGAGAGTGAAGGTGTGCCACCCGATGCGTGAGATGTAAGAGTAATCGACTGCCCGCTATCGATCGTCGGACTAGAGGGAGTAATCGCTCCCACCACTAGCGCAGGGTTGACTGTGACAAGATCTCCTGGTGAACATTGCGAGGCGATGGGGGAGCCTTGCGACGAATCGGTCACTTTGTAGAAGTAGTTCGTCGTCGATGGAGGCGACGCGGTGTATGCGGATGATATCGCTCCCGAGATCAAACTTCCACTCGTACAGCTGGCGGCCGCATACCACTGGTAGGAGTAAGGCGACGTCCCGCCAGATGGGTTCGATGTCAAAGTGACACTCTGGCCGCTGTCGATAGTGGGACCCAAGGGTGAAATCGGCCCAGCGACGAGTGTGGGATCAACTGTGACGAGGTCTGCGGCTGAGGATTGAGTCGCGGGTGCGAACGCAGAGTCGGTTACTGCGTAACAGTAGTATGTGCTAGTTGTGGGCGATACGCTCTGTGTAGCAGTCGTGCCAAGTAGAATCGTGTCCGAAGAACAGGTTGAACTGAGACCAGAGTACCACTGGTAATGATAGGGCGCGGTTCCCCCCGACGAATTCGCGCCCAATGTAATCGACTGACCACTATCAATAGTAGGAGTAGAGGGTGTAATCGCACTAGCTACTAGTGCCGGGTTAACCGTGACAGTATCGCCTAGAGAACACTGTGAGGATGACGCTGAGTCCGTCACCCTGACAAAGTAAGTTGAGGTTACACTAGGTGAAGTGTTGATGGTTGGCGTGGTGGCAGATGAAATTGCGGTTGTACATGTTCCATCGGAATACCACTGGTACGAGTAGGGGGCAGTCCCACCAGATGGGTTAGATGTAAGTGCGATTGACTGGCCAGTATCAATTGCAGGCGCATTGGGCGATATCGTACCCGCTGATAACACTCCATTCACCGTCACAGCAACTGGGTTGGAGGGAACTATCTCAGAAGGCGAACCGCTATCACTCACCTGCAGCTCGAACGACCAAGATCCGGTGGACAAGGCACCAGTCGAAATAGTTGGCTTGTCACTTGAGCCGCAGGCGAACGAGGTTCCCAGATTGCTGTAGGTGGTGGCAGCTGGGGCCTTCTGAAGCCACTGGCATGAATACGTCGGGGTACCGGCGGTGAATGAGGTGCCAGTGGACAGTGTCGCGATCTGGCCAGCATTGATAACCGTTGGATTGACGGATATCACAGGAGCAGTAAGCGCCGGGTTCACCGTTGCGGACACAGCGGCAGAAGTGACAGGCTCAGGAGGCGAGCCGGCATCAGTGACTTTTAGTTCGAAGGACCAAGAGCCTGCAGTTGACAGGACGCCTGTGGAAGTAATTGGTTTGTCGCCTGCGTTACAGGGGAACGAACCTCCAAGATTGCTGTAACTTGTAGCCCCGGAAGTCTTCTGAAGCCACTGACAAACGTAAGGAGACGTACCGCCGCTGAACGCGGTCGGAGTGGCAAGAGTCGACGACTGTCCAAGATCTAGTGTAGCCGGGCTGACAGAGATCGTGGGCAATGAGAGAGCAGCGTTCACGATAACAGCAACGGCACCAGATGTGACAGTGAAAGGCGAACTTGAGCTATCAGTAACCTGGAGCTCAAAGGACCAAGACCCAACCGTTGTCAATATTCCAGTTGACGTCGATACTGGAGACGTACATGGAGATGCGCTGCCCAAATTGCTGTAGATGCTAGCACCAGGCGCCTTCTGGAGCCACTGACAAACGAACGGCGAAGTGCCGCCGGTGAACGCAGCGGAAAGGGTTGCCGTCTGTCCACTGTCGATAGCCGACGATGTTGTAGATGGAGTATTCACAATCAGCGTCGGATTGACTGTTACAGTTGTCGGAGAACCGTTATTGCTACTACCGGTGTGGGTTGAATCGCCGCTGTACGTGCCGATTATGCTCGCGGTGCCAGACACGGAAGGACTGAATTTCACTCCGCAGCTGGCCGTGGATCCTGTTCCAACCAACGCACAGCTTGTAACGTTGAAACTTCCGGCGACCCCAGTCTCTGAGAAGCCGACAGAACCAGCAGGTGATGTCGCGCCGACCGTAGAGGTGTCAGTTACAATTGCCGTGCATGTAGATGCTTGGTTAGCGAGTATTGGGCTTGAGCACGAGATACTGATACTGGTCGTGTGTTTGCCCGGCGACAATACTGAGAAGCCAGAGCTGCTTCCATGCTTATTGTCACCCGTGTAAGTGGCTGTGATGTTGTGGGCACCGAGAACAGTTGGTGTGTAGCTCACCGTGCAGCTTGCCGAGCTTGTCGTACCCACGAGGTTGCAGGGAGAGGGAGGGCTGAACGTGCCCGTGCTGTTCGTGGACAGACTGACCGCGCCGGTTGGAGTAAGAGTTCCGGGTGCAATGTCTGACACCGTAACCGTGCATGAAGTCGGAACGCCGACAGTCACAGACGAACCGCATATGATTCCAGTTGTAGTCGAAACCAGATTGACAGTCAACGACTCACAACTGCTTGTGACCTGGTTGTTGTTCGTGTCTCCACTGTAGGTCGCGTTGAAACTGTACTGACCGGCTGAGCTCGGAGTTTGAGAGCTGGAAGGTGTCACTGAGTTTCCGGCGCCGACATTCACTGTCTGAATGGTTGCTGGTGTTCCACTGCAAACACCGTTGCCTAGGCCAAAGAAGCGATACGTGACGGTTCCGCCCACACCCGTGGAAGGGAATCCGCCTGTGATTGCAGCCTGATCAGTGACCGACGTGCCCACGACTATGCTGGACGATGGGTTAATTGTCGTGGTTATCGTTGGGGTCTGCTTGTTTACTGTCAGAGGTTCACAATTTCCAGTAACAGCGGTATTGTTTCCGTTTCCGTTGTACACGGCCGAGAAACCGAAGAAACCAGGGGACGGGGGAGTAACCGCCACGCTGGCAGGAACAGAGTTGCCGACACCTACGTTCACAGTTTGAGAAGCGCCAACCATTGTTCCGGCGGCGCACGGTGCCGTTGCGGAAGGTAGTGCTGAGAAGCTGAAGAGTGTATAGGTGACGGTACCAGTTACGCCGGTTGACGGGAATCCACCTGTAAGAGTGGTTTGATCAGTTACTGAACTGCCGACGGTAATTGTTGTAGATGGATTGATGGTGGTCGTAATAGTCGGAGCGGCCTTGTTTACCGTGAGAGACTCGCAGCTACTCGTTGAACCGTTGTTGTTGGCGTCTCCAGAGTAGACTGCGTTGAAGCTGAATGTGCCGCTACTGTTGAAAGTTACAGTTCTAGAATTCGGGACGACGCTGTTGCTTACTGTTACGATAGAAACGACTGTTCCTGGAGTTGCGCAGTTGCTATTTGCGAAGTCGTTGTATGTGACAGTTCCGCCCGCAGTAGCCGTCTGGCCGTGTAGCGTTGATGTGTCAGTGGCGGTTCCGCCTACGGTAATGGTTGTGGCCGAGAGGACGGTAGTGACCGTTACGCCGACTGGGTTGACGGTCAGAGGCTCACAGCGGCTAGTGGCACCGTTATTGTTGGGGTCGCCGGAATAGACGGCCTGGAAACTGTAACCTCCCGGGTTTGTAGAGTTGAAAGTTACACTCCTCGAGTCAGGAATGACGCCGTTGGCGACCGTTACAGTCGAGACTGTAGAACTCGTCCCCGTACATATGCTGGAGCCGATGAACAGATTGTAGTTGACCGTCCCGCCCGCTTGGAAGAAACTCGATAGTGTCGCAGAGTCAGTCGCAGATTGGCCTACTTGGATAGAGGCGGGCAAGAGAGATGTGGCAATTGTCGAGTTGTCTTTCTGGACGACAAGAGGCTCACAGGGGGAGGAAGCAGGGCTGTTGTTGTTGTCTCCGGAGAAGGTTGCGTTGAAACTATAGGGGGTTGTAGCGTTAAAGACAACTGGTCTTGAGTTTGGAATCACGTTATTGGATACCGTTACAATGGACACGATCGTTGCGGGAGCCGTGCAAGCCCCGTTCGTAAACAGGAAGTAAGTTACGGTGCCGCCAGCTGTGCTGGTCGATCCGGTCAGTTTAGCTGAATCTGAGACAGAACCCCCGGCGACAATGCTTGGTGAAGAGATCGTGGTTGTGATGCTTGGGCTGTCCCGCGTCACGGTAAGGGTCATGATCGTCCAATGAATTAGGAGACCGTTTGTCGCCGTTACATTCAACGTGTAAACACCTGCAACCTGCCCGGCGTTGATGTTCAGAGAACTCGCATTGCATGCGCAACCTGAAGGCGCTAGTTTGAGACTGGGCGGAGAGAGAGAAGCAGAGGGGCCGATGGGTGAGACGAGGGCGTTTAGCGCGACCGTCCCTGTGAAACCGTTCAGGCTGCCTAGGTGAATCGAAGTGCTACTGCTGGTCTGACCAACAACCAAGCTAATTGACGAGGATGGCAGAGATGTGATCGAAAAGTCTACGATATGGAATAGCAGGGATGCGGTCGTGTGGGAGAGGGTACCATTTATTCCTGTTACCGTTACCACGTAGTCGTTTGCCGTGGAAGAACTACAGGATAGGACCGAAGTCGCTGGTGAGGGAGGAAGACTTAGTCTGATCGAGGATAACGAGCATGTGAGCCCTGGTGGAGCAGAGATGCTAAGGGCCACAATTCCTGTGAATCCGTTGACTCCCGTTACGGTAATTGTTGCATTGCCACGGGAGCCGACATTGACAGATGCTGGAGTTACCGATCCTGCGGATATCTGAAAGTCTACTACGTTCACCGAGATAATGATATTATGTCTCAGCGGTCCGCTGGTGGCTGTGATTGTGACCGTGTAGCTGCCCGAAGACGTGCCGTAAACGGTCAATATTGCTGAGCCCGATCCTCCAGAGGACAGCGAGACAACCTGTGTGCTCAACGCGTCGTGCAGAGCGGACGAGCTCGTTGAGTTTGAGAGACCGACCGTTCCAACGAAGCCCCCTAGGCTGGTCATATTGATAGTCGCTGTACTAGTGGAGCCTACATTGACTTGCAATGATGAGATTGAAGAGAGGCTGAAGTCCACGACCTTGACTGTGATAAAGAGCAGATGGCTTACTGAGCCGCTTGTTGCGTTGACCGTTACTGTGTAGATTCCTGGCTGGGTACCGTTGACCACGAGCGACACGTGGACCGTACCACCTGGTTGAAGGATCACGCTAGTAGCGTTCAGGGCCTGAGTTAGACCCGCGGGGGTACTCGTGGCCTTGATCGTAAGGGAACCCGAAAAGCTGTTCAAGCTGGTCAACGTGATCACCGTTGAGTTAGGCGATCCCGGATACATCTTGAGATTGGTCTGGCCCGCGGAGATCGTGAAGTCTACGACGTTGACAGAGACTGTTGTTGTGATTGTGAACGGAGGCGAGGTGGAGCTGGTTCCAGTTATTGTGACTAGCGCGTTTCCAGGGCTGAAGGCTGTAACATTGAGAGTGGCAGACGCTTTTCCTCCGACGCTTAGCGTCACCGGCGAGGGACTTACTGATGTTAGAAGACAGCCGCACCCTGTCACTTGAGCTGACAGGCTTACCGTCCCACTATATCCTGTGCTTGTCAGTGTTATGATGGACTGATTCGATTTGCTCGCGGCAATGTTCAATGTAGAGGGGCTGGATGTCATATTGAATCCGACCATCACGGCGAGAACGCTAGTCTGACTGATGACGGTGGTACTACGAGCAGTGACTGTAATGTTGTAGGTACCTGATGATGCTGTCTTGGCGGTGATGTTTAGCTTGGAGGCGATGACTCCGCACAGGTTACAGGCTGTAACGTTGTAATTTGACGGATTGAACACCACGGTTGGCGCTGAGGGGCTTGACGGCGATATGGTTG
>Ga0209237_1000640_pt1 | contig 20078 bp, 21 predicted proteins | sample GraSoi013_1_40cm_2_FD_185820 | JGI IMG/M metagenome (GOLD analysis project Ga0209237, IMG submission 185820) | Grasslands soil microbial communities from the Angelo Coastal Reserve, California, USA - Sample 10_02_2013_1_40cm (SPAdes) (version 2) | ecosystem: Environmental > Terrestrial > Soil >... | reverse complement strand
GCGTTCGTGATGGCCTGGATCGGGGTGTGGCTGGGCCTGACGTTGAGGACGGTCGAGGTGACCCAGCAGGTCTCATTCACAGTTCTGTTTCCCCTGACGTTTCTCTCCAACGTGTTCGTGCCGACGCAGTCGCTGCCCTGGTGGTTGAGGCCGCTCGCCGAGTGGAATCCCGTGAGCGCCCTGACCGCAGCGACGCGACATCTTTGGGGGAATCCGAATCCCTTCGCCCCCAGCGGGCTGCCGGCGGAACATCCGATCGAGCTGACGCTGATCTGGGTCGTGGTCCTGCTGGCGATCTTCGCGCCGCTGGGGGTGTGGCGCTACCGCTCCATGAGCCGGTAGAGCTCGAACAGTCTGAGCGGGGAGAGCGGCATCTCGGTGATCTCGATACCGGTCGCGTCCTCGATCGCGGATGCCAGCACGGCGCCCACCGGGATCACACCGGCCTCGCCCGCCCCCTTCACTCCAAGCGGGTTGAGGGGTGATGGCGTCTCGATGTGGTCGATCTCGATCGGCGGGATCTCGGTCGCGTAGGGCATCAGGAACTCCATGAACGACGCGTTGCGCAGCTGCCCGTCGCCGTCGTAGGCCAGCCGCTCGTAAAACGCGCCGCCGATGCCCTGCGCCACCCCACCCTCGATCTGCCCCTGCAGGACGAGCGGATTGATGACGCGCCCGCAGTCATGGACGACCACGTACTTGAGGATCTCGAGCCGGAATGTCTTCGGGTCCACGCGAACGTAGGCGGCGTGGCAACCCGACGCCCAGGTCGAGCCGGGCGGGCTGTAGTAGCCGGTCGCCTCGAGGCCAGGCTGCTCGCCATCGCGCAACGGTGGCCCCTCGCGCGGCCTCGCCGCGAACTGCGTCGCCGCCTCGGTGCCGCCGCCAAAGGCGTAGCGCACCGGATTCGAGAGCACGGCGACGGCCCCTAATGGGATGCCTCGATCGGGCGATCCCTTGACCCGGACGAGTCCGCCCGCCAGCTCGAGGTCCTCCACCGCCGCCTCGAGGTGGTCGGCCGCAATGTGCTTCGCCTTGTCGGCGACCATGCGCGCGGCGACGTGCATCGCGTTGCCCGCGGTGACCGCGCCACGAGATGCGAAGGTCCCCACTCCCCACGGAAAACGCCGCGTGTCGCCACTGGTCACCTCGACGTCGCCCACATCGACGCCGAGCTCGTCAGCCACGACCTGGGCCCACACCGTCGCGTGCGCCTGGCCCTGGCTGGGAATGCCCGTGGCCGCGACGACCTTGCCCGAGACTAGGACCTGTACGTGCGCGCCCTCGTAAGGCCCAACGCCCGTGCCCTCGACGTAGATCCCGATCCCCATGCCGACGTTGTCGCCCGCAGGCTTCGGACCGAGGTTCGCGATGGCTTTGTCGAGCAACGTCGGGTAGTCACCGCTGTCGTAAACGACGGTGTTGCCGTCTTGCCATGCAACCCCGACGTCATAGGGAAACTCGCCGGCCTGGATCAGGTTGCGACGCCTCAACTCGATGCGATCCAGATGGAGGTCTGCCGCGATCGCGTCCAGCGTGCGCTCCATCACGAAGCACGCGTGAGGCCGGCCCGCCCCGCGATACGGCGATGTCGGCGTCGCGTTGGTGTACATGTCGCGAAAGCGCACGCGGTAGTTCGGTATCCGGTAAGGCCCGGGCACCTGGGCAGCGCTGATGATCGGCAGGATGATGCCGTAGGGCGTGTATGCGCCGCCGTCGTGGATGAAGTCGTCGCTCAGCGCCAGCACCCGGCCCTCGGCGTCGAAACCGACCACGACCTCGTGCACCTGTCCCCGCTCCTGGTTCACGGCGGTGAAGTGCTCCTGGCGGTCCTCGGTCCATTTGACCGGCCGGCCGAGCTGCATCGCGGCGTAAGGGACGAGGAGCTCGTCGGGATAGAAGAGCATGATCTTCGGCCCGAAGCCGCCGCCCACGTCGGGCGCGATGACCTCGACGTTCGACTCGGGGAGGCCAAACAGGACGGCGAGGCCGCCGCGGATCGAGGTCGGCGACTGCGTCGAGTCGTAGACCATGAGCTTGCGATCGCCGGCCGACCATCGCGCCCACACCGCGCGACCCTCCATCGGGCTCGCGGCGGCGCGTTCGTAGCGGAACTTCAATCGCTTGCGGTGTGGCGCTTCGCGCAGCGCCTTCTCCACGTCGCCGACTTCCTGCAGCATCTCCGCGGCGACATTGCCGGGCACGTCGTCGTGCACCAGGTGCTCGGCTCGCGATGACGCCTCGGGCGTGATCACGACCGGCAGCGGCTCATAGTCGACCTCGACCAGCTCGGCCGCATCCTCGGCGAGGTATCTGGTTTCGGCGACGACGAACGCCACCGCCTCACCGGCGTAGCGCACCCGCTCGCTGGCCAGGCAGCGCTGCGTCCGGCCGTGGGTGAGGTTGGGGTGCGGGATCAGCAGCGGCAGGTCGACGCCGCCGAAGGGCAGGTCGACCGCGGTGTAGACGGCGATGACTCCCGGCATCGCTCGCGCGGCCGTCGCATCGATCGATCTGATCCGTGCGTGCGCGTATGGCGAGCGGACGAAGCAGCACTCGAGAGCACCCTCGTCGAAGTCGTCGGTGAAGCGGCCGTGTCCGCGCAGCAGGCGGTCGTCTTCGAACCGCTGCACGGGCGCGCCGAACCAGCGGGTCGTCATCAGGCCCCATCCCGGCCCTTCGGGCCGGACTTCCCGACATGTGGGGAAGAGTTCAGCTCAGCGGCGCGTGTCACGGCGCGGCGGATCGATGCGTAGCCTGTGCAGCGGCACAGGTTGCCGGCGATCCCCTCGTCGACCTCCTGCTCGGTCGGGTGCGGATGCTGGGCGAGCAGCCCCACCACCGACATCACAAAGCCGGGCGTGCAGAAGCCGCACTGGAGCGCGTGGCACTCGTGGAAAGCCTGCTGCACGGGATGCAGCGCCGACCCGTCGCGGGCGAGCCCTTCGATGGTGGTCACGTCGTGGCCCTCGGCCTGCACCGCCAGCATCAGGCAGGAGCGCACCGGCGCGCCGTCGAGCAGGACCGTGCAGCACCCACACACGCCGTGCTCGCACCCGACATGGGTCCCGGTCAGGCCGAGCTCCTGGCGCAGGTGGTCGGACAGGAGCAGGCGGGTGTCGTCGGGCGCCGCGCGCTGGACCCCGTTGACCTTCACGCGGCGAAGGCCTGCTCGGTGAGGACCCGTATGAGGTGGAGCCGGAAGTCGGGTGACGCCTCGAGGTCGCGGCTCGGTTCCAGCCCTCGTGCGGGGTCGCGTGGATCTGCCAGCACGGGCGTTGGCGCCACGCCGAAGAGCGCGAGACGGTCGCTTGCTCGCACGACACCCGCGAGCGCGAAGTCGCCGTGCCGGCGCGACTCTTCGATCACCGAGTAAGGCTTGCTGGAGGAAGGGAACCATGCCTCGACGAGGACTTCGTCAGGTGCAAGTGTGGTTTCGAACACGCCGGCGAATAGCGCGCCGGCTCCGATGACCCGCTCGCCGCGCGTCGATTTTGCTACCACGCTTCCACCAAGCGCGAGCAAGACCGCCGGCAGCTCGGAGGCCGGGTCGGCGTGGGCGATGCTGCCGCAAACCGTGCCCCGGTTGCGGATGACGCGGTGGGCGACCAGGCGAATCGCATCGGTTAGCAGAGGACAGACGCGCGCCACGACGTCCGAGTCTTCGACCGCCGCCTGGCGGACCAGGGCCTGAACCGCCACGCCGCCATCGCGCTCGTAGATCCGATCCACGCCCGCGATGCGATTGATGTCGATGAGGTGCTGCGGCCGCGCGAGCCGGAAGTTGAGGAGGGGAATGAGCGACTGGCCGCCGGCGAGCACCTTCGCGTCCTCGAGCGTGCTGAGAAGGTTGCACGCTTCGTCGATCGAGCCGGGCGCGTGATAGGCGAAGGGTGGCGGCTTCACTCTTCGAGCATCGCGACGGCGCGGCAAAGCGCCGCCTCGCCGCCCTGGAAGCGCCACGGAAAACAGCCGAAGAGGATCTTCTGGTCGAGGACCTCGTCGATCTGACCGCCGAGGTTCTCGATGTGCACCACGTCGTGCGGAAACAACAGCGTGTGCATGATCTGGTAGTCGGCCTTCGGAAAGATCTCATCCAGACTGCGCCCGAGCTTCTTCTCGGCCTCCTCCGCCTCATCGGCGCGGATGCGGCGAATCACCGTATTCATGGGGTGGTCCGCGCTGCCGGCATCGACCGCGATCCAGCGCACGCCGCGGTCGAGCACCCACTCCGCGAACGCGCGCGTGGGACCGGGATGACGGATGAAGTACTTCGTCTCATCCAGGTGCGAGCGGTCGGTCCAGTTCTCCGGATAATGGCGGTGATAGCCGGTGTGGATGACCAGGATGTCGCCGCGCTCGATGCGCAGACCTGTGTCCTTCTCCCAGCGCTCGAAATGCTCGGGTCCGTACAGGTCGTAGTCGCCGAGGCCGAGCCGTTCGAGGTCGACCACCGCGGCGGGACCGATCAGGAAATCCAGCGGCAGGTCGCCGATGAACTTGCCGCCGGTCATGAAGTGCGCCGGGGCGTCGAGGTGCGTGCTGACGTGGAGGGTCATCGTGATCTCCTGGCCGCCGGCTTTTTCGAACGCCAGCCTCTTGATCCAACGGATCGCCGGGCCCGGATAGCCCGCGAAGGCCGGGGTGTGCAGCGAAAAGTCCTGCGTGAGATCGAGGAATCTCACGAGGGTTTCGTTGCGGTAAGGACCGAGCGCTGCACCTTGCCCATCGCGTTACGGGGCAGCTTGTCGATCGTGATGACGCGCTTGGGACACTTATAGGACGCGAGGCGCTCCTGAGCGAACGCGATGAGCTCGCTCTCGATTACAGGCGCGGAGCCCGAAGGGACGACAAAGGCCGTGACCTGCTCTCCCCACTTGTCGCTCGGCAGACCTGCGACCGCGACCTCTTGGACGGCGGGGTGCGCTTCGAGCACGAGCTCGACCTCGCGCGGGTAGACGTTGAAGCCGCCGGTGATGATTAGCTCTTTGATCCGGCCGCGAATCGCGAGCATGCGGTCCTCGGCGATCTCGCCGACGTCGCCGGTCTTGAAGAAACCGTCGGGCGTGAACGCCTCTTTGGTCGCGTTCGGATTGCGCCAGTAGCCCTGGAACACCTGGCCGCCTTTGAGCAGCACCTCGTCCAGCTCGCCCAGCCTGACCTCGACCCCGGGAAACGGATAGCCGACGCGGCCCGGCTGCCGCGGCCCGTCGTAGGGGTTCGTCACGACGATGCCGCCTTCGGTGATCCCGTATCGCTCGATGGGAGGCTGGCCGAGAAGCCGCTCGCAGCGCTCGAACAGGGCCGGCGGCAGGGGCGCCGACCCGCAGACGAAGACCCGCACGTGCGACAGGTCGGTCGGGTGCTCGTCGAGCCAGTCGCACAGGCGCTGATACATCGAAGGGACGCCGAAGAACATCGTCCCGCCATGGGTGAGCTGCTGGACGACGTTTTCCGGCGTGAATGGAACGAGGATCGCGCTGCCCCCGCTGAGCAGAGTTCCATGGAGACCCATGCCAAGGCCGTGAAGGTGGAACAGCGGCAGCGCGTGGACGAGGACATCGCGCGCCGTCCAGCGCCAGACCTCGAGCGCACCGCGTCCCTGGGCAAGAAAGTTGCCATGGTCGAGCACCGCGCCTTTGGGGCGGCCGGTGGTCCCAGACGTGTAGAGGATGGCGGCGGGGCTCTCGGGACTGAGGCGCGGCATCGGCGGTGCATCGCCACGGGGGAGCTGTGCGAGCGCGATGACTTGGACGCCGAGCTTGTTGACGATCACAGCGCGCGGCGCGTCCGCAATGGCGAGCAACGGGTCCGAGTCGCGGAGGATGTGCTCTGCTTCGGCGGAGTGGTAATCGGGGTTCATCATCACAGCGCTTGCGCCCGCACGCAGCACGCCGAGGTAAGCCTTCACCCACTCGAGCGAGTTGGCGGCGTAGATGGCGACCCGGTCTCCAGCCTTGACGCCGCACGCTTGCAAGCCGCCCGCGACGGTCTCGGCCTCGATCCGCAGCTCATCGCGCGTCAGCTTCCGATCGCCGGCGCGGAGCACGACCTCCTTGCCCGGTTTGAGCAGCTCCTCAGCCAGGTTGCCGGCGCGAAGTTTCCGCCGTAATTCGTCGAGCGCAGTCGGTCTCAGGACGTCACGCGCCACGCGCCAAAGGATGACCGATCAGCGCGCGCTGGTCACCGACGGTCGGGTGGCGCGACGTCGCTGCCACAGCAGCATCGCACCCAGTGCGATCAAGACCAGCACAAACGGAACCAGGATCGGAATCAACGCCGCCGTCACCGATAGGGTGGCCGAGGCGATGTCCTCCATCAAGGAGAGAGGCGGACCCAGGAAGGCGAAATTGGCAACCGGCCGGACCGCCGCCCTGGTCACGTGCACGGTTCCCGAGATCGCGCCGCCGGCAAGCAGGCTAACAATCACTGCCAACCCGGAATCCATCGAGCTGATGGTTCCGGTCTGCGAGGCGAACAGGATCGCACCGGCCGCCGCCGACACGGGCAGCATCACGGCGTGCCCCACCGAATCGAGCGCCGGCACCTTGTCGACGGCAAACTCGACGACGGCGAGCACGAGCAGTCCCCAGAAAGCGATATCGGAGCTGAGAGCGTCGAACGGCGGCGCGAGGTGGATCAGGCCGAGTCGTGCAAGCAGGCTCACGATCAGGAGCGGCAGGGTCGCGTTGAGGCCACTCGCTCCGGCGAGTCCGAAAGCCGCCGGCAGTGCCATCAGGCCCGGATTCACTTCACCTTGTTTCTACCACGCTTTCGAGGGCCCTACTCGGTGGCGACGACCTCGGCCGGCTCGCTTTCCTTATCGCGCACGTGACCGGGCCGCAACAACTGGTAGAGGACGATCGCGCTGAGCGCGCCCAGCCCGAGGTTGTTGAACGTGAGGGTCAGGCCGCCGAGGTGGATCGGGATCGCCTGGGTGGCGGGTATGCCCGCCGCGATGACCAGTGGGATCGCGGCAACGGCCAGGTTGGCGCGCTTCGAGAAGTCGACACGCGCATCGACCCAGATCTTGCCGCCGATCACGGCGATGAGCCCGAAGAGATACATCTCGATTCCGCCCTGCACGCTCACGGGGATGCTGCGCACGAGCGCGCCGAACATGGGAATGAAGCCCAGCAGAATGGCGAAGACCGCGGCGACCACGAACACCATGATCGAGAAGACGCGCGTGATGCCCATGACACCGATGTTCTCGGCGTAGGTCGTCTCGCCAGTGCCGCCGAGCAGGCCGCTGATCGTCGTGCCCAGGCCGTCACCGATGAATGTGCGGCCGAGCATGTGGCTGAGGTCGCGCTTCATGATGCCGCTGATCGCGTAGACGTGGCCGGCGTTCTCGGCGACGAGGATCACCGGGATGAAGAAGAACAGGCTCAGTTCGGTGCCGAACTGGCTGAAGTCCGGAAAGCTGAAGGAGGGCACGCCGACGAGCGATGCCTTGCCGATTGCGTTGAAGTCGATATGGCAGGCGGACGCGGCCGCCGAGCACGGCGGATAGACGATCGATACGAGATAGCCGACCACGATGCCGATCAGCACCGGCAGCAACCTCGGGAAACCGCGGAGGTACACGGCCGCACCGACGGCCGCCAGCAACGTGACCGTCGCGGTGAACGGCTCACCCGCGTAGTTGCCCGTCGCGGCGCTGGCGAGCGCCAAACCAATGACGGCGACGACGGTGCCGGTCACAACGGGCGGGAGAAGGAAGCGGATCGGGTTCACGCCGACGACGTGAACAATCCCGCCGATGATCAGGTAGATGACGCCCGCAATCACGATGCCCGCGTAAGCGAGGCCGTGGTTCGGGTTGTTGGCGCCCTGAACCGCGAGCACCGAACCGATGAAGGAAAAGCTCGAGCCCAGGTAGCTCGGCACCTTGAAGCCGGTGACCACGAGGAAGAGCAGGGTCGCGACGCCGCTGAAGAAGATCACGGTGTTCGGGTTGAAGCCGAGGATGAGCGGCACTAGGACGGTGGCGCCGAACATGGCCATCACGTGCTGGAGGCCCATGAGGATGGTCTGCGGCCAGCCAAGGCGATCCTCGGGATAGACGACGTCTCGCTCTCGTTTGCTCACCGCGACGGCCATGGCGCTCCCCTCCCCATAACGCCCGGTCGCTGACCCAGCGGCTCGGGCCCGGCGCTAAGGTAAGCCCCCGATGTGGGCTTTGCAAGATGCCCGCCTGGCCGACGGCACGAGGGCCGACATCGTGGTCGACGGGGAGCGCATAGCCCAGGTCGGCCGGGGAGGCGCGGAGGGCGTGCCGGATCGGGTCGACTGCTCCGGCAAGCTCCTATTGCCCGCCTTCATCGACGGCCACGTCCACCTCGACAAGGCCCTGATCCGGGACGAATTGCGGGAGCACGACGGCACCCTGGCGGGCGCGATCGGCGCGATCCACGAGCGCAAGCGCCGCTACACGGCCGACGACGTACGCGCGCGAGCGCGAGCGGTGATCGAAGACTCGGTGCGCCTCGGCACGACTCGTCTGCGCTCTCATGTCGACGTCGACACCATCGGCGGCCTGGTACCGCTCGAGGGCGTGATGGCCGCGGCCGCCGATTGCGGGGACATTGCCGAGGTTCGCACGATCGCCTTCCCGCAGGAGGGGCTGATTCGCGATCCTGGCGCCTTCCAACTGATGGAAGCGGCGCTGGAAGCCGGCGCCGACGTGGTCGGCGGCATGCCGCACTGGGAGCTGGAAGAGGCGTCGCAGCGCGAGCACGTCCGACTTTGCTTCGACCTCGCCGAGCGCTTCGACCGGGACATCGACATGCACGTTGACGAGACCGACGACGCGGGCGTGCGGACACTGGAGATGGTCGCCGACGAAGCTCTGGCGCGGGGCTACAACGGCCGCGTGTGCGCGGGCCACGTGTGCTCGCTTGCCTCCGCCGACCACGCATACGCAGAGCGCGTGATCGAAAAATGCCGGCGTGCGGAGATCTCGATCGCCGCCAACCCGGTCACCAATCTCGTGCTGCAAGGGCGCGGCGACCGCGGTCTCATCCGGCGCGGCACCACACGGATCGGCGAGCTGCGTGAGGCCGGCGTAAACGTGCTGTTCGGGCAGGACTGCGTGAAGGACGGCTTCTACCCGTTCGGTCGGGGCTCGATGCTCGAGGTCGCGCTGATTTCCGCCCACGCCGCGCACCTGACAACCCGGGACGACCTGGACTTCGGGCTGCGCGCGGTCACCCAAGCCCCCGCCCTGGCGATGCGCCTCAGCGATTACGGGCTGACGCCGGGATCACGGGCGGACATCCAGCTGTTGCCGGTGCCGACGTGGAGCGAGGCCCTGCGCCTGCAGCCGCTGCCCGAGAAGGTGTGGTATCGCGGCCGCCTTGTCGCCGAAAACTCAGTGCGCTCGGAGGTTTATCGCCGCTAAGCTGCCCCGCGCTCGCCCCACCGGCGCTTTGCGCCACCTCCCCACAAGTGGGGAGGAGTTATGAACTTCACGCCCTCGCCGGCCCTGATCACCTGCCATCCACCTTCATGGACAAGTCGGTGGTGGTGGTAGCACAGAGGGAGCAGGTTGGGCAGGTCGCTTCTTCCGCCGCGAGCCCAGAACTCGATGTGATGCGGGCTGGTCATGTTGACCGGCCGGTCGCATTCCGGGGCCGCACAGGTGCGGTGTCTTGCTTTGAGCGCTCGCCACTGCGATGGCGAGACACTGCGCGTTGCTCGGCCAACGTCAACGACGACAGAGTCAGCCTTGAGAACCCGGTGCAGGGTTCCGTCGCAGGCCAGGCGCTGGACGGTCTTGCTCGAGATCGGCATTCCGCCTTGCAGCTCTGATGCGGGAGCACCCAGCTCGCCTTTCAGGCCTTCGATGGTGGTGTTGATGCTGATGTGCGGCCGCACGCCGTTGCGCCTGGGCAGCGTGCCGGCGCCCATGGCGTGGTGCATGGCCTCGACCAAGGCGTCAGCGCGCCGCTGCTTGGCCGTCCTCCGATCGTCGGCGCCCAGCGGATTGGACATGGAGTCGATGGCTGCCTTGAGCGTTGTGCCCCCGACCGGATCCAGCCAGGCGTCCAGCCGGTACATGCCGCCGCTCTCGCTGATGAAGAGCTGGCGGCGCTCGAAGTCGTCTTCGACCTTGGCCGAGAAGCCCTCGGGGTCGACCGCGTGCCACGTTCCGGCCGCGATGTCGCGCAGGTCTTTGATGGAGAAGCGCTTGGCGTTGCCGATCCACATCTCCTCGTCGAGGCGAGCGCCGATCTGATCAACGCGCTCTTGCAGATGGCAGATGACCGAGGCCGCCTGGAATCCGATCTCACCCGAGCTCAGCGCCTCTGCCACTATCGGCATCGAGCAGAGCTGGCTGCCGACGCACAGCCGATCGGCCGCGGCGGTCTTGGACATTTGGCATTCCCTTGCCACCCATGAGCAAGCGCTCTGGCCGGACAGCAGATGCTGGTTGCGCTTCTTGGCCGCCGCCACGGCCCGGCAGAGCTTGCCCTGGAGGCGGTCGATGGCGGCGCTAAGGCGCCTGGGATCGACGAAATCGTCGTCGGCGTCACGCTCGAAATCCTCGATCGCAGACTCGAGCTTGACGAGTTCATCAAACATGTCGCGATTATACGAACTTTAGTTTGGTATGTCCATATATTTTCAGTAAATTTATATTCACGGCAGACGTGCCTTCAACGCCGCCGCGCCCGCCCATCACACCCTCTTCACAGTCCAGACCTTTAGCCTTACACTCGCCACGAATGGGGCGGAGACGTTGGAAACTCATCTTCGGTCCCTCGCTGGTGAAGGAGCCGGTGATCTACCAGCTCGGCCGCAAATTCGAGATCGTCACCAACATCCGCCGCGCCGACGTGACCCGTGACCAGGGCTGGGTCTTGCTCGAAGTCTCGGGCGAGCCCGAGGAGCTGGACAAAGGCGTCGACTACCTCGAGTCTCGGGGAGTGAAGGTCGAACCGGCCGAGGGCGACCTCGTCGAGTAGTTTCTACAGCTAGCGGGTCGTCATCGCCAGTCGTGCTCCTAGGAGCGCCTTCGTCGCCTGCACGTCGCCGATCGCCAACAGGTTCGGAGCTTAGCTCCGAACTACGATTGGCGCCGGAAAATGGCGGAGTCGGTGGATGTCGCGATCATTGGTGCCGGCCAGGCCGGGCTGGCCACCAGCTGGTACCTCAAGCAAGCCGGCGTCGAGCACGTCGTCCTGGAATCGAGCCGGGTCGCCGAGACGTGGCGCTCGCGCCGGTGGGACTCGTTCTGCCTGGTCACGCCCAACTGGAGCGTCAGATTGCCAGGTGCCGAGTACGCCGGCCCAGACCCCGATGGCTTCATGCCGCTCGCCGAGCTCATCGATTACTTCCAGCACTGGGCCGACTCGTTCGACGCGCCAGTGCAGACGAACAGCAACGTCTCGTCACTCGAGAAAAACGACGGAGATTTCGTCCTTGAGTTGGCGGACAAGAAGCTCCGGGCGCACACTGTCGTGGTCGCGACCGGCGCCTACCAGCGGGCACACAGGCCGGCGGGCGCCGAACAGCTGCCCCCCACGCTGTTTCAGCTACTGGCTGAGGAATACTCGAACCCAACCACTCTTCCCCCCGGCGCGGTGCTGATCGTCGGCAGCGCCCAGACGGGCTGCCAGCTCGCGGAGGAGCTCCACGAAGCTGGCCGCAAGGTCTTCATCGCGTGCGGCCGGTGCCCGTGGGGCCCTCGGCGGATCGGGGGTCGCGACATCGTCTGGTGGGCAGCGCAGTCTGGATTCCTCGACCGCACGCCCGCGACGCTCCCCGGACCCGCAGCTCGGCTGGTTGGAAACATAGTCACCACCGGCCATGGTGGCGGCCATGATCTGCACCTCCGCACACTCGAGCAAATGGGAGTCGAGCTGCTCGGCCGCTTCAGGGGTGCCGAGGCCAACAAGATCGGCTTTGCCGATGATCTGGCGGCGAGCGCCGACTTCGGTGACGCAAGGCTCGGTGACCTGTGGAAGTACATCGAAGCTCACTGCGCCGCTTCCGGTCTGGCACTGCCGGATTTCGAGCTGCCGCAGCCGCTCCGAATCGCGACCCGGATCGAGCTCGACGCCGCCAAGGAAGGCATTGGCACCGTGATCAGTGTTTGACGAGATGGGCTTTCCGGTTCAGCGCGATGGAGCTTCCGAGATCCCCGGGCTCTATTTCGCGGGCGTCCATTGGATGCGCAAGCTCAAGTCATCAATCCTCTACGGTGTGGGAGAGGACGCAGAGTTGCTCGCGCAGCACATCGTCGCCAACAGATCGTGAGAGTCGCCGTCGCGATGTCCGGCGGCGTCGATTCGTCGGTCGCCGCCGCGTTGCTGCAGGCGCAGGGTCACGAGGTCGTCGGTGTGACGCTGCAGCAGTGGCCGCGTGACGATTCCGACGAAGCCGCCCGCCACGGTGGCTGCTGCTCGCTGTCCGCAGTCGAGGACGCGCGTCGGGTCGCCGCCGTGCTGGACATTCCTTATTACTGCTGGAACCTGGAGCAGGAGTTTGGCGAGCGTGTGATCGAGCCTTTCCATCGCGCGTATCTCGCGGGGCGAACACCGAATCCCTGCGTGCGGTGCAACGCGTTCGTGCGCTTCGACCTGATGCTGTCCCGTGTCATCGAGCTCGGATTCGACCGCCTGGCGACCGGTCACTACGCTCGGATCACACGCGGGCCGCAAGGTCCAGAGCTTCACATGGCCGTCGATGCCGCGAAGGACCAGTCGTACATGCTCTATCACCTGGACCGCGAACGGCTTTCGCGCATCGTCTTCCCATTGGGCGGGATGACCAAGCGCGAGGTGCGCGAGCACGCGTTGGAGTTCGGTTTGCCGGTCGCGAACAAGGCTGAGAGCCAGGAGATCTGCTTCGTGCCGCGCGGTCAGACCGCCGCGTACCTCGCCCGGCGGCTGCCGGTCCGAGCAGGCGCCGTCACGGATGCCGCCGGGCACCGGCTCGGCACTCATCGGGGCACCGCGCTGTACACGGTCGGACAGCGCAGCGGTTTCGGTGACCTCGCCGAACCGGGGCCATGGTATGTGACCAGGATCGACGCGGCCACCAACCAGATCGTCGTCGGCCGCCGCGAGGACCTTGCCGTGCGCGAAGTCTCGCTCGAGGAGGTCACGTTCATCGACGGCACGACACGCGAGCCGCTTCCGTGCGAGGTCCGGCTGCGCTACCACTCGCCCGCCATCCCGGCGGTCTATGAGGACGGTCGCTTGAGGCTCGACGAGCCTTTCCTCGGCGCGGCGCCTGGCCAGGCGGCGGTGCTCTATTCGGGCAGCCGCGTGCTGGGCGGGGGGATCATCGCAGCGGCCGCGTGAGCCGCTCTCCCGACCTCGTTCTCGCCGCTTTCCACTGGCTCGAGTACCTCGGGCTGCTCGGAGGCATCGGCTCGTTCGTCGTCCGGCGGCTCGGCCGGATGCCTCCTCGCATCGAATGGGCGAACCCGCCGATGCACATCGCGTTCGCGGCGGCGCTGGCCGGCGGCCTGGGTTTGCTGGCGTTCGAGCACGGCTCGTGGGCCGTGCCGCGCGTGGCCGCCGAAGGGGCGGCGCTGGTGCTGTGTCTGCGCGGCAATCGGTATGTCGCGCCCTTCGCCGTCCTGGCGGCTGCCCTCCTGCCATTGGCCGGTCACGCGTCCGGCGTGTCGCCGCAGGCCGCCGGGGCCGAGTTCGCCGACGCTCTCCATGTGCTGTCCGCCGGCATGTGGGCGGGAGGCATCCTGGCCCTTGCCAGCCTGCAGCCGCCCGACGGGTGGAGGTCACCCGAGGCACGGATGTTGCTCGAGCGGTTCGGCCGCGTTGCCCTGATCGCGTTCGGCGTCACCGCCCTGACCGGGTTGCTGAGGGCGACCGAGCAGCTGTCGGACGTCAGCGACCTGTGGACGACGACCTATGGCGTCGTCCTGATGCTCAAGTCAGCGGGCGTCCTCGCGATGCTTGCCGCGTCCTTTGCCTGGCGTCGCGGGTGGCCGGCAGGCGGGGCCGAAGCCGTCCTGGCGACTGCTGTGGTCGGGGCGACAGCCTTGCTCGCCGCTTTTCCGCTACCGGCATAGGATTGGGCTGTGGCGCAAATTCGCGACGTGATGGCCAAGCGGCTGCAGACGGTCGGCCCCGACGACACCGTCGGCGAGGCCGTCGCGGTGATGGCACAGAACCGCATCGGATCGGTCCTGATCATGGATGGCGAACGGCTGCTGGGCATCTTCACCGAGCGCGACACAGTGCGCGCGCTGTCTCAAGCCCACGACGCGGCAAGGCATGAAATCGTCTCGTGGATGACGCACAACCCCACGACGGTGGCTCCGGACGTGGATGCCGAAGACGCGCTGCGGACAATGCTCGACAACGGCTTTCGCCACCTACCCGTCGTTGAGAACGGCAAGGTCATCGGCATGGTGTCGATGAGGGATCTCGCCGGCTAAACTAAGCGATCTGCGTGCCGGCTCGGGACGCTATGGATCCCTGCATCGGGCCTCGGCCGAATCGTTGGTGTAGGCGCCTGCGGCCGCCCCATCCCCGGCCTGCGCCCGCCCCATCCCCGGCCTGCGGCCGGTACTTCCCCATAAATGGGGAAGAGTTGCCACCTCTAAATGGGGAAGAGTTGCCACCTCCCCATGAACGGGGAGGAGTTCCGTGCCTAACCCCCGATGGGGTCGAGGTAGAACTTTCGCCAGCCGACCGTCTGAAACCCGAGCTTGTCCAGGATCGGCGCCGACATCGGGCCGCCCCACACGGCAATCCCCGGAGCGCCCGCTTCGCGCGCCATGTCGAGTCGCACCGCCACCATTGCGCGGTACACGCCGCGGCCGCGAAACTTCTCCCGCACCGCGCCGCCGTTAATGATCGCGCCGGCAGGCGGGTAAAGCGTCAGACCCGCGCTGCCAGCGGGCTCGGTGTCTATGGTTGCCAGCACGACGCGGCGGTTGCGTGCGGTCAGCTGGTTCTGGCGGCGGCGTTCCTGGGCCGCGACCTGTTCGGGAGTGACGCCGCGCTCGGTGTCGCCGAACGCCTCGGCGTTGACCGCGTCGGCGAGGCGGAACAGCTCCGGGTCGGCGAGCGCGTCGTGCATCACGAGTCCGGTGGCCATCGGGCCGTTCAGGGACGCGTCAGCGGGTAGGACCATCACCGCGAGCTCGGGGGCCAGCGGCTCCGGCATGACGCCATGAGCGGCAAGGCGGTCCGCGAAGTCAGCGGGTTCCGTGTCGGGATCGAGGATCCACATCAGCGGCAGGTGGCGCAGCGCAAACGCCGCGCGCACCTCATCGATCACCTCGTCAGCGTCGTCTGCATCACAGCGAATCCAGGACACGCTGTTCGGCCCGGGGATCGGATAGTCCGGTTGCATCGTGATTCGGTACCACGGCGTATCGACGACCTCTATCCCGGGCGCCGCCGGCTGCTTGAAGTGGTTGGCGAACTCGACGAGCGCCGGATGGGATACTGCGGCCATGCGCGTATTCTCGCGAGCCCTCGGGCGTTGGGACATGCTCCGTCTCGCCGCGATGGGGGCCGGCGTCGCCTCGCTGGTCCTCCTGGCGGCCTTCGTTGTCGCGGGCATCACCGTGCGTCCAGACCTCGCGAGCGTGCTGGCCGCGCTCGGCGCGCTGGCGATTGGCGCAGCCGGCTTTATGTATGCTTGGCGCGAGCCGGGGGCCTAGCCGAAAAACCGGCATATAGCCGCGTCTTTCATCACCACGGAGTGTCCATGGACTCCCTCCACGCGATTGGTTTCTACGTGTCCTCCGGCGTGTTGCTCATCGGGGGTCTGGGAGTTGCGTTGCTGCCCGGTCGCGAGCTGCGTGGCGCGGCCCTCGCGGTCGTCGGGGTCGGACTGGGAGGTCTGTACGTCTCGCTGGCCGCCGGCTTCGCGGCCGTGGTGGCGCTGATCTGCTACCTGGCTTGCGGCGCCCTGGTCGCCGGCCCGCGATACCGCTCGGTGGAGGTTGTCGTCGGGCCGCTGTGGCGGCAGGTCGGAGCCCTCGGAGCGGCGGGGTTGCTTGTTGTGATCATCTACGCCGCCTTCCGCGGCGACTTCGTCACCGCGAAGTTCTTCGGCGGCGCATTCGGGGTATCGGCCATCGGCCGCCTCCTCTTCGCCCACGACGCGCTGGCCACCGAAGCTGTGGCGGCTCTCGTCCTCGTGAGCCTTGCGGGAGCCACGGCGGTGTGGCGGGTCAGGGAGAGGGCGCGTTGAGCGCGAGCCTGGTCGCCGCGCTGTTCGTCGCCGCGGCGCTTGTCGCCGTCGGCGTGTTCACCGCCGTGTGGCGTCGCGACGTGACCGCCGCGCTAGGCGGCATCCCGTTGATCCTGGGCGGAGCGGGGGTCGCGTTCGTTGGCGTGGCGCGTTTCGCGGCAGCGGGAAGCCCGCATCTCTTCGGCCAGGAGTTTGCCGTCCTGCTGGCGATCGCCGCCGTCGCCCTGCTGGCGCTTGGCCTCGGCATCGCCGGCCGGGAGGGCGCTCGCTGAGCTTCTTCGCGCTCGCAGGCGACCTTGTCGCGGCGGCGTCGGGAGCGGCTTCGGGGGCTGCCTCCGCAGCGAGGCCGTCCGGCTTCAACTTCGACCCGGCGAACGCCCTTGGCTGGGCCGTGCCGGTCCTGCTCATCGCACCGTTTGCCTCGTTCCTGCTTGCGCTGTCGAGCGTCCGCACGAGACGGTCCGCGTCGGCGACGGCGATGTTCGGCACGGTGGTGTCGCTTCTGCTCACCCTGCTCGTGGCGTGGGGCCTGGCCCGTAGGTCGACGCCGTACGTCGCCAGCTACCAGTACATCAACATGTCGGTCGCGTTCTCCGGACCGACCAACTTTCAGACGTTTGCGATCAACCTCGTGTTCCACGTCGACCACCTGACCGTCATCGCGCTGCTGATGATCGAGGTCTGCGTGATCGCCGCGATCGGCTGGCACCAGCTGATGGGCCGCTCCGAGCCCGGCGCGGCTCGCTTTCATGCATTGATCACGCTGCTTCTCTTCGCATGCACAGGCGTGCTCGTGAGCTGGGACCTGGCCGAGCTGTTCGGATTCTGGGCGCTGGCGGGCGCGTTGACGTATCTCCTGCTCACGCATCGCTGGGGGTTCGACGAGGCGGCATCACGGGCCCGCATCGCGCTCGCGCTGCCCTTTTTGACCGATCTTTCGCTGCTTTGCGGGATCGCGTGGCTCTACGCGCGCTACGGCACCCAGAACCTGGCAACGCTTTTGCCGATCCTGCACACGAACCCCGGATGGACGGTCCGCTCGATCGTGGTCGGATCAGTGCTCCTGTTCGTGGGTGTGGCGGGCCGGCTCGCCTTGTGGCCGTTGAGCGGCTGGCTCACCATGACCTCGGCAACGGCCCCAACCGCGGCGTCCGCCATCGCGCAGTCAGCATGGCCCGTCGTCGGCATCGTCGTCCTCTACCGGTTGACGCCGATCTTCGCTGCCTCCAACAGGCAGACCCTGCAGGCGTTCCTGGTGGCGTGCGCCGTGTCGGCGGTGATCGCCGGCGCCACCAGCCTGGTCGGCAATGGACCGCGGCGCGTCATCACGCTTGCCGGCTCTGGCGCGGTCGCGGTCGCCGCGGCGGTCGTGATCAACGGCGCCTATCACCAGCCCGCGACGTTTGCCATCGCCGGGGTCGCGGCCGTCCTCGCGGTTGCGCCGGCTCGGGCCGCCGCGCTACTCGCTGCTTCGACCATCGCGAACGCGATGCGCACCGACGATATGGCCGAGATGGGGGAGGCGTGGCGCCGGATGCGGGCGAGCTCGGGCGCGCTGCTCGCGTCCGCCATTGTCATCGGACTCGCTGCGAGCGGAGCGCTTGCCTTCGGGGTCAGCTCGCGCTCGCGGTTGGGCATCGCCCTCGGCGAGGCGGTGCTGCTCCTCGCGGTGGGCGCGATTCGTGTCTTCTTCGGCGCGTCATTCGGCATCCTGCGCAGGCGTCGCGCCTTTGATCCCGATCGCGTTCGCGAGCCTGAGGGCGCGCGCGGGTTTCCGTACTGGCTGGCTGTCGCGAGCGCCGCTTTGCTCGTCGCATCGTTCCTGACCGGTTGGTTGAACTTCCTTGACGGCCAGAAGCACCCTGCCGCCGGGCCGCTGGCGATCGCGTTGTGGGCCGCTGTCGCGATCGTCGGCTTTGCCGCGTGCGCGCTGGTCTTCACGCGCGGCAAGGACGGCGCGCTGGCTCTCTCGGCTTTCGGCGGAGGTTTCCTGGGGCGCTACGCGGCGGGCGGACTCGGCATCGTGGACCGCTTCCTGGTCGAGCCCACCACGGACGCGGGCCGCCGCGTCTCCGACTGGATCGCCGCGGGCGACGGAGCGCTCGGCCGTTTCGCCACTGCGTCGGGCCAGCTGGCGCTGGCGGCGGGACGCGGACCCGCTCTGCCGATCGTGGTCGGCCTGGCCATCGTCCTCGCCGTCGTGTTTGCGCTGGTGGCGCCAGGGATCGCGCGATGACGCTGTCTGCGATCACCCAGCAATCCGTCGGCGCCGGCATCTTCTCCTCGGCGTTCTTGCTCAGCATCCTGATCTGGCTGCCCGTGATCGTCGCCGTCGGGATCGCGATCATGCCCAACCCGCGCGGCCGCTACGACACGTTGATCAAGCAGATCGCGTTCTTCGCGAACCTCGTGACGATGTTCATCCTCTTCATCGCCTACAACCAGTTCGAGAACTTCCTGCCGACGATGCAGTACGAGGAGAAGATCGCGTGGCTGCCCGCGATCGGGGTCACGTATCACCTCGGCGTCGATGGTCCCGGCATCGCCATGCTGATGCTCTCGGGCTTGGTTGGCATCGCATCGGTGCTAGCCTCGATCGGCATACGCGAACGCGTGCGCACCTACTTCGCGCTTCTCCTTCTCGCGCAGGCGTCTGTGAATGGCGCGATCGTCGCCCGCGACATGTTCGTGCTCATCCTCTTCTGGGGTGCGTCGATCGTTCCGATCGCGCTGCTCATCCTCGGCTGGGGCGGCCCGCGGAGGGTGGGGGCGGCTTGGCGGCTCGTCGGTTACTGGGGGCTCGGCACGGCGGCGCTCGCGGTCGGCGTGCTCGCCCTGTACGCTGTGACAGGCGGCCGCACCTTCGACATGGACACGCTCCTCGGGACCGCCCAGTCGCCGCGCATCCAGATTTCCCTCAGCATCGCGATGATCGTCGCCGGCGCGACGCGGCTGCCATTGTTCCCGCTCCATGGATGGCTGCGCGAGGCGCCGGTCGGCGTCGCGGTTGTCGTGTCGGGCGCGGCGTCGAGGCTCGGCGCCTTTCTCCTCCTGCGTGTGGTGATCGGTGCCGAACCGGCGGCCGCCCACCTGCTTTCGCCGGTGCTCGCCGCCCTGGCGGCGTTGACGGTGGGTTACGCCGCCCTCGCCGCGATTCGATCCGTCGACATCCGCCACGCGGGCGCCTACCTTGCGATGGTGCCGGGCGGCATCACTTTGCTGGGCCTCGCCGCGATCTCGCCGTTGGGCATCGCGGGGAGCGTGCTGAGCCTCTTTACGGGCGGACTTGCGGCAGCGCTCATAGCGGGTGTATGCGCCACCGTGTCTGAGCACGCTCAGACGCGCAGCCTGCTCCTGCTGAGCGGGCTCGCGCCCCGCATGCCCAACATCGCATGGATCTTCTTGCTCGCCGCATTCGCGCTGCTCGGCGTGCCCGTCTTCGCGTCGTTCGCGAGCGAGGTGATGACCTTCTTCGGCGCGTTCAAGACCCAGCCCATCGGAGCGTTCGCCGTGGCCATAGGCCTTGCCATCACCGCCGTGGCCCTGGCCGCACTGCTTGGACGCGTCCTGTTCGGCTCGCCCAACTCAGACGCGCCTGGCGTGTCCGACGCGGCTCTTGGCGAGACCTGGTACCTCGGCATCCTCGCTGGAGCGCTGCTCTGGATCGGGCTGTTCCCCGGCGGACCCAAGATTCCCGGGACCGACACGCCGCTTTTCGACCCCGGCTTCGTGAGTCAAATCGCAGCGGGCGTCTCCGACATCACGTCCAACTACACGCTGCCGGCGCCGGCCGCACCCGCCGCTCAATGAGGTACGCGGTTCTGGTTCCGGAGGCGCTCGTGGTCGCCCTCGCGGTCGCCGTCTTGCTCGCCGGGCGCTTCGGCTGG
>Ga0209237_1000634_pt1 | contig 20153 bp, 19 predicted proteins | sample GraSoi013_1_40cm_2_FD_185820 | JGI IMG/M metagenome (GOLD analysis project Ga0209237, IMG submission 185820) | Grasslands soil microbial communities from the Angelo Coastal Reserve, California, USA - Sample 10_02_2013_1_40cm (SPAdes) (version 2) | ecosystem: Environmental > Terrestrial > Soil >... | reverse complement strand
GCCCAGCTCTCGCAGGAGGGCCAGCGCGGTGTCGTCGCGCCCGGCGCTCGTCACGAACGTGATATCCATCCCGTGAATGCGCTCGACTTTGTCGTAGTCGATCTCGGGGAAAATCATCTGCTCCTTGATGCCCAGCGTGTAGTTGCCGCGCCCGTCGAAGCTCTTCGACGGCAGCCCACGGAAGTCGCGCATGCGCGGCACCGCGATCGAAATGAAGCGATCGAGGAACTCGTACATGCGGCCGCCGCGCAGCGTCACGGCGCAGCCGATCGCCTGCCCTTCGCGCAGGTTGAAATTCGCGATCGCCTTCTTGGCGCGCGTGACCACCGGGTGCTGACCGGTGATGGCGGCGAGCTCGGCGACCGCGGCCTCGAGTCCTTTCGGGTTCTTCGGCGCGTCGCCCATGCCCACGTTCAGCACGATCTTCTTGAGCTTCGGAATCTCATGCAGATTCTCGAACGCAAACTGCTGCTGCAGCTTGCCGCGCACCTGCTGCTCGTAGAAGTCCCACAAGCGCGCCCGCGGCGCCGGCTCGACCGGCTCGGCGGGCGCTGCTGCCTCGGCCGCCGCCGCTTCCGCCGCCGGCTTGCCCTTTTTCTCCTGCTTGGGCTGCTTCGGCTGCTGCTGCGGCTTCGGCTTCTTCTCCTGTTTCTCTTTCTCGTCCGCCATACCTACCTCACGCGCGGGATCGGCTGGCCGGATTTCACCGCGATCCGTTCCAGGGTCCCGTCCTTGTCCAGGCGGCGGCGCACGCGCGTCGGCGCTCCCGACTTCGGGTCGAGCAGCATCACGTTGGACGCCGCGATCGGCGCCGCGAATTCGATGATCCCGCTCTCGCCCTGCGGCGTCGTCGCCCGTTTGTGCTTCTTCACCAGATTCACCCCTTCCACCACGACGCGGAACTTCTTCGGATAGACGTGGAGGATCTTGCCTTCCTTGCCCCGGTGCTCGCCGCTGATGACGCGCACGACATCGCCTTTGGCGACGTGCATCTTGTGCCGGATCGGCGCGGTGCGCCGCCGCTCGCGCCGGGACTTCTTGTAAACGAGCGGCTTCATATCAGATCACCTCCGGCGCCAGCGACACGATCTTCATGAACCGTTTCTCGCGCAGCTCGCGGCCGACCGGGCCGAAGATGCGGGTGGCGCGGGGCTCGCCTTCGTCGTTGATCAACACCGCGGCGTTCTCGTCGAAGCGGATGTAGGAGCCGTCCTTGCGCTTCGTCTCCTTGGCCGTGCGCACGATGACCGCCTTCACCACCTCGCCCTTTTTCACCTGGCCGGTGGGGATGGCGTCTTTGATCGTGACCACGACGACGTCGCCCAGTCCCGCGTAGCGGCGCTTGGAGCCGCCGAGCACGCGGATCACGAGCGCGCGGCGCGCGCCCGAGTTGTCCGCGATCTTGATCTGCGATTCTTGCTGCACCATAGCTCTCTCCGCTTACTTCGCGCGCTCGATGATCTCGACCACGCGCCAGCGCTTGCGCTTGGAGAGCGGCCGCGTTTCCACGATGCGCACCGTGTCGCCCAGCTTCGCACCGTGCTCGTCATGCGCGGCGACCGTCTTGGTGCGGTTGATCTGCTTGCCGTAAAAGCCGTGCGCGAAGCGACGCTGCATCGAGACGGTCACCGTCTTCTGCATCTTGTCGCTCACCACCGTGCCTGTCCGAACTTTCCTCCGGCCGCGCTCCGTCATGCTGAGGCCCTCTCCTTCAAGATCGTCTGTATGCGCGCAATATCCCGTCGAATCGAGCGCAGCTGGAGCGGATTGGTGAGCGACTCCGTCGCCCGGCGAAACTCCAGGCGAAACCGCTCTTCAGTCAGCACGGCGAGCTTCTGCTGCAGCTCGTCGGTCTTGAGCCCGCGGAGCTCCTCGGGTCGATTGGCCGCCGGCATCTTACCGCTCCTCCCGCTTCACGAACTTTGATCTGACCGGCAGCTTCGCGGCCGCGAGATCGAGCGCCGCGCGCGCCGAAGACTCCTCGATGCCTTCGAGCTCGAACATGATCCGGCCCGGCTTCACGACCGCCACCCACCCTTCCGGATTGCCCTTGCCCTTCCCCATCCGCGTTTCCGCGGGCTTCTTGGTGATCGGCTTGTCGGGGAACAGGCGGATCCACACCTTGCCGCCGCGCTTCATCTCGCGCGTCAGCGCGACGCGCGCGGCCTCGATCTGCCGATTCGAGACCCAGCCCGGCTCGAGCGACATCAACCCGTAGTGGCCGAACGCGACGGTGTTGCCGCGCGTAGCCATCCCGGACGTGCGGCCTTTGAACTGCTTGCGAAACTTGACGCGCTTCGGTGCCAGCATGGTTTAGACGCCCGTTGAATAGGTGCGGCCGTGGAGATCCTCGGTCCGCTCGCCTTTGAAGATCCACACCTTCACGCCGATCGTCCCGAACGTCGTCTTCGCCGTCGACGTCGCGTAGTCGATGTCCGCGCGCAGCGTATGCAGCGGCACGCGACCTTCGTGGTAACCCTCGGTGCGGGCGATTTCCGCGCCACCCAACCGGCCCGCCGTCTTGATTTTGATCCCCTGCGCCCCCATCCGCATCGCGCTCTGCACCGCACGCTTCATCGCGCGGCGGAACGAGATGCGCTGCGTCAGCTGATGCGCGACGCTGTCGCCCACCAGCTGCGCGTCGAGCTCGGGCCGCTTGATCTCCTCGACGTTGATGCCGACTTCCTTCCCCGTCAGTTGCGCCAGCTCATCGCGCAGCTTGTCCACTTCCGCGCCGCGTTTGCCGATCACGACGCCTGGCCGGCCGGTGTGGACCGTGACGGTCACCTTCCCCGGCTTGCGCTCGATGTGCACGTCGGCGATCGCGGCATGGCTGAGGCGCGTCTTGAGATACTTCCGGATCAGCTCGTCTTCCTTGAGCAGCTCCGGGAAGTCATGGCGCGCGAAGTAGCGGGACCGCCATTGTTTGACGATGCCCAGCCGGAACCCATACGGATGTGTTTTCTGTCCCACTTACTTGCTCGCTTTCTTTGTCGTCTTCTTCTTGGCCGGCGCTTTCTTCTTTGCCTTCGCACGCGGCTTCTTTGCTTCTTTCACTTCCGCTTTCGGCGCTGCCGGCGGAGGCGCAACCGGGGCGTCGGTGCCGGCGACGCGAATCTCGACGTGGCTCGTCCGCTTGAGAATCGGTGTGCCCCGTCCCATCGCCGCGGCCGTGAAGCGCTTCAGCGTCTGCCCTTCATTCACCACCGCGTAACTCACGCGCAGCGTATCGGCATCGAACGGCGTGTTCTGCCGCTGCGCCGCCTGCTGCGCATTCGCCACGGCGGACTTCAGCACCTTATGGATCTGACGCGCGGCCCGCTTCTTGGAGAAGCGCAGGATCGCGTCTGCTTCAGGCACAGCGCAGTCGCGGATCAAATCGATCACGAGGCGCATCTTGCGCGCCGATTGCCGGACGCCGCGTTGGATCGCTCGAGCCTCCACCCGCTACTCCTTGCCCTTGGCCGCAGCTTCGCCGGCCTCGGCCGCTGCCGCCTCGGCTTCGCGCTCCGCCGCCGAACCCTTGGCGCCGTGGCCACGGAACAGCCGCGTCGCGGCGAATTCGCCCAGCTTGTGGCCCACCATGTTCTCGGTGATGTAGACGGGGATGAACTTGTTCCCGTTGTGCACCGCGAGCGTGTGTCCCACGAAGTCCGGCGTGATCGTGCTGCGGCGCGACCACGTCTTGAAGACCTTCTTCTCGTTCCGCTCGTTGAGGGCGCGAATCTTCACCATCAACGACTCCTCGACGTACGGACCCTTCTTTACGCTACGACCCATGTTGGAAACCCCAATTCGAAATGCCGAATTCGAAATGCGAAATCGCTGGGAGAGTATTTCGCCTTTCCCATTTCGCATTTCGCATTATTGTGTTGCTCTCCCGCGCTTGCGACCGCGCACGATGAGTTTCGTGGACCGTTTCTTCTTGTGCCGCGTCTTCTTCCCTTCGACCTTGCCCCAGGGATTGGTCGGCGGACGACCGCCCGAGGACTTGCCCTCGCCGCCGCCGAGCGGATGGTCCACCGGATTCATGGCTACGCCGCGCACTCTGGGGTTGCGTCCCAGCCAGCGGCTCTTCCCCGCTTTACCAATCGACAGCAGCTCGTGCTCCGCGTTCCCCACTTCGCCGATCGTCGCGAGGCACTCGCCGCGCACCATGCGCATCTCCGTCGAGCGGAGCCGGAGCGTGACGTAGTTGCCCTCTTTCGCAACGACCTGCGCGCTCGTGCCCGCGCCGCGGCACAGCTGGCCGCCGCGGCCGATCTTCAACTCGACGTTGTGCACCGCGGTGCCCAGCGGAATCTCGAACAGCGGCATCGCATTGCCGGTGCGGATGTCGGAACCCGGACCGGAGACGACGCTGTCGCCCACGTTGAGACCCTTGGGCGCGATGATGTAGCGCTTCTCGCCATCGCTGTAATGCAGCAGCGCGATGCGGGCCGTCCGGTTGGGATCGTACTCGACTGCCGCCACGCGCGCGGGAATCGCGAACTTGTCGCGCCGGAAATCGATACGCCGGTACTGCCGCTTGTGGCCGCCGCCCTGCCAGCGGGTGGTGATGTGGCCCTTGTTGTTGCGCCCGCCGGTTCGTTTGAGCGGCTCGAGCAGCGATTTCTCCGGCGCATGTCTAGTGACTTCAGTGAAGTCGGAGACCGAGCGAAACCGTGTGGCCGGCGTCATCGGCCGAAACTGTCGGATGCCCATATCAGCCCTCGAATACCTCGATGGCGTCGCCCTCTTTGAGGGTGACGATCGCTTTCTTCCAGGACGGCCGCCGGCCGGCGTACCGCCCGTACGTGCGGCGTTTGGCGCGCACGATCATGGTGCGCACGCCGGTGACGGACACCTTGAACAGCGACTCGATGGCCGCCTTGATCTGCGGCTTGCTTGCGTCCGAATGGACGCGGAACGCGTATTCCTTGCGCGCACCGTACGCCGCTGACGACTTCTCGGTCACGACCGGACGGACGATGGTGCTATGCAGATCAGGCATTGTCCGCCTCCTTCTCACCGGCGCCTTCGTCCAGCGCGCCGATTTCCACGACGACCGTCTGCGCCCAGAGAATCTCGTACGCCGTCGCATCGGCGAAGCGCATCACGTGCACGTCCGGGATGTTGCGGCCCGAGAGATAGACGTTGTGCGAATCACCTGCAGTGAGCACCAAAACCTTCTTGCCCGTTGCGCCCAGCTTCCCGAGCAGCGCGGCCAGATCCTTCGTCTTCGGCTTCTCGTACGCGAGGGCGTCTACGATCACGAGCGACCCTTCGCGCGCGCGCGCGTTGAACGCCGACTTCTTCGCGAGCTGGCGCATCTTTTTCGGAATCGCCAGCCGGTAGCTGCGCGGATGCGGGCCGTGCGCGATGCCACCGTGCCGCCAGTGTGGAGCGCGGGTCGAGCCTTGCCGGGCCCGGCCGGTTCCCTTCTGTCGCCACGGCTTCTGATTCCCACCCGAGACTTCACTGCGCGTCAACGTGTTGCTCGTGCCCTGGCGCTGATTCGACAGGAACGTGATGACCGCGCGATGCAGCACGTCCTCGTTCACCGTGCCGTCAAACAGCGCCTCGGGGAGCGAGACCACCTTCTTGCTCGCGCCCGCGGCCGAGTAGTGAGGAGCCTCAATCATGGCGGCTCGGTCCTCCCTGCTTGCGGACGGTGACGAGGCCGTTCATCGGACCCGGCACCGAGCCGCGCACGAACAACAGATTCCGCTCGGCGTCGACTCTGACGACGCGCAGGCCGATCTCGGTGAAGTTGCGGGCGCCCATATGCCCGGGCATCCGCTTGCCTTTGATAATGCGGGAGGGATCCGTGCCCGGCGCGATCGATCCCGGCTTGCGATGGCGCGTATTGCCGTGCGTCTCGGGCCCACCGCCGAAGTGATGACGATGGACGACGCCCTGGAAACCGCGGCCCTTCGACACGCCGCGCACCTTCACGCGGTCGCCTGCGGCGAAAATCGCGACCGTGACGGCGCTGCCGGCCGCCGGCGCATCGCCCGTGACCGTGAAGCGGCGGATGAGGCGCGGAGCGATCTCCACGCCGCCCTTCTTCACGTGGCCCGCGAGCGCCTTGGGTGTGCGGTTCGCTTTCTTCGCACCGAAGCCGAGCTCTGCGCGACCCTCGGCGACCGAGATGACGGCGCACGGCCCCGCCTCGATCACCGTGACGGGCACGTGTGTGCCGGCGGCGTCGAACACCCGCGTCATTCCCAGTTTTCGTCCAATCAATCCGTTCATGTCCCTACTCGACTTTGATTTCCACGTCGACGCCGGCGGGCAGATCCAGCTTCGTCAAGGCGTCCACGGTCTGTGACCGCGAATCGAGGATGTCGATCAGCCGCTTGTGCGTCTTCAGCTCGAACTGCTCGCGGCTCTTCTTGTCGATGTGCGGGCTCCGCAGTACGGTCCAGAGCTGGCGCTTCGTCGGCAGCGGGATCGGACCCGAGACCTGCGCACCGGTCTTTTCGGCGGTGCGAACGATGTCCGCCGCGGCCTGATCGATGAGCGCGTGATCGAATGATTTCAACCGGATTCGGATCTTGCTTGCCATGTAGTCCTCGTTACTTCAGGATTTTCGTCACCACGCCGGCCCCGACCGTCCGCCCACCTTCGCGGATCGCAAACCGCAGCTGCTCTTCCATCGCGATCGGCGTGATCAGCTCGATCGTCATCTTCGTGTTGTCGCCCGGCATCACCATCTCCACCCCCGCCGGCAACTCCACACTCCCCGTCACGTCCGTCGTCCGGAAGTAGAACTGCGGCCGGTACCCCTTGAAGAACGGCGTATGCCGCCCGCCCTCTTCCTTCGTGAGGACGTAGACTTCCGCTTCAAACTGCGTATGCGGCTTGATCGAGCCGGGCTTCGCCAAGACCATGCCGCGCTCGATCTGATCCTTCTCGATCCCGCGCAACAGCAAACCGACGTTGTCCCCCGCCTGGCCATCCTCCAACAGCTTGCGGAACATCTCGACGCCCGTGACCACGGTCTTCTTGTCGGTGCCGAAGCCCACCATCTCGACCTCTTCGCCGACCTTGATCTTGCCGCGATCGATGCGGCCCGTCGCGACCGTGCCACGGCCCGTAATCGAGAAGACGTCTTCGACCGGCATCAGGAACGGCTTGTCGACTTCGCGCTTCGGGACCGGGATGCTCTTATCGAGGGCCGCGAGCAGCTCCTCGACCTTTCCGGACCACTGCTTATCGCCCTCGATCGCTTTCAACGCCGCGCCCCGAATCACCGGGACGTCATCGCCCGGGAACTGATACTTCGAGAGCAGCTCGCGCACCTCGAGCTCGACCAGGTCCAGGAGCTCCGGATCGTCGACGAGGTCGCACTTGTTCAAGAAGACCACAATGGAAGGGACGTTCACCTGACGGGCGAGCAGAATGTGTTCGCGCGTCTGCGGCATCGGTCCGTCCACGGCGCTCACGACGAGAATCGCGCCGTCCATCTGCGCCGCGCCGGTGATCATGTTTTTCACGTAGTCCGCGTGGCCCGGGCAATCGACGTGCGCATAGTGGCGCGCGGGCGTCGCGTACTCGACGTGGCTGGTCGCGATCGTGAGAATCTTCGTCGCATCGCGCCGCCCCTGAGACTCGGACGCCTTCGCCACCTGATCGTAGCTCACGTAGGTACCGAGACCTTTGTCGGCCGAGACTTTGGTCAGCGCCGCCGTCAAGGTCGTCTTGCCGTGGTCGACGTGTCCAATCGTGCCCACGTTCACATGCGGCTTATTCCGCTCGAATTTCGCCTTTGCCATTTCTTTAGCCTTTCACTTTCGAAACGATCTCTTCCGCCTTTGCTTTCGGCACTTCCTGATAATGACTGAACTCCATGCTGTAGATCGCGCGGCCCTGGCTCATCGAGCGCAGCGTGGTCGAATACCCGAACATCTCCGATAGCGGCACGCTGGCCGCGACGATGTGCGCGTCGGCGCGCTGCGTCATGCCGCCGATCTTGCCGCGGCGCGCCGACAGATCGCCGATGACGTCACCCATGTAGTCCGATGGGGTCACGACTTCGACGTCCATGATGGGCTCGAGCAGGATCGGATGCGCCTTGCGCGCGGCCTCTTTGACGGCCATCGAGCCGGCGATCTTGAACGCCATTTCGCTCGAGTCGACGTCGTGGAACGAGCCGTCCACGAGCTCGACCTTCACATCGACCATGGGGTAGCCGGCCAGCACGCCGTTCTCGAGCGCCTCTTTCACGCCCTGCTCGACGGGCCCGATGTACTCCTTCGGGATCGTGCCGCCGACGATGTTGTCCTCGAAAACGAATCCCGTGCCCGGCTCGCCCGGCTCGAGGTGAATGACCACGTGGCCGTACTGCCCGCGGCCGCCGGTTTGGCGGATGAACTTCCCTTCGATGTATTCGACGCGCTTCCGCACCGTCTCGCGATAGGCGACTTGGGGGCGGCCGACGTTGGCGTCCACCTTGAACTCACGGCGCATCCGCTCGACGATGATTTCGAGGTGCAGCTCGCCCATGCCGCTGATGATCGTCTGCGCCGTCTCCGCGTCGGTGTGCACGCGGAACGTGGGATCTTCCTCGGACAGCTTGGCCAGCGCGATCCCCAGCTTGTCCTGGTCGGCCTTGGTCTTCGGCTCGATGGCGACGGAAATCACGGGGTTCGGGAACCGCATCGCCTCGAGAATGATCGGATGCGACTCCTCACAGAGCGTGTCGCCGGTGCGCGTGTCTTTGAGCCCGATCGCGGCCGCGATGTCACCCGCACGCACTTCCTCGATCTCTTCGCGCTTGTTGGCGTGCATCTGGAGCAACCGACCGATCCGCTCCTTGCGGTCCTTGGTGCTGTTATAGACGTAGGAGCCGGCGCTCAGCACGCCGCTGTACACGCGAAAGAACGTCAGTTTGCCGACATACGGATCGGTCATGATCTTGAACGCCAGCGCGGCGAACGGTGCCTCATCGGCGGCCGGCCGCTCGGCGTGCGTCGCGTCGTGATGCGGCAGATGCCCCTTGATCGGCGGGATGTCCACCGGCGACGGCAGATAATCGACCACCGCGTCGAGCAACGCCTGCACGCCTTTGTTCTTGAACGCGGCGCCGCAAATCACCGGCACGATGTGTCCAGTGATGGTGGCTTTGCGGATGACGGTGCGGATTTCTTCCTGGGTCAGCGCGTGGTCTTCGAGATACTTGTGCAGGATCGCGTCGTCACTTTCGACGCATGCTTCGATCATTTCGTGTCGCATTTGCGCGACGCGCTCTCGCAGCGGGGCCGGCACAGGTCCCTCGACGTACTTCTTGCCGAGGGTGTCGTCATCGTACACGATCTCGACCTCGCGGACGAGATCGATGAGACCGGTGAACAGCTCGCCTGAGCCGAGCGGCAGCTGAATCGGCACGGCCTTCGTGCCGAGCCGCTCGCGGACCATCTTGAGGCACATGTCGAAGTCGGCGCCAACGCGGTCCATCTTGTTGACGAAGATGATCCGCGGCACGCCGTAGCGATCCGCTTGGCGCCACACCGTCTCGGTCTGCGGCTCGACGCCGCCGACCGCGTCGAGCACCGTGACGGCGCCGTCGAGCACGCGCAAGCTGCGCTCCACTTCGACGGTGAAGTCCACGTGCCCGGGAGTATCGATGATGTTGATGCGGTACTGCTGATTGAGGCGGGTCCAGAACGCGGTCGTCGCGGCCGACGTGATCGTAATGCCGCGCTCCTGCTCCTGCTCCATCCAGTCCATCGTGGCCGTACCTTCGTGCACCTCACCCAGCTTGTAGGTGCGGCCCGTGTAATAGAGGATACGCTCGGTCGTAGTCGTTTTCCCGGCATCGATGTGAGCCATGATGCCGATGTTCCGAATCCTGTCGAGCGGCGTGGTGCGTGGCATTCAAGTCCCTTTATTCAGCAAAAACGCGGGGCGACCAGCACCCATTCTGGGCCGGTATCGCTCCGCTAACCCCCGCGGCAGCGCCGCGGGGTTGACGAATTTTTACTACCAGCGGTAGTGCGCGAACGCCCGGTTGGCTTCCGCCATCCGGTGCGTGTCTTCTTTCTTCTTTATCGTCTCGCCTTCACCCTTCGAGGCGAGGATCAGCTCGGCGGCCAGGCGCTCCGCCATCGTCTTTTCCTTGCGCGCGCGGCTGTACTGTATGATCCAGCGCATCCCCAGCGCCGTGCGCCGCTCGGGCCGCACTTCGACCGGCACCTGATACGTCGCGCCGCCCACGCGGCGGGATTTCACTTCCAGCGCCGGCTTCACGTTCGACAGCGCCTGCTTGAACACGTTCACGCCGGGTTGTCCCGTGCGCTGCTCGATCATATCCATCGCCTGATAGAAGATCCGCTCGGACAACGACTTCTTGCCGCACACCATCAGGTTGTTCAAAAACTTCGAGACGGTCTGGCTGTCGTAGCGCGGGTCGGCAGGGACCGGACGCCGTACGGAACTCTTTCTACGGCTCACTTCCCGGCCTCCTTGGGACGCTTCGCGCCGTACTTGGAGCGCGACTGCTTGCGCTCATTCACTCCCGCGGCGTCGAGCGTGCCGCGGATGATATGGTAGCGGACGCCCGGCAGGTCCTTCACGCGGCCGCCGCGGATCATTACGATCGAGTGCTCCTGCAGATTATGCCCCTCACCGGGGATATATGCCGTCACTTCGAATCCGTTCGTCAGCCGCACCCGTGCCACCTTGCGCAACGCGGAGTTCGGCTTTTTCGGCGTGGTCGTGTACACGCGCGTGCACACACCCCGCTTTTGCGGGTTGCCACGCAGATGCGGGGCCTTTTCCTTCTTCTCCACGTCGCGCCGGCCGTGACGGACGAGCTGATTGATAGTCGGCAGATACCCCTCGTAATAAATCCAAAACGTTGTTCCGAAGCCCGCGAAACTAAGCAGGTAGTTCGACTTAGGTCAAGGGTCAGAATCGCGTGTGGCCTCGGAACCCGGGCGCCGCGCTATCCGAGCACCGAATGGACGCCCGGTGGAACCGGCCGGTCGGGCTGTTGGTCTTTCGGTGCCGCTCGCCAGGTCACACCCGACAAATCACCGGCCGATTCACTGCCCTGCATCGCCGTCACGATCGTCTCGAGATAGGTTCGCGCGGTTGACTCGCTAGGCGCGCACACCAGGATCGATCGCCCGGACAACGCCAGCGACCCCGCTGGGAGCGTCGCGATCCAGGCGGTACAGTCGAGCCGCAGCTCGGTGAGACCATTGAGCCGGGCGAGGATTTCGTGAAACACACCGCCCATGGTGTGTCCCCTCGTGAATCTGGCCCCTTCGAATTTCAGCGCGGTCAGGAGGTGGCGCCTTGCCTCCGTCCGATCGCCGCGCAGTGAAGCAAGGATTGCTAAGCCGATGTTCGCTTCCGGCGTGAACCGCGCCTCGGCCGCCGCTCCAAGAAAAGTGGCCGCGGGTTCCGCGAGCCTGGCGACCCCGAATGCCTGCCCCAGGCCGATCAAATAGGCCCCATCATGATCGAGGCCACGAACCACCTCGGCCCACTGCACCGCCCCAGGCGTGTCTCGCTGCATCAAGCGCAGTTGCACCATCAAGAACGCCGTGTTGGTGTCGGTCCGTGCATACTCCTGCAGAGGGTCGAGTCGCGCCGCGGCGTCAGTCGTTCGGCCGGCGAGCAGCAGCAGGTGGGCAAGGAGAAAAACGGACGCCCGGTTCGCCGGCTCGAGCACCACACCCCGTTCCGCGTTTCTGATGCCGCTCTGCAGCTTGTGGCGGTTGAATTGGGCGAGCGCCAGCAGAGACGCGTAGGTGGCGACGTGGGGCTGGTGATCCTGCAGCTGTTGCAGGAGACCTTCGCAGCCCCAGTCGTCGAGCAGGCTCAGCGCCCACGCGGCGCCCCACTTGGTCGCGAGCGTTTGGAAGCCCACCTTCCGCTTGATTATCCCGAGGCTGTTCTGCGCCTGCTGGACGTTCCCGAGACCGGCCGCGGCGATGGCGTACGCCAGTCTCGCCTCGATCGACGTTGCCTTGAGCTCGAGCGCCAGCCGCGCCGCGACGTGCGCGCGTAGGTAATCGCGATCCTGCAGGGCCGAGTAGCTCGTGCCCACCAGCATCGCGAGGCGGGCGCGCCGCGTCCCTTCGCGCGCGGCGGACGCCCGCAGCTCCGCGACAACTGCTTCCTCCGCGGCGCGCAGCTGCTCTTGCGTCTCAGCCGGACGCGGGTGCGACAACGTTCCATATGCCGGAACCGGTAGTAGCCGGCGATCCCGGTGGCGCGGGTAGCGGACGAGCACCACGCCGGCGGCCAGCGTAGCGGCTGCTGCCCCCATCGTATCGAGCGGGAATCCATCGGTGGCCCCGATCACGCCGACGACGAGCCCCACCAGGATCGCGATGGCGCCGAGGAACGACACCAGGCCGATGCCCTCGGGGCGGCACAACTTGCGTGTGTCGCGAATAAGCTGTTTGGTGTCCTTCTCCTCCTGAAGGGCGATGACGCGTTGAATCTCCGAGACCAGGCGGCCGGCGACGCGATCGGGATCGGCGAGCAGCGCGATGCCCGGTCGCGTGTCGCGCAGCGGCGCGTCGTCGGCCGGCATCGCGGCGACGCGATCGCGCAAGGCGGGGTGGCTCGAATACGGATCGACGGCGTGACGCAGCGATTCTTGACCGCCCCCACGATCCGGACCGGCGAGCTCGCTCACGAGCCACGCCGTGAAGGGTTCGCCCGGCTGGAGCCGGGCCAGTCGTTCACTCCAAGGAAGCCCCGTGATGACGTCGCCCAAGACCTCGAGTCGCGCGAGCGCCGACCTGATGGCGGCGGGACCGCATAGCTCGACGGCGCCGCGGTCCGCCGCGAACTCGTCCTGCCGGGAGTAGGTCGCTACCAGCCGCGCCGCGCGACGCGTAAGCCCGTCGAACACGCGCACGGTCGTCTCCGCAAGGTCGGACGTCGCGTTGGCCTGCCGGTACGCTGCCGCGCAGGCCGATAGTTCAGTCGTAACCTGACCCAGTCGGGCGAGGCCCCGCTTCAGCCAGCGGCTGAATCCGCGCTGGACGAGACGCGCGTGGGCCAGCTCATGCGCCAGAACCGCCTCGACTTCGCTCACGGTGAGCCCCGCCAGCAAGTCGAAGCCGATGCCGAGGCTCGTGCGACCGCTGCCACGCCGGTAGCCGCGCAAATGGACCCAGGCATTCATGTGCATTTCGATGGAGATCGATTCGGGAGGCGCCACCGCCGATCGCCGAGAGAGCCCACGGGACATCTCGAACAGGCCCGGCGCATCGTTCGGCATGAGCGCGACACGGTACGTTGTGCCGGACGACAACCAGAGCCGCCGCCCGAGGATGCCAAGCAGGCGAACCGGGACCCGCATCAAGCGCGCGACGAACGCGGCCATGCCGAACCGCGCCGCCAACACGGCTGCTCCCAGTAGAAGGAGCGCGAGCGCGCCAAAACCCGCCATAAACAAGATCGCGGTGAGATAAAACAGGAGAATCGTGATGGCCGCATTCACCACGAGCGCGGCTCGCGCCGCCGGAGTGAGTGGCTTCTCCTCCATGATCGACGTGGGCGCCCCGTGTTGGGCCATCGCATAAGAGTAGGAGGGGCCTCACAACCTGGCGAGCGAGCAATACTGGGCGCCTCTTGTTACTAATCCTCTGAAGGGCAGGTTTTCTCTCACGTGCAACGGCTACTCAGCGAAGCCTTTGAACAGCTCGGGCGGGCGCGCCGGATCCCGTGGGTGGACCTGCTGCTCGTCGTCGGGCTGGCCGGATTGCTGTTCACGTTCATCGACCTCGGGCGTGAGTGGACCGGCGTCCACCGGCCGAGCATCGCCATCGACCTGTCGCCAAGCGCCCTGCCTCGCTACACGATGTTTTCCTTGATCCGTGGTCTGCTCGCCTATGTCCTGTCGCTCGGTTTCACGCTCGTATATGGCTATTGGGCCGCCAAAGATCGCGTCGCGGGACGCCTATTGCTTCCGCTCCTCGACATCCTGCAGAGCATCCCGGTCCTCGGATTCATGCCTGGTCTCATCCTTGCCTTGGTCGCGCTGTTTCCCCACAGCAACGTGGGGCTCGAGCTGGCGGCGGTGATCATGATTTTCACGGGCCAGGCCTGGAACATGACGTTCAGCCTGGTTCACTCGCTCCGCTCCGTTCCCTCCGACCTCCGCGAAGCGGCGACGGTCTACCGCTTCAACTGGTGGCAACGGCTGCGCAAGGTCGAGCTGCCATTCGCAAGCATCGGGCTGGTGTGGAACAGCATGATGAGCATGGCAGGCGGCTGGTTCTTCCTGATGATCAACGAATCGTTCCAACTGGGCCAGCGAGACTTCCGGCTGCCGGGCATCGGCTCCTACATGAGCGTCGCGGTCGAACAGGGGCGCGGCAGCGCGATGGTGCTGGCAATCGTCGCCATGACGACGATGATCGTGGTGCTGGACCAACTGCTGTGGCGTCCGGTTGTCGTGTGGGCACAGAAGTTCCGGGTGGAAGAAGGCGGAGAGCAGGTGCTCATGACGTCCTGGTTTCTGAATTGGTTCCGCGCATCGCGGCTCATTCGCGCGCTGCGGTGGCAGGCCCGTCGGATCCGTCGCCGATTCACGCGGCAACCAGTCGCGGTCGCCGAGAGCGCCGCCCCCGTGCCGCAAGTCGCCGAGCGGAGCGCCGGCCGGCTCTCCTTCCTTGCGTTGGGAATTCTCCTCGCCGTCCTTGCCTGGGGCGGCGTGAAACTCGTGCGGCAGGATTCATCACACTCGGCCGGGTACTCATCTCCACGCTGATCGGCACGGTGTGGGCCCTTCCTGCAGGTATCGCGATTGGCTTGTCCAACCGGCTCTCGCGCGTGTTACAGCCGGTCGTGCAGATCGCCGCCGCATTCCCCGCCCCGATGCTGTTTCCGTTGGTCATCGCGGTCCTCCAGTGGGCCGGCGTATCTCTAGGCTGGGGCAGCATTCTGCTCATGCTGCTCGGAACGCAGTGGTACATTCTGTTCAACGTGATCGCCGGCGCGACGGCGATCCCGGCGGATCTGAAGGAAGCGACGCGGAGTTACCGACTTAGCGGCTGGCACCGCTTCCGCACGCTGTACTTCCCCGGCGTATTTCCGTATCTCGTGACCGGATGGGTAACGGCGGCGGGAGGCGCATGGAACGCCAGCATCGTCGCAGAATTCGTCACCTTCAAGGGACAGGCCCTCCGCGCACCGGGGCTCGGCGCGGAAATCAGCGGCGCGGCTGCCCGTGCAGATTTTCCCCACCTGGCTGCCGCCATTCTCGTGATGTCGGTGCTGGTGGTGGCCTTCAATCGGACCGTGTGGCGCTGGTGCTACCGCCTGGCCGAAGAGCGGTTCTCGCTCAGCAAATGACATGAACGCGCAGCGCGTCAATCCCAGCAAGCAAGCGCCGAGTCTGGATGAACCGGAGATCCTGTGCGAGGCGCGTCACGTGTCGCACGACTTCGTCCTGCCCAACGGCAAGCCACTCCGGGTCCTCGAAGACATTTCCGTTGCGGTTGCCAGCAACGAGGTTGTGGCGCTCCTCGGTCCCTCGGGCTCCGGAAAGTCGACGGTGTTGCGGATCCTCGCCGGCCTGATCAAACCGAGTCACGGTGACGTGCTGTATCGCGGCCAGCCGCTGCATGGCTTGAATCCTGGTGTCGCGATCGTGTTTCAGAGTTTTGCCCTCTTTCCGTGGATGACGGTCAGGCAAAACGTCCAAACCGTGCTGGATGCACGCGCGGTGCAGCGATCGGAAGCCGCCGGGCGCGCCGAGCAGGCGATCGGACGCGTGGGCCTGGGCGGCTTTGAGGACGCCTATCCGCGCGAGCTGTCCGGTGGCATGAAGCAGCGGGTGGGCATGGCGCGCGCCCTCGTGGTCGACCCCGAAATCCTTTTTATGGACGAGCCGTTCAGCCAGGTCGACGCCCTGACCGCGGAAAGTCTGCGCGCCGAAGTGCTCGACATCTGGAGCAGGAAGGAGCGCAATCCGTCTTCGATCCTGATGGTCAGTCACGATATTCGGGAAGTCGCGTTCATGGCGGATCGCATTGTCGTGCTGGGTGGCGCGAATCCCGCCCGCGTGCGCACCGTCGTGCGCAACGAGCTGCCGCGGCCGCGCGACTATCAATCCACGGAATGCCTCGCGCTCGTCAACCAACTGTATGGGGTCATCACGGGAAGCGAGCTCCCCGACGTCGCACCCACCGCGGCCACGCGCGACGCGACGTTCATCGAACCGCTCCCTCATGTATCCCCCGGCGAGATCGTGGGTTTGCTGGAATACCTCGACGCGCGCGGCGGCAAGGGTGACGTGTTTCGGATTGCCGCGCAAACGAACCAGGAGTTTGGTCACCTGATCACGGTCGTGAAGGCCGCCGAGATGCTGAATTTCGTGGACACACCCAAGAGCGCGGTGATTCTCGAGTCGGAGGGGCGGCGCTTCGTCCAAGCGCCGCCCGAGCAGCGACAGAAAATTTGGCGCGCGCAGCTGCTCAAGCTCTCGCTATTCCGCGAGATCGCTGACGTACTCCGGCGGCGGCGGAAACACTCTATCGATCGCGATTTTGTGTTGGAGACCATCGTGATGCGCATGCCGCAGGAGGACTACGAGAAAGTCTTCGCGACGTTCGTGGGCTGGGGCCGTTTCGGAGAGCTGCTCAGCTATGACGAAACGACGGCCACCATCACTCGCTACGAGCGACGACGTTCTGGTGAACCTGCCGTCGAATGAAACAACCAGCGCCCGGGAGGAATCCCGGGCGCTGGTTGCACTAGACCGACTCTACTCCTAATTCGCTTCCACTTCCTCGGGGAACGGACTCGGTGCCGCTCCCGTCCCCGGCAACGCGGCCTCGACGGGCGGCGTCGGAGGCTGGAAGCCCTCCGGCGGCTCGATCTCGATGTCGTGATACCGGTAAATGCCGGTCCCCGCCGGGATCAGATGCCCAATGATGATGTTCTCCTTGAGCCCCAGGAGATCGTCCTTGGCGCCGCGGATCGCCGCGTCGGTCAACACCCGCGTCGTCTCCTGGAAGGAGGCGGCGGAGATGAACGACTGCGTCGTCAGGCTCGCCTTCGTGATGCCGAGCAGCAGCGGCTCGCGGGTGGACGGCTTGCCGCCCTTCTTCACCGTCCGCTCGTTGATCTCCGTGAAGATGAGCTTGTCCACGTTCTCACCTTCCAGGAAATCGGTGTCGCCCGGATCGACGACTTTCACCTTCTGCAGCATCTGGCGCACGATCACGCCGATGTGTTTGTCGTTGATCTTGACGCCCTGGAGCCGGTACACCTCCTGCACTTCGTTCAGGAGGTACTCCTGTACGGCGCGCGGCCCCTTGATCCGCAGAATGTCGTGCGGGTTGACCGGGCCTTCCGTGAGACGGTCGCCGGCGCGCACGCGGTCGCCCTCGTGCACGCGCAAGTGCTTCCCGGCGGGCACCTCGTACAGCTGCGCCTCGCCTTCCTCCGGATGCACCCAGATCTCGCGCTTGCCGCGTTTGATCTCGCCGAACCGGACGACGCCGTCGACCTCGGAAATCGTCGCCGGATCCTTCGGCCGGCGCGCCTCGAACAGCTCGGCGACGCGCGGCAGACCACCCGTGATGTCGCGCGTCTTGTACGCCTCTCGCGACACCTTGGCGAGCACCTGGCCCGCGTTCACTTCCTGGCCGTCCTCCACCGTGAGCTGCGCGCCTTCGGGAATGACGAAGTCGCGGAGCCGCTTCTCCTTGTCGCCCTTCTTCTGGACGACTTCGATGTGCGGGTGGAGCTTCTTCTCCCGGTCTTCGATGATCACGCGCTGGCGTCGGCCCGTGATTTCGTCGAGCTCTTCCCGCACCGTCTCGTCTTCGACGATATCGACGAAGCGCACGAGGCCCGCCACGTCCGTCATGATCGGGTTCGTGTAGGGATCCCACGTGAACAGCACCGAGTCCTTCGCCACCTGCTGGCCGTCATCGACCATCAACGTGGCGCCCAGCGGCACCTGGAAGCGCGAGTGCACGGCGAGTTTCTGCGCCGCCGTTACGTGCCCGCTGGCGGTGTGCGCGGCGGCCTTGAGGATCAGCTCGCCTTCGTAGCTGGTCACGACCCTCTGACCGTCGGGCGTCGCGACGAAGGTCAGGCGGTCACCGTGCTCGATGACGCCCTCGACCTTCGTCTTCCGCACCGTCTGCTCGGCGATGCGCGCCGCCGTGCCGCCGATGTGGAAGGTCCGCAGCGTCAGCTGCGTACCCGGCTCACCGATCGACTGCGCGGCCAGAATGCCCACCGCTTCGCCGAGGTCCACCATGTCCATCGTGGCGAGGTTGCGGCCGTAGCACATGCGGCATACGCCGCGCTTCGCCTCGCAGGTGAGAACCGAGCGGATCTTCACCGTCTCGATCCCCGCATCCTCGATGGCCTGCGAGGTCTCTTCGATGACGAGCTTGCCTGCTTCGACCAGCACCTTGGGCCGGCCGTCCTCATCGAGCTCGTGCGGATCCATCACTTCCTCGAGTGCTACGCAGCCAACGATGCGCTCGCGCAGCGGCTCGATGATGTCTTCGCCTTCCTTCAACGCCGACATCTCGAGGCCGAGGATCGTGCCGCAGTCCTCCTCGGTGATGGTAACGTCCTGCGCCACATCGACCAGGCGCCGCGTCAGATAGCCGGCGTCGGCCGTCTTGAGCGCCGTATCGGCGAGACCCTTGCGCGCGCCGTGCGTCGAGATGAAGTACTCGAGCACGGAGAGACCTTCGCGGAAGTTCGACTTGATCGGGCTCTCGATGATTTCGCCGATACCGCCCGTGAGCTTCTTCTGCGGCTTCGCCATCAGCCCGCGCATGCCGGCGAGCTGCCGGATCTGATCGCGCGAACCGCGGCTGCCGGAGTCGAACATCATGAACACCGGGTTGAAGCCGCCCTTCGACTTCCGCATCGTCGAGACCATGGCCTCGGCGATGTCGTTGTTCGCGTGCGTCCAGGCGTCGATCACTTTGTTGTAGCGCTCACCGAACGTGATTTGGCCCGTCGCATAGGCACGCTGGAACCGCTCGACACGCGCTTCGGCGTCGTGCAGCAGCGGTGACTTCTCGGTCGGAATCTCGAGATCGGCCACGCCGATCGAGACGCCGCCGATCGTGGCGTAGCGGAAGCCGAACTCCTTCAGCTGATCGAGGAACTGGACGGTCGGGGACAGCCCCGCGCGGCGATAGCTCTCGAACACCAGCTCGGACAGATCCTTCTTCCGCATCACCTTGTTCTGGAAGCCCTGCTCGCGCAGCAGCCCCTCGGGGAGAATGCTGTTGAAGATCACTCGCCCCGCCGTCGTCGCGATCCAGAGTCCTGGGCGTCCGGGCGCCTCGTGCCACATGTGCACCGGCGAATGGAACTCGATGCGCTTGACCGCGAGTCCCATCTCCAGCTCCGCCATCGAGCCGATGTGCGGCGCCTGCTTGAGCCCTTCCTCGAAATCCGCCGGCTCCTTGGTGAGGAAGTGACAGCCGAGCACCATGTCCTGGCTGGGCTCCGCCACCGGCCGGCCGTCGGACGGCTTGAGGATGTTGTTCGACGAAATCATCAGCAGCCGCGATTCGAGCTGCGCCTCGAACGACAGCGGCACGTGCACGGCCATCTGGTCGCCGTCGAAGTCCGCGTTGAACGCGGCGCAGACGAGCGGATGAATCCGGATCGCCTTGCCCTCGACGAGCACCGGCTCGAACGCCTGAATACCCAGGCGGTGCAGCGTGGGCGCGCGGTTCAGGAGCACCGGATGGTCCTCGATGATCTCCTCGAGGATCTCGTATACCTCCGGCGATTCCTTCTCCACGATCTTCTTCGCCCGCTTCACCGTCTCGGCGATGCCCTTCTCCACCAGCTTGTGAATGATGAAGGGCTTGAACAATTCGACCGCCATCGCCTTCGGCAGACCGCACTGATGCAGCCGCAGCTCGGGACCGACGACGATCACCGAGCGGCCGGAATAGTCCACGCGCTTGCCGAGCAGGTTCTGACGGAACCGGCCCTGCTTGCCCTTGAGCATGTCGGAGAGCGACTTGAGCGGCCGCTTGCCACGACCACGGATCGCCTTGGAGCGGCGACCGTTGTCGAACAGCGCGTCCACCGCTTCCTGCAGCATACGCTTCTCGTTGCGGAGAATGACCTCCGGCGCCCGGTGCAGGATCAGCTTCTGCAGCCGGTTGTTCCGGTTGATCACCCGCCGGTACAAATCG
>Ga0209237_1000633_pt1 | contig 20164 bp, 27 predicted proteins | sample GraSoi013_1_40cm_2_FD_185820 | JGI IMG/M metagenome (GOLD analysis project Ga0209237, IMG submission 185820) | Grasslands soil microbial communities from the Angelo Coastal Reserve, California, USA - Sample 10_02_2013_1_40cm (SPAdes) (version 2) | ecosystem: Environmental > Terrestrial > Soil >... | reverse complement strand
ATGTCAGGGATCGGTAAATGGTCCGTGGATTCTGGTCGAGGCTGTCCGTGTAGACCACCGTAACCGCGACCGTCGTGAATACGGGGCTCTTCGATTGCGGGGTTTCCAGGGTTGTGACGTTGAACCAAGTGCTGCCCCGCACGTTGTGTGTGACGTTCGAGTAGACGACTCCCGGGACGCCCAGATACGCGAGTTCCGGCCCGAAGTCCACCGTGATGTTGACCGTCGCTGCGACGAGAGTGCTGTTCGCAGAGACGTTTTTGTATGGCGAATCCAACCAGAATGAGAAGTCAACTTTGGGCGCCTGCGAATCGTTCAGGATTACCGCAAGCTGGTAGTACGATCGCGGAGGGACGGCGGAAACGAGCGCGGCGGTGAGGAGGATCGAGAGCAACATGAACGCGATGCCGAAGAGAATACGTGGTACGCGTGCTGCTCGATTTTGCATTGGTTGGAACCCCCCCAACCTGATGTCGGCCGGTGGACGTCGACGGCTGCAACGATTCGTAAGGGGTCTATTTAATCTTGTGATGAACGCCGCGACGAGGAGAAAATGACGGCTTCGTGATTCTCAGAAACCCGATTAGCTTCTGATGCCCCATCGAACTCTCTGCGATGTCTAAACAAGGAGCTCGCCGAGTCGCGCGCCCGCGACCGGGTGGCGGTGCGGAGTGCGGGCCCAGTCGAGTGGCAGCCCGAGTGAGACGGCCGCCTCCCGGAGGAGGGACCGCGGAAGCGCTCGACCAGGGGCCGATTCAAAGAGTGGTGCGCAGACCTCCCACTCTCGGAGGACGCCCGCGATTCCGGCCGCCATTCGCGAACCCCCGAATCCCGACAGGACCGGCCGCGCTCGCGTGCGGTCGAGGACGGCTAGAAGAGGGATCAACGAATCGAGATTCCGAGGAGGCAGACGCGACCGAAGGTGCGAGAGCCGCTCGCGAATTGCCTGAGTCCCAGCCCGATCGAGGAGGACATGCTCCACCCGGAGATCGAAGTACGTCTTCGCCAGTTTGGCCGCCTCCACGTCCGGGGCGCCCTCGCGACCCGCGACGAAGCACTCGAGATCGCATCGCTTTCGCGCGATCATCGCGATCGCCATGCTCGAGAGGCCAGCGGAATACGCCAACGCCACCCGGTCCTGTCCGGCGACCTCGCGGGCGATTCGGTCTTCGAGCCGACGGACGAAGGCGGCGACGCTCGTCCCCACGGGCATTATCTCACGCGACGAACGACGACTCGCCCGAAAGCAGTCGCGTCAGCGTTTCGGCGAGGTCCGCCTCTTTGACGCGGATTTGTTTTTGAGAGTCCCGCTCTCGGACCGTGACGCCCTTCCCTTCGAGGGTGTCGTGGTCCACGGTCACGGTGAACGGCGTCCCAATCTCGTCCATTCGCGCATACCGGCGGCCGATCGATCCGGAGTCGTCAAAGAACGCCGGGAAGCGCCGTTGCAGTTGCGCGTAGACGCGCTCCGTGTGCTCCGGGATGCCGTCCTTGTTCACGAGGGGGAAAACGGCGACGGCGATCGGCGCGAGCCGAGGCGGCAGCCGCAAGACCGATCGCTCCCCTTTGTGGAACGTCAGGTCGAGGAGCGCCCACACATTGCGATCGACGCCGAACGAGAGCTCGAGGACATGGGGCACGAGCTTCGATGAACCGAAGGTGACGGACTGTTTCGCGTGGGAGCCGGACTCATGGCCCTTCAAGTCGTGGTCCGTGCGATAGTGGACACCGCCGACTTCTTTGAAACCGCCCAGACTCTCCTGCTTCACTTGAATGTCGAAGTGAATCTGGTTGTAAAACGCGCGTTCCTTCTCGTCGAGTTCGGCGAATCGAAACGCGTCGCGCGGGACGCGAAGCGCGTTCACGTAGAACCGTTGCACCTGGATGAGGTGGTACACATACCACGAGGGCAGACCGTGGCCCACGGCCTCCTTCGACGAGAGATCGTTCGCGGTCGGCTCACTCTTCTCGTTGGCCCAGGCGATTCGAAGCGGCTCCGATCCAGCGGCGCCGATCGGGACGATGTCGGCGAACGTCGCGGGGTCGAAGAAGATCTGGAGCTCCGCCTGGATGAACTCCCGCATGCGATACGCGCCTTGGCGTGGGCTGATCTCGTTCCGGTATGCGCGACCGACGATCGCGAGTCCCATCGGCAGCTTCCGCCGGAGCGCCTCGAACTCGCGTTTGAAGTTCAGGTAGACGCCCTGCGCGGTCTCGGGCCGCAGATAGGCGCGGTCTTTCCCCATCGGGCCGATTCCGAGCGGGAACATCATGTTAAAGGGGCGGGCGGGCCCCAGCTCCCCTCCGCAGTTCGGGCATCGGATCTTGAGCTCGCGGATTCGCGCGTCGATCTCTTCCGGCGTAAGGCCTTCGTGTTCCTCGTCCGTCTTCGCCTCGAGGAGGTGGTCTCCGCGGTACGATTCGCCGCACCGGGTGCACGTGACGAGGATGTCCGTGAAGTGATCCACGTGGCCCGAGGCCTTGAGGGCGGCCTCTGGGAGGATCGTCGTCGTGTCGATCAGGTAGTAATTGTCGCTCAGGCCGAGGAACGTCTCGATCCACAGGTCTTCCCACCGGCGGCGCAGGAGCACGCCGTTGTGGCCGTAGTCGTAGAATCCCGCGAAGCCCCCGTACAGATCGACGGCGGGCCAGAGGAATCCGCGGCGGACGGACAACGACATCACGTCGTCGTAGGAGGCCATCGGCGTCCGAAAAGGGAGGGCCCGTGATAAAGAATAGGGTGGAGCCTCACTCATTTCGGTGACGTGAGGCGCCGCCGCCGGCCCGGACCCGATGCGGGCTTGCGTCGCGCCTCGGAGGCGATCGGCGGCCAAGGCCGTCCTCCGGAGACGACGAGCCGAACATCGCTCGCGGACGCTCGCAGGAGCGAGGCGAACCCGTTCACGCCTCCGGGGAGATCAAACACCGCGAGATCCGCTCGGGCTCCCACACGAATCCCTGGACCGCCGGATGGCTCCGCGAGACGCCTCCCTCGAAGGGCCATCTCGACGATCTCGCGCGCGGGGACTTCCCCTTTCATCCGAGCGACCCGATACGCGAACTCCATCTCCCTGAGGATCGACGGCACGTTGATCATCGCGTTGTCCGTGCCGAGCCAGAGTTCCACTCCCGACCGCAGCATTCGCGGGATATTTGGTGTCATTCCGAAGAACGCGTTGGATCGGGGACACACCACGATCGGCACGCGGGCATCCGCACACCGGACCAAGTCCGCGTCCGTCGCCTGGACCATGTGCACGAGAAAATCGGGTTTGAGCTGGAGGACCTGGTCGATGTCCTCCCTCACCCGTTCGGAACAATGAATCGCGAAGATCTTCGTGTCGCGGCGCACATCGGCGGCGAGTTTCTCAATCTCGTCCGGTGGCCAGTCGATGAACGAGCTCACGGCGATTCCGTCCGAGGCCCGCAAGATGCCTGCGACCTCTCGAGGATCGTATGCGAGTCCGGAAGGCCGGCCGAGCGCGATGCTTTGCAGCGGCAGCGCCGCGACGGCGGCATACAGGAGCTTGAGGCCCCTCAGGCCCCCCTCCCGGAAATCGGAGAATCCGGTGCTGCCCGTCCGCAACATCGTGGCCATCGCGCGCCGCATCGCCGCGATCACCGCAGCGTCCTTCGCCTTCGCGAGCACTCGGTGCTTGAGGCCGTGCGGCGGTGCGACGAGTTCCTCGATCGTGCCCTTGAGTTCCTGCGTGACCACCGCATCGCCGAGGTGCGTGTGAGCGTTCCAGAGGCCCGGGGTGATGACGCCTTCCGCGAGCGCCTTGCGCGTCCGGCCGGATCGCACCTCGACGAGGATACCATCCTCCCATCCGACGGTCCCCTCCCGGAAACGCCGGCCGTCATAGAACCAGCCCGAGACGCGCTCCACGGAGCGCGCGATGCCCGGGCCCGCGCTTAAACGTTGTTTGGACCATGGCGCGCTCACAACGTTTATGGCGTCGGAACCGCTCCGCTCGGCCTGCGCCACCGTAGCTCAGCCGGTTAGAGCGGCAGTTTCGTAACCTGTCGGGACGACCCTACAGATTCTTCTACCGCGGTCGCCAGTCTTCGCCGCGGGCTGAGCATCGCTGACTACCCGTCGGGAGCACTCATTTGGGGGAGGACAGGGCAGGTAGCAGTTCTCCCCGCCTCGTTATTGTGACTCGAGATCCTGGGTCTCTCCGCAGTGTGGGCAGATTGTCGCGGCGAGGGGCATCCCCCTCCGACACTTCCTGCACTCCTTAGTCTTTGGCTCCCAGAATTTATCTCCCTCCGCGGCAACAAACTGTTCGAGAAAGTCAAGAATCGTGGGCGAGGGTTTAAACCAATCCTCCCGATGGTCAAGTTCTGCGACAATCATGACGGAGCCAAAATCGTCATCGCCGCGCTCGCACCTTAGGAGGACTCGTTCGAGGTCGCCGAGGAATTCGCCTGCGAGGAGGTCACCCGCTCCAAACTCCCCCCTTCGATAGTCGTACCGCTCACCTGGGTTCTGTTGGAGGACCTCCGCAGGCGACCAGACAATAAGCCCCCATTGACCATAGTGACGGTCTTCGAACAACCGGAGCGAGGAGGCTGAATTCCATAGCGAGACTAATTCCGCAGGCAAAGTAAGCGCCAGGGTTTCTTCGATCCTACGCTGGTCCCACGGAGACGGTGGGGCGAACGAGGAATATAGCCTCATTGGGGGGACCAGGCGCGATTCTCCGACAGTTTGAGGCTTTAGCGACCTGATCTCGGTTAGCAGCTTCTCGATACGAGCAGCATGCATCCTGACGAGGGAACATACAGCGTCGAAATCTAAAGGTATTCTACGTGGAGAGGCCGGACTTCGCAATCCGATATTGGCGGCAGCACCTCGCGAGCGGTGAGAAAGGCATCACAATGAGGATCTCGTCCCAACTGCTACCTTCGCTAATGTCCGGGGGAGGACTTCCCGTCGGGAGCATACCCATTTGCCAATTTTTCGGGATTCATTCTGTCATGTGTAGCTACTCGATTGGCTGGGGGGAGGGCTCTGGGGATTGCATCGCAGACCCTAGCCTAATTACCCAGTCCACTGCAAGGCGAAAGTCCCCTTTCATCGCCAATTTTTCGAAAAGGCTAAACGGAACCACGGTGAGAGGGGCGAGATCGCCACGGGAAAGCAGCACGACGTTGCGGCCTGCGGGGTTCCGCGACCACTTGCCTCCATACTGCGCTATAAGGCATTCCCCGAAGAAGGCTCCCCACATGAAAATCAATCGTCCCTTCTGCGTAGGGTCTGACGCACCGCCCCAGCCGACTCGGGCGACCACCTTCGCCCCATCCAGAAGCCCTCGAAGGTCAAAAGCGAGGTCGGCCCCGAAGTCTTTTTTCGCCAGTTCAACGACTCGGAGCGCATCGTTGTGAAACGCAGATGGGGGAAAGGAAATTGGTGGCTGCGCTCTGTCTTCGACAGCCTCGCCCCTGCCGAGATACCTACCGAACTCAGAATCCCCCACAGACGCCCGGCCGTACAACCTGACGAAGGCCCCACCCTCGTAACCCCGCATTCCCGGCAAGCGCTCGGGAGGCGTTCCGTCGAGGTCCACCAAAATCGCCGTAGGGTCCGCTGTATGGGGCCGTAACTTATCTTGACTTTCGAGTTCCAGTTGAACAGAGAGAGCAATGCTTCCCGGCCATGTCTTCGACTTCGATTCGCCGATGATGGTGCCTTCGAGAGGTTCGTTGTCGAGTACACTGTCGCCCTGGAACGCGATGACCACTATTCTCTTCCCCAGCATGTCAGGTTCCGAAAATGTAGACTCGCATTATAAACAGGAGGCTCGTCGAGGGAGGTCCATCGTGAGCAACCTCCCCGGATCACCGCCTGAGGCGGTCAGTGATGACCATGCCTCTAATCAGCCCCCTCCCCTCGCTTGTTAGGTCGGATGGGCGGTTGGCTCGAATATACTCTTCCATCTGATGGGTCCCAACCCAATTTTTCAGGAGGACAGCACCCTGGTGCCGCAAGGCCGAGGTGTGGGGGCGTTTCCGATAATGCGCCCGCTCCCCGACCGGGGCGTTCTACCCTGTTGAGTTGCTCGTGAGGAGCCCGTAGACGGTTCCACGGCTGGTTGAGTTCCCATCATGCCTGGCCTAACCGATTTGCCAGCTTCCCTTCCCTGCGGTTGTTCGCTACCGCCCATAGAGCCGTGTCCGTGATCGACGTGTTGCACGACCGGCACCCGGAGGCCTGAGTTCCGTGCCGGGGGTGGGGACAGTGGGCACCCGCCACGGACTTCGGGTCCTCGTCTCGGACGGCCCCCGACTGGTGGAGGACAGCGCCTTGGTCCAGCGGCTCCTCGTGCCGTAGCCTTGATAACCACCGCAGGATTCTGGGCGACTTGCGCCGCCGTAGCTCAGCCCGGCAGAGCGGCAGTTTCGTATGCGCAGGCGGAAGACGCCTGCACCGAAGGAACTGCAGGTCGGGGGTTCAAAGCCCTCCGGCGGCTCCTCCTCTCAAACTTGTAGGTGTTCGCGCAAACGACAAATTCGTAAACTGCAGGTCCGGGGTTCGAATCCCTGCGGTGGCTTCCTACAAAGGGTTCATATCCCTCATACACCCTCTTGGTACGGGGGAATACCGATTTCGAAGACCACCAAGCTCGACGACAACGTGTACCATCAACGCGAACGCCTCGCCGCCCGACTGGATCATTTCCAGGATGGGCACGTCCACCGACGCGAGACCGAGTGCCCAGCGAACGGACTCGACTCCGAGGCACGGCACACCATCCTGCGGTTCGATACGAAGATCGCGACGGAGGACGAGCTGAGCGAGCACCGGCGAATGTTTTATCTGACCTGGCTGCCCGACGCGGGCCGGCTCCTGGGCGCGACGTTCCTGAACCCGACGCGCGAGGACGTGCAGCAGGCCGTAAAGGCCTTCGACGCGCGCGACTACGAGGATTGGACGCGCATCAACTTCCGCTCCGCCATCAAGCGATTCTACAAGTGGCTCCTCGGCAAGGACGAGGATTTCCCCGAATGCGTAAAGTGGCTCAAGAGCCGGAAGGGGTTGAAGGTCCGCACCTGGCAGCCGGACGATCTCCTCACGCCGGCGGAGATGAAGAAACTCCTCGGCGCGACCCTGAACCTGAGGGACCGTGCTTTGATCAACTTGGTCGCGGATTCTGGATGCCGGATCGGCGAGCTCCTCACCCTGACCCTGGGACGGGTCGAAATCAACGACGTGGGCTTGGTACTCCACGTCCGGGGCAAGACGGGCGATCGGCGCGTCCTTGCGATTGGCGACTCGCTCGTGCATGTGACGACGTGGATTGATATGCACCCGCTGAAAGGGAAGCGGGACGCGCCGCTGTTTGTGGGCCTCGAGGGCGAGGCGGCGGGCCGCGGCATGACGTACGCGGCGGCGCGGAAGATGCTCCTCGATGTCGCCGCGCGTGCCGGCGTCCGGAAAAGGGTGCACGCCCATCTGTTCCGTCATGGAGTCGCGACGGATCTCGCACCGAAGGTAACGGAGAGCGTCCTCGAAAAGCAGATGGGGTGGACCCACGGGAGCCAGATGACCCGGACGTACGTCAGCTTGAGCGGGCGGGATGTGGACGACGCGATCAAGGCGGCGAAGGGCGCTGCGGAACCGAAGGTCGCGGAAACGAAGAGACCCGCCGCGAGGCCGAGGGCATGCCCCCGCTGCAAGACCGTCAACGAGGCGGACGCGAGTTTCTGTAGGCACTGCGGGACCGCGCTCGAAGCGGCTGCGGGCCTGGAATCCCTCAAGGACCGGGACGCGTTGGTCCGCGCCCTCAGCGATCCGGAGATGCGGCAGGGCCTTCTCGCGTTGATTCGGCAAGCAGCGCGACGGCCGTCTCGGGCGTGACCAGCCCGGACGCCACCCACCGGAGCACGCGGCCGAGCCGCAACTCCGGGGGGATTTTTCGCAATGCGTCCGCGGACGGCTTGGATGCCGCGTCGTCTCTCCCGGCGGCCTGCGGCCTTCGCACGTTCTCGTCGTGCAGGTCCTCAGGCACGTTCGGCAGCCTCCGGCGAATTGTGAGACACGTTACCGCGAGCTTTCCTGAGGTTCCCAGCGCTGTCGTGGTACGCGGACCACGCGGTCTGTCGCGAGATTCCGAGTTCGCGCCCGATCTGTCCCCAGGAAAGGCCGGCATTCCGGAGGCGACGAATCGCCCGCACCGTCTCGGGGGATAACGGATGTCGGCCGACTTTCATCGGGCCTCCCCCGCTCCGTCAAGGGCTTGCTTCAGGAGCAACGTGCGGTCCACCGACTCGACCTCGGGATGCCGCTTCCTGAGATGTTCATACAGATTCTTCCGGAGACGAAGCTCCGCGGGATGCAGGCCCCGCCAGATCGCGTACTTCGGCAGTCCGCAAATGGGGCAGCGGACCGAGCTTTCCATTGATTTCATGAGCACCCGGACTATCTCCGTGAATCGCGGGTCCAGATTGCGGGAGAGGGAGGGCGTCATCGAACGCCCTCCCGCTTGGGGCGCGCCGCGACGTTGAATTGGACCAGGAGGGATTCGGTGAACATGATTCGTTCCTCGTCGGCAGGATTCCGGATATTCCGGAGACCGATGATTTGCCCCAGGTATACGGGCAGATCGCGCTCGATTGCTCGGGCGACTTCCTCCCACGGTCGGCTCCGTTTGAAAGACACGAGCCCACCGGCCGGACTCGGCGATCCAAGCGCCGGTCATCGCGGGTCCTCCTGCGTGAGCCGAATGACGCCCGCTCGAGGCTCGTAGATGAGTCCTTGATGTCGCATCTCCGCAAGGATCGACTCGGCGCGATCCCGCGGCAGGCCGCGTTCGGCCGCGACGACGAGGACATCCTCGCGCTTCGCGCCGGGCGCGTGGTCCGCTCCGAGTTCACGGAGGATCGTCGTCATGAGGGCGATCCCCTCGCCGGGGCCGATGGCGGGGACTTGTGGGGGGTCAATAGTTGTGCTACGGGTGGTACGGGTGCTACCCGCCTCCATATGGAGTAAAGTAGCACCCGTCGCACCAGTAGCACCCTTATTCTCCCTCCAGAGCCCCGGAAAGATTGCCACGAATTGCCGCCCGTCCCGGTCGACACGTTTCCAAGTCGGACCGACGTTCCGCGAGAATCCCATCTCTTTGAGGACCTCCGCGAAACGATTTCGGGTCAGGTCTACGAACTCCTTGCGATCGCGAAGGAACTTTTGAACGCTGAGCCGGAGCTCCTCGACACCGACCTCCTCGAGCTGGAAACGCGGATCGGACTCGATCGCCTCGATGATTGTTGCGTTCTCCGATTCGACCTCTTGTTCCGCGATGACGCCCGTAAGGCGCTCCTCGACCATTCCCAGGTCCAGGCCGAGGAGCTCCGCGATGAGGAGCACCGATCTCGCGAACCCCCGCTGCCGAAGGATGACGGCTCGCTCCGTCACACGATCGAGCCGCGCGAGGAAATCGGGTTCGTGCGTCCTCCGCATGGCCCAGAGGTCATTCTTGTCCGCGAGCGCTTCCCGGCATCGTTCCCTAAGCCGGATTACCACGGGCCCGAGAAGCCGCCGGAATCCCTCGCCATCGCCGTCATCGCTGACCTGATGTCGCTTCGAGGGCTCCATCTCCATGATGTAGGCCCGAGTCGCGACGGCCTCCCATGGCTTTTTGCGGAACGTGATGACGACCGGGCCGCCATACGGGATCTCGACGAGCTCCCGCCTGCCCTTCTCCCCGGGCTCGGAGAACTTGAGATACACCGCGTTCCAATCGTGGCTCGCGAGGAGATACGCCTTGACGCCCGGGTTGTCCCGCTCCGCCTCGTCGCCCTCGTCGATTCCGACGATGATTGGCCCGTCCTTCCGGGCGGACTTCAGCGCCGGAACCGTCGCAGACGCGATCCAGGGACCGCCTCCCAGGTACGTGATGATCTCGCCACATCGGCTCTTGCCTGCGGAGAACCGCCCGCTCTTGGGGATGACGTGGATCGCCGGACCCACGGCTCGAAGGACCCCCGCGAGATGCCCCTGCGCCGCGAGCAGCGGCGCAATGAGGATGTTCGTCGGGGATGTGTCGATGACGCGCCCGAGCCAATACTCGACGTCGTCCCAGGTTATCCATCGCGCGAGCTCGGGCCATTCCTCCTCGCGCCATCCCACGGGCCATTCGTCCAGGAGGCACGATTGCCGGAGGACGTCGCGGATGATTTCGGGCGGCTCCTCTCGCTCCCGGTCGAGGACTTCGAGCGCGTCCGGTTCGTTGAGCCCTTTGTCGAGCCGGAGCGCACGATAGCGTGCGTCGATCTCCATGGCGGCCTTCGCGCCCTCCGGAAACGGCCCCTTGATGTCCATCTCGTCCAAGGGACGTTTGCATCCGCCCTGGTCCTCGTGGCACGCCGTCGGAGGCCCCGCAGCGGAGCGGATGACCGTCGAGCAACGGCCGCAGACGTACAGGGCGGCCGCGGCGGCGAGCGTCACGTCGCTCATCGCCCGCCCACCATGCTCAGCGCGTCTAACACGGAGCGTAACCGCAATCCCGGGATTCCGAGGCGCTCGCCCCATTCGATGAGTTGTTTCTCGGCTCTCTCCTGATAACTCGGACCCAGGATGGAGTCCGTGAGCGTCCGGGTGTGCCTCCCGGCCGCTACGAGGATGAAGACGGTGAGGAATCCGCGATCTGAAATCTCAAGCGCGCAGCCAACGTCGCGATAGACCCATTCCGGTATGTCACTCACGGCCGGTCGCCCTCCAGTTGGACGTCCGGCTCGTTGGAATCATGCGACCCTCCGCGGGAGAATCACCGCACGATACACACTTCCCGCCGGTCCGGCGGCGTTCGCGAGGACCGTGAACGTTACAGCCCCCGCGGAATTGACCCGAAACGTGAACGGACCTCGCGTCAGATTCGCGATGGCTTCGAGTAATAACTTAGGGCCGGTTCCGGCGATCTGAAAGGACATCCCATCGAGATTTCCGGCTGTCCCTCCATATCCGACCCACACATCGACATCATAAGTTCCTGCGGCGGGTGTCACGGTAACAATCGTCGCACCGTTCAGAGGAGCCGTGGCGGTCCCGTAGACATACTTGGTCACTACCACGTCGGGGAATGCGGTAAGGACCGGATTCGCTGCCGTTCCAAGGATGTTCGTGCCATCGGTCACCTTGACCGGCCACGCTGCCGCCAATGCGCCAGCCGTCCCTTGTGCGATGGCATTCGAATCGGGTCGCAGCCCGACGACGAACATCGGGTCCGTCGTCGCGGCCGGACTCCCGGAGGGAATCTTGTAAGGAGAAAGATATCCGTTGTTCGGCACCCAGATCGGTATGGAGCCGTCCTCTGGGAATGTGGTCCCATCCACGATAAGGTTGTTCGGCAAACCTCCGATGATGATACGTTGCAGACCTTGCACGATGAGATTGTCGCCCGGGAGGGTCGGCACCGAACCGAATCCGCCGATACTCACCCCGAGGACGCCGGAAGATGCCGCACCGGGATTTACCACGGACCCATTGATGAGAAGGCCGGAACGAGGATTCCCTTGCGAATCCTGAATGAACGCAACGACATCGACGGTCGAGCCCGCTTGAACCGCCGCGCCGGCACAAGAGATTGTCAAGGAACGGAGCCGCACGCCCTCCATCGGGATTGAAATGACAGCAACGACGTTCGCGATCGGAGTGATCGACGCATGGAACGGTCCGCCGATGGCCGATTCCGGACCGGCTCCGGGACGCGGAGGGACATATTGTTGCTGCGACGCGCCCCATGGGCTCACCGCGCGGACCGGCTCTTGTTCCGCGAGCGACCGTTCCGGATAACGCGGCACATCGGGCCGGCGTCGGCGTCGAGGTGGAGCTCGCATCCGAATTCCTCACTTGTTCCCCGTCGCGGTCCGCGCCTTCCCGGCTTTCCACTCCCGATACATTTGGACGATGACGATCTCGGGGATGAACTGCCGAAGCGCGTTTCGCTGCGCCTTGTTCGCTGCCTTCGTGAGCGCGAACTCGTCCGGGACGTCGCCCCGTTTCGTCTTCATCGTCTTGGATTGGATCGCGACGCCCCATCGGACCTCGTGCGTGCGGAGGTTCTCGACCTTCGCGAGCGTCGTGTAATGGTCCTCGTCGTCGTTCACTTTCAAATCGACAACGGATAGCGGCTCGCCCGATCCGGCGAGGTTCCGCGCGATCGCCTTGACGCCCGCGACGCTCAGGCCCGTGATCGTCGTGCTGCGGTGCTCGAACTCGTAGAAGTATTCGTCGAGGACGCGGCCTTGCATCTCCTCCGCGATTTGGAGCTCGTCGCGCAGCTCGATCTCATGCGCGACCTCGTGGGTCCGCTCCTCGGCCTCGCGAGCGGCCTGCGAGCTGTCGGCGCGCAGTTGCGACTCGTGGACCTGGCGCGCAACTCCGGGCCCGATCCGTCGGGCGGACTCCTCGAAGGATTCGTTCTTCCGCTCGTCCGGGGTCACGAGATGACCGCCAGTTCGACCGATTCACTCGCGATCTCGCAGACACAGGCCCAACACAACACGACCGGATACGCGTCCCCGACTCGACGGTCGCATCCGTTATCCGCGCCGCATCGCTCGCACGTCGTGCAAGAGGCGGACATCCCCCTCACAGCTCGCCCTCCACGTCCCGCTTTGATTCGGGCTTTCGAACGACGATTTGCCCGTCGTAGAGCATTTCCAACTCGTCGCCCGCTTGAATTTCCATTCCTGCGGCCCAATCCTTGGGGATGACCATGACGAGGCTCCCCTTGCCCGATCCCGACCGAAATGTCCGGATTCGACGTTTGTTCACGCCTCACCTCAAGAGAAGAACATCTGTGCGAACCTATAAACGTAAGGACTTCTATGAATCTGAGTATGGAAGGTAAGGCGATGACGAAAAACGTCGCGAATCCGGAGGACAAAGATGAGGTATGGAAAAAGAGCGGCTTCGCCGGGCGGGTTCAATCGCTTCGCGAGAACGGGTTGCGCAAAGACGACATCGGAATTTACCTCACGCCCGAGCAAGAGGAGTTCCTTAGGGAGGCCACGTGGGAGAGTTACCGTAAGATTCAACTTCGGGAGGTTCCCGGCCGGATGTCCAATGCGCAATACAAAATGAAGAGTGACTTGATCGCGTCCTGGCGCGCGCACCTTCAGACCGTTCGTCTCCTCCGGGAGCTATTCGTATTCGAACGACGAGACCCCGACGCGGCCGCGTGGTTCAAGGCGAAAGATGCAAGAAAAGTCTTGGACAAGGAGGCGGTCGTTGAAATCGTCGGGACATGTGTTGACTACTTCGGGCAAGAATACGCGGACGCGATCTTGGAACGGCTCCGAAACGCTTACGGTGCCCGCGGCGAAGAAATCGTCATCCAACGGCGACCCTGATTTTCGCATCGCATCCTCGCGAGCCGGGAGGACGGCAAGAGCAATCTCGGCGGCGTCCCGCTTCCGGCGAAACGGCAGAACATCAGATTTTCCATCTCCGGATGAGGCCGTCTACATAGGTCCGACGGCAAAGGGGGGCGAGCACAGTGATTCCCGCCTCAGCCAACACGGACCGGTACCCGTCGATCCGGGTTTCCCACAAATCCGCCCGTTGCGTGTAAGAGACGATGAACCGTTCGGCGTTCAAGTTTTCGAGCTTCGCAATCGACTTTTGCTTTACTCTGCCATCGACCTCGAAGGCGGCAACGACATACACGTCGTCCAGCCAGACGATATCGAGGCGGCCCTCCCGGGGCACACCGTAGCGCGAGACGTAGGGAACGAGCTCCTCTCGCCAACCCCGAAAGCCGTACTGTTCCGCGAGGCCGGTGATCCAAGACTGAAGCCATCCGTGTGCCGATTCCGCACTTCCCCGCGTCGCCCACGATTCAATGTTCATGATGTCCCGAATAACGCGCGTCCGCGGGAAAACCAAAGTTAACACTTCGTTTTGGGAGAATATTTGGTATCCATGAATACATAGGTCTTCCGCGCATTTTTCGTCTTGCCCTGGAACGCGGGCTTGGTCTCTATCCAAACAGTACCAACCATCTCTCACCGGGCCCGGGCGATCCCGTCAATATTCGACTTTCTCGTACACGAACGCGGGGAGCCCGTCTTTGATGCACGCGCGGACCATGTACATCTCCCCGGCCTTGAGATTGAAATCAGCCCGATATTGCGCGGGAATCGTGAGGTCTAACGTAGACGTTCCAGGATGAGCCCGCGCAACGACGTAATGTTCGCGCTTTCGTTGCATTCGTCGGATCGAAGTCATCTGTTCATATGAATTTGCGCCACATGTGCACGAGGACCGCGGATTCGAACGTTCGAAGCGGCGTTGTACGGTGACGGTACACCTTTCCACTACACTTCCTTCCTGATGTCTTATAAGGACACGCCGGTCTGTGGCGTAAGAACCGCGAGCCTGGAACAGCGAAGCAAACGAAGGTTGAGGAGGCTGTCAAGGGGTCAGATACGTCAGATACTACTCCATATGGGGAAGTATCCCACGTTTCCAACCTATGACAGGCCCCGGCGAGGCCGCGTTAAGGGGTGCGACCGGAAGCACCATCCGGCATCGCCAATCATCGTGCGGTGAGGCTTCGAGCTGCGCCGATGACATCGATCGCGCGGTCCGCCAGAAGGCTTGCCTCGCGAACGGAAAGGTCCGCGTGACCGGTACGCAAGTGCGCGAGAATCGCCTTGCGGACGATCTGCCGGCTCGTGGAATCCGAATCCGATCGCTTTCGGAGCCTCGTTGGGTAATACGTCCTGCCGCACAACGGACATTCGACGACCGAACCGCGTTCGCCTTTCAAGGCCGTCCGACTTCCATCGGCCATCGCGATATAAGTTCTGTCCGTCATCCACGGCCAGTCCGCGGTCGATGCGGCGTTCGACCTACGCAGTTACGCTACGGGAGTTTGTGCTCTTTGATTTTCGTCGGCGTAACAATAATCGTGGAATCGACGAGGTAGTTCGGATTCCCTTCCGCATCGTATTCGCCCTTTACGCGACGCACAGAACTCACGACCACGCGCGTTTTCAGGCCCTTGTCAGGTCCGAGAACTGGTATCGCATATACGTTCCACGTTTCGCCAAGCGCCTGGAATTCGACCTCCTCCTGCGGCAGGCTTCGAAGTTCATCCACCGTCTTCGGTCGTGGGTTCCGTGTACCCTGTAGCGACTTCGGACTCGAAATGGAACTCACCTGATGAAACGAAAATCCCAACGGTACGGGCTCGCCTTTCTTGACCGCTCCCGTTGGCTTCAGGGCCCGAATCAGGATTGCGCGGGCGCGCAGAAGAGTGTCATCCTCCAGTTCGTACATGCTCCACCCCTCGATGATGATGCGGAATTCTACATCCTCGCTCTCCTCCGGCGAAATCATGGTCGCCGCCCCAGGATCTCAACGGAAACCGGAGATTGCACAGTCCGAAAGCCCTCGTCGAAGGTCGCGAGGATGTTGGCCTTTGCTCGCTCGGCCAGTGCAACGTGAATCGCATCCGCCCCCCCGACCATCCTCCATTTCCTGTCGTAAGATCCCTGGACCGGTTTCGCGGCATCAATAATCTGCTTGGTTCGCGCGAACAAGTCAACCTCGCCGTCTGGAAGGGCCACGAGTTCATCCGCGCTGAGGACTTCGAGACCGAATGCATCCACGAACTGCTCGATCCGCGTCTGAATCCGTTCACGCTCCGTTTGTGTTGGGAGCCGATCGCGCTGTTTGGTGAGAAGCTCCACGATTACCGCCGCCGCTTCGGTCAGGCAAAATGTGGATACCACGGGTTCGACCTCGCCGCGCTTGACCCGCGACAGGAAACGGGCGTTTAGCTCGAACAATCGTGACGCCGTATCGCTGCCAAGATGATAGACGATGACCATCGCGTCGATGTAGATTCTGGGTTTAGGCGTCGCCGTCGCTGCGGCAGCCAGGTCATCGCCTCTTCCGCATCCGATCGAACGTAGCTCGGACCTCATCGTCCGAGAAGGGCTTCAGCCCGGGGAAGTCGCGAGTTAAGATGCTGGCCAGTTCGTCGACCGCCTCGGGTCGCGCGGGAGAACTCTTCCGAATCACCGGGTCTCTCAGCAGCCGTTTATAGCGGAGGCGCTCCGGGTCGGGCTGAGTCGAAGAGATCGTAACAACTTCCGGGGGATACTCCTGGACTCCGGAGACGACCTCCACGACGTTCGCCTCTTCCACGCGTCTTTCCTCGGAAGCTGTCAGAATTTCGAACAGGAGGAGGTCTTCCGCGGGCGGAAGTACGGAGGTACCACTACGGAAAATGACCATCTGTGTTAGCTCGGCCGTAGTCCAATCCCCCGGTATACCGAATTGGGCGTGGTATATATTGGTTCTTTTGCAAAATTCGAACTCCGATAGGCACGTGCTCCCCTCCGTCGCGGTATATCCGACCTCTTTCCGATGCTACGCTCATGCATCGGCGGTTGCCGCATCCGGAGGACGGTCGCTCGACCACATCGATTCGATGTCATGTTCACGAGCATCCCATACCGGGGCGCGCGAAAACAGCCCGACGCCTGCACCACCTTCACGATGACTGTGCTCGCGACCTTCAAGCCACGACGTCCAATGACTGGTCGTGCATGAGTCGGTCGATTCCACGGGAAGGCGGAAACCCGAGGGAAACCTACGGCGACTCCGGCTTCGCCTAGCACGTCTTAATGAGGAACCGTTCAATCTCTTCGTCGAGTGGGCCGCCCTCTTCCTCGTTTTTTCCATCATCGACATAGTCGTCGCACTCGCGACGGGGATCGCGCTCACGACGAACGTCGGGAATCTGGTCGTTGCGCCCGTCCTCGTGATTCTGTTTCAATTTCTTGCCATCATAAACATCCTTGGAGATCCTGCCTACGTGGTCTACCTGGCCCGTCGTGCGGGTTCGCCTCCACATGGGAGAAGGGCCAAGGGATGGAGCGAGGGACCGCCCATCGTGGAATTCCGCTCTCACGTAAGGGCGATGCGCCGCGTAGGGAGTTGGCTCAGCGGCGGGTATGCGGACGAGCTGATCGCGCTCGCTTTTCCGGAAGATGCTCGAGAAGGCGGAGCGAATCAGCCCGCGTCCTTCGTCGAGACCGCGCGGGCCATCGAACTTGGCCTGGTGGACCGGGGGGCGAAGCTTCCCGCTACCAAAGCGTGGGAGCCTTTTGCGGAGTATGCAGACGATTTGGAAACGGCCTTTGGGCGCGACGCGTTCTCCCTAGCTGCATGGCAGGATTTTCTCAGGCGCCAATACGAAGCCACTCCGCCGCGTGCCAGAATCTTGGCCCGCGCACACGTCCCACAGCCCATGCTTGTTAGGATTGAAGCCCACATCGAACCCTGGAAAGTGTTTCTGGCAGGATTGGCAATCGTCGTATCCGCCGTTCTCCAACTCGTTCGCTAAAACACGTGCCGGCCTAGTAGGGAACCGAGGGCGTCGAAACGTACTCCGAACAGAAAGGGGGCGTACGGCGCCACACCGTTGTTTCGCCGACCCTCCCGCCGATAGAACGACGTTGGACGTCCATGATGCTGATCCGATGCGCGACGAAAAGACGATTCGGGAACGGCTCGAGCAGTTGCGCTGTCAGTTCTTGCAATGGGGCACGCCGGATTTTCAGGTCTTCGTGACCACGAAGGACGAACTCCGCGGCTGGTTACGGGCGCTCGAGTGGGTGCTCATCAGAACAAGCGGGGACTCGAAAGGGTATTGACAGCGACGACCCTAACGTTCAAGGACGCCTGTGAACTGGAAACGACTTCTGATTCCATTCTACATCCTACCCGTCCTTTGGGCCTTCGCGGTCTTCCTCGCGGTCACAGCATACCTCCTCGAGAAGCAGAACTCGGATTACGCGATCCTTTATACTCTGTCCCTCGCGTCTTCCGCCGCGTTCCTTGCGGCGGGAATCGGCATGTGGACGTACTCGTTCATCAATCGTACGAACCAGGTCCGCGAGTGGCGGCGCGACGACGCCCACAAAATCCTTAAGCCGGTGTACGACGACCTCCTGAAGATTGTGCCCATAATCGCAAAATTAGAGTCGCCCGACTTCAGCAAGTTCAAGCCAGACTTCACGCAGGCGGAGGGCTCGTGGCAGGAATGGGGCCTTGGCGTCTCGCGCCTGACCGAGTTCGCGAAGTCGGTTGAGAACTACGAAGAACTACAGGGGCGGGCCAGGGATGCCGCATACAGGAGGTTCGCGGCGGACCTGCGACATGTGCTCGGCACCGCCTCGGACCCGTCAGATGAAATTGTCAACACGCTGTACTCCGCCCTGTACGGGTGGGCCGCGACGTTCGGGGCTCTGCCCGCGGTCGACCCCGGTGTGGCGATGAGCTTCGCTGCGAAGTACTCGGCGGGCGCGACGAGGCGCGGGAACGATACCAGCCCGACCGAGGCGCTCAAGATCCTGGCCAAGGTATTCGCGGCAATTGCCGACGAGCCGGACGTGAAAGTATTCCGCGCGGTCGCCGGGGAGACGCTTCGCTCCGCGGAGAAGCTTAGGGACGATATTCGAAGCGCCATCCAGGCAGCTTCTGGCATCTGACTGCCTTCCTCGCTTTGAAGTGCGCGTCCCTCCAAACAATCGCATCGGGCACGAACAAGCCAAGCTGGCTTCCGGCTATTGATTTGCTGCGCGTTCGTCAGCGACTCTCGAGGAGTATCGCTATGTCCTCGCCTTGCGAATCACGAGCCGCTGAGAATCGAGCGGCTCGATTTCAACACGATCTCCGACGGATAGGTCCATCGCCTTCGCGAAGTCTCCAGGAATCGTCACCGCAACGGAGCCGCCCGCTTTGCGGAGTTTCCTCGTGAGGGCCATGTGCTACTTCCGTGGACACGTAGGGCGTCACCTGCGTATCGCCTCTGCGATGTCCATTCGTGTGGGACATGAACCCTTACTGGTGTTCCCTGCGGTGGCTTTTCGGTCCCTCGTCTCCGAGACGTCCGGTCCCATCAGCCTCACCTTACTTCTTGGCGCCGCCAGAGTCGATCGATTCGACCTGGCACGATGAAGACTATCGGATAAAGCACATAGGCCCCGAGGCTGAGAACGGGATCGAGGAAGGCGAGCAGTACGGCCGCCATGGAGAAGCCCGGTCCGATGATCATGCGGCGTCGGGCCATCCAGATGAAGCGGTCGTTGAGGCCCGCCTCCACCAGATGATGATGGAACGTTGCGTACCAGAACGTCAGGTACATGGCAATTTGGATGGCCAGGAGATTGAGCCCGTAGGCCACGATGGTCACTGGCTCGAACGGGTGGTGTCCCAGGAGGGCCGTCGTTAGCGGGAGTAGTCCGACGAAGAGGAGGAAGCCATTGTTCAGCCAGATGAACGTCCGATCCGTGCGCTTCACGATCTGGAACCCAACGTGATGGCCGACCCAGAAGACGCCGAGGGTGACGAAGCTGAGCGCGTACGTCAGGACCGCGGTCAGGATGTCCTCGGCCTTGGGCAGCTGTTGCTGCGCCGGGCCCGTGATGTAGGGAATCGTCAGGCTCAGCCCGAGGACCGTCATGACGGCCCCGAAGATGCCGTCCGTGAGGGCCTCGACCCGCGTCTTTCCGAGTCCGGCGACGGAGCCACCTCGCGCGCTCATGAGGCCTACCGCGCCATCGTGACGGTGGGCTATAAGTTCGGTCTATGCCAAGAGCGGCCGATCCCATCATCCCGCATCCGACGAACCGACATCGTAGAGTTTCAATCCCAAGCGAACTTAGCCCCGCTGGGGCTCTCTCCGAACCTACTTCAATCTCTCTCCTGGTAACACGGATTCACTCGTCGCAAACGGCGCGTTGTGGCAAAGGTATTTGACAGGAACCTTCCTTCGCGGCGCATCGCTCGGAGGAGGGCGTTGGATGCGGCATGCGGTGATTCTATTGTTCGTCGCGGTGGTCGCCTTCTCTCTGGTCGCTTCGGTCGCGAGCGCAGGGAGACCGGCCGGATTGAGTTCAGGGACGCTTGGCTTCACGACGAGCGTCCTCCTTCAGAGTAACGGGAGCAGCGAGCCCGCGGTGGCAATCGGCGCGGACGGCACCGCGGTGTTCACCGGCTTGTCGTGGCGGTTGTTCCAAACGAATGTGTGGACGGCGCCGTTCGGGGCGACGCCGGTCTTCCAAGGCGCGCCGGACGCCCAGATCGGGAAGGGGATCGGCGGTGAGGACGCGGATGTTGACTTCGGCTCGACGGGGACCC
>Ga0209237_1000630_pt1 | contig 20224 bp, 14 predicted proteins | sample GraSoi013_1_40cm_2_FD_185820 | JGI IMG/M metagenome (GOLD analysis project Ga0209237, IMG submission 185820) | Grasslands soil microbial communities from the Angelo Coastal Reserve, California, USA - Sample 10_02_2013_1_40cm (SPAdes) (version 2) | ecosystem: Environmental > Terrestrial > Soil >... | reverse complement strand
GAGGTCCGTGAGATTCTGGAAGAACTGGTTCTGCACCGTGGGATCCGCGTAGCGCGAGGGCGTGAGCCGGATGCGCGCCGCCAGCACGTCGTGCGTGTCGTAGCCGGGATCCACCGACGTCAACCGCACGAAGGTCGTGATGAGCAGCCCCGAGCCCACCAGCAGCACGAGCGCGAGCGCGATCTCCGCCACCACCAGCCCGTTCTGCGTCCTGTGGCGCCGGCGCGAGCCCGTCGTGGCGCCGCCCTCCTCGCGCAGCACCTCCTCCACGCCGGCGGCCGCCGCGCGCAGCGCCGGCAGCAGTCCGAACGCCAGGCCCGTCACGAGCGAGACGACGAGGGCGAACCCGAGTACCCAGGGGTCGATCCCGATCTCGTTCACGCGCGGCACGCGCGGCCAGACAGCGAGCATGGCGGCGAGGCCCCAGCGCGCCAGCAGCACGCCCGCAGCCCCGGCGATGAGCGCCACCACCACGCTTTCGGTCAGCAGCTGCCGCACCAGCCGCGCGCGATCAGCGCCGAGCGCCCGGCGCACGGCGATCTCCTTCCTGCGCTCGGTGGCGCGCGCCACGTACAGCCCCGCCGCGTTGGCGCAGGCGATCAACAGCACCAGCCCCACCGCGCCGAACAGCACCAGCAAGGCAGAGCGGACGTTCTCCACACCTTCCACCTTCAGCGGGTCGACGAGGAACGCCCGCTCGGCGGCACCGATGCGCTGCGCCACCACGCCAGCGTCGGCGCGCGCCTGCGCGAGCGTGACGCCCGCCGTCAGGCGTGCCACGGACTCGAAGGCGTACAACTGGCGGTTGAACTCGACCTGCGGATGGGAGCGCAGCGCCTCGCCCAGCGGCACCCACAGCTGGGTATCCTCGTTGGGGAACGCGAAGCCGCGCGGCATGACGCCCACAACCGTGAAGCTCTGGCCGTCGAGATTGATCACGCGGCCCACGATGTTGCGGTCGCTGCCGAATGCTGTGGCCCACATGCGGTAGCTCAACACGGCGAGCTGATCGTGCAGCTCGGCGCCGGTGAACCCGCGCCCGATAGCCGGACTCACGCCCAGCACGCCGAACAGGTTGGGCGAGACGACCGTGGCGGCCAGCTCGCTCGCCTGTTCGCGGCCCGCGTAGTTGTAGCGCGCGTACGTATACGCAGCTACACCGGCGAAATCCTTGGTGAGTGCCTGCAACTGCTGAATGTCGGGGTAGGACATCGCGCTCCCGAAGATGTCCTTGCCCGGTCCCGGCACCTTCGTGTCGAGCGACACCAGGCGGTCCGCGTGGGGATAGGGCAGCGGCTTGAGCAGCACCGCGTCCACCACGCTGAAGATCGCGGTGTTGGCGCCGATGCCGAGCGCCAGCGTGATCACGACCACGGTCGTGAACGCCGGGTTGTGTCGCAACCCGCGCAGGGCGTAGCGGAGATCCTGGAGTAGCGTGTTCATTCGTACCTCAGGGCCACCATCGGATCGACGTTCGTTGCCCGCCGGGCGGGGAGGTAGCTCGCAACCGCCGCGACCGCCCCGAGAATCAGGATCACCAGCGAGAGCACGAGCGGATCGTGTGGTTTGACACCATAGAGCAGCGAAGCAATCGCACGACCCACCGCCAGCGCGGCCGCGGTGCCGAGCACGAGACCCCACCCTGTCACACGAAGCGCCTGCCCCATGACGAGCCCGAGGATCTCGCGCCGTCCCGCACCAAGCGCAATCCGGACACCCATCTCCTGCGTGCGTTGGGAGACGACGTAGCTGAGCACTCCGTAGAGCCCGATCGCCGCGAGCACGAGGCCCAGGGCTCCGAACAGGCTCAGGAGTATCGAGCCCAGGCGCCAAGGACGGAGCTGCGATGCAAACAGTCGCGGCATGGGGTCGATGCTCGGATAAGGAAGGTCCGCCGCCGTCTCTTGGATTGTGCGTCGCACGGCACCGGCCAACGCGTCTGCGGGGCCGTTGGTGCGGACGAGAAGGGCCGTGACAGGCGAGCTCGTGACCGAGTCCGCTTGCGCGAGCGGGATGAAGTATTGGATAGCGCCCTCGTCCGTCACGGAGTTGAGCCGGGCGTCCTCAACCACTCCGACGACCTCGGTACACGGCGCTGCCGGGCTGATGATCTTCAAGCACTTGCCGAGCGGGTCCTGCCCGGGCCAATAGCGCCGGGCCATCGTCTCGTTCACGACGGCGACCCGCTGCGCTCCCGCGATGTCCGTCGGGACCAAGGCGCGACCGCGACGCATGGCGGCCCCCATCGTCCGGAAGTAGTCGGGCGTCACGGCTTCGAAGTACGGTCCCCCGCTCGGCGCTTGGGGCAGCGAGTCCAAGCCCGGTACGAAGAGCGTTACGACGAACGCCCAACCGAAGGGATGCCCGACGGCCAGGCTCGCTCCACTCACGCCGGGCAGCCGCTTGACGCGTTCCCGCATGTCCTCGTACAGGGCGTTGGTCGCAGGGCGTTTGTAACCCAGCCGCTGTAGGTCCACGGAAGCCACGATCAAACGGTCCGCGTCGAATCCCAGTCGCAAGCCTTGCACGTGACGCAGGCTGCTCACGAACAGTCCCGCGCCCGTCAGCAGCACCAGAGTGAGCGCGACCTGGCCCACGAGCAGGCCGGTGCGAATGCGCGAGCGCTGGAAGGTACCTTCGCGCTCCCCAGACTTGAGGGCCGAGGAAAGATCGGGCGCGCTTGCGTGATAGGCCGGAGCGAACCCCGCGAGCATCGTGGTCACGAGCACGGCGACAGTCGCGAAGAGCAGGACACGGGTGTCGAGGTTTGGGGTCGTCGTGGAATCGGAGAGCAGAGAGGCGGAGAGCACAGGCTCAACCCAGAGCGTGATGAGCAAGGCCGCGACCCCTCCCAGCACCCCGAGCACGGCGCTGTCGGCGAACAGCTGTCGGGCCAAGCGACGACGGCTTGCGCCGAGTACCAGGCGGATGGCGATCTCCCGCTTGCGCTGCACCGCTCGCGCGAGCAGGAGATTGGCGACATTGGCGCAGGCGATCAGCAGGACGATCGCGCACATGGCGCCAAGCCAAACGGAGAGCTTCGCATCTCTGCTGGCGAGAGGTCCGATGGCCTCGTGCACAGAGCCCAGGGAGACGGTGCCTGTGGAATCGCCGCTCTGGACAAATTCGCTGCGGTAAATCGCTGTCGCCTCGGCGGCAGCCTGTTCGAGACTGACGCGGGGACGGAGCCGGGCGACGACCCCAGCGAGCCAGAAGAACCTGGGACCCAAGGCAGCGGGCCCCATAACCTCCGGGGCCGCCGCTGTGAGCGGCAGCCACAGGTCTGGCACCTCAAGATCGATCCCCGCAAAGCCTTGGGGCGTCACGCCGATCACGGTGTACACGTTGCGCCCCAGCTGCAGCGTCTTGCCGAGTACCGCCCGGTCCGCCCCGAACCGGCGCATCCAAAACTCTCGGCTCAGCACCGCGACATGCGCGGCGCGTCCCACACTGTCTTCGTCAGCGCCGAAAAAGCGCCCCAGCTCGGGGCGGACGCCGAGCACAGCAAAGAAAGACGCCGTGACCAAACGGCCCGTGACGCGCTCCGCCTGTGGGCCGAGCCCCAGGCTAAAGGTCCCTCTGCCGTAAGTAGCGACCGCCGCGAAACTCCGCGCGCGATCCCGGAGGTCCTCATAACGCGGATACGTTCCGATCGGCGAGGTGTTGGTGCCCCACGGGGGTGTCGTGGTCGTGACGTAGAGTCGCACGACTCGATCGGGATCAACCACGTGCGCCGGCGGCCGGAAGAACAGCCGGTCCACGACGCCGAACATCGCGCTGTTCGCGCCGATGCCGAGCCCCAGCGTCAGCACTGCGGCCAGCGACAGCCCGGGGCTTCGAGCCAGTGTGCGTAGCGCGTAGCGGAGGTCTTGCAACATGGGCCTAGGGCCTGGGGCCTGGGGGCTCGGGACTGCCGACTTCCCCAGGCCCTAGGCCCAAGGCCCCAACCCCCTGTTCATCAACGACGCGTCCATCAAACAAGTGGATCGACCGGTCCGCGTGCTTCGCATACCGCGGATCGTGCGTGACCATGCAAACCGTCGCCCCGGCGCGGTGCAGGGACCGGAGCAGCTCCATCACCGCCTCGCCGTTAGTCGAGTCGAGGTTTCCCGTGGGCTCGTCGGCGAGCAGGATCGCGGGATCGCCCACCACCGCGCGCGCGACCGCGACTCGCTGCTGCTGGCCTCCCGAGAGCTGCACAGGGTAGTGCTTCGCGCGATGCACCATGCCGACCTTCTCGAGCGCCTGCTGCACGCGCTTCGTGCGCTCCGCCCCCGACATGCCACGGTAGGTGAGCGGCAGCTCGACATTCTCGGCGACGGTGAGATCGCCGATCAGGTTGAACGCCTGGAACACGAACCCGATCCGCCGATTGCGGATGCGGGCCCGGTCGGCCGGCGAGAGGTTCGCCACCGGTTTGTCCTCGAGCAGGTAGCTCCCGTCGCTCGGCGTATCGAGCAGGCCGAGGATAGAGAGCAGTGTGGTCTTGCCGCATCCCGACGGGCCGTTGATCGCGACGTACTCGCCCTCGCGGATCTCGAGGTGCACGTCCGCGAGCGCATGCGTCTCGACCTCGTCGGTGTAGAAGATCTTGCGAATTCCGTTGAGCTGGATGAGTGGCGCACCATTGCCTGGCATCGGGTCTCCCTTTGAGAGGGCCCCAGGCCCCGGGCCCCAGGCCCTATTTCAGTCTCACCTTCTCGACATTGTCATACCGCGACATATCCGACAGAATCACCGAATCGCCGGCCGCGAGTCCCTGCACGATTTCGATCGCGTTGACCGAGGTCCGGCCCACTTTTACGGGAATGCGCACGGCGTAGCGCCCGCCTTCGACAAGCTTGAACATCCCGATGGTGCTGTTGGGCTGGCCATACGCGGGACGGCCCGTGAACAACACGTCGCTTAATCGCTCGATCGTGATCGTCGCGTCCACGCTGATGTCCGGCCGCGCCGACGCGGGAGTGCTGTCCAGCGCGATGTCCACGGTCACCGTTCCTTCTTGCGCGGAGGGATCGATGCGAATGACGCGTCCGGCGACGATGCCGGTGCGCGTATCCACCGATGCGATCTGTCCGATCGCGAGGCCGGGCGCCTGTGTCTCGGGGATGCGGATCACGGCTTTGAGTTTTCCGGGCTGGACGACCTTCGCGAGAATCGTCCCGGGCACGACCCACTGACCGGGCTGGAGGTTGAGCTCCGACAGGACGCCGTCCTCACCGGGGCGCACCTCCAGCGAGCTCAACCGGCTCAGCCGAAACGCGGTGATCGCGCGCAGCCGCACGACCTGCTCCCGCTGCACCGTGAGCTGCGAGTCCACCGCGGACGTCAGGAGGTCGAGGCGCTGCTTTTCGATGTCGTAGCGTGCCTCGAGCTCGTCCGCCTTTTCGTGGGCAAGGGTGACCTCGTTGCGCGAGAGCCCACCGATTATCGTGAGTGAGTCAGCGACGGCGGCGGCGCGTTTCGACGAGAGATACTCGCTACGCGTGGATGCGACGACGCCGGCCTGCGTCAGCCGCCCGCCCTGCAGACTGGTTCGCAGGTTGACGAGCTCGCCCTCCGCGGCGGTGAGCTGGCGTTGGGCGTCGAGCGCTTCGATCTGAACGTCCGGATTCGCGAGCTCGAGAAGTATCGTGTTCGCCTGCACCGGCGTCCCGGGCTGGACGAAGATGCGCTCGACTCGCGCGGGGGTGAGCGCCGAGATCCAGCGGATGTGCTCGGGGACGAGCGTCCCCGGACCTCGGACCTCGCGCACCATCGTTCCGCGGCGCACCCCGTCGAGCGACACGATCTCGCGATCGACACTTGGTGCGGCGGGCTTCAAACTCGCGAGCAGGATCGTGATGAGGAGGAGGCCACCGGCGGCGACTCCGCCCTGCACGTACCGCTTGCGGTTTTTGGTTGGTGCGCGCGGGATGTCCACGGGCTCGAGACAAGGCACGGACCGTACCAGGCCGCCATGTCGGCTAACTCGCGACCTCGGAAGGGATTGCGTTTGGAGCCTGCTCTGCGACCGTTCGGTTGTGGGATTGTCGCGTCCCAGAAGCCGCGAGCTAAGTGACGACGTTGCTTGCGGGTCGCAGGTTCGAGTCCTGCCTCGGGAGCTGACGAGGCAACAGCTTCGCGCCTCATGGCCGCGAGTTTGGCCGAATCGTTACCGTGGCGGGTGGGAGGCCATCCGCTTCAGCCGTCAGAGTGGCCGTCCCGGGGCGGGTGCCCGCGCGGACGATGACGAGCGCCTTGCCGTTGAAGAGCCGCACTGCGTTCGCCTGGAACGAGGTGTGGCTAATCTGATCACCGTTGTCAACACCCACGATACGCGCGTCACCTCGGATCCGAAGCCGAATCAACGGCTCGGCGTTCAGCACCGGCACACCCGCGCTGTCCTGCACGGTCACCGTGATGAACGACAGATCGTCCCCGTCCGCCCGGATCCGCGAACGGTCGGGAGCGAGCGCGATGCGTGCAGGCGTACCGGCGGTCTTCACCTTACGCGCGATGGCCCGCAGAGTCCCGGGCACGTAAGCTACACGCCACATCACGTGGCTCACGGGTTCCGGCTTGCGCTTCACGCCGAGCGAGGCGCCGTTCAGAAACAGCTCCACCTCGTCGGCGTTGGTATACGCCCACACATCGACCGTATCGCCGGGCTTCCAATTCCAGTGCGGGAAGAGGTGCAGCATCGGAGCGTCGGTCCAGACGCTCTGATACAGGTAGAAGGGATCCTTCGGAAACCCTGCCAGGTCGACGACGCCGAAGTAGGAGCTGCGCGCCGGCCACTCGTACGGCGTCGGCTCACCCAGATAATCGATGCCCTGCCAGATGAACATGCCAGAGAGAAATGGATAGCGCTCGAAGAGCCGGAGGGACTCTTCGTGTAGCGAGCCCCAAAACGCCTTCCGGTTGTCGTACGACGAGAGACGATAGTCTTTGTTCGGCTGCGGCCCGTGATTCTTGACGTACGGCGTTTCGTAGCTGGCGACGCTGTCGGACGGCTGCTCGTAGACGCCGCGGCTGTTCAGCGCCGACATTGCTTCCGTGATGATGAATTTCGCGCCCGGGTATTGCGCCGGAAAATCGGCCCACACCTCGTGATGATAATTGTGGCCCAGCAGGTCGAGCGCGCCGGCGTGAAAGACGGGATTCTGAGGACTGCCGTTATTGGCTGCCTGGGTGATCGGCGGTGCTGTCGTCGTTCGTCCACTGCTCCATGACCTCGTTCCCGATACTCCACATGAAGACGCTCGGATGATTGCGGTCACGCCGCACCATGTCCGACAGGTCGCGCACATGCCAAGCATCCCAATCGAGGTGATAGTCGTGTTTGGTCTTTTCCTTCTTCCACATATCGAACGCCTCGTCTAGGACGATGAAGCCCATGCGGTCAGTCAGCTCGAGCAGCTCGGGCGCGGGTGGGTTGTGCGAAGTGCGGATCGCGTTGACACCCATCGCGCGCATGATCTCGAGCTGGCGCTCGATGGCACGCGTGTTCACGGCCGCACCGAGCGCTCCCAGATCGTGGTGCAGGCAGACGCCCCGGATCTTCACCCGCCGCCCGTTCAGAAAGAACCCTGAATCCGCCCTGAAGACGAACGATCGCAACCCGAACGGCGTGGTGTATGCATCGCACGCCCTGTTCCCGCACATGACGCGGGCAACCGCGCGATACAAGTACGGCCGCTCGAGCGACCAGAGGGCCGGGCGTGCGATCGTCAGGTCCTGCGCGATTTCCGTGACCGAATCGCCCGGCACTCGGCCCGTCGTGGATACGACTGCCACTGCTTGTCCCGCGGAGTCGTACATGGCCGTCCGCAACGCGATGGCTTGCTCCGCCGGGCGCGCGTTGCGGATGGTCGTCCGAATCGTCACTCGAGCAGAATCCGCGCTGGCCGTTGGAGTCGTGACGTACGTGCCCCACTGATCGACGTGCACCGGACCGGTGGTGACGAGCCGGACATGGCGATAGATCCCCGACCCCGAGTACCAGCGCGAGTTCGGCTGTTGCGAATTGTCCACGCGCACCGCAATGACGTTGCGACCGCGATAGTGGAGGTGTGGGGTAAGGTCGCAACGGAACGAGCTGTACCCGTAGGGTCGCTTCCCGAGGTACTGCCCGTTGATCCACACCTCGCTGTTGCGATAGACGCCGTCGAATTCGACGAAGATCAGCTTGCCGGAATCGGCAGCGGGAACGGCGAATCTCTTGCGATACCACCCAACGCCGCCCGGCAGTGCGCCGCCGCCCACGCCGGCGAGATTCTGTTCGCTGAACTCTCCCTCGATGCTCCAGTCGTGCGGCAGATCGAGCGTGCGCCAGCCGGAATCGGCGAACGCCAGCTCTTGTGCACCAGCTACATCCCCGAGATGAAAGCGCCATGCGTGATCGAAGCTCACCGTCTGACGTTGGACCAGCAGTACGAAGAGGAGGGCGATCACAGGTTCAGCCCCGGAAATAGAGGTAGGCCGCGAGAATCAAAACCAGCACCACAGCGGACGCGATCACTTCGCGGCCGCTCCAACTGGCGCGGGACTGCGCACGGTCTTTTGTCGTGACCGTCCCGTACGTCAAACCCGCCACCTGTTCGGGCGCCGGCGGCGCCGGCGGCGCCGTCGCGTAACTCACCACGACCATGACCACGACCGAGACGATGAAGATGAAAAGGCTGTAGTACTGGAAATAGAGATTGTTGACGATCCACAGGAACGAGCTCGGTGCGTAGCCGTTGGCGAATCCCGCCAGATGCAGGCTGACGGGCGTGTCCACGGCCAACCGGAACACGCCCAGCACAAACCCAGCGAGCAACGCGGCGAGGCACCCCTTGGAGTTCAGGCGCTTGTTGAAGATGCCGAACACGAACACCGTGAAAATCGGCGGGGCGAGATACCCCTGAACCCCCTGCAGATAGTCGTAGAGACCGCGCGCGCCCTGGATCACGGGGATCCACAGCAGGCTGATCACCACCATGGCGGCCGTCGCGGCTCTGCCGACCCACACGAGCTGATGCTGCGATGCCTGTGGCCTGAATTTCTGATACAGGTCCATCGTGAACAACGTCGACGATGCGTTGAACGCCCCGGCCATCGAGCTCATCAGCGCGGCGAGCAGGCCCGCCACGACAATTCCCCGGAGCCCCGCCGGCAGAAGATCCTTCACCATCAGCGGAAAGGCCGCCTGCGCCGCCTGGGGGATCGCGTTCCCCTGAGCGTCCACCATGACGCTGAGCCCTGGCGCGCGCCCGGTCTTGGCGAGGGCGAGGGCGATCAGGCCTGGAATGATGAAGAGCAAGACCGGTGACAGTTTCAAGTACGCGGCGAAGATGCTACCGCGCCGCGCCGTGCGCTCGTCTCTGGCTCCCAACACGCGTTGTACGATGTACTGATCGGTGCACCAGTACCACAGGCCGATGATCGGCGCGCAAAAGAGCATGCCGAGCCAAGGATAATTGCTGTTGAAGTACCAGGCGATCCGGCCACTCTCTTTCACCGGCGCCCACGTGCCCTGCATTCCGGCGGGGACCAGCGGTTTCCACAGATTGAAGAGATCGGGGTCCAACACGCGGCGCAGCTCGTGCCAGCCGCCAAGCTTGGCGAGCCCGAATACGGTGAGCAATCCCGATCCGGCAACCAGGATGAACGTCTGCACCGCGTCCGTGTACGCGACCGCCCGCATTCCGCCCAGCACAGTATAGAGGCCGGTGAGCAGCACCACGGCGACCGAGCCGATCCAGAAGCTGTTGAATGTGGCGCCGCCTACCGGCAGCGAGACTTCCGGCAGCAGCGTCGCGAACACGATACCGCCAGCGAAGATCGAGACCGCGAATTTCGTAAATACGTGCGCGACCAGCGTGATGACGGACAGCACCCAACGCGCGGTTGGTGAAAAGCGCCGGCCCAAAAACTCTGGCATGGTGTACACGAGGGCGCGGGAATAGAATGGGACGAAGACCCAGCCGAGCACGAGCAGGCACCAGGCGTGGAGCTCGTAATGGGCGAGAGCGACGCCGCTCGTCGCGCCGGCGCCCGCGAGCCCCACGACGTGCTCCGAGCCAATATTTGATGCGAAAACGGAGGCACCGACCAAAAACCAGCCAAGATTGCGACCGGCCAGGAAATAGTCGTCGGGCGTGTCCCTGTTGCGTCGCGCCACCCACCAGGCCACGGCGAGCAAGAGGGCGAAATACACGCCGATGATGACCCAATCGAGACCGGCCATTGCGAGGCGAGAGTACACGCCTCGGGCCCCGTGTCAAGAAAGGCCATATCATGGACCCCATTTCACGGCGTGACTGGCTCAAGACGTTGGTGCCGCTGGGGCGGGCGCGTTGCTTCCCGGAGCCACCATACTCCACCCGGGCACGGCAATTCTGCCGCTCACCTCGACCAGTGAGGTGTTCATCCCGCCGCGCGGCCGCGCCTTCCAGAAGTTCAGCTTCGATTTTCCAGAACCGTCGGTAGAATTCGCGGCGCTGTGGTTCGGCTTCCTGGTGTTCACGCGCGAGAACGCGTACGCGCTTGATGCGAGTGCGATGACCGCGGAAGGATCCGCTGACGCGCTCTCCCTCACCGCGACGCAGCTCCTCTGGGCGGGTGGACAGGAGCGCGCAGCGGGACGCGTCAGTGTTCGGCTCCGCCGCGACGGCGACGCCACGTTCTGTGACGTCACGGCCGAGATGGATCAGCCGATCAAGGCGGTGACCACGGTCGTGAGAGGCGTGCCGCGTGGAAAGCTATCTTCCAGTGGCGGCGAGGCGCCCGGTGAGAAACGGATCCTCCCCGTACGTCTCCTGGCCGCGGCCCCAGCGGGGGTCGCGGAAGAGATTGATGTTGGGCGACCAGAAGGTGAGCCCCTGATAGCGCTCGCGCGAGCCCTGGCGGACATACTCGTGGTGCTTGGCGCGCGCTTCGTCCGAGATGACCGTCGCCATCCGGAAGATCAGGGAATCGTCCCACGTGGCGGCGAGGCCGATCGCCTGCGGAAACGACGTCGCGAGCCCCGAGCGCGCGACGCCGTGCAAGGCTTCATTCCACCAGTTGTACCCGGGAATCCCGAGTCGCGGGATCGCAGGCGCGACATCCTGCATCTGCGAGGCTTTTTCCTCGAGCGTCATGCGCGAGAGGAGATCGGCCACGCGGCGCTCGAAGGGCAGGTCGGGATTCTGATAGTCCGGTGTCTGTGCGGAAAGCTGCGCGGCGAAGAGCGAAACCCACGTCAGGCTAAGTGCGCGCAGCCACCAACCGTTTTCGGAAGCGGTCATAGACTTCCTCGTACGCTCTGTGGATGTCCAGGTTCGGTGGCGTGGGCGGCCGGCGCGCGAGCGTCCGCTGCACCGCGGTCTGGAGATCGGGAAACGCTCCTGCCCCCACCGCCGCGAGCAGAGCCACACCATATGCTCCGCCCTCTTCGCGATTCACTGTCGTGACCGGCAGGCCAAACACATCCGCCTGCAGCTGTCGAATGAAGGCGTTCTTCGCGCCGCCGCCGGTCAGGAGCAGGTGCGCGGGCGCGAGACCGAGCGCTTTGAGAATCTCGAGCGAATCGCGCAGCGCGAAACACACCCCTTCGAGAACGGCCCGCGTCATGTGGGCACGTGAATGCGCGAGGCTGAGTCCCACGAACGCCGCGCGTAGCCCGGCATCGCGATGCGGGGTGCGCTCTCCCTGGAGATACGGCAGGAAGGTCGCGCCCTCGGCGCCCGGCGGGATCGCCGCCGCTTCATCGACCAGGATGTCGTCGCGCGCTTCCTCCGCCAGCTCGCGCGCGCACTGATTGCGATACCACGCGAACGCGCCGCCTGCCGACAGCACCACTCCCATGACGTACCACACGCCGGGTGCAACATGGCAGAACGTGTGGGCGCGAAGCCCAGGATCGACGCGCGGCTGCGCCGTGGCCGCGAGGACCGTCCCCGACGTACCCCAGCTCGACACTGCTTCACCCGGCGTGATGGCGCCAACGCCCGCTGCGCCACACGCGTTATCCGCTCCGCCACCGACGACCGGCGTGCCAGGTTCGAGGCGCGCGAGCTTGCCGGCTCCCGGAGTTACACGGCCCAGTACCTCTGCGGATCCGCCGACGTCCGGCATCAGCGACAACGGCAGTCCGACCGCATCCAGCATTTCTCGGCTCCAGCGCAGGTTCGCCGGATCGAACATGAGCGTGCCGGATGCGTCGGAGGGCTCGGTGGCGATACTGCCGGTCAACCGCAGCCGCACGAAATCTTTGGCGAGCAGCACTTTCGCCAGGCGCGCGAATCCCTGGGGCTCGTGGTTGCGCAGCCACAGGACCTTGGGGAGCGTGAAGCCTTCCAGGGCTGGATTGCATACCCAATCGCGCAGCTGCGCCTCGCCTCCCGCGCGCGTCACGATCTCCCGGCACTCGGCGGTGGTTCTCCCGTCCGACCAGAGCAGCGCCGGCCGAATCACGGCGCCGCGCTGATCGAGAAAGACAGACGAATGCATCTGCCCGGAGATCCCGATGGCTTCGACGCGAGCCGACGGCCGCCGCGCCAGCACGTCGCGGATTGCGGCGCAGCTCGCCGCCCACCAGGCTTCCGGGTCCTGCTCCGCCCATCCCGGCGCCGGCGTTTCGAGCGAAAGCGGCGTCGTAGCGGCGGCTGCGATCTCGCCCTCCGCATCGACGAGAATGGCCTTCACGCCACTCGTACCGACGTCGAGGCCGAGAAACAGGGCTACCGCACTCCCAGCAGCAGTTCCATGGTGAGCTGATCGAGCCGCTCGTAGGCGTAGCCGCGCTTGCGGAGCGCCGCCAGGTCGAAGTTCATGTTCCGCAGCTCGCTGAACGAGACCCGGGCGCTCTTTCCGCCATCGACCTCGGTCAGGAGCTGCCGAATCTCCGGATCGGCGTTGAAGCGCTCGACTTTCTCTTTGAGGATCAGATACGTTCGCATGCTGCCAGCGGCAAAGTCCCACACGCCAGCTTCATCTTCGGTCCGATACGCATGGCTATCGAAATGACGCATGCCCGGCCACTTCACGTCTTCCAGCAGCTTGACGAGGAAGAACGCGCCTTTGGGGTCGTCGCTGCCAAAGCGCAGATCCTGGTCGAAGCGGCCAATCTGCTGGCCGTTCAAGTCGATGTGGAACAGTTTGCCCGCCTCGAGCGCCTGAGCCACGGCATGTGAGAAGTCGAGGCCGGCCATCCGTTCGTGCGCGACTTCGGGATTGACGCCCACCATCTCCGGGTGATCGAGTGTATAGATGAAAGCGAGCATGTGGCCGGTAGTCGGCAGGAAGATGTCGCCGCGCGGCTCGTTCGGCTTCGCCTCGAGCGCAAACCGGAGATCGTAACGCTGTGATCGCACGTACTCGCACAGGTAATTGATCGCGTCGCGATACCAGCCGAGCGCTGTGCGCGGGTCCTTCGCGGCGTTGGTTTCGACACCTTCTCTCCCGCCCCAACAGACGTATGTGGTGGCGCCGAGCTCCACGCCGAGGTCGATCGCCGCGAGCGTTTTCTGCAGCGCATACGCCCGTACGCGTGCGTCACGGCTCGTGAACGCACCGTCCCGAAAGGCCGGATCCGAAAAGAGATTCGTTGTGGCCATCGGCACCTTCATCTCTGTAGCGGCGAGCACCTGCGTGAACTCGCGCACGATCCGGTCGCGCTCGGCTGCGGTCGAACCTGCCGGCACGAGATCGTTGTCGTGCAGATTGACGCCGTACGCGCCGAGCTCCGCGAGCTTGCGGACGATCGCGACAGGGGAGAGCGCCGGCCGCACCGGCTCGCCGAACGGGTCGCGTCCGGGATTGCCGACAGTCCACAGCCCGAAGGTGAAGTGGTGCTCGGGCCGGGGCTGATACGCATCCTTGCCGCTTCGCATCATCCCGGCGATACTCGGCTCGCTTTGACGCGTTGTCAAACGGAGACACGCATGGTCTGGGAACAGCGTTGGCATCCGCTGCGACGGGAATGGGTCATCATCTCGTCCCACCGTAACGAGCGGCCTTGGCAGGGTGAGCGCGTTCCGGAATCCGGGCCCCACCGCTCACTGCCTGCCTACGTCCCGGACTGCTACCTCTGCCCGGGCAACGTGCGGAGCTCGGGACAACGCAACGCCCAATACAGCGGCGTGTACGTGTTCGACAACGACCATCCGTGTGTCGGCCCAGGCGCGCCGCCGGTGACCCCACCGCCTGCGGGACTCTACCGGAATAGTCTCGCATCCGGCAGCGCCCGCGTGGTGTGCTACAGCCCGCGACACGATCTCACGCTCGCCCAGCTGCCGGAGTCTGAGGTGTTCAGCCTCCTGCAAGCGCTGCAGGCGCAGTACCGCGAGCTGGGCGCCCTGCAGGGGGTACGCCACGTGCTCGTATTCGAGAACAAGGGAGAAGTCGTCGGTGTGAGCAATCCGCACCCGCACTGTCAGATCTACGCGACCAACTTCGTATTCAGGACCATCGAGCTCGAAGCCGAGGCACAGGCGGCGCACCTCGTTGCACACGATCGGCCGTTGTTTCAGGACATTCTCGCCGCGGAAGAAGCGGACGGACGGCGGCTGCTGGTGCGGCGCGAGCAGGCGCTATCGTTCATCCCCTACTTTGCGCGCTACCCCTACGAGACGTATGTCGCGCCGCGAGAGACTCGCGCGAGTCTCGCGCACCTCACCCCCGCGGAGCTGGGCGACGTTGCGGTCGTGTTACGCGAGACGCTGATCCGGCTCGACAACCTGTGGCAGATGTCGTTTCCGTACGTCATGGTGTTGCACCAGGCGCCCACCGACCGCGCGAATCCAGGCTTTCATTTCCACATCGAGATCCACCCACCGCTCCGCAAGCCCGGGCTCCTCAAGTATCTCGCCGGACCGGAGATCGGTGGCGGCAATTTCCTGAATGACACGGCTCCCGAAGAGAAGGCCGCCGAGCTGCGAGCCGTGCCGAGTGTCCACTACGCGCAAAGCAAATGACATGACCGGCGCCGAGCAGCTCCTCGAACCGATGCTCGCGCTGCACGATTCCATCCGCGACGCAGTGGTGGCTGCGTGTGCCGGGCAAACCCCCGAGCAGCTCGCGGCCACAGCCAGCGACGGCGGCGAAGGAGACACGATCTACGCGATCGATCGCGTGGGTGAGGAGGCTCTCGTACGGGGTCTCAGCGGCTTACCGCACGACGAGCCGGTGTGTCTCGTCGCGGAGGGGCTTGCCGAGCCGCTGCTTTTCCCGCGCGGGGTGCGCGAAGCGGACTGTCGCTGGCGAATCCTGATGGATCCGCTCGATGGCACGCGCGGCCTGATGTATCAGAAGCGCAGCGCCTGGATTCTCACCGGCGTCGCGCCGAACCGCGGCGTTGCGACGCGCTTGTCCGATGTGGCGCTCGCCGTGCAGACCGAGATTCCACTCCTCAAACAGCATCTTTCGGATCAACTCTGGGCGCTGCGCGGCGCAGGAATGAATGCCCGCCGCCGCAACCGCTTGTCGGGGGCGAGCGAATCGCTCACGCTGCGACGCTCGGCCTCGAGCACTATTGCGCACGGCTTTGCGACTGTCGTGCGCTTCTTTCCAGGGGCGCGCGAGATCCTGGCGGCGATCGACGACGAAATCGTTCAGACGCTGGCGAAGCCCGCGCCCAAACGCGCGTCGTGCTTCGAGGACCAGTATGCGTGCACCGGTGGCGAGCTGTACGAGTTGATGGCGGGTCACGACCGCTTTATCGCCGATCTGCGGCCGCTCGTGCACTCGGCGGGCTTGTGCTGCCACCCCTACGATCTCTGCGCGTCGCTGATCGCGCGCGAGGCGGGTGTGATCCTCACCGATCCCGCGGGAAAGCCGCTGGACGCACCGCTCGACGTGACGACCGACGTCGCGTGGGTCGGCTACGCGAACGACGGACTGCGCCGTTCGATCGAGCCCGTGTTGCAAGCTGCGCTGCGGCGCCGCGGCTTGTTGCAGTGACCTGGTTTCAGCCCGCCCTGGATCGGCTGCGAGCCCTGCCCCGCGAGTCCGATCCGCGCCTGCGAACGTTCTTTGCCCACGCCGCCCCGCGCCCGCTCTACATCGCGCGCGCGCCGGGGCGACTCGACGTCATGGGAGGGATCGCGGACTACAGCGGCGCGCGTGTGCTCGAGCTCCCGCTCGCGTGTTCGACGAGCGCGGCAGTCCAGGCGCAGCCGGAGCGGCGCTGTGACATTGTGAGCCGTCGGGACGGCCGCTGGGATTTCTTCAGCATCGAGTTTCCTCTCCCTGAGCCCGCGACACTGGCAAAATGGTTTCGAGACCGTCCACGGGAACGGTGGGCGAGCTACGTGGTGGGAATTGTGCAAGCAGTGCTCGCGCGGAGCTCGGCCAACGGCGGGCTTCGTATCCTCATTGACTCGACCGTCCCCGAAGGCAGAGGCGTAGCCTCATCGGCCGCGTTGGAAGTCGCGGTCGGCGTGGCCGTGGCGGCGAGCTCTGGGACCGAGCTGCCGGCAACGGAGTTGGCGGTCATATGTCAGGCGGTGGAGAACCACGTGGTCGGCGCACCGTGCGGCATCATGGACCAGATGACCAGCGCCTGCGGCAAGCAGGACCGGCTGTTGCAGCTGCGTTGCCAGCCGGGCACGATCGAAGGCTACATCGACGTGCCGTCCAGTTATCGATTCTACGGCATCGATTCGGGGATCAGCCATGCGGTCTCGGGAGTTGACTATGGAACGGTCCGCACTGCTGCGTTCATGGGACAGCGGATTATCACGGCAGAGAGTCGGTGGCGCGGGGATTATCTCGCGAACCTTACGCCGGCCGAGTTCTCGCAGCTCGCCCGTCGCTTGCCCGAAGAGATGGAGGGCGCCGAGTTCATCGAGCGCTATGGCGGCATCACCGACACCGCGACGGCAGTGCTCCCCGACCGCCGCTATCCTGTGCGCATCGCGGCGCAGCACCCGGTTGGCGAACAGCAGCGCGTGGACCGTTTCGCGGAGTTGCTGGGCGCACTCGCGCACCAGCCAAGGGTAGCGACCGAGTTAGGGCAGCTCATGTACGAATCACACCGCAGTTACAGCGCGTGCGGACTCGGCAGCGACGGCACGGATCGCCTTGTCGAGCTCGTCCGCGCAGCAGGTCCTGAGCACGGCGTGTTCGGCGCGAAGATCACCGGCGGCGGCAGCGGCGGAACGGTCGCGGTGTTGGGGAGGAGCGAAGCGGAAAGTGTCGTGCGCGAGCTGGCGGCCCGTTACGCGACGGAGACCGGCCATGCAGCGACCGTGTTCACGGAATCCGGGCCCGGGGCGGCGGAAACCGGTGTCTTCCAGCGGCCGTGAAACCTGAACTCGTACTCTCCCCCTGCATAGTTTTCCAGCCGTGGAACCTGTGATCGCGAAGGGGAGCTGCTTCCCCATGTTCGCCTACGAGGTCGCGCAGGCCATCAATCTGGATGAGGCCGAGCGGCGGCTGCTCGCGGGGGCGGAGCGGCAGACTATCAAGCAGAAACGCCGCGCGCCGGCGTCCTTCGAATATCGTCCCGCCCCGCTGCGCGTGACGCGGGGTGGAGAGCTTCAGACTGTTGCCGGCTGTCGCACGACGCCCGGGGTCGAGATGGTGCTATACGACTTCGGCGCGGTGTCGGTGAGCTATACGATTCCGCTCGCGGGCACGCTCGCCGACCTGCCCGCGCTCGCGGAGGCGCTCTGGGGCAACGAGCGCTTACTGAAGGACTCGCGTCAGCACGTGGCGGCCCTGATGGGACTCTTGGGTGACGCCGCGGCCCGCCCCCACGTCGCCGACTTCGTCGAAGACTATTCCATTTTCCATGTCGAAGCATTCACCGCGCCCTGCGACGCCGCGATGTTATGGACGAGCCAGGCGCAGACCGTCGCGCAGGTGTTGCGGGCCGCTCCACACTCCCTCTCGCAGCAGGAAATCGCGGACGCGACGGCCATGCGCTTGTCGTTCGGTCCGAACGACGCGACGATCATTGACACGGACGCCGCGATTCTGTTCGATCCCGAGGGAGAAGACGTGCGCGACTTGATCGAGTTCGCCAACACCCAGCTCCTGGAAATGCGGTTTCTCGACCGCGAGCTGGACGATGTCCTCGAGGGCGCGTACGAGACGCTGCTCGGCCGTCGCTGGCAACGGTGGCGGCTGGCGCCGGTCGGGCCAGACCTCCGCAGTCTCGCCCGGCTGCAGCTCGACGCGGCGATCCTCTTCGAGCAGGTCACGAACGCGCTCAAGCTGGTAGGCGATCAGTTTCTGGCGCGCGTCTACTCGCTGGCGTCGCGCCGCTTTCACCTGGCCGAATGGGACACGAGCATCTCGCGCAAGCTGCAGACGATCGACGGCATTTACGCGAAGATGACCGACCGCGCCGCAAGCCGTCGCATGGAAATGCTGGAGTGGATCATCATCATCCTGATCGTAGTTGAGATTGGCCTCTCGGTTATCACGCTCGTTCCGTAGCGTCCCTCCCTGGCAGCACATCACGCACCGTCTCTACCAACTCGGCGGATGTGAAGGGCTTCTGCAAGCTCTTCACCGCGCCCAGCAGCTCCGCATCGTGCCGCAGGTCGAGCAATCCCGTCGAGTCACCACCCGAGATGACGATCACCTTCACGGCGGGGAGAATGCCGTCCTGACCCGGCATGAAAATGTCCGTGATCACGACGTCCGCCGTATGGCGCTCGAGCAATTGCATGCCCATTTCGCCCTCGCTCGCGTCCAGTACTTCGTGACCTTCCTGTTCGAGCGCGCGTCGCACGATACGGCGAATTGGTTCTTGATCGTCGATGACGATGATCCGGGCCATGCCGAAATGTTTGGCGCATCACCCGTCCGGTGGTAGTCGGCAAGTCCCTACACATCCAGGATAGCGGCACCGGGAAGTGCCACTGATCAGGATCGCGGGGAGGGGCTCTTCGCTGCGTCCAGCGTCGCGCGCACCCGCGCGAGCAGATCGGCGCTCGTCCAGGGCTTGGGAAGGAACGGCAACGCGGGATCGAGCGGATCTTCACCACGTCCCGCGCCGGCATAGCCGCTCGTAAAGAGGAAAGGTGTGGACCGCCCTTCCCTCCGGTCGATCTGATACAGCCCGCGCCCGCCGAGCCGGCCCATAACCAGATCGCTGAAGACGAGATCAATCGGCTCGGGGTGCTGACGCAACAGGTGCAGCGCTTCGATGCCATCTCCCGCGGAGAGGACCGAATATCCTGCCCGTTCCAGCGTGTAGACGGTGGCGCGCCGGAGTTGCGCCTGATCCTCAACCACCAGGATGGTCTCTTTGCCTTTCGGTACCTCGGTCTCAAGGACGTGGACACCCGAGGCGCGCCGCCGCGCCGCCTCTTCCGCAACCGGGAAGTACACGCGTAGACGTGTGCCCGCTCCGGGCGCGCTGTCGATCTGCACGAACCCGCCGTGCTGTTTTATCAATCCGTAGACGGTGGCGAGCCCCAGCCCCGTCCCTTTTCCGACCGGCTTCGTCGTAAAAAACGGCTCGAACGCGCGCTGCCGCGTCGCTTCATCCATGCCCGCGCCGGTGTCGTCGACCGCCAGGCAGACATACTCGGACGCCGCGCCCGGGCCGAGCACTTCCCGCTGCGCGTCGCTGATCCAGGTGCAGCTGGTCTCGAGACGGAGTACGCCGCCCTCGGGCATCGCGTCGCGCGCATTGTTGACGAGGTTCAGGAGGATTTGCTCGATCGCGTGGCCGTCGGCGGCGACCTCGGGCAGATCTTCATCCGCGAAGACGAGCAGCTCGATGTCCGCCGGCAACACGCGGCGCAACACGGCCGCGAGATCGTTCACGACCGGCCCGAGATGCACCGGCTCGAGCGATAGCGTCGAGCGGCGGGCAAATCCGAGCAGCTGGTTCACCATGAGCCGCCCGCTCACCGCCGCCGAAACGATGTCCCGCAGGCTCGCTTCGTCCGGACCGCGGGCGAGCAGCTCGGCGTTGGCAAGGATGATCGTGAGGAGGTTGTTGAAATCGTGCGCGATGCCACCGGTGAGCTGGCCGATCGCTTCCATTTTCTGGGCCTGGCGCAGCTGTTCCTCCAGGCCGCGGCGCTCGCTGACGTCTTCGGCGAAGACCTCGTGGCATTCCACCCGGCCATCCTCGAGCCGTACCGCGCGTCCATAGAGCCGCACCGTCATCGTCTCGCCGTCGCGGCGGCGCCACGTGGCCTGCGTTTCCGCGGCTGCCGTCGTTTCGTTCAGTTGCGTGACGTAGCGTGCGCGGGCCGATGGATCCTTGAACACATCGCGATCGAGGTGCCGCTGGAGCAGCTCTGCCTCC
>Ga0209237_1000629_pt1 | contig 20229 bp, 23 predicted proteins | sample GraSoi013_1_40cm_2_FD_185820 | JGI IMG/M metagenome (GOLD analysis project Ga0209237, IMG submission 185820) | Grasslands soil microbial communities from the Angelo Coastal Reserve, California, USA - Sample 10_02_2013_1_40cm (SPAdes) (version 2) | ecosystem: Environmental > Terrestrial > Soil >... | reverse complement strand
CCTCGCGCGAGAGCGCGGGGTGGCAGCACGTGAAGACGAGCTCGAGCCGCTCGTCCGGGACGTTCATGTCGGGGGTCCGAGGGGCCTCGGGGGGTCTGAGGGTGGCACCGCCCCCTTCAACAAGTGCGAGCTTCTCGCGATAGCGCGCGTCGCGGCGGAGGCGGTCGATCCCGTGGCGCTTCGCCACGACGAGGAGCCAGGCGCCGGGGTTGCGCGGGATCCCGTCCTGCGGCCAGTGCTCGAGCGCGCTGATGAGCGCGTCCTGGACGCACTCCTCGGCGACGTCGAAGTCGCCGAGGGCGCGGACGAGCGCCGCGGTGAGCCGGCCGGCCTCCTCGCGGAAGACCTCGGCCACCGCGGCGTCGGTCGCCTCACGTACGGTCCCCGGGCTCGCCTAGCGCCCCTCGACGATGGGCCGTACCTCGACGCCGCCGGCCGGCCAGCCCTTCGCGATCTCGATGGCCGCCTGCTTGTCGGCGACGTCGACGATCGCGAAGCCACCGATCCCCTCCTTGGCCTCGATGAACGGACCGTCCGTGACGGTGAGCGGTCGTGCGCGCAGAAGCATGAACTTGGGCATCGCGCCTAGGCGTGCTGCGGCTGCGCGTTCTGTTCGCCGTGCTGGGGCTGCTCGTCGTGCTCGACGCACGGCCGGACCTCGACGCCGCCGCCGGGCCAGGTCTTCGCGAGCGCGATCGCGTCGTCCAGGTCCTTGGCCTCGACGACGGCGAACCCGCCCACGGACTCCTTCGCCTCGAGGAACGGGCCATCGGTCACGAGGGCCTTGCCGTTCTGCTTCCGGATCGTCGTCGCCGTCCGCGTGGGCTGGAGCTCCTCGCCGCCCTTGAGGTAGCCGTTCTTCGAGTTCTCCTCCCACCACTTCCCGATCGCCTGGTAGGTGTCCATGGTCGCGGTCGAGCTGTGGGATTCGCCGAGGCGCTCGTCGTCGATGAACAGGAATACGTACTTGGGCATTGGCTTCCCCTTTTGTTGGTTTTCAGTACGACGAACAGCGAAGACCGGTTTCGACAGCCTAGCCACGGATTCGTGACGGTGGCCAGCCTCCTTGCGGCACCTCGCCCGCGCGTTCGAGCGCGAGCAGGCGCCGCTTCGCGGGCAGACCCCCGGCGTAGCCGCCCAGGCTGCCGTCGCTGGCGACGACGCGGTGGCAGGGGACGACGATCGCGATCGGATTGGCCCCGAGCGCCCCGCCCGCCGCCCGCGAGGCGCGCTCGTTCCCGACACGCCGCGCCACGGTCGCGTACGTCGTCAGCTCCCCATAGGGGACACGCGCCGTCGCCCCGAGGATGCGTCGCTGGAACGGCGTGAGGCCGGAGAGGTCCACCGCGACGGCGAACGCCCGGCGCTTCCCGGCGAAGTACTCCTCGAGCTCGCTCGCGAGACCGCTCGCGCGACGCGGATCGGGCACGAGGCCCGGGCCGTGGGCGCGCACCAGCCGCGCGAGATCGGAGGCCGTCGGCTCGTCGCCGTAGTGCAGCGCGGCGACGCCCGCGGGGCCGACCGCGACCCAGAGCGGGCCGAGGGGCGAGTCGAGGACGTCGTAGCCAAGCGTGGCGAGTCCCTCGCGCCGCGCGCGCCACACCAGGCGCTCCCGAGCGTCGGCGACGGCCTGTTCGATCATCGTGTTGCCTCCTTCACCTTCTTCGTGGCTTCGGCGACGCGCGAGCGCGCGGCCTCTTCGCTGCAGCCGAGCGCCGCCGCGACCTCGCGGTAGGGGCGACCCTCGACCTTGTGGAGCACGAACGCCGCACGTTGCCCCGGCGGCAGCGTGCGGATCGACGCGGCGAGGTCGGCCAGCGTCACGCCGTCGCGCTCGGGGGCGGCGAGACGCAGCTCCGCGAGCGGCACGAGGCGGCGAGCTCGCCGCGCCCGATCGATCGCCTTGTTCGTCGCGATCTTGTACAGCCACGCGCGCTCGGCGCCGCGACGCGGCGGCGGCCACGCGCGGAAGGCCGCAAGGAAGGTCTCCTGATAGAGGTCGTCCGCGCCGTCGCGCGACCCGGTCAGCCGCAGCGCGTACACGAAGATCTCGCGCTCGTGGCGCTCGATGAGCTCGCCGAAAGTGAGAGCACCTGTCGACACCGTCCGGAGGGTAGAACGCGCAAGGATCCGCCGATGTGAGATACGTGAGGTAGCGCACGGTGCGGGCGTGCCCGCGCGGACGGACCCGCCGCCGTGTAACGGCACGCTTGCGCTCCGGACCATGATTGACGCCTTGGTCGCTCGGTCGCTCGCTCAGAGGCCGGCTTCGGCCTAATGGCCATGCGCTGCTACTTCTGCGGTCGTGAGCAAGGGCCGAACGCGCGCGGCTTCTGTCTGTCGTGCGGTCGGCCCCTCACCGCGACGCCGGCCTCGGAGCTCTTCGGACGCCGGTACATCCTGAACCGGCTCGACGATCTCGCCCGTGGCGGCGTCCTGGACGCGGACTCGGCGGAGCGAGTCAGACGGGCGATGCTCCTGGAGCTCGGGGAGGCGCCCAAGCCAGAGCCCGCGGCGCCGGTCCTGCCGTCCCCGGTGGACGCCGTGTCGGCCGTCGAAAGCCGGGCCGTGCCTTCCGTACGCCCGGCGGTCACCGCGGCGGTGCGCGAGCGGCCTGCCGGACCGTCGCCGATCGAGAGCTTGTTCACGCCGGAACGCGCGCCGAGCCTGCTCCTCTACCTCGGCGCGTTCCTCGTCGTCGTCGCGGCTCTCATCTTCGTGAACGTCTCGCGCGAGCAGGTCTCGGACGCGGTACGTCTCGCGCTCATGATCATCGGGACGCTCGGGTTCCTGGGCGCCGGCCTCCTGTGCCACCGTGTCCCGCGCGTCGAGGAAGCGGGGCGGACATTCCTCGTGATCGGGGCGCTGCTCGTCCCGGTCGACTTCGCCGCGTACTACGTGCTCGTGGCGCACGAGTCGCCGCTCACCTCGCCGGTCATGTGGATCGTCGGCTCACTCTGGTCGGCTGGTCTCTACGGGGGGCTCGCAACGAACCGTTACGGCACGGCGTACGCGTACTTGTTCTTCGCTGCTTGTCTCAGCGCGATCGCGGGAATACTCGCGTGGTCCGACACCCTCGCCTGGGCGGGCGTGCTGTTCGCCGGTCTTGCCCTGGCGATCCAGCTGGTCCATGACCGCGCCGGCCGGACCGCGCTCGCATATCTGACCCGACCGCTGCTGCTGCCGGCGCGCGTTCTCGTGGCGGTCGCCCTCGTGGTCGGCTCGTCGATCGCCCTCGCCGTCGGGCTCGGCGTCCCGGCCGGGGGGGACCGCTTCGCGCTGTCCGCGCTCGGCGTCGTCGGGCTCGCGTACTACGTGGTCAGAGCTCGCCTTGAGATCGGCTGGGAGCGATGGCTCGCGGTCGCCGGCCCTGCTGCCGTCGCCGAGGGCCTCGTGTTCGCGTTCGGCGCCCCGCTACAGACGTACGGTTTCGCGGCCGGGATCCTGGCTGTTTGCTACGCCCTCGCCGGAGAGCTCGGTGATCTCGCCGGCCAACCCACACCTCTTGCCGGATGGGTCCGTATCCGCGCGGTCCCGATCGCGTACGTCGCCGTCGGCGTCGCGCTCGTCCCGTTCGCCGCGTACTGGCGCGCGCCCGTCGTCGGCGCGCTCGTCTATCTCGGGATGACCGCGCTCCTCGCCGTCCTCGTGGCGCGCCGCGCGCGCTCCGCGCGGGCCGTGCAGGCGTACCAGGGAGCGACGCTCGTCGCGGGCGCGGTGGCGCACGTCGGTGTCGTCTTCGCGCTCATCGCGGCGGGTGTCCTGCACGCGGGGACCGCGCCGATGTCCGGGCTCGTCTTCCGCGAGCTCGCGCTCGCCTTCAGCCCGCTCGCGGCAGGCCTCGCGGTGCTCGCGGCGCTCGCGCGGCGGCGACTCGCGCCGATCTCCCGCCCGCTCGCCATCGCGGCGGTGTCAAGCGCGGTGCTGGTGGTCGACTACGTGCTCGCAGACCCGCCGCTCGCCACGATCCTCGCCGCGCTCGCCGCCGCCGTGATCGTCGCGAGCGGCCTCGACGCCCGCCGCCCGGCCGCGCTCTGGCTGGCCGCCGCCTTCGCCGCGGTCGCCGCCTGGTCCGCCGTGCGCTGGCTCGACCCACCAGAGGCGACGCGGCCGGTGGCCGCGGCCCTCGCGGCGCTGGTCATCTTCGTGCCCGCATACCTGCCGCGCTTCCGCGCGGATCCGTTCGCGCGCGTGGCGCGCGAGATCGCCGTCTCGCTGGCCGGCGTCGGCGTGCTCAGCGGGCTCGCGTTCGCGTTCGCACGATCGTTCGGCGCCGCGTCGCTCTTGCCCTGGGATACCGGCGTCTGGTGGGCGACCGTCCCGGTGGTCTCGGCCTTCGGCGCGATCGCGGTCGCCGAAGCGCTGCATCGTCGATCGCCGAGCCTCGTCCTCGCGGCCACGCTCTCGTTCCTCGGCTCGACGCTGATGATCGTCGCGAGCCTGCATCCGGCGGCGGTCGAGGCCTACACGCTGCCGGTCGCCCTGTACTTCGCGATCGTCGCCTGGGCGCTCTCTCGATTCGGCTCGGCCGAGCTGCGGTCCACACTCGCGACGCCGGCGCAGATCGCCGCGGCGCTCGCACTCATCGCGCCGACGTACCTCTGGAGCTGGCGATCCGATGAGCCGGCGCGAACGGTCCTCGTCCTCGCCGAGGGGCTCCTGCTGCTCGGCGGCGCCGCGAACCGCGGGTCGGCCCCGCTCAGCGTCGTGTCGCTCGGTGCGCTCGCCGCCGCGGGCGTCCGCGCGACCGCCGCGCCGCTGGCCTTCGAATCCGTCGCGGGCATCGCGGGCGTCGCGACGATCGCGCTGACGCTGTTCGTGCCGGGCCGGATCGCGTGGCGCGTCGATCCGCGGCTGCGCGAGGCTGCCGAGGCGATCGGCGTCCTGCTGCTGCTCGCCCCACCGCTCGTCCGCGCGACGGCGTTCGGGTCCGACGCGCTGATGCAAGGAGGGAGCGTCCTCGCCGGCGGAACGGTCATCGTCGCGCTCGCGCTCTGGTCGGGCCGGAGGGCGCTCTTCGCGGCGGCCGCGACGATGCTTGGTTGCACCACGCTCGTCTCGCTCAACCGCACCGAGATGACGGAGCCGTACGTGGCCGCCGCCGGGGTGGCGATCGTCGCGCTGGCTCTCGCCATCCCGCGGTATCTACCGCGCCGGCTGGCGGTCGAGCTCGAATGGGCGCTGGAGATCCTCGGCGCCGCGATGATCGTCGCCAGCCCGCTCGTTCGCGCGTTCGGCGCTGCCGGGGCGGTGCCCGCGGCTCGCGCGCTCGCGGAGGGGATCGCGCTGCTCGCGATCGGTCTTCTCGTTCGCAGGCGGGCGCTCCCTGGCGCGGGATTCGCGTCGGTCGTCATCGTCGCGGCGTGGATCATCGGCGATCCCTCCGCCCGGCAATTCCACGCGATCGCGGCCGGTGCCGCGCTCGTCGCGCTGTCGCTCGCCGCGGTGCGTTATCGCGCGGACGTCCTCGACGAACGTGCGCTCATCGGAGCAGAGTGGCTGGGGGCCTTCCTCTTCGTCGGGCCGACGCTGCTCGCCTCGTGGAGCACCGATTTCTTCCCGGCGACGCCCATCGTCTTCTTCGAGATCGCCTTGATCCTCGGCACGGGGATCCTGTTTCGTCGCCGCTGGCTCGTCGTCGGGGCGCTCGCGGCCCTCGGCCTCGAGGCGCTGCGCGGAACGATCGACGTGGTGAACCGGCTCCCGAACTGGGCGCTGTTCGGCGTGAGCGGGGTCATCCTCCTCGCGGCAGGCTTCGTCCTCCTGCTGAAGCGCGAAGCCTGGAACCAGTGGTCGCATCGCGCGTACGGCTGGTGGGCCCGGCTCTGAGCGCGGTGGCACGCGCGGTGCGGCGCAGCCGTGCATGGAAAAAGACAAGGCGAAGCAACTCGAGAACGAGCGTCCCGCGGAGCAGCGCGAGGGCATCACCGCCAAACGCCGTGGTAGCCCTGCCGCGCCGAGCGACCGGCCCGAGGAGGACGTCCCGCACCCGCAGGACGTCAACGAGATCGGCGAGCCTTAGCGGCGCAGCTCGAAGATGAGCTCGCCGTCGACGATCTCGCCGGTCGCGACGAAGCCGAGCTTCTCGTGCACGCGCAGCGACGCGACGTTGTCCGGCGTGGTCGCGGACACGAAGCGCCGCACCGCGTGCTCGCTGACGGCCCAGTCCATGAGCGCCCTCGCGACCTCGGTCGCGTAGCCCTGACGCCGGTAGGGCGGGAAGACCGTCCAGCCGAGCTCGGCCGCGTCCGGGTCGGCTACGTCGTTGCTGCCGGGCGGTCCGTGGAAGTTCACGAAGCCGACGACGACGCCGTCCGCGCGACGCACGATCGCGCGCAGAAGCCACTCGAGATCGCCCGGGGACCGCGCGAGCTGGCGGCGGCGGAGCTGCAACAGCTCGTTGTCGCCGGCGGGGAACTCCGGCGGGAGCGTGACCCCGGCGAGTGCGGAAGCCTCGGCGCGCTCGCCCGCGATGAGCGCATCGAGCACGTCGCGACCGAGCGGGACGAGATCGAGACGCGCGCTGCGGACGATCAGCCCGTCTTGCGTGCGATCGTCCGCTCGAAGAGCTCGTCCGCGAGACGGAGGGGCTTGCCGCTGCCGCCGTGGCGCTCGAGCGACAGCTCGGCCATCACCGAGAGCGCGATCTCCGCGGGCGTGCGCCCGCCGAGGTCGAGGCCGATCGGCGCGTGGACCGCGCGGATCCGGTCCTCGTCCACCCCCTCCTCGCGGAGCATCTTCGCGATGAGGATCGTCTTGCGCTTGCTGCCGAGGAGCCCGACGTAACGGGCGGAGGTCTTCACCGCGGCGCGCAGGCAATGAGCGTCGAGCTTGTGTCCGCGCGTGGCGATCACGATGAACGTGTTCCAGCCGATGGGCATCGTCTCGAGCGCCTTGACCATGTCCATGTTCACGACCTCGTTCACGCCGCCGAAGCGCTCGCGGCTCGCGAACTCCGGCCGGTCGTCGACGACCGCGACTTCGTACTCGAGCTGCGTGGCGAGCTTGGCGATCGCCAGTCCGACGTGGCCGCCGCCCACGATGACGAGCCGCGGCTTGGCGATGACCGGCTCGATGAGCAGCTCAGTCTCCTCGTCGAGCGCGACCGTGCGCGCGGTCCCTCGGCGGAGCGCCTCGGCCGCCGCGGCCCGCGCCCGCGCGTCGAGGGCGGTGTCGCCGAGCGTGCCGCCCCCCTTGCCGCCGGTCTCGACGAAAAGCTTCCCCGCCGCCGTCACGTCCTTGCCGCGCCTGCGCATGAGCGTGGCGAGCGCCACCGGCGCGCCGCCGGCGGACGCCGCGAGGACGTCGCCAAGGAGGTCCCGCCCTGCGAAACGGAGCGCCCGCTCGCCGGGCTCGATCTGGATCCACATGGTCCCGCCGCAGACGAGGCCGGTGTCCCAGGCGAGCTCCTCGGTCAGCTCGTATTCGCGCAGGGAGGGGTCCCCGGTCTCGATGACCCGCTTCGCCTCGACGAAGGCGTCCCCTTCGACGCAGCCCCCGCCGAGGGTGCCGACCAGGCGGCCGAGGTCGTCGACCAGGAGCTTCGCGCCCACGACCTGCGGGGTGCTGCCGACCGTCCGGACGACCGTCGCGATGGCGAATCGGCGGCCCTCCCGCTCGAGCTCGGCCATCTTCGCGTAGATCTCGCGCACCGCTTCTCACTGTATCCGCGGAGAAAAGGGCCGGATGCCGGAGGCCGGCGGGGCCGGCCGGACGTGCCTTTACACGGCGGGACCGCCGACCGCCAGGCCGAGGGCCATGAGCGCGGCGGACTTGGCGGCGATCAGCTTGCGCACAAATCGGATGATGGCTTCCTTGTCGTCGTCGGACAGGCAGCTCGCCGGGACGGCGAGAAGCGCGCCCTCCCAATCTGGCAGGAGATCGGTCTCGCCGGCATACCAGCGTGGATCGGCGAGGTGGCGCATCGAAACCTGGAGCGCGGACGAGAGCCGTTCGACCAGATCCACGCCAGGGTCGGCGATCTCGCCTGCTTCGAGGCGGCTGATATAGCCCTTGTCGATCGCCGCCAGATCGGCGAGTGCCTGTTGTGTCAGGCCGCGGTGCCGCCGGAAGCGCCTCACCCGGTCGCCGACACCCTCGGAGATCATGTGTCCCGAAAGTAGTAGCGCGGAATCGGCGCGGCGCAACCCTCGAGGCCCCTGAACCCGAGCAATCAAGCAGCCAGGTGACCAACCCTCAACTTCGTTGTCTGATTCCTCGCTTAGCACGGCGAGCGAGGTTCCCTTTACCAGACTGCTACTGTGAGCCGCGCTTTCTCGACCGAATGCAGGGGGTGAACCTATGGGGGAAGCGGGAGGACCGACTCCGTCCCAGCCCGAGCCGAAATCGATTTCCGAATCGCCCAAGTTGAGCCTCACGCGTAGAAGCTTTCTCATAGGAGCAGGTGCCGGCGCAGCCGCGGCCGGTGCGGTGCTCGGCGGAGCGGTCGTCGCGACCAAGGCGCTCAACCCGACGCCCACGACGACCACCACCACGGCGACGCAGCTCGGACCGACGATGCGTCGCGTCACCCTCGACATCGACGGCGTCAAGCGCGACGTCATCGTCGACAACCGCGAGAGCCTCTGGGAGACGATGAACTTCCAGCTCGGACTCTCGAACTCGAACCTCGGCTGCGACCGCGCGCAGTGCGGCGCGTGCGCCGTCAACGTGGACGGCAAGGCGGTGAACGGCTGCACGATCCTGAGCGCGCGGATGGGGCGCGGTCAGAAGATCGGGACCGTCGCCGGTCTCGCCACGGGGCCCGGGGTCACCGGTCTCCACCCGGTGCAGCGCTCGTTCTGGCTCAACGGTGGCTTCCAGTGCGGGATCTGCACCCGCGGCTTCATCATGTCGACGGTCGCGCTCCTGCGGACGATCCCGAATCCCACCGACGTACAGATCGCCGAAGGGCTCTCGGGCAACATCTGCCGCTGCGGCGAGTACGCGAAAGTCTTTACCTCGGTGAAGACCGCGGCCGCCGAGCTGCGCGGCGAGAAGGTCACGTACCTGGCGAAGCCGATCTTCGTCGACGTGGTCGCTCCCGCCCAGCCGCCGCCGGCCGCCGCGGGCACGTCCAAGGCCTTCGACTTCGCGACACCGTTCGCGACGATCGAGGACTTCGACACGTTCATCGAGCCGCTCAAGAAGCGCGACGGCATCCTCGACATCAGCGGCAGCGAGCGGACGATCACGGTCAAGTGGGACCCGGCCAAGCTCTCCGAGCAGCAGGTGCGTGACCTGCTCTCGAGCCTCGGCCGCCCGGTCAAGTAGGGGAGGGAAGAGATGGCACGCCTTGAAGCCGTCCGGGTCGCGCAGGACGCGGCGTATGCCGCCAGCCTCAGCGACGCCGACTGGTACGCGCTCTCCCAGGATCCCGACTGGCAGCAGCTCGTCGCCGAGCAGTCCGAGATGCTGACGAACGTGATGGCCGCGCACGGCCACAAGCTGCCGGGCGCGAGCCTGGCGGCATCCACGCAGAACGAGCTTCCCCCCGTCGGCCCCTTCAAGATCGTCGGGACAGACGTCGCGCGCCTGCAGGGCCTCGGGGTCGTCACGAGCCTCGGGCAGTACACCGAGAACATGCGCATGCCGGGCATGCTCTTCATGCGCACGCTGCGCAGCCGCTACCCGCACGCGAAGATCAAGAGCGTCGACATCAGCAAGGCCGAGAAGCTCCCCGGCGTCCGCAAGATCCTCCACCGCGGCAACCTTCCCGACGTCTACAAGGACGTCTTCCTGGGCGCCGCCAACCCGACGCGGTTCCTCTTCAGCGAGGAGGTCTTCGAGGTCGGCGCGCCGATCGCGGTCATCGCCGCGGACAGCGAGCACATCGCCGACGAGGCCATGCGCCAGATCGACGTGCAGTACGAAGTGCTCCCGGCGGCGCTCGACATGCTCGAGGCGATGAAGCCGTCGACCCAGAAGCAGTTCCCGAACCAGCTCGACGGCACGATCATCGCGGTGACGCCGCCCCTCGTGCGCGGCAATCCCAACGACACGCGGGCCGACGCGACGGTCGAGGCCGTCTTCCACAAGCCGACCGAGCAGCACGTCGCGCTCGAGCTCACGAACTCGCTCACCTACTGGGACAACGACAAGCTGAACATGACCTACACCGCGCAGCACGCGCACGGGACGCGGGCGAACCTGTCCCAGGCGCTCAAGATCCCGCAGAACAAGGTGCGCGTGTTCCAGCCCGGCTACATGGGCTCGGGCTACGGGTACCGGAGCGGCATCGACCTCGCCGAGGTGCACGCCGCGCTCCTCGCGAAGCTCACCGGCAGGCCCATCAAGCTCAACTACACGCGGTACGAGGACTTCGTGACCCGGACGCACCGGAACGAGTTCCGCGACGAGATGAAGATGGGCGTCAACAAGGACGGCACGATCGCCTTCGGGCAGTTCAAGGTCTTCGCGAACGTCGGCGCGCAGCGCGCCGGCGCCGCGAACGGGTCCTGGGTGAACATGCAGGACCTCTACAAGATCCCGAACCTGCGGCTCGAGGCGATCGACGTCATGACGAACAGCTACAAGTCGGGCCCGTACCGCTGCGTGAGCCATCCGAACGGGACGTTCGCGCTCGAAGTCACGATCGAGAAGGCGGCATACGCGATCGGGATGGACCCGGTCCAGTTCCGCCTCAAGAACCTCAACGAGACCGGGAACCCCGACACGAAGAAGCCGTTCAGCAACCCTGGGATGCGCGACTGCATCGACGCCGCGGCGAACGCGATCGGCTGGACGGCGAAGTGGCACCAGCCGAAGGCGAAGGAGGTCCGGCCCGGGATCTTCCACGGGATCGGGCTCGCGGCGCACACCTGCAGCCACGGCGCCGGCGGCAACCCGTCGACCGGCCAGATCGTCATCAACAACGACGGCAGCGTGCAGGCCATCTCCGCCTCGAACGACGTCGGCGGCGGCCAGCGCACGACGATGCTGATGATCGCCGCCGAGTCGCTCGGCGTGCCGCTCGACCAGATCACGATCACCACGTACGTCGACACCGACAACACGACCGACACCGGCACGACCGCCGGCAGCCAGCAGACCAACAACGGCGGCCGCGGCATGTACCAGGCCGGCCAGGACGCTCGCCGGCAGGTCCTCGACTGGGCCGCGCGGAAATTCAAGGACGACGCCGCCAAGAAGGGCGGGACGCTCGACGTCACCGCGGCGGACATCGAGCTCGTCGACGGCAACGTGTTCGTCAAGAGCAGCCCGAGCACGAAGGCGAAGCTCGCCGATGTCGTGCAGTTCAAGGGCGGCCCCATCCACGGCAAGTCCGAGTTCATCCAGGACACCATCTGGGAGCGGCTCGCCTGGGCCGCTCACGCCGCGGAGGTCGAGGTCGACACCGTCACCGGGACGGTGAAGATCACGAAGTACGTCGCGGTGCACGACCTCGGCAAGGCGATCAACCCGTTCGCCTCGAAGCAGCAGATCGAAGGCGGCGTGGTCATGGCGGTCGGGGCGGCCCTCACCGAGGAGCTGCTCATCGACAAATCGACCGGCCTGCCGCTCAACCCGAACCTGCTCGACTACAAGCCGCTCTCGATCAAGGACGCGCCGCTCGCCGAGGTCATCATCGTCGAGAAGCCCAAGGCCTACGGCGTGTTCGGCTCGCACGGCCTCGGCGAACCACCGATGGGCCCGCCGGCCCCCACGATCGTGAACGCGGTCTACAACGCGGTCGGCGTCTGGGTCACGGACATGCCGTTGACGCGGTCCAAGCTCTTGGCCGCGCTCAAGGGCGGGTGAGAGAAGGAGGTAGGGACCAGTGAGAGGCTTTGAGCTCTACGACGCGGGCACTGTCAAAGAAGCGGTCGACCTCCTTCAGAAGCACGGCAGCCGGACCGTGAAGGTCCTCGGCGGCGGGAGCGATCTCGTCGGCGGCGTGATGAAGGACTGGGTCCAGGGCAAGGGCATGCCGCTCCCCGAGGTCCTCATCGACCTCACGACCATCAAGGACCTCGCGACGATCAAGCTCGACGGCGGCAGCACCACGATCGGCGCGGTCGTGACCCTTCAGGAGATCGTCGACAACGACGAGCTGCGCAAGCGGCTCCCGCTGCTCACGCAGGCCGCCGAGAGCGTCGCCTCGCCGCTCATCCGGAACTTCGGCACCTTAGGCGGCAACGTCAACCAGCGGCCGCGCTGCTGGTTCTTCCGCGGCGAGGACTTCAACTGCTACAAGAAGGGTGGCGACTTCTGCTACGCCGTCACCGGCGACAACCGCTACCACGCGATCATCGGTGGCGAGCTCTGCTACATCGTCCACCCCTCGGACACGTCGGTCGCGCTCCTCGCCCTCAACGCGAAGGCGAAGATCGCCGGCGTCGGCGGCGACCGGGACGTCGCGTTCGACAACTACTTCATCGGGCCGCGCGAGGACGTCCTGCGCGAGAACGTCCTCAAGCCAAACGAGTTCATGACCCATGTCGAGATCCCGAACCCGGCCTCAGGCACGAAGTTCGGCTGGACGAAGCTCAAGGACCGGCAGGTCTACGACTTCGCCCTCATCTCGGTCGCCGCGGCCTTCACGGTCGACGGCGGCACGTGGAAGGACGGGCGCGTCACGCTCGGCGGCGTCGCGCCAGTGCCCTACCGCGCCAAGGTGGTGGAGGACGCGCTCAAGGGCAAGAACATCAAGGACACGATCAAGACGGCCGCGGCGCAGATCCGCACCGTGGCTCGGCCGATGAGCGTGAACGCGTACAAGGTCGACCTCGCGCAGGGGCTCATCGAGCGCACGATCATGGAGGCCCTCGGCAACTAGCGGCGCATCGCGCAGGAGAGGGGACGAGAGCGGGACCGCGAGGTCCCGCTCTCTCATTTCCTGACGACCGAGTCCGGTGGCCAGGTGGCCGGAGGCAAGCCGTGGGAGTAGGGTCGGACCGAAAAATGGGGAGGGGTTGTCATGAGTATGAGGACATTTGCCGCCGCGCTCGGCCTGGCCACTCTGCTCGGCTTGTCACTCGCGCTCGGTAGCGGACAGGTGCGCTCGGCTTCGGCCTGCACGCAGGTGAACGGCCATCTGCTCGACGAGCACGTCGAAGGCGCTCAGTCCGTTGGCCGAATGGTCGGGAGCATCAACGGCCGCTATGAGTTCACGCAGGGGCCAGCGGCTGGCGCCGACCCCAACGCGACCGTCTTATTCGGCACCGGCGAAGCGAGGATCATCACGAACAAGGGCGAGCTGCGCTGGCACGAAAGCGCCGCGCTCGACTTCGCGAACGAGGACGACTACAGCACCGCGGTCCTTGCCAGCCTCCGAGGGGGCACAGGCGCGTGGACGGGCGCGACCGGGCACGTCATCATGTCGGGATTCTTTCACCCCTCGACCCGTACAGGCGAGTTCGACTACCGAGGGGAGATCTGCATGCCGTAGCTGGTTGAGGCTCACGCGGGTGGGACTGATGGCGATGTATAGAGTGATGTATACTCGCGATTAGTATGGCACGGATGGTTCGGAAACAGGTCTACATCGAGGAGCGGCAGGAGCGGCAGCTCAAGCGCCGGGCACGGGAGCTTGGCGTCAGCGAAGCGGAACTCATCCGGCAGGGCATTGACCGCATCGGAAGCCTCTCGTTCTTACCCCGCCGCGAGGAGGCATGGCGCGCAGCGAAGTCGCTCATTCGCCAGCGGATGAAGATCCGCCTGAGGCAGACGGGCCGGGCCTGGCGGCGCGAGGAGCTCTATGAGCAACGGCTCGGGCCGCCTGCTCCTCGACACTAACGTTCTCGTCTACGCGCACGACCCACGCAACAGGCGAAAGCAAGAGCTCGCGCTTACGGTCCTCGATCGCGCGATAGCCACCGAGCGCGCGACGGTGAGCGCCCAGAACCTCTCCGAGTTCTTCGTTGTCGTGACGCAGCGCCTGCCCGAGCGCCTCGAGGTCAGGGCTGCCCTCCGACAGGTCGAGCATTTCGCCGCGTCGTGCCGAGTGCTGGAGGTCACGGCGCTCGTCGTTCTCGAAGCTTGCCGTGGTGTCCAGGTCCATGGCCTTTCGTTCTGGGACGCGCAGATTTGGGCGGCGGCGAGGCTCGATCAGACCACGTACGTGCTGACCGAGGATGCCGAGCACGGCCGATCGGTCGAGGGCGTCACGTTTCTCGACCCCTTCGGGCCGCGGTTCGACGCGCGAGCCGTGGACCTGCGTGCCTAGTTCCTCGCGCGCTCGTGCTCCTGCACACCCTTGATGCCGCGCAGCGCCCACTGGTGCGACGCCGGGTTCGCCGCGACGTAGCTGCCATCCGAGTGGAGCCAGGAGCCGCCGTCCGCGTCGGTGATGAGACCGCCGGCCGACGGCAGGATGACGCAGGCGGCGGCGACGTCCCAGGGCTTCGCGTCGAGCGTCCAGTACGCGTGGATACGCCCCGCCGCGACGTAGCAGAGGGCGAGCGCCGGTGAGCCCCAGACGTACTGCTGCAGGACCTCCCTCGCGAAGACGCCGAAGATCCGCAGTGCGATCTCGCGCCGCGGACCGCTCGGCGGCAGGTCCGTCGCGACCCAGGCCTGCTCCCAGAACTCCGGACCGAGCGCGGTGTTGAGCACCGTGATCGGCCGGTTGTTGAGCGTGGCGGGCGCGCCGAGCGTGGCCGCGAACGTCTCGTCCCGGATGGGGTCGTACACGACGCCGACGCGCAGCACTCCCTCGACGCGGAGCGCGATGGACACCGCGAAGAACGGGATGCCCTGGGCGAAGCTGAGCGTCCCGCAGATCGGGTCGACGATCCAGAGCCGCTCCGCGTCGACGGCGAGCGGCTCGTCCTCGGGGCCCTCTTCGACCAGAATGGCGTCGTCGGGACATTCGTTCTGGAGGACCGAGACGATCGCCTGCTGCACCTCGAGCGTCGCGCCGGTCACGACGTCACGCTGGCCCTTCCACGTGAGGTATCCGGGATCGCCGAGCTTGGCGAGGGCGACCCGGCCGCCGCGGAACGCCGCGCGCTTCGCGAGCTCCAGAGCCGCCGCGTCGTCCATGGCGGCAGGATAGCCATGCCCTCGCCCACGCTCGTCCGCACGATCGTCTGCTCCTACACGCGCGAAGAGCTGCCCGCCGCATGGCTCGCGGTCTTTCGCCGCTTCGAGCGAGTCATCGAGCGCGCCGGGCTGCGCGTACGCGTACGGCTCGATCCGCTCGAGGAGCTGCCCGAGCGCTTCGAGGTCCTCGTCGTCCCGGAGGAGCTTCGCGAGCGCGCGGAGTCGCTCGCGGGCGTCGCGCGCGTGATCGCGACGACGCGCACCGACGCCACGACCGCGGCGAACGACCTCGTGCGCGAGCTCCAGGCCGGGGCGACACTCGCCGCCGAGCGCCGCAGGCCGGGCGAGCCGAGGATCGTCGTCCATCGCGGAACGGAGATCCTGTGAGCGAGAACACGGTCAACCGGAAGCTCCTCGAGCGCCTGCGCCGCGTGGAGCAGCAGATCCGCGCGTTCAAGGAGCTACACGCGAGCGAGCTCCAGCTCGTCCTCGACGAGCTCGCCGACATCGCCGGCGAGGTCGAGGCCAGTCGGGGAGCTCCGCTCCCCGGCCCCCAGCCGCCGGTCGACGACCCCGCGGCGAATTCGCCGAAGCGCGCGAAGTGGCTGGCGGAGCAGGAGCGCAAGCAGCGTCCGCAGTCGCGGCGCGAGCTGCTCTTCGGGCGCGGCGAGGAGCCGCGCTCGGACTAGGGCCGCGTCCTCCGCGCGCGGCTCACGAGTGCGAGCCCGCCGAGCATGAGCGCGATCGCCGCGAAGCCCACGACGTACACCGTGGGGTCGCGGAGCGGGTCGACGGAGGCGACGCGGCGCGTGGGCGGCTCGGTCGCATCGAACGGCTTCACCGGATCGGGTCGCGTCGCGAGCGCGGCCTTGCCCTCGTCGTCGAGCGTCACGGCGTAGATCTCGAAGTTGCCACTGCGCGGCGAGGCGAAGAGGAGCTGGCTGCCGTCGGCGCTCAGCTCGAACGGGCCCTGCGCGAGCACGCCCTTCGCCACCTCGGTGCGCAGATCGCCGGCGCGCGGATCGACGGACCAGAGGTCCGTGTAGCTGACGTCCGGCGTCACGAACTCGCTCACGTACACGATCCGCCCGTCGGGCAGGTACACCGGGAAGTGGCTGCGCTCGTCCTTCGGCGAGATCGGCGACGGGGTCGCCCCGATCGCCGAGGCCATGAGCAGCACCCGCGAGTGATCGCCGTCCGAGAACGCAAGCTGTCGGCCGTCGGGCGACCACGCCGGCGAGTGGCACGCGAACGTGCACTGGTTGTTGCGCTCGCTCGCAAGCTGGCGGGTGAGCTGGACGGTGTTCCCGCCGTCGGCGTCCGTTGTCCAGATGTCCATCGCGCCGTCGCGATAGACGTAATAGCTGATGCGCGTGCCGTCCGGACTCCAGCTCGGGAAGCTCGTGATCGCGCCGCTCCGCGTGAGCTGTGTCCGGGCGCGCGATGCCATGTCGATGACCCAGATCTCGCGCTTGACGTCGCTCCCGGAGTCGACCGCGATGCGTTTCCCGTCGGGACTCCAGGTCGGATGGCGGTCGTCCGCGTCGCCGCTCGTCAGCTGGCGGACGTTCCCACCATCGGCGTCCATGACGTAGATGTGGTACGGGCCGTCGCGGTTGGTCTGGAACGCGATGCGCTTCCCGTCGGGGCTCCACACCGGCCGCAGGTTCGACGCGCTCGTCTGCGTGAGCTGGCGGATCGGCGACGCGCCGACCGTGGTGCCGCCGCTCACGAACGCGACGCACGCCGCGAGGCACAGCACCCGGACGAGCAGCATGCGCGTCATTTCAGCCCCTCACCGCCGCGCTTTTCGTCACAAGCCGGTAGCACTCCCACGCCAGCAAGGCCGCGAACAGCCCTATGGTCAGACCACCCAGCAAGAGGGCTGCCTGCGCCGGAAGGCCCTCGTGCTGCGCGGTCTTCGCCACGAACGCGTTCACGACCATGAGGATCGCGAGCACGGCGTTCAGCGCGGCCCAGACGAGGGCCAGCAGCGCGGCGAACGCCTTCACTCATCGTCTCCGCCCGCGGCGCTCGCCGGGGCGACCCGCGGCGCGGGCGCGAGCGATGCGCTCGCGCGCCCGGTCGTCATGGCGACGACGAGCGACCAGCGCGCGAGCGTGTACCGCAGATGGTCGAGGACCTTGATGAGGATCAGCACCATCGCCGCGACGTGCAGGGTCGAGGCCCAGTACAGCAGCGGCCCCGGGACCGGGTAGACGTAGCGCGCGGCCTTCGCGAGACCGGTGACCGTGATGAGTGCGAGCACGAACGTCCACGTGGGGAACGAGAACGCCGTCTCGTAGAACGAGAACTTCCCCGCAGTCGGTCGCTCGCCGCGCAGGTCGACGCCGAGCCGCGAAGCGATCATCCGGCCGAGGCGCGGCGGCAGCTCATGCGCGAGCCCTGTGAGGTGTCGCCGCCATTGGCCGCGCGGGACGAGCAGCGAGCGGTCGGTGCCGGTCCACCAGTACCCCAGGAACCACGCGAGCGTGAAGAGGATCAGCGTCGCGCCGATGTAGTGGACGCGGTAGATGAGGTAGAGCGGGAGCGGCAGCGAGACGTCGAGGATGCCGCCCATGTACTGCCACACGCCGGTCGGGAGCGCGAGCAGGAAGCCCAACGCGAGGAGCCAGTGGCCGGCGATGGTCGCGGGCGCAAAGCGGCGAGACGCGTCGGCGCGCCGCGGGCCGCCGAGGGCGATCCCGAGCGCGAGCCCCAGCGCGAGGGCGAACGGGATGACCTTGACGAAGACGAAGTTGTCCGAGAGCTCCTCGTCCCAGGGCTGCGCGCCCGAGCCGGCCTGGCCGAGCGTCGCCACCGCACCGGACACTGCGAGGGCGATCGCGACGAGCGCGACGAGCCAGCGGATCACGCCTTGCCCTTGGCGGGGCTGCCCTCGAACGTCTGGAACGTGCGGAGCTGCGCCCAGGTCTGCCGGTCGCCCTTGGGGGCCTCGAGGCAGAGGTGGTCGCTCTTGATGACCCCTTGCCGTATACGGATGTTCACCGGGCAGCGCTCGACGCACGCCGGGCCGCCCTCGCGCCAGAAGCAGAGATCGCACTTGGCGAACGTGTCCTTCTCCGGGTCGTAGGTGATGCGGCTGCGCTGGCGGAGCGTGAGCTGGTTCGTCGCGTGCGCCTCGTCGCTGATCGGGAACGGGCACGCCTCCGCGCACCGGCCGCAGGTGACGCAGGTGTCCTCCCGGATGAAGCGCGCGCCGGTACGCGGCTCGACCTGGAGCGCGTCGACCGGGCAGACGTAGAGGCACTCCGCGGTCGGGCACTGGAGGCACGGCTCCTGGTGGAACGAGCCGCGGTCGGGATAGGCCTCCTGGATGACCGGCGACACCTTCACCTCCGGATCGTTGAAGATCCGGATGCGCGGGACGTCGGAGAGCCCCGCGCGGCGGTGCTCCTGAGAGCAGATGACCTCGCACGTGAGGCACCCGATGCAGAGCTGCGGGTCCGGGAAGATGACCGCGTCCGCGAGCGCGGTCGACCTCGGGCTCGCGCCGCTCGCGATGCCGACGCCGCCGATCGCCTCGAGCGCGATGAACGCGACGATCGGCGCCGCGCCTTTCAGGAGATCCCGGCGCGAGAGCTCGGGATCCGCCGCTGTTTCGTCCGGCCCAGACGGCTCTTCGCTCACGGCGGACCCCTTTCTTGTCGGGCAGTCTCGGCGCGGTCGCCTAGGACGTCAACGTGACGCCCGCGGCGAGGTCCTCCAGCGTGTCCACGTCGCGCAAGACGCCGCGATCCTCCACGTCGAGGTCCACGCGGATGTCGGTGTGGCGCTTGATGACCTCGTGGAGATTGGACCGCGGATCGGTCGCCGCGATCTCGTCGCGGAGCGACAGCGGGACCGCGACGGGATGCCCGCGCTTGCCGCGGTACCTCGGGGACACGATCGCCGGCCGGCGTTCGTACGTCTCGATCACAGCGCGTACGGTGTCCGGCCGGACAAAGGGCATGTCGCCGGGGAGCACGAGCACCGCGTCCCCGCGGGCCTGCGCGACGCCTTCCTGGATCGAGGAGAACATCCCGCGGGAGGGGTCGGGGTTCTCGATCGGGCGCACGCGCGGATCGAGGAGCGAGTTCACGTCGCGCTCGAGCTCGGTGCGCGCGTCCTTTCCCACGACGACGATCACCTCGGCCGCGCCGCCATCCAGAAGCGCGCGGATCGTGCGGTCGAGCAGCGGCTCGCCGTCGATCGGGGTGAGCAGCTTGCGTCCGCCGAACCGCTCCGCGGAGCCGGCGGCGGGGACGACCGCGACCGTGCGGATCAGCCGCGGGGGCTCTGCCCCCACGGCCCCCCGGCTAGCTGCCATCGCGCAGGCCCCGGAGGGCGCGCTCGGCGAACACGCGCGAGGCGCGCTTGCGCTGCGAGATCGTCCCCGATGTGTTGTCCATCGGCCGCGCCGCCTTGTGCACCGCGTCCGCGGCGGCCGCGATGGCCTCGTCTTCGAGGCGCGTGCCGACGATCGCCTTCGCGGCGGCAGCGACGAGCACGGGCCGCGACGCAACGGCGGTGATCGCGACGCGCGCGTCGCGGACGGTCGCGCCCTCGAGACGCACGGCCGCGGCGAGGCCGACGATGGGGAAGTCGAACGAGTTGCGATCGCGCAGCTTGAGGTAGGCGCTGCGCCAGCCGTCCTCGAGAGGCAGCTCGACCGCCGTCACGACGTCGCCCCGCTCGAGGGTGAGATAGCTGATGCCGTCCTCGCGGTAGAGGTCGGCGATCGCGATACGGCGCTCTCCCTGCGCGTTCGCGACGACGGCGGACGCGCCGAGCGCGATAAGCGCGGGCACCGTGTCGGCGCTCGCGACCGCGAGGCAGCGCGGGGACGATGTCGCAACACGGCAGACGACGCTCGCGTGCGTCTTCATGCAGTAGCCCTCGGCAGTCCGCCAGAAGAGCGACTGGTCGTACCAGTTGCACCGCGTGTCGAGGCAGATGTTCCCGCCGACCGTGCCCATGTTGCGGAGCTGCGGCGTCGACACGAGGCCGGCCGCGGTCGCAAGCGCGGCGTAGCGCTGGCGGACGAGCTCGTGCTCGGCGATCTCGGTGAGCGTCGTCCCGGCGCCGATGCGCAGACTGCCGTTCGCATGGACGCCGCGCGCGCCCTGGACCCGGTCGAGCGACACGAGCGTCTCCGGCGTGTACTGGCGGCGCTTCATGTTCGGGTACACGTCGGTCCCGCCGGCGACGAGCATGGCTTTGGGGTCTTCACGGAGCATGCGC
>Ga0209237_1000627_pt1 | contig 20241 bp, 20 predicted proteins | sample GraSoi013_1_40cm_2_FD_185820 | JGI IMG/M metagenome (GOLD analysis project Ga0209237, IMG submission 185820) | Grasslands soil microbial communities from the Angelo Coastal Reserve, California, USA - Sample 10_02_2013_1_40cm (SPAdes) (version 2) | ecosystem: Environmental > Terrestrial > Soil >... | reverse complement strand
TTCATTCGCAAGCACCGTGCTCCTAGTCGCTGTGTGGTCGAGCTGCAGCCTCCTGATGTACATCGGGTACCTGACACCCACTGAGTCTCTCTTTCCGCCACTCTCTGTCTCACTTCTGCTCGTCGTCTGGAGCCGTCGCCACTTCCGCCTACTGCACGAGGGGGAGAGCGAGGTAGGGCTCCTTCTCCATGACCTCGCGGAGGAGAGCAGGGCAGGGGCCAGCCTCCCTATCGCCCTCTCGAGGGTCATGGCGTATTCTGCGAGGTTCCCCTCCACCCGTGAGTCTCTTCGAACATTCAGCACCCTTTTGGACCTTGGATACGACCCGGTCGCTGCTCAGAAGAGAATCACTCACGGCTCCTGGCTCGTGAGAGTCTCCATGTCAATCCTAGCGGTCGCGTTTCTGACTGGCGGCGGCTATGAACTGCTTGACAGGCTCTCCGCCTCCTTCCGGAGGATATCCGATGCTCGCCACTCGCTCTCGGTTTCAATTCTCCCCTTCGCGGTCTTAGGCGTCTTCGTTCCTCTCATCTCCGGGGCCGCCGTTTGGTTTCTTTCGGGAATCGGCTCCCTGGGTTCCTTTCTCCCGAACCTCGCCGCTCAATCGCAGGGTCCGGGCGTCGCCCTCTCCATATCACTGACGTCCCTGCTGAGCGGCCTAATCGTGACCAAGGCTTACACGCTCTCCCTCAGGAATCTCGTTGTGATGCCCCCGCTCTTCGCCGCGACTCTTGTCTCCCTCTTGATCTTCGGCGTGCGGTGACTTCCCGGGGGCGGTTAAATAAGTGACGGGAATAATGTAGTATGAAAAGACGGCGAGCAATTAGCCCCTTCATAGCGACCGTCCTCCTCGTGGCAATGACGATCTCCCTCGGGGGTGTCCTCTACACTCAGTTCAGGGACACAGTGGTTTCCCAGATTCGCAATCCATCCGTCTCCCTGATCGATGTGAACGTTGCGGACGACAGGCGGACAGTCACACTCCTCGTCAAGAACGACGGCAACGTAGACTTTCGAGTCTCGAGTTTCGGTCTCGCCTACGGGGCCGCTAGTCAGAACTTTGTTATCGGGAACAACGTCTCTCTCATCTCGGGAGATGCGACGATGAAGCCAGGCAGCCTTCTAACCGCCAGGTTCAAGATTGTGACGACTGGCCTGCCAACTCTCGCCTCATTCACGATCACGATCGTAGCTGATCAACTTGCGCGTGCCTTCAACGTCGAAGGATGAGCGCGGACGACATCGCGCAGTCGTCGAGGTCTACTCGAGTCTCGTGATAATCGCGATGGTTGTTTCACTCTCGTACCTCGTTTACTCGCAGGCCCCCCGCCCCACCAGCTCGGGACACCTCGTCTTCCTCAACAACATCCGTCATGTCTTCGCTTCACCTTCGCTGGTTCTTGTTGCGATTAACTCTTCTGCCCGCGATACAGTGGTGGAGATGGACATCGACGAAGCGTCCTCTTCTGATGGTATCTTGGCGCTGGTGGGTTCTTCTTACACACAGGTCAACCACCTCTGCGCTGAGGGCGCCACGACCTTCTTCTCCGTCTTCGCTGCGGCCCCGGGTGAGTTGGTCGTCAACGCGGACGGGGAGTCTTGGGTCGATGGGTATGCCGCAAGCTCTCTCGGAGTGGATGCGGGGTGGCACGAAATTATACTGAGCGGTGCTCGCAGTTGCCAAATAACGCTTCCCGGGGGAAGCGCTCTTACCTCCCCCGGGAGCGGCGTCAGCCGTATCCCCTTCATTGGACGACTGGAGTCGAGCTCATTCGCGCTGTACTTACCGTTCGCCGGCTCACGACATCAGCTTCGGGTCCTCTTCAGTGGAGGGATTGATACCCTTGAAATTCAGTAGGCGGGGAATCGGCGAGATCGCCGGGTCCCTATCGATGCTCGTCGTGACAATGGCTCTGCTGACGGCAGCGAGCCTCCTCTCCTTCGTCTCGGTCAGGGCGGGAGCCTCGATGCTAAGCGCTGGGGCGGAAGGCGAGGCGATCGCCGCCGGTCAGCTTGTAGGGGTCGTCGCCACTCAATCGAACATCACCGGGTCGTACGTCTGGCTCTTCAACTATGGGTGGGAGGGGGCGGCGATCTCGAGGACCTACGGGCAGACTGCAGCTCCACTCTCCTCCTCCTGCGGACTCATTACACAGGATTCGATGTGCATTCTCTCCTTCCCCCCGGGGACAAGAGGAGAGGTAACTATACTCGTCGGGGCGAATACCATTGAAGTCAAGTTCTAGCCTCTCAGAACCCTTCGAGGTTCTCTCCTTCGAACCTCCCAGGGACGCGTCACTCCTCGGCAATTACCTTGTAGCGTATGAGATACCCGCGAAGGGCGGCATCGGGCACAAATCAGCTTTCGCGGTCTATGTCTACGAAGCGGGTGGACGTGGCTTCTATCTCGTGAAGGAGCCGTACCTCGACCCTCTTCTCCGTTCGACGGTAGGGTACGCGATAAGCTGTCTCTCTTCGTGGCTCGCTCCCTCGCCTGTCATGGAGATCGACCCGATAGGTTACCTGTTCGCGGAACTCAAGAGGGGAGGCCCCAAAATGAAGAAGCTCAGCGCGGAGGAGGTGAAGGGCGCGGCGCACTTTCTCGCTCGGGAGATACTCGGCTACTCCCTCCTCGACCCATTGATCCGGGACCCCGAGATCGAAGACATCTCGTGCGAGGGCCCTTCGAAGTTCATCAAGGTTTGGCACCGCAGGTTCAACTCCAGGGGTTGGCTCGAGACGAACGTCTGTCTGACCCAGGAGAAGCTCGATGCCATCGTGACTCGTCTTGTCCATCGCTCGGGAAGGTCGATCTCGACCGTCTCTCCGATTGTGGACTCTGTCCTCCCCGAAGGATTCAGGCTGGCCGCTACCTGGGGGAGGGAGGTTACCAGCCTGGGAAGCAGCTTTAGCATAAGGAAGCAGAGGGTCGAGCCCTACACTCTCTGCGAACTGATCAAGGGCGGTACTATCGACTCTAAGGTGGCGGCTTACCTCTGGATGCTTCTGGAGCTGAAGGGCTTCGTCGTGATCGCGGGGGTCACCGCCTCGGGGAAGACTACCCTCCTCAACTCGCTAGCCGCGGTCCTCAACCCTTCTTGGAAGATAATTTCTATCGAGGACACGAGAGAGATCGCCCTTCCCCAGTCAGGATGGAAGCCCCTTCACACGCGGAACATTCCGGCGGCGGGCGCCAGCATCAACCTCTTCGATCTGGTGAAGCTGAGCCTTCGAGAGAGGCCTGACTTCGTTATCCTCGGTGAAGCCAGGGGGCAGGAGGTCCAGGCGCTCTTCCAGTCGGCCGCGGCTGGCTCGGGATGCGTGACGACGTTTCATGCCCCAAACGTAGAGTCGCTCGTCGCAAGGCTCACAGAGCCGCCCCTGTCTGTCTCGCGTGCCCTTCTATCGCTCATAGACGCGATAGTCTTCATTGTGAAGAGCGCCGATGGTGGGAGACGGTTCGTCAGCGAGGTGGTCGAAATGCACGAGACCCCACTTCAACTCTTCAAGGTGGACGGTGCTACCTGGGAAGGAGATCCGGAGGAGTCCCACAAGCTGGTGAAGAGAGGGGTGGGGTTTGGTTACTCGGAGAGGAGGATGAGTTACGAACTCCAGCGAAGGATCGAATTCCTCGAAAGGATGGTGGGCGAAGGTAAGACATCTTCGTACGCGAATATCTCCTCGGAGCTTCGCAAATTCTATCTCTCCGCGAGTTTTACCTTCTGAGAGTTGAAGATGGAGACGACCTTCTCCAGGGTGTCAGTCTCTCGCACCGTCTTGTCTTCCCTGATTCGTTTGATGCGAGGGAACCTGAGTGCGTACCCGCTGTCGTGCCTATCGCTCTCCTGGATGCTGTCGAAGGCCACCTCGAGGACTATCTCGGGCTTAACCGATCGCCGGTACCCATAATCCTTGATTGTCAACTTCTTGATTCTCTCAGTCATCGAATCTATTTCGCTGTCCGTCAGACCCGAGTAGGCTTTCCCAATCGTCTTCAAGCCGTCTCTCCCCCGGACGGCGAATGTATAATCGCTGATAACGCCCGCGCGCTTTCCGTGGCCGTACTCGGCCGCCACAATAACCGCGTCTATCGTGTCGAGCTCTTCCTTCAGCTTCACCCAGCTCTTGCCTCGCTTCCCCATGGCGTAGCCGCTCTCCGGGTCCTTGAGCACGAGCCCCTCGTACCCAAGTTCCCTACTCCTGGCAAAAGCTCTTGCGATCTCCTCCCCACTCGCCACGTTAAACCTCTCCGCCGGGATTAGCGCACTCTCTCGAATGGCTCCCGCTAATGCGATACTCCTTTCTCTCAGAGGGCGGTTGATGAACTCCTCGGCATCGAGTAGGAGGATGTCAAAGACAAAGTACTCGACGGGGGCGTTACGCGCCGCCTCGTTAAAGTTCTCAATGCGGCGGAGCCTCCTCTGTAGTAACTGGAATGGGAGAGGCTTTCCGTCCCTGAACGGCACTACCTCTCCGTCAAGTATGAAGTCGTGTTCGATGGACGCGGCCGCCCGAGAGACCTCCGGAAAACTCTCCGATACGTCTTCCAGGCGCCTGGAGAAGATTCTTACCTTCCCTCCAAGTTTGTGGAGCTGCGCCCTCACGCCGTCGTACTTGTACTCGGCGAAGATGGGCTTCTTGAAGTAGTCGGCGATTTCGGTCGCTGTGGCCATCGGCTCAGCGAGCATGAAATTCAGCGGCCGGAATGGGGTCATCGTTACCTTGGAGAGCTCGCCGAGGCGAGCCCTGTAGGCGAGAAGTCCGATGTCACCGGCCAGGAGGTGTGCCTTCGCCACCTCCCCCCTTGAAAGGGCGTAGGCCTTCGCGATAGCCTCTTCAACCAATCCCTGAACGATTCCCGTCCTCATCTCCCCCGTGAGTATCTTCACAACGTACTTCGCCTCGGGTGGCGAAGACCTCAGGAGGAGCGACTTCAGCAGAGCCCTTCTAGAGGAGGACGACCCTTTCCCCTTGCTCCTCGCCATCGTGTCGAAGGTCTCCTGCAGTTCGGCGAGGGTGATGCTCTCCCCAAAGAGCGTCATTTCCTGCTTGGTCTTCAGTGCCTCCTGGGCAACTTCCCCAAGATCCCCGTGCTTCAAGTACAGCTCAGAGATCGCACGAGGGGGGGTACCGGAGATCTCGGTCAGGAGCTCCCAGATCGTGGAGTAGCCCACCTGTGTTTCGTCCCTGCTACCACGGGGAGACGAGCGGCCTGTCGCGAGTCGTGCGGCGAGCGCCGCGTCCTCGGCGCTCAGGTTTCTGAGGTAGGCTGAGAGTCTCTCGACCTTCGCGTTCTTACTCTGCGTTTCACTGACCTCATCCAGCACCTTCGCGAGCCCGGAGAGGAGTGCGCCTTCATTCATACTTGTCCAGGGGGCAAGCCATCAGGTAAGCAGCCTCCCCGTCCCTGTAGTAACCCTCCAGCCTGCTAACCCTCTTGTAGTTCAACCTCTCGTAGAGAGCGATTGCCTGCAAGTTCGATACGCGGACCTCAAGGTAGCACTCCCGGGACGACTTCTTTGCCATCTGCTCCTGGGCATACTCTATCAGCTTCGTCCCCACCCCCTTCCCCCTGTGCTCAGGGAGGACGGCGACAGAGACGATGTGTCCCTTCCTCGCGAGACCGAACCTTCTCAGGTGTGAGAAGCCGTACTCAATACGACACATGATGTAGCCGACGACATTATCCCCCAGTTCAGCGACGAGGAAGGTTTCGGGAAACTCCGAGAGTATTTCGTAGTAGAAGTAGTCCGAGTAGTGTTCGGGGAGAGTCTTCATGTTTATCGTGACGACAGCAGGGATGTCTGCCTGGGCGCTGTGTCTTATGTCATACTCCGCTACCCTCCCTACAACTACCTTCTGCAATCTCCCACCACCTCGAGGTGACGAGTTCTGGTTAAACCTTATCGGGCTACCGAGCAGTTCAAATAAAAGGATGGGAGGCGCGCGCCTGTTCTTTGTCACTCCTCACCACCTTCGACCTCGACACGATAGTGAGGGGAGCTTTTTCTGTCAAGGACTCTTTCGTCCTTCCAGACGGGGAGGCGGAGTACAAGGTCGTGTACGACGAGAAGGCGAAGGGGGCCTTCGAGCGTCTCTACGACACCCTGAGACCGAAGGGGTACGTACCGCACCTCACGGGGAGCAGGGATGACTGCGTCCTCCTCGTCAGGAAGGCACCAACGGAGAAGGGCTCATCGCGGTTCCCCGTCATCCTCGGACTCCTCACGCTGGCGGCCGTTGTCGCCCACGGGTGGCTTCAGTACATAGTCTACCAGCAGCTATTGCCCGAGCGATTGCCTGTCCTGATGGGTGTGGCCTACGTCGTGGTCCTGATTCTCGTCATCGGCCTCCATGAGGTTGTGCACAGGCGGAGCGGGAGTCGAGGGGGAACGCGGGCACCCATCCCTTATTTCCTCCCTGGGATTCCCGTTTTCACCCCCCTTCCCTCCTTCGGGACGGTCCTGGTCCACAGGGAACCGCCCGTGAACCGCGACGCACTCTTCCGGACAGGACTCCTGGGACCCATCGTGGCGATAGTTCTCTGCATCCTCTTCTACGCAATCGGAGTGCTCACCGCGGCCACAGTCTCGATGGAGCAGGTGCAGAGTGTGCGCGCGGCCCTCCCCAACATCCAGCTCACGACGCCCAACCCGAGCATCATCGAGAGCCTGATAGTTTCATTTATCAGCCTCATCGGGGGCGGACCGCAGACTACCTCGGGCAGCCAGCTCATTTCACCGATAGCAGCCGCCGCTGACACAGGACTGATTCTGACCTTCTTCAACCTGCTTCCGGCCACTCAGCTAGACGGTGGGCAACTCTGCGGAAGCATCCTAGGCTACAGGGGGCTCCGGATAACGACCTACCTGAGCATAGTTGCACTCCTGGTTCTCGACACTCCAAACTACTGGATCACGGCTGTGATTGTACTGGTCATCGCGGGGAGGCCCACCAGTCTCAGCACCCTCGACGAAGTCTCGGAGGCCTCGAGGGCGAAGAAGATACTCTTCTTGGTCGCCCTTCTGCTCGCGCTCGCATCCGTACCCATCCCTCAGAATATCGCGAACCTGCGGTTAGTCGCTGGATAGGGAGCACTCGCAGGCCCTAGTGACGACGTTGACCTTCGCAGTTCGTCCGAGTTTCCCCAGCAGTTTCCCTACTGCCTCGGCCGAGCCCCGGGCGGTCGCGAAGCCTAGCTTTGTGCGAGCGTAGAGCTCCGGGAGACCGGACATCAGGATGATGCTGTAGCTGCCCTTGAGCTTCCTCAGGTAGTGAAGTTCCTCTAGCCCCTCGACGTAGACCCCCTTCTTCTTCGTCGGCCCCTGATCGGTCATCCTCCCCGTGATGAGCATCTCAAGGGCATCGGAGCCCAGCCCCTCTCCGCACTCGCAGACGAGCAGGACCTCTCCCGCTTCCTTCACACAGCCGATACAGCTCCAGACGAGCCGGAGCGCATCCGAGAACGTATCATCGTACCCCTCTCCGCCGATCCCGATGATCGCGGCTCGCGCTCGCGGGGCTGAGAGCGCGACGAAGCTGTTCTTCACCTCGTCGAATGAGGCATCCCTAAGCAGTCGGTGAGGTCTGCTGCTGCGGGGAATGACTGTGACGAAGCTCGAGTTCCTGAACCTCTCTGCGACTCCCTTCAGGGCCTCCGCAGAGGATGTCTCGGAGAAGGGAGTCGGGTCGTCGGAGGTTCGTGACTCGTAGGCCAGCCTCCTGGTGTTTGTGACAAAGGCGAGGGGGAGGGCTACCTTCGAGTCGAGTAGTCCGAGGAGCGGGTCTGGGCCCCCGGTAGAGAGAACCAGTCTTGACTTATCCTCCTCAAGCTGTGCGGGGACTTTCAGGTCGATTCCCTTGTCGTACGGAAGGCTCACCTTCTCGCCACCTCCCCGCACTTGCCCCCTGAGCTCAGGAAGTCGGGCCTCCACCCTGCGAGGGTCTGCTGCGAGTATCCTTTTACTTCCTTGCGCGGGTCCTTCAGCGAGTAGTCGCTTCACCACCTCGAGGGTCGAAGGCTTACAGTCGCAGATGACGAGGTCGCTGAACTCCGCCAGGCTTCCTTTGAGCCTCTCGATCTCCTCCTCGGCGAGACTGTCCTGAGCGGGCTCGATCAGCTCCCCGAGATTCTCCGCCCCAAGAGTGACGAGGGTTTCCGTGTCGCCGTACGGAATCCAGATCTCGGGCAAGCACCAAATTGAAGCTTCCTTTATTATATAACTGAAATGAGGTAGAACTCGCTTGTCCTGGAAGAAGCGTAAGAGCCTAGTCGAGTCGGTCGCTGCCGCCCTCATCAAGGCTGGCGCCCTTCAGTTCGGAACGTATACGCTTCCAAACGGGAGGGAATCCTCCTACTTGATCAGCCTAGACGAGCTCCCGAGCTTCCCGGGAGCCTACCGCACGGTCTTCGATGCCTTCCTCGAGCTCGTGAAGGTGGGAGTTGGACTCAAGAACTTCGATGCGCTCGCCGGTATTCCCGTCGCAGGGCTGATGTGGTCCTCCCCCATGGCCCTCACGCTTAGGCTACCGATGGTCTCAGTGAGGAAGGAAGAGAAGGGAAGACCCAGGAGATTGGAGGGGGCCGTAAAACCAGGCTGGAGAGTCCTTGTCATCGACGACCTAATCGCTTCGGGCGAGACGATGTCGTCGGCCTGCGGCGCGGTAAGACAGGAGGGCGCGGAGGTTCGCGACGCCGCGGTCCTGATTGACAGACTGGAGGGGGGGCGAGAGAGACTCGCTAGAAATCAAGTGAAACTACACCCTCTAACTGACATTCTGGAGCTCGGCGACGCCCTCTTCGCGGAAAACACGATCGGGAAAGAAGACCTCAACGCTATCGTAACACAGGTCGGCGGGCGCGCTAGTAGACCATGAGCCCTTTTTCTTCCAGGGTAACGTGAAGGTTGTTCACGGCCCTGTAGACTTCGCTCTCTTTCTTCGCGCCGGTGCACACTAGTTTCCCGGAGGCGAAGAGGAGGATTACGGTCTTCGGGTCAGCCATCCGATGGATGAGTCCCGGGAACTGTTCGGGCTCGTACATCGACTTCGATAGCTGCCGGGCCGCCTCTTCGAGGTGAACCTTCCCGCCCAGACTTGCGGAGGCGACGATATTCTGGATCTCAACTTCTGCTTCGTTCTTGATTGGGATGTTTCCTTTCTTCAGCCGCCTCACGACCTCCTCAACAGCCTTTCTCGCCTGCTCCTCCGACTTGGCTCCCGTGCAGACCATCTTCCCGGAACTGAAGATCAGGGTGGCCGTCTTCGGATTCTTGAGCCTGAAGACAAGCCCCGGGAACTGGTCGGGATGATACTCGACGTCGACGAAGTTTTTCGTTATCAGGTTGAGGTCGACAGTCTGGTTTATCGAGGCGGAGGCCACCACGTTCTCGATGCTGACGATAGCCTTCGTCTGCGGCATGGGAGCGAGCAAAATCTCAATCGGTATTTAAAGGGTATTTAAGCTGCGGTCTCTCCGCCCTTCGTCGGAGGCTCCTTCTTCCCTCCTCCCATCTCCGAGAAGATCACGAAGAGGATGATCAGAGCCGCCAAGACATAGTTCGTGGGGTAGGGGAGCAGGTCCGCCAGCCTCTCCAGGTAGGGGATGACGAAGACGACCTTCCCGACGAGGCACTGCTGGTGCACGTACGGGCCACCGACCGGCTCGTCTGGAACGGGGTTCGTCGCTCTGTTGTCGCCCTGTGTGGTCAGCCCGCCGTCTGACGCCACTTGGACAACCCTGTGTATTATCGTGAAGTCTTGGCAACCCCCGAAGGTTGGGTCGTTGAAGACGATAACGTCGCCCTTTTGTACCTCGCCTATGTTGCCGAACTGAAGGATAACCATGTCACCCGCTTCGAGCGTCGGTCTCATGCTGACGCCGTCGACCCGCCGCGTGAACACGAAGAGGAGAACGGCAAAGACCACGAGGACGAGGATCAGGCTCCCCAGATAGGCCGCGCTTCGCACCCTCGCCTCGAGTTTCATCTCAACAAAATGGCCGACGGCAAGGGCTGTTAAGCCTTCCCGAGGCTAGCACCTCCGCAAGTCTTAAGTTTGCTTCCATCCGCGATCGAAGGAGATTGAATGTTCCTTTCTCCGCGAAGGTCCTCGTGGTCAATGTCGTCCTGATACTGCTCGCGTACCTGGTCTACCAGGACGTGGCGGCGCGCAACGCGTACGCGGGCGCCTTGAACTTCGCCCCGTCTACATCTTATTCAGTCCTGACTCACGCACTGACTCTTTCCGGGAGGGGGACGGTCCTAACGAGCCCCCCGACCCTTGATTGGTTCCAACTCCTAGCATTGATCGCGGCCGCGACAGATGCCTACATGTTCTGGGGATACTTCAAGCGTTCTCCGGTCCCGGAGCAACGCAGCCTTACCGCTGCCGAGCCCGCCCCTGGCCTCGGTCAAGGCCTTCTCGAACACCTCTTCTCTCCTCGCAGCGATAGTGAAGTAGTAGGTCGCCACCCCCGCCGCGAAGACGAGGGCCACCGCGGGGGCGAAGAACGTTCGGAGGCCGTAAAACGGAGACCACTCGGAAGCCACGGTGAGTAGGAACTCAGTGCGGTTGTACGAGACGATATAGACGCCGTAAGCCTGACTTTGGGTTGACTCGACCTCTGTCGAGAAGCTGGTCCCAGAAGGCCTCTCCTGAAGGAGGGGCGGACCCTGAGGCGCTATGCTTCCCTCCCCCGTGGCGAAGACAGTGATATCGAGGCTCGCCTTGGAGAAGTACAAGATTGTTATCGTGATCTTCTTCTGCGCATCGACGGGGGGAATGTAGTAGCCGCTCAGAGTTTCATTCCCCCCCTTGTAGGGGACGGTGGGCCCCCAGAACGATTCACTCTGCGGAGTCTTGAAGAACGGCAAGCCAATGACCGCAAAAAAGAAGAGAAGGCTCCATGCAAACGCGATCAACGAAACCCTTCCCCACGTCCTTTCCTTCACTCTTCTCCGCTCCCCGGCTTATGAACCAGTTTCTGCGTTTCAGTTCATCTCCTAATTGGGATTATTACCATCCTCATCGTGGTAACAAAACATATGTATCACTAAACGGCCTTTTGTTATGAATGGGGAGCCTACTCAATTACATTACTCGAAGAGTTCTGTTCGCAATCCCCGTCTTCCTCGCTGTCTCGATAATCACCTTCTTGGTCACAAACGCCGCGGGGGACCCCGTGCAGATTGTGCGACTCGGGATAAGAAACCTGAACCCAGCCCAGCTCAAGGCTATCCAGGACTACTTCCACGTAAACGAGCCACTCTACACCCGGTACTTCCTCTGGCTCTCGGACCTGATTCGTGGGAACCTTGGGCAGTCTCTATACTCGGGAAGCGTCGCGGGGAAGGTAGTGCCCTGGATAGGTAGTACTCTCGAACTCCAGATCCCGGCTCTCCTGCTAGCTCTCGCGATAGGGATTCCGATCGGAATTTACTCTGCAAAACGCCAGTATTCCAAGTCCGACATCGCGGTGACTACGACAGCAATTTTTGGCATATCGATGCCAACCTTCTGGCTCGGCATAAATGCAATCCTGATATTCTCTCTCTACCTCCGTTGGCTGCCTTCGTTCGGTGCGATATCACCCTACCCTCCGTGGTGGTGGGGCAACATATACACCGACCAGCTCGCTCACATAATCATGCCGCTCGGTGTGCTTACCTTTGTGTCCTTGGCGGCGATTGTCAGGTTGATCAGATCAAGCATGCTGGAGACCCTGAGGCAGGACTTCATCCTGGCCGCCAGGGCCAGTGGCATCAGCGACTTCAGGGTGACTTACAAGCACGCACTCAAGAACGCGGTTACCCCTGTGATTACGGTCGTCGGGCTCACCTTCGGGACCCTCTTGGGGGGGGCGCCGGCACTCGAGACGACGTTCGGTTGGCCCGGCCTCGGCTACGAGTTCGTTCTCTCTGCTACTATTCTCGACCTTCCGGTCGTCCTCGGAATCACGATGATTATCACAGCCATGGTTCTGGCTGCCAACATACTCACCGACCTTGTCTACGCCCTGATGGACCCGAGAGTGAGACTATGAACTCCAAAGAGACGCAGTACACACGCAGGTCTGCTGGCCAGTGGGCGGTCGCGTGGAGAAGGTTCAAGAAAAACAAGGCGGGGCTGGCAGGACTGGCGATCGTCGCCTCCTTCGTGTTCCTTGCCGCATACGGCCTTCTGCTCGACCCCGTCCCGGCCAGGAGCTTCGGCTGCCTGTACCAGGGATGCACCAATCTCCCGCCATTCGTCGATTCAGCGCATCCCTTGGGAACGGAGAATTCTGGCATAGACGTCTGGAACGAGATAATTCACGGTAGTGCTGGCGACCTCTACGTAGGGATCGGAGCCACCGTGATTTCGGTAGTCATCGGTCTCTCGGTCGGGGCGGTAGCCGGGTATAGGGGTGGTGTCTCCGGGGCGGTGCTGCTAGGGCTCACTCAGATCTTCTTCGTCCTACCTGTCCTCGTGATCATCTTGCTCTTCGCGAAGATATTTCTTTTCCTGCTAGCACAGGGGCTCGCCCTGTCTCTAATCGTGCTCACTCTGGGGTTATTCGGGTGGCCGCTCTTCGCATTTATCGCAAGAGGAGAGATACTCAGGATCAGGGAGCTTGAGTTCGTGCAGGCCGCGAAGTCGCTCGGTGCCAGCGGGTCCAGGACTCTCTTCCGGCATATCGTGCCCAACCTACTCTCCCCCATCATAGTTCTTTCGAGTCTCGCCGTCGCCGCGAACATCATAACCGAGGTGGTGATTAGCTTCCTGGGCTTCGGCGACCCTACGACCTCCACGTGGGGTCTGATAATTCAGGAGGGTTTCGACCACATCGATTCGTCTTGGTGGGTCGCGTTCTTCCCGGGAATCGCGGTCGTAATCTGCGTCCTTGGGTTTAACCTTCTGGGCGACGGTCTCTCCGACGCGCTGAATCCAAGACTTAGGGAGTAACCGATGCCGGAGACGGTGCTCCAAGTCGATGACCTGAAGACCTACTTCTTCACCGAGGCCGGTGTCGTCAGGGCGGTGGACGGCGTCTCATTTTCGCTGGCCAAGGGGAAACCGCTCGGATTGGTCGGCGAGTCTGGTTCAGGAAAGACGGTGACCGCCCTCTCGGTGCTAGGTGTCGTCCCTCGACCCGGAAGAATTGTCTCAGGGAGAATCCTCTTCAAGGGGGAGAACCTCCTTGAGAAGACCGAGGACGAGATGCGTGGCTTCAGGGGGAAGAGGATTGGCTACGTCTCCCAGGACCCGAACTCCTCCCTCGACCCGCTCTTCACCGTGGGGAACCAGCTCTCTGAAGTGGTTACAACTCACGAGAAGATGAGCAAAGAGGCCGCTCGCGAGAAGGTTGTGGACCTGCTCAGGCTGGTCCGCATCCCTGAACCAGAGACCAGGATGAAAGCCTACCCACACGAACTGAGTGGCGGGATGAGACAGAGAATCGCGATCGCGAGAGCGTTGGCTTCCGAGCCCGACCTGCTCATCGCAGACGAGCCCACAACCAACCTCGATGTCACGATCCAGGCCCAGGTCCTCGAACTGCTGAGGGCCCTCGAGAGGGAGCTGGACATGTCCCTAATTCTGGTCACCCACGACATGGGCATCATCGCGGAGATGGCTGAGGAGGTTGTCGTCCTCTACGCGGGAAGGGTGGCTGAGGTCGCAAGAACGGCAGAGCTCTTCTCTGACCCGAAGCACCCCTACACCGCAGCGCTTCTGCAGGCCGTTCCTCGGGTCGACAGGAAGAGGTCTCTCGTCCCCATAGGCGGCAACATCCCGAACCTGATAACACCGCCGTCAGGCTGCAGGTTCCATCCGAGGTGCGCCTACATGATAGACAGGTGCGTGAGCGAGATCCCACCGCTAGAGGCAATCGGTGGAGGTAGAGAAGTGTCGTGTCACCGTTGGAAGGAGCTGGACTTGAAGGTGTCGACCTGATGCCGAGCCCCCTGCTCGAGGTCAGAGACCTGATGAAGTACTTCCCCGTCTACGAGCGCGGGATCCTGATCAAGAAGAAGGTTGGGGACGTTCACGCGGTAGACGGAGTTAGCTTCGATGTCGCGAAGGGTGAAACTACGGGACTCGTGGGAGAAAGCGGCTGTGGAAAGACGACTGCGGGCAAAGCGATTCTTGACCTGATACCCAAAGATTCTGGTCAGGTTCTCTTCGAAGGGAAGGATGTCCATGAGACACTCGAACACGGTTCGAACGAAGACAGGAAGGCGATGAGGCGCGGCATGCAGATGGTCTTCCAGAACCCCTACGGGTCGCTCGACCCTAGGATGACGGTATTCGACATCATCTCAGAGGCCTTCATCATCCACAGGCACGTGGCGAAGAGCGAATGGAAGGAACGTGTCTACAGTCTCTTGAAACTAGTAGGGCTCGAGGAGTACCATGCCGAGCGCTATCCGCACGAGTTTTCCGGGGGGCAGAGACAAAGAATCTCGATAGCGAGGGCGCTCGCGACCGAGCCGAAGTTCATAGTCGCCGACGAACCCGTCTCATCGCTGGACGTTTCGGTGAGGGCCCAGATTCTTACTCTGCTGCAGAGCCTCCAGCAGCAGGAGACGATATCCTTCCTCTATATTTCACACGACCTGAGCTCAGTCAGACAGATCAGCCAACACGTCATCGTGATGTACCTCGGGAAGATCATGGAGTACGCGGATGTTGACCGAATCTTCGAACATCCTCTCAATCCGTACACCGTCGCCCTTCTCTCCGCGGTCCCGGTTCCAGACCCGGAGAGGAAGATCAAGAAGATTTTGCTCGCCGGGGATGTTCCGAGTCCGATAAATCCACCGTCCGGTTGCAGGTTCAACCCCCGATGCCCGTACGCGACAGACATCTGCAAGCAGACCGAGCCCCCTCTGCGGCAGCTCGAGTCAGGCCACCTCGTGGCGTGTCACCACGCGGAGAAGCTGATGTGAAATCGTGAACGGGGGCCACGGTCGAGGAGGGTCGAAACTAGATTTCGTCTCCATAAAAATTAAGCGAGTCATGTGAAAAGAGAGCGGTGTCTCTGAAGGTAAACAAAGTTATATACGCCAGAACGCCTACAAAGGCGAAAACAGATGCGTTTTCCTTTCTTTTCAGATACTGCTAAGGGCGTAACGCTCGGACTTTTGACATTCATGCTTACCTTCTCCTCAGTACCGATACCTGTAGCCACCGCCGCGACACAGCCTCTCTTCGCGATGACCCTCGAAGCACCTACAAACAATCCGACGAGAAGGCAGATCGCTTCGATTATCCAGAACTCTTTCAGCTCGGCCGGCATTAGCACCAACCTCATCTTCGTAACGTTCACACAACTTCTCGCATTCCTTCTGGGATGTTCCAACGGCTGCCCGGCGAAGTCCTTCTCGCAGGGGGGTTGGGATGCGGGGTTCGTGGGTAACGGCGGAGGCACTGTCCTGCCGGACTTCGGCACGCAGAATGTAATGTTCTATAAGAATGAAGGTGCAAATGACATTCCGCCAGTCGGCTCGAACTACTACTTCTGGAAGAACACAACCTTCAACACGCTCGCTGACCAGTACGGTTCGACATTCGATAAGACAGTGGCCCTCGGGATAGCTCAGAAGATGGTACAGATCGCCGCCCAGGAGAGGCCGGGGATTATCACCTATTATCCGGTAAACGTCTATGCTTACAGCCCAAGCTTCAAACCATGGGGTACAGCCAATGCAGTTACGAGCACGACAGTGGGGCTTGACTGGGCGCACTGGAAGACAGCCGCCGACGCTGCGATAAACGTCGGCTCGACTGGCCCTCTTGACGCCGTCAATCCGCTGCCGACCGCAGCTCAGAACTCATTCTACGACAGGCTCATCTGGGGTTCCATTCAGGCGGGCACTGGGACCGAGGAAGCCGACTCTAGGGGCGCCGGAGTTTACTTCAACGCGCTGGCTACGAGTATTACCTCATCCTCTGACCACCTAACCTGGACCGAGGCTGTGAAACCTCATAACTTCCAGGACGGGGTCGCAGTGACGGCAGACGATTACATCTTCACCGTGATGTCACAGCTGAGACTTGACGTCGGCTGGGTGGGACTCGGGACGATAACTTCGCAGCTCGGAATCAACGACCAGTTTAACTTCGTGAACAAAACGTCGAGGTACGTCGTCAACGGCACCTACTTCGCGACTAAGCCATCCGGTTTCACGCCAACATCCGTCTGGACGGCCGTAGACAAGAATACTTTCACGTTCACGATGCCCGTCGCATACGTGTTCGCCGACCCGCTCGTCACCCTGGTAAGCCCACTCCCCATGCACATCTACGAGAAGGTACCCGCCAAGACCTGGTCGAGCTCGTTCCTCAGCGGCTTCAACGCTCAGGGAGCACTCACCAACACGCCTACGACGGTCACGTGGAGTACTGGGACCTACGGCGGAAACGGTAGCTACGCGCACGTCTTCGGCCCCGTAGGCGATGGCGCATACATGTACAGAGGATACGACTCTGTATCTCAGTCGGGCACCCTGGTCAGGTTCGACGGCTACTGGAACGCCACCGGCCTACAGGCGCTCGGACAGTTCACTGTCAAGACCGTCCACGTCGTGCACGTACAGGAGAAGCAGGCCGCTATAGCCGGGTTAGCTAACGGGCAACTCAACTACCTTGACTCCAACTACAACTTCAACGCCAACGACGTCAACTCCATGACGGCTCTTGGCGCTTACGTGGCGAAGGTCCAAGACCCGGCGAACGGGTGGCAAGAGATGGTCCTGAACGACCAGGCTCCGATCTGGGGAACTGGTACAGGGACGCCTCTCGGGACGCAGGACCCCGCGAAGGCGGACTTCGCGGCGAGGATGGTAAGGAAGGCCATGAGCTACCTCGTGCCAAGACAGTACATCGTGGACAACCTGCTCCTAGGACTCGCTGCTCCAGGAATAACTCAATTCTACCCGACGGCAGGAATCATACACGCGGGCGACATCTACAGCGGAATCAAGGCAGATCCGTACAACCCGACGCTGGCCAAGTCCTTCCTGACAGCGGCAGGATACCAGACGGGAGTTCCTGCCTCAGTGGGAGGAAGCTTCAGCTTCCCGCCGATTCCACCCATCATCATCGGCTCTACTACGATCACGGTCCCTAGCTTCCTTTTGGGCAACACCCTCACTCTTGCGGGTGCATTCAAGGCGGACCCTATCATAGCTCAGACTCACGGCGGATTCGCCGTAATCCTCCAGCAGAGCTCCAACGGGGGTACGAGTTGGGCTCCGGTCACATTCGTCTTGACGAGTCCAAGCTCAACCGCGTACACCATCTCCTACTCGCCACCCGTGACAGGCAGCCTTCAGTACCGCGTCCTATTCACAGGAATAGGGGCAGACTTCGTGAAGACGGGCGGCTACAACAACGCCTCGATCATCCAGGCCCAACTCGACGTCGCCTACGGCGGCTCTGTGAACCCGAAGGCCCCGAGGGCTGTCTTGATCAACGCGACGACTCCGCAATTCGGTCCCGTCACGACGCTGACGGTTGGGACCCTCGCGGATGTGGTCAATGCACTCGTAACAGCGCAGGGCACACAACTTCAGAGTGCCGCGAACCAGCTCACGGCGTCTCTCAACACACTTCAGTCGAACACACAGACCGCGCTCAACACACTCCAGGGCACCGCAGCAAAGGCCTCCGACGTGACCGCATTGCAGAATTCGCTCAACTCGCAGAGCTCGCAGATAGGAAACCTTACCAACATATCATACGCAGCCTTAGCTGTCGCAGTAGTACTCGGTCTCTTGGCAATCGTGCTTTCGATGAGAAAGCGCGGTATGTAGGAGACCCAACCACCTTTTTATGCAAAGAAAGCACTAAGAAGAGCGCTTTCCAGAAAAAGAAGAGCCCCTGTTATCATATAGAGAGCAACCGCCCCATCGTTTCTGTTTCCTGTTTCTGACGACCTCTTCGATTCCGCCGGGAGCGTATCTTTCACTCGAAAGATTCTCGTGAGGGCTTTCGTGCTTGGCTGCCCGCTGAGACCGAGGGCGCCGCCGATCAGCCATATGCCCGCTCCCTCTATCAGAAGAATCAACCCGAGTGTGTCCGTGAACAAGGCGCGGAAAGCGAGGAGGGCCGCAATCGATATGATTATGTCGGCAGCGCTGATCACCGCTGCCTCCTCGACGGATGCGACCGCGGCTTTCGTGTAAGTCCCCAACTGGGCCTCAGATTGTTCCAACCTTTAAAAAGCGTAACGCACGGCAACGGGCAAATTGAGACGCAGGAAGCGTGGGGGACGCCGCGTCTTAATCTCTTTCTTGGCGACGGTGACAACCCTCTTCCTCTTCGTCTTTGTGGCCCTCAATCTCGCTCCTGGCGTGCCGACTTATCGTATCCCCTCGAAGATCCCGACCTACGGGGGGGTCCTAGCGACATACGCGCCCATCGACTCACTGCAGGTGAGCCTCGACAATTTGAGCGCGATCAGGGCGCTAAACAAGAGTGCGTTAACCAACACGCGCTTCTTGAATATCCTTGACCCACAGGTAGGCCTCTCCACAGCCGAGATGAACGTCAGGATCTCGATAGCGTTGGCCCAGCCCAACTCAACCGTAAATGTGGCCCTGCTGAGGAGCGATGGTTACCTGAGGATCGCCGACGCATTGAGAAGCTTCCCGCAGCCACCAACTATGATCGGCAACCTCTCCGCCTACAGCGTCGCGGACAACGCCACGGGCCGAAAGCTGGCCTATTGGCTGACACTCGTCCCAAATCGGGGGGCCTTGATCTTCTCCCAGGGTGCTCTCGAAGCTCTCGGCGGAATAAGACGCATCGTGGGCGTGATGAACGGCACGGTGAACTCGATACTATCGAACGTTGAGGTGGCCCGGATGATATATGTGGTGAACGGAACAAATCATCTGGCTCTGGGAATCCAGAACTTTCCGGGAGTCGTTCGAACCGGACTCGGCACACTGATTTCTGTGGATTCCAAGGACCAGTCCATAGAAATCACGTACATAATCCGCTTCAACGGAACCGCGACTGCGGCCTCGCAGGTGAAGACAGTGAAGGCTGACTTTCTGGCTGCCCGTCAGTTTGCGATCTACGATGAGCTAGTGAAGGCGGTTGAGGTGCATCCCCTTTCAGGCCTCAGGAACGCTGTTGCCCTGGTCGGTTAGGTTTCGTAACTTCTTCGCCTTCCGCCTCGTCGTCTTAACCCGTCCTTTGTCGGGTACAGGAACGGGTAGAGCTGCTCCGGGAGGGGTCTGTTCGAGAAATTTTGGAAAAGTTTTTATCAAATTCCCTACTTATTGTTTCTTTAGAGTTGTCAAAGGGACAGGTTCCCCCACTCTCGAGTTTCGTGGCGAGCAGCGACATCAGGAGGAGACTACTCGGCCAGCTAACAACTGGTCCCAAAACACCAACGGAGCTTGCTGTCATCGAGGACAAGCACGTCAGTCACGTCAGCAGGGCCCTCGCAGAACTCAGGATGAGAGGCCTGGTAGAGCCCCTTAACAGGGAATCGAGGGAGAGGTATTACCGAGTCACCAATCAGGGCTACGCAGTCTACTTGATCATATCCCGAACAATAAAGTAGACCATGGGACGTGGTGGTTATAGGCGCCGGCAACGAATTCTTCACGGGAATCCTTTGACCGACCCTCTTTTTGCCCTGAAGCGGAGGGTTGGCAGTGACGAGGGACTCTCTGCCCTCCTTGAGGTGACAAGAGAATCTCTCGGCGCAAACTGCGTTCCCAACGAGAGGGCGCTCCTCGCACTAACCCTCTGCAGGTTGGGAGCGCCCCCCGAGCTCGTCTCGACTTCGCTGCACTGGAGGGAATTCGAAGGGTTCTGCGCCGGGCTTCTGAAGTCATCAGGCTTCGAAGTGCGCGAGGATGTTCGCCTAAGAAAGCCGACTGCGCAGATCGACATTCTCGCGCAGGGACCGTCCTTTGTCCTCTCGGTCGACTGCAAGCACTGGTCAAGGACGCTGACGGCTTCAGGCCTGAGGAGATTCGCAGACGCTCAATTGAAGCGGAGTGAGCTATTCAGAAAGACGGTTCGAGCTGACCCGAGACCAATCGTCTCGGCGATTCTCACCCTTTCAGAACAGAGGGAGAGGTTCGTAGAAGGAGTTGCGATCGTTCCTCTCTTCACCCTCCGCGACTTCGTCGGATCCATCGAGGCGTTCAGAGGGCTGCTGAAGGAATCATGAAGGCCATGAATTAGTTAATAAGAATGTAAACCGTATTTCCGCACATGGCGAGGGTCGCTGTC
>Ga0209237_1000623_pt1 | contig 20309 bp, 22 predicted proteins | sample GraSoi013_1_40cm_2_FD_185820 | JGI IMG/M metagenome (GOLD analysis project Ga0209237, IMG submission 185820) | Grasslands soil microbial communities from the Angelo Coastal Reserve, California, USA - Sample 10_02_2013_1_40cm (SPAdes) (version 2) | ecosystem: Environmental > Terrestrial > Soil >... | reverse complement strand
GATTTGGCGTGTCTATCTGGTCAAGTTTGATGCTGTTCTTGACTCCCGGAGTCACAGTGAGAGCTCGCATAGCTGTAAAGCAGATTCAGCGTTCCTTCGGATTCTTCCAGGTGTTCTTGACGACCCAGACAGGCTCATCAGGATTGAAATATTCCTGGCCCTCCACCTTGTACTTGTCGAGAATCTTCTCGTTCACCTCAACACCAATACCGGGCCTCTTCGGAACCTCAGCATACCCGTTCTCGATCTTAGGCTCATCATTAACGAGTTGCCGTTTCCACGCGGGGAAACAATCGTAGAAGGACTCCTGGATCAGGAAGTTCGGAATCGTGGCATCCACTTGGATCGTCGCAGCGTTCTGGATTGGACCAAAAGCGTTGTGGAACGCCATCTCGACACCATAAGCTTCAGCGATCCCGGCGACTTTGCGGGCTTGCGTAATCCCGCCAATGTTGGTAAGATCCACCTGAAGGAAGTCTGCTAGATTATGGGAGAGGACTTGGACGACTTGTTCTTTTGTGAGGAGTCTTTCCCCAAGCGCTACACGGAGGCTTGTCGCCTCTCGATATTTCCTTAGACCCTCAAGATTGTCGGGGTGTATTGGCTCTTCGACGAAGAGAGGGGAGAATTCTTCCAGCTTTCTTGCTATCATGATCGCAGAGTTAGGATTGAATCTGCCGTGATGCTCGATAAGCAGATCAGCTTTACCATTGGTCGCTTCCTGAACCGCTTTGACACGTGAGTGGGCGCGATTGAGATCCCCCTCCTCGATGTAGTCATACGAGTTTCCAAACGGGTCGAACTTGAGAGCGGTATAGCTTCTAGCGATCGATTTTCTTGCAGATTCTGCAAACTGGGCAGGTGTGACACAGTTGTCGTACCAGCCGTTAAGGTATAGTCGAACTCGTGATCGAAAAGCGCCCCCGGTCAGTTCGTGGATTGGCGCTCCGAAATGTTTCCCGATAATATCCCAACAAGCAATATCAAACGCACTGACCGCAGTTGTTGACTCAAAGGACATGGGCATGTAGAAGTCGTGCTTGTGCCACTCGTGCATATTGCGTTCAACGTCGAGTGGATCTTTTCCCTTGTAGACACGTTCCACCTCTCGTAGGGACTGGATGACCGGTTGGACCCGGAGGGTAGGAACGGCCTCACCAAACCCCACGGTTCCATCGGAAGTTGTTAATTTCAACAGTATAGAATTACTCGCCCAGGTTGCGCTTCCAGGAGAGGCTCGTTCGCCTAACTGGTAAATTTCGACCTCGCTAATCTTCAATCAGTGATGACCTGGCTATTCTCTCCGGCCGTATGGAAAGAGGTAGGGAAGATTTGGTTTGTCATTCCAGTCAACGTAGCACGTCTTGAGCTGGGTGTACTGCTCCAAGCCGTATCGTGAGCCTTCCGCGCCTAGACCGGATTGTCTGAAACCGGTGTGCGCTCCTTGAAGCTGCTCGGGTCCGACCTGGTTGATGTAGCATTCCCCGAACTTGATCAAGTGCATCGCCTTCAGAACCCTGGTATTGTCCTTTGTGAAGACGTAGGAGGCGAGGCCATACTTGGAATCGTTCGCGTACTCAATCGCCCTATCAAAACTATCCACGCTCAACACCGGAACGACTGGACCGAATATCTCGTTCTGAACCAGAGACGACTTCTGACCAACATCCTGAATGATGGTTGGTTCGTAAAACCATCCTCTCGCCTGGCCTCGAGGCTCTTGTCCTCCAATGATCACTTTCCCTCCCTCCTCTCTAGCTTGTTGGACAAACCGAGCACTGACTTCTCGCTCCTGCTCGCTCACCATGGGCCCGAGATCAGTCTGACCGCTCGTTGGATCACCAATCCTAAGCTCCCTAGCCATTTTCACGAAGGCTGGGAGAAATCGGTCCTTCACTTTGTCGTCGAGGTAGATTCTCTCCGAGCAGATGCAGGTCTGTCCACAATTCCAGAATCGTGCCCAGATAGCACATCGCACCGCCCAGGACAAGTCTGCGTCGTTCCAGACGATAAACGGCGCCTTTCCGCCCAGCTCAAGGATAAGCTTCGCTATATGATTTGACGCTCTTTCCATTATTCTCTGGCCCGCCTCGGTGCTCCCCGTCATAGTGATCAACGAGGTGATCTTGTTGGAAACTAACTCATCTCCAACCAGATCTCCACTCCCCGTCACCATGTTCAAAACTCCCTTCGGCAGACCCGCCTCATCCGCAAGCCTAACCAGTTCAACAGTACTCAACGGGGTATTGCTGGATGGCTTGGTGACAACAGTGTTTCCTGTTATGAGCGCGGGAGCTATCTTCCTGGCAGCCATCGCGGACGGAAAGTTCCATGGAGTAATAGACGCAACCACACCCAGGGGCAGCTTGAGTATCATTATCGATTGTCGAGGATTATCGCTTGGAAGAACATCGCCCTGTATCCTGCGAGCATATTCCGCGTAGTATTCGAAATTCTCCGCAGATCCCTCAATCTCTAATCTAGATTCGAAAAGTGGCTTCCCCTGCTCCGCAGTCAGAACCCCGGCAAGCCTCTCCTTATCGCGACGAATGAGCTGTGCAATCTTGAACAGGAAAGAAGCCCTCTTGATCGGAGGCGTGTCCTCCCATTTCGGCTGCGCATCCCTCGCAGCCTCCAGCGCCTCCTTGACCTCCTCTCTATTCGCCCGAGGGACCCGGCCAATAACACGCTCGGTCGTCGGGTTAACAACATCAATCTTCTCTCCGGTCTTCGAATGAACCCATTCTCCATCGATATACATTCCAAACGACTGGACTTTTGACTCCAAAGATGATTTCTTCAAATACCCACCACCTGAAGCGTCTCCCATCGTTGAGACATTGAATCCTCCAATCCGAGACCCCACTGGTAATATCGTTTCTCCAACACGATTTGGGCTACCAACAATTGTCCAACCTGCGATCACCATGATTCGGAGGGATCTGGGTTGAAGGATCCGATTTCTAAGAAGAACCTCGACGGCTACGGCGCACCAATAATCCCATGGGAGAAAGTCCACAAGCGTTTACAGCAGAGAATCACTCAAGCCCCAAAGACAGGAGGACCGGACCGGCACACCGCCTGGCTGGCAACCACCAATCCCGACGGGAAACCCCACGTGGTGCCTGTCGGAGTCATGTTCGTAGACGACGCCTTCTACTTCACCGCCGGACCAAAGACCCGCAAAGCCCGCAACATTGCACACAGCCCAAACAGCGTCATAACGATTGCAACGCAAGACTTCGACCTCGTGGTGGAGGGTCCAGCTAGAAGAGTAGTAGACCCGGCTCGACTCAAGCGAATTGCGGAAGCGTTCACAGAGGAAGGATGGAAACCGACCGTCGTCAAGGAAGGGTTCACAGCCGCGTACAGCGCGCCTAGCGCGGGACCGCCCCCGTGGCACGTGTACGAAGTGAAGCCTGAGACGATCTTCGCCTTAGGAACATCCGAGCCCTACGGGGCGACCCGCTGGAACTTCCAAACCAGCAAACACCGAGAATAATCGGAACGATCGGCCTGATCACACTCCTAGTAGCCGAGTAAGGCTTCTTCGACCCTTTCAACCGGGAGGGAGAACATAGCATGAACCCAAGGTGCATACTTGCGATCATTTGGCTCCTTTCTCAAATCCTCGTTTGAGTCTCTCGAGATCTCCGCGAACTTGGCCCACCGCAATTCGTAGGCGTTCTTTCTGTTCATATGGACAAGCCCGCCGTGCTTCGCGGCCAGAACATGCAATAGCTCATTCTCACAATACCTTGGGTCACGAGGGTCTCTGGCAGAATATGACAAGCTGACTGTCTTAGGCCAGCGTTTGATCACAACCCCAAGATCCTCTTTGGCGCACCTTCTTGCGGCTTCAGAGAGGGTTTCCACCTTCCGAGTGTCATACTTTCTGGGATGAGTGTCGCCCGATAGGCTCCAAACCTTGTCGAATATCCTGTGTCTTCTGAGCTGAACAAGTATCCTTCCGTCGTCATCTAGACATGCGATTGTTATTCCTACGTGTTTTTCTCCAAGGATCAGGCCGTCAGGGCCATCCCTCACTCTATGAGCCCACCATCTGTCACCATATCCGATTGTCCTTCCGGATCCATTAACAAGCGGAATCTTGTATCGCTCCATGACCGCAGTAATTGGGTTAACTCGGTAATTAATCGCATCCAGTTCACTACCGTTCAGTCCAGGAAGCCCTTCCTCTAGTTTCTGCAGACATGGGTAGGATTAACCAGTCTCGAAAGGTTCATGATCGGGCTACCTATCAGGGTTGCAACTCGTACCTGTGAATGACCTAGACGTCAGGATCAAACCGTGCAAAATGGCTTGGTCAAAGTTCTTCCCAACGGCTCGATTTGTCGCATTCGCAAAGACACTTGAGCCGCAAGCTTTCGTCTCGCACTAGGGTTATCTCCCTGCTGTGCTCATGCCACCGTACCTAGTGAGGGATTCCTCGTGATTCGTTGTCCAACGTGCGGAAATGATGTAGTATATTCTCCGGTTCCATCATTGTACTTCTGTCTGGAACAAATGCTCGGCGAGAATATTACTATCAGAGTAGAGTGCAAGCCTTGGATACCAGAGGACGCACCGGCCGCAGACTTGCTCAAAATGACTGAGAGAATCGAGAAATTAGCAGTAGAACTCAGACTCTAGACACGCTTCGCATTTGAGCGAGAGCGCCCAAGCATGTAACACAATTCCCGTCTTTATGCTCTTTTTCTGGGCCTGCAGTGAGAAATGAGTTTGAACTTGCGATTGTTCCTACACGCGATTGTCATTGTTTTTCGGGACGAATCCCACTTAGGGGTTCGAACGTAGCCGCGCCCGGGTGTTCGCTGGCCACTGCCTTAGAAGGGAACCGAACTTCCGGGTCGACTCCCACTGACCTAGAACTAATCCGGATACTCGTCTAGGGTCTTCGCTGGTCTTGCTCGGGAGAAAAAGAGGGTTCTGGAGAGTCCGCTGGCCTGGGTCTAGAACTTTTCGGGAAGGCTGTAGGATATGAGGGTCTCGCTGGCTGTGATTCCGTTGATGCTGCCTATCTTCTCAACGGACTTTTCCAGAAGCTCCTCAGAGCTGTCGGCCCTGAAAGCCGCTAGTATGTCGAACGCTCCAGGTATGACATGTGCCTCTGCAAAGTTCGGGATTGTCTTGAGTTTTCGCAGAATCGTATCAAAGCTGCCTTTGACCTTCAAGAGAGCGAATGCCAGTGGGCTCTCGCTGTCCGCGTGGTTGGAGCTGTTGATGATGCTCTCGAAGGATATGGTTGTCTGAGTGTTTGTGATGCTTGGAATACTCCTAATCTTCTCCATAGTGGTGAAGGCCTTGGTTGGCTCGTTGGTTCGCAGCTTGATCACCAAGTCGAATCTTCCTGTTACGGGTGTGGCAGATTCGACGTTGGGAATGCGCTGGATCTGGGAAATAGTGCGCGCACGTTCTCCTTTGCATTTGGCAAATATGTAGCTTGTCTGATCATTTTTCGTCATTTTTTTCTACCGTGGAGAGCTTTGATGCTTAGCTCTACTTTTCTGAAAGCGTACCCTAGACCATTCGCGTCGGTGACGCCATGCCCTAGCCCACGGAAAGTCTCGACTTCGCACGTGCTAGACGGATTACGACTCATAGAATTATTTCCATGACTATTTGGAATTGGTCGAGAAGATCTCTAACTACAATGATTAGTAGGCGTTTATCGCATCGCTAGATCAATAGAACGTCAACATTGGCTACTTTCTGGATTACTTGAAAGTCGCGATTGAATGTCACTAAGGTTACGAGCGTAAGGCTTGTGTGAAATTCGTAAGATAGGCGTGCTGGGAAGTATCCCCAAATAGAACGTTTCACGAGAAGGATTTAGCTTGACAGCCTCTGCTCGCCACCGGAAGGATCGCGGCCTCCCGCAACACTCTTGGCAGGTCCGGCTGAGACAAGATGGATCGTCGTCCCGCCGGGTCCTAGTAGAAGCGCTCACTCAGGCACTTCTAGCAGCTGACCCTCGAACGATTCTAAGGAACAAGGTGAAAGTGAGAAGGAACGAGCTTGAGATCGGAGCGCTGTCTCTGAAACTCTCAGAGTTCAAGAGAGTACTAGTCATCGGTGGAGGAAAAGCGACTGCAAGTATGGCGCTGGAAATTGAACAAATTCTTGATGGCTGGATAACAGATGGCTCCGTGAACATTCCCGCCTACACTAAGCCATGGCCCAAGAGCAAGAAGATCAATTTCAGCCCAGCAACTCATCCAATCCCTAGCGGAGATGGTGTTCGAGGAGTCAAAAACATGCTTCGGCTCGTTGGGCACCCCTCCGAAGACGACTTGGTGATTTGCCTGATCTCAGGCGGAGGCTCGGCACTCATGCCGCTCCCTTCCACGGGGCTACTAGTCTCGGACAAGCAGAAGACGACAAGCCTTCTTCTAAAGTCAGGGGCGAAAATCGACGAGATTAACGCCGTGAGGAAGCACCTCTCCGACTTCAAGGGAGGACGACTCGCGGAAAAATTGCACCCCGCCACAGTCCTATCACTCATCATTTCTGATGTTGTAGGGGACAAGCTGGAGTCCATAGCTTCCGGCCCGACCGTCCCAGATAATACAACCTACGCGGACGCTTACACAATCTTGCAAGCGCGCGGACTATGGCGAACAGTCCCAAGTTCCGTTAGGAAGCGGATTCAGAAGGGAAAGAAGGGCAAATTGCCGGAGACTCCCAAGAGAAGCTCACGGATCTTCAAACGGGTCCATAACGTCCTCGTTGGAACCAACGAGGAATCATGCCAAGCCGCAGCGGAAGTTCTTGAGAAAAGGGGGTATCACTCATTGATACTCTCGACGAGACTTCAGGGAGAAGCAAGAGAAGTAGGAAAGGTATTGGCAAGCATTTGCGCCGACATCCACGAAAACCAGCATCCGGTGTCCCCTCGCGTCGCCGTTATAGCTGGCGGTGAAACCACCGTCACAGTCCACGGAAAAGGACGCGGTGGACGAAACCAAGAACTTGTTCTATCGGCAGCTTCATCGATCCGGGGAAATCCTGCAACCCTCGTCTCTTCAATCGGAACAGATGGCGTTGACGGCCCAACGAACGCGGCTGGCGCTGTGGCGGATGGTAACACTGTTGAAAGAGCTTTGAGAGTTCGCATGGACCCCGAATCTTATCTCCGAGAAAACAATTCTTATCCGTTCTTTGAGAGACTAAGAGACCTCGTGATTACCGGTCCGACTGGGACCAATGTCAACGACATTTTCATCGCCATCGTAGGACCCGGAAGTCAAAAGAACGATACGGCGACACGATCACGGAGTCAGTGAAGACCAATGTCGAAGAAAATTTCCGGTGATTCCAAGATTACAGATGTGAAGGCAAGGCAGGTTCTTGATTCTAGAGGAAACCCCACAGTAGAAGTGGATGTTTGGACTCAAGATGGAAACAAGGGACGGGGAACTGTTCCCTCGGGAGCTTCGACCGGAATCCACGAAGCCTTGGAACTGCGTGACGGAGACATGAAGCGATTCCATGGCAAGGGAGTTCTGAAAGCGCTCTCCAACGTGACCAAAGTCATCCGACCAAGCCTCATCGGCAAGGATGCTACGGCGCAACGCGAGATCGACACTATGATGATCAAACTCGATGAGACGCCTAACAAGAGTAAACTCGGTGCAAATGCGATTCTCGGAGTCTCAATGGCTGTTGCTAGAGCAGCAGCAGCGTCCCGTGGAGAACCGGCTTACAAGTACCTAAGGAACCTGCGAAGTTACAGGCTCCCCATCCCGATGATGAACGTCATCAACGGAGGAAAGCATGCGGGCAACAGGCTCGCGGTGCAAGAGTTCCAGATAGAACCTGTCGGAGCATCCAGCTGTTCAGAGGCGATTAGAATCGGGGATGAAGTATACCAGTCTCTCAACTCAGTTCTCAAGGCCAAGTATGGTCCGAGCGCGATCAACGTGGGAGACGAAGGAGGCTACGCCGCACCATTGGAGATGACAAGTGACGCGCTTGAGGCGATTCTCCAGGCAATATCAGACGCGGGCTATGACGAGTCAACCGTTCACATCGGTATCGACGCCGCCTCATCCAGCTTCTACAACAAAAAGGACTCAACCTACCAACTCGATGGGAAGAAACTCCGCAGTGGAGAACTGGAAGACTACTATGAGGATCTGGTGCGAAAATACCCTATCAGGACCTTAGAGGATCCTTTTGACGAAGACGACTTCGACCATTTTGTCCAGATAACTAGGAAGCTCGGGAGCCGTATCAAAATTATCGGGGATGATCTTTACGTTACAAATCCCGAACGGATCAAGAAGGGGGTTCAGAAGAAGGCGACCAATGCGATTCTGATCAAACCTAACCAGATAGGAACAGTCACGGAGACTTTGGATGCCATCAAGATGTCTACGGCAGCTGGCATGGATATTGTCGTATCACATAGATCGGGCGAAACCGAGGACACGTTCATCTCCCACCTTGCCACATCTCAAGAGAGCCTCTTCATCAAAACAGGCGCGCCGGCGAGAGGGGAGAGGACCGCCAAATACAACGAGCTGCTCAGGATCGAAGAAGAACTCGGAAGCAATGCGCTCTTCATGGGCGCGACCCTGAAATGACTCTTCTTGAATCTCCTTCTCTAATATGCCCACATCGGAACAGCGAAAAGGATCGGTCTAAGTCTTCCGATTCTCAGTGAGGAGAAGATTGCAGAACTACTCAAAGACGAAGAAGACGAAGACATTTCGGAAGAGGGAAGCAGTAAAATAGCCGACAAATCCAGCAATCCTTTTTTCTCGGCTGTCTCAAGCTATCTAATTATTCTAAGACTGTGAGCAAGACAAAATGCGAATGCGTTCCTTTGTGATTGGTGTCGTAGCATTGGTCGTCGGCGGGTCGCTTCTGGGTTATTTGCCGTTAGACCCAATCTGGGGTTTCGTGTTGATAGTATCGGTCGGAATATTCTGGCTTGTGGACAAAGAGAAGGAGCTGCCCCAGTCGCCCGAGTTAAGCGAGCCCTCGAACACGAGAGACACTACAAGAGTTATTGCATTCTTCATCTTCTTGAGCGTGATTGGGCTATTCAACCTATTACCGTACTTGATGGCGATTGGCTACTCTTCTGGAACAATTGCCATGTTCATTACATTCGATGCCTGTCTCTTCATAATCATAGTCGTCGGGGTTCTGTCTGAACGCCGTAGAAGAGAATGCGTAACAAAATTCAAAAGCTCTTAGAGGACAAGTCAGCCAACAAAACCGGACTGTAAAGAGAACACCGCGTTCTTGATTAGTCGGACTTAGCCCTACTATTCTTAGGATGATTCGAACAAGATGCCCAATTTGTGGTGTCGAAGTCGAGGCAATGCTCTACAGAGCTCATCGGGGAGCCCCACATCCAGACTATGTAGAATGGGGTAGACGCAAGGCAAGACCCATCATTTATGTCATCTCCTCTTGGGCGATACCAATTGTTGTGAGTGCGTTACTCCCTGGATTTCTTACTCCGGATGTCTTTCTCGTTGTTTTTGTCGCGTACGTCTTGGGAACATCACTTTTCATCATACTGGTAGAACCCAGGAAGATACGAGAGCTAAGGGCTGCGTGGAAGGAAACTCACTCACTTTTCGAGTAGGCAACAAAGACTTGAAGCCTCGAACTGGGAGTTGGCGTATTGCAAAAATCCTCGCTACGATTAATCTAGCGGTCTGGATAGGGGTAGTCATCCTATTCTGGTTGGGCCTCTCTTCTTTGAATAATCTGTCGATTGTTTTTCCTGCCGTCGCCATCTTGGTAATTACATTAGCCTATCTGAATCTCTACCATATGCCCCAGAAAAAGAGTCCCACACAACAGTGACGATTCCGAGATGAATCGAACCGTTCCAGCAATTTCCACTGCGTTAGGACTGTCTGAGTACCTCATTCTGTCCCTGAGTGTAATCGGTCTCGTGAGTCTTGCGAGAAGAGAGCGAAACCGAACACGACGGTCGGCGGAGACTTGAGGTAACGACCGAAGCGACAACTAAGCCCTGCAACCCTTTTTTCTCGGACACTCCTTCGGTGTCTATGCGATTCTAAACATGGTGTACGCTTTCGGTTTCAGCGACCGCAAGCAGAAGCACATCTTATTCTCCTGCGTTAGAGACACCTCTAGCTGAGAAATCCTCCGCTTCTGAGAAGCTCAGCTACGATCCTCTTCTCGGCGATTGACAGCGCCTGAAGAGGTTCTTTCAACGGGCCTACTGGCATTCCGATTAGACTCATGGCTTCTTTCAAGGCTGCAGGATATTTTCCAACCCCCAAAGCAGTGATGACCGGCAAGAGCTTTTCCTGGCACTCGCGTGCTCCATCAAGGTCGCCTTTCTTGTAGTCATCGAATATCTTGCTGGCGACTCTGGGAGCGACGTTTGCCGAGCCTATTATGGCGCCGGCTCCACCAAACTCCAGGTTGGAGTACGCCAATGCATCTGACCCAGCGAAGATCGATATCTTGTTGCGACTCTCCTTTAGGAATCGGATAAGATTCAGAAAGTTATACTCGGTATACTTCATTCCTACAACGAGTTTTTCGTCGGCTAGACGCTCAACAGTCTCGGGAGTGACAAAAGAGTGCGTCCATTCAGGGATATTATAAATCAAAAGCGGCAGATCGATGGCCTCGGATATTATCTTGAAATGATGGTAATGTCCTTCATCGGTCGTAGTGAAGTAGTAGGGTGGCGTGGCTATGACGGCATCAGCTCCCACCTTTTTCGCGTCCGACGACAGCTGTAAGACACGCTCGATGGAAGAGTCCGATACTCCCGCCACAACCGGGACCCTGCTATCGGCCTGGTCAACTACGGTGTTAACCAGAACCTCTCGTTCTTCTCTTGAAAGAAGAGCGAACTCTCCAGATGTCCCTAACGGGAGGAGGCCGTCTATTCCAGCCTCGATGTGAAAGTCAACCAGTCTTCTAGTTGCGTCCGTGTCAACTCGTCCGTGTTTTGTTAGAGGTGTGGGAATGGGGGTCCAGATTCCCTCAAGCTTCAGCTTCATCCCTCGGTGGGTCAGCCGGGTTTCGATTTAAGAATTGCAGAAGCCTCAATCTTCGAGGAAAGGGTTTAATCAAGTTCGAAGAGACGGCCTCGTGAATCCACGACGACTCCCCAATGAAAATCTAAGGAACTGATAACGCGTGTTAGTTGACCTTGTTAGAGCCTGGCTGATAGTATTCCTAGGCCTAATCTTCGCGTACCTTTACGGTTTCATCGAGCACGGTTACATTCCTCCCGCTGAACACCTCGTCCTTCGGTTCTTCAATCATTTTTCGAACTATCACATTATCATGTTCGGTTTGTTCTCCGCACTGCCGCTAGCGGTGCTAATCTACGATCCGTCATGGGTCGGGATTCTGATCGCTTTCGGGCTCTGGGCCTTTCTCCCACTGGGAGAGGACATTTCATGGTACCATTTTGCGGGAGCATGGCCTGGTCCAGAAGACTGGACTTCATGGGGAGGAGGCTACTACGTGAAAAAGCACTGGTTGCCAAAATGGTATCTTGTAAACTCGATAGCGACTCTCTTCTTCTACGCCCTCGCCTTCGCAGTAGCCACTCTGTGACTCTTAATAACTTCCGCCTCCGCGTGTCTTACACCGACCTTGAGGATCCGCACCATGACCTTCTCTCCCGGAGATGCTCCGCTGACGAAAATGAGCAGCCCCTTGAGGCGGGCCAGGCCACGGCCGTCCCTTGACTTCTGCGTGATTTCCAGTTCTGTCTCGTCGCCCTCCTTCAAACCGTGATATGTTGACAAATGGTTTTTCGCATTCCCGCGATTGATTGTTTTTCGGTTCTTATTCGGCGACCTTTAAGACTGTTGTATGAAGCGAGTTCTGGGGTAAAAGAGAGAGTCGTAATGTTCGACCAGTATTCATCCCGATCGTCGTTCATTCGAGAGACTAAACTTAGTGCGGCGGATTTCAGTCGGGCCCGACGAAAATATCGACCTAGTAAGGTTTGGTTCCTGTTGATTGCGGAGTCTCCGCCTTCATCAGGAGGGTTCTTCTATTTTGATACCACGATCGGAAAAGACCATCTCTTTCGCGAGACCATGAAGGCTCTCAAATTATGGCCACAAGACGAACCCATGCGCAGAAGTGTTGACAAGCGACCGATGCTGCGACGCTTTCAATCGATGGGCTTCTATCTCTTGGACACATGCGTCCTTCCCGTGGACAAGCTAAGCCCGATTGAGAGGAAGAAGGCTGTTCTGAGTCAAACACCTCGGTTGGTTCACGAGGTAATCGAGGCTAATCCGCTCCACATTCTCGTCGTGAAATCCTCCATCTTCAAACCGGTAATTGCGGCTTTGAGAGAGGCCGGTTTGTGGACGCGGGTATTGAACAGTGGACCCGTCCCCTTTCCGTCCCACGGAAATCAACCGATCTATCGAACTATGTTGAGGCGTGCATTGAACAAGGCTCGCTTACCATCATAGTTGGTCCGTTCTCGACCGGTCACTTCTCCCAACTGTCTTCGGTTACGGTGTGGCTAAGTGGCTCGTCTTCGAGGTTGTCGTTACTAATCGTGGTGCCTGATCGTGAGTGAAATATCAATAGAGAAAGTGGTCGTGGAGCTTAACGGCTTCCGACAACGAACAGCAATGATCAAGGAAGAGATATCGAAAGTGAGCAGAGCCCTCGGCGAGCGAGCCGCCCAGCTCAACGACATAGTCGGAAAGAGTTTGTCAAACCTTCGCGAACAACTAGGTGGGACCACACTGACAGGGTATCTTGCGTTGCAAGGAAAGTACAGCTCGGGCGAAATAAGCGAGCAAGATTACAGTTCACAAAGAGACTACTACAAGAGCGAGATGCAAAACATGCTCAGGCGACTCGACGAGACTAGGAAACTCATGATGCTCATGGCCCAACTAGACTCACGACAGCCAGGTGCCGCCCCTGGTCCGCAGAGGCCGCCCGCCCCAACAAACTAGGTGCTATCCATCCCTCTCTCCTAGCTGAGAACCCTTCTACGAGGGTCCGACTAGTTTCCAACTAATCATCCGTCATAGGCTCGCTCCGGAGAGGGCCAATGCGCTCCGGTCACCGGTCGCCATCGACTGCACATTATGCAGGCGATCCACGGCGACCCCATAGTATCACGAAAACAATCACCAAAATGAACAGAATGACGGCAACGATTGTCAGCCAATCACGTTGCTTCCCTTTCTTAGGTTGCGCGTTCATGGACTCTCACTTCTCTGCCCCGGATCTGTCTTGTTCTGTAGTGTCTTGTCTTATACGGGTCCTATGTGTGTGCTCCTTGAGAAGTAGGGGGATGTGAGTAGAGCAAACTAATCATATCCTCCGGGCTTTCAGCCAATAGTATTCGAAATATCTGTCCATGACCCCAGCGAACTCCTCGTCTGATAATCGAAACGCGATACGCGACCCAGGCTCGTTAGGGGTTTCAAGATTCCAGAGATACGTTAGAACAGTATCCCTTCCATCAACTGCGCAAACGTTGTAGGGTTTAGGAGACTCTTCGCCCGGTTCCTGTATCACTCCAACTTCTGCCTCATCGGAAAGTAGTGACAAGCTCTTCTGATCGACAAAACGAGGATTAACGAACGACAGGATTTTTACGGATACTCCTCTTTCCCGAGCCGCTTTCAATGGAGCCCGAAGATCTTCCACGTCCTTGGGGATCAGAATCGCGAATTGGAGGTAAGCTCGCGTCTTCGCGGTTGATACTATCTCTCCGATCTTGTCAGCGATCTTGTCGCCTCCATGGATTACCCAGAGGCTAATGTTCTTCACCACTTCGCGACGCTCGTAGATCGCTTGGAGATCTTGTTTCATCAGGTTGGTAAAAGCGACCATTTCGGACTGTTTCTGTTCGAGCTCTAGTTCTGCCACGGACCTGGGTGGATTCGCCTCGTATACTACCGGTCTTCCTGGTCTTGCTCTGATCCATCGTCTCTTCTCTAAGCCTTCGAGTGTCCCGTAGACTCGCGCGTAGGGGATCTGCACGCTCTCGCTGATCTCGAACGGGGTGGCGGGTCCGTCGAACACGAGTTTGAGATAGGTTTTGATCTCGTATTCTGTTAGCCCGTGGTCTTTGAGTATTCGATGGAGGTTTTCGTCGATTCGGGACATGTTGCGTTGGTTGACCTACTTTTTTGCGTAAATCGGGTAGCGAGTATTGGAGGTATTTGACTAAAATAGGTAACGTACAGTGGAGCGTCAACGCGACAGCCCACTGTATCCTGAGAAACCTGTAGAAATTCACGAAAGAAGAAAGGCTCGAAAGACAAGCCCAACTAGGGGGTCGAGAGAAGATAGTAGATTATTCTGTTACAAACCATGAGTGATTTTCTAGTGCCGTGTCTGATCCACAATGTTAATCTCTTCACTCATGACAAGGTCTCTCTGTCCGGATTGTCAACGAACCAATCGGACACCACATTAGCTCGTGCGAGCGGCCTGCCGAGGACCCCTGCACGTTTTCGGACGGAGATCGGCCTCCTATTCTTGATCGCGAGTCTGATTGGCTTCACTATCATCCAGCCGCTTCGTGCCTTCTCGGGCCCCTACCTCGCCAGTCCGATATTCTCCTACGAGATCGATGGATGGATCACCTTTCTCCTGATCGCCCTATCTTCGATAGGAGGATTGCTGAAAGTCATCGGCCGCAAGCCCTTCGGACCAGTACACTCTCAGCAGTCATTATTCGGCTTCCTCATAGTTGCAGCTGCAGCACTCTTCGGTTTCGTCTTGGCTCCGTACATCCTTCTGCCAGTTTCCGCGGGAGGGATACGGTGGTACATTTCAACTACAATTCTCAGCATCGCCGAAACTGCGGTCGCAATCATCGGAATAGTATTCCTAACCTACAGTATTCAGTCTCCGAAGGGAAAGATATTGTTGTGGCTCGGCGCTATTGTCGGACTCGCCGTTGCCATCGCCTTCGACTCCCAGAACCTAAGACTCTTCCCATACTACTCTAACATCATTCAGAGGATCATCTTTTCCCTCCAAGCCATAGAAACGGGCCTCTTCGCAGCCTCATTCCTTGCGTTATGGATCCGTGTCAGCAGCAACAGCTACCCTCTCCTAGATACCCATCCCATCAGCTAAACCGTTGCAGCTCTAATGGAAACTCCTAGATAGATCTCCGCCGGCTCCCCGTTTTGCACGTTTAAGTAACATTTCACATCTAGATCAACTATGGCCGAGATGAAGTACACTCCCCTGGGCAACACCGGTGTAGACGTCTCAGTCCTCGCTCTCGGAGCAATGACATTCGGAACCAAGGATGCGTGGAAGCTGGGAGGACTCGGTCAAGACACAGTCGACAAGATGGTGTCCCGAGCGATTGATGCTGGAATCAACCTCTTCGACACTGCCGACGTGTACGACGAGGGCGAGTCGGAGAAGACTCTTGGAAAAGCGCTTCAGCCCTACCGGAATAAAGTTCTGATTGCTACCAAGGTCCGAGCCAAGAGTGGACCTGGCATCAATGAGATCGGCCTATCAAGACACCATATTCGCCAGGCGGTCAGGCAAAGTCTCGAACGCCTCGGCACTAGATGGGTTGACCTTTACCAGTTTCATTCTTGGGACGCCCATGTCCCTATCGACGAATCGATCGAGGCAATGCAGGATCTGGTCGAAGAAGGACTCGTCAACTATCCTGGAGTATCGAACTTCACAGCGTGGCAAATGGCCACGGTTCAAGCAAGGGCGGAAGAGCGAGGCTTCTCCAGATACGAAACAGCCCAGATGAACTATAGCCTTCTCAACCGCGATGTCGAGCATGAGATCCTTCCATTTCTCAATTACAGCAAGATGAGCCTACTGGTCTGGAGCCCCCTCCACGGCGGCGTGCTGAGCGGCAAATACTCCAAAGATTCCAAACCTCCAGGAACCAGAGCTGGCAACCGAGGACTCTTCTTCCCGTTCTTCGACGAGAAGGCAGGCTTCGACATTGTCGACAGAGTCAAGCAGGTTGGCAAAGAACAGGATGCAACTCCGGCGCAGGTAGCGCTTTCCTGGTTGCTATCCAGGGGCCACATCGTCCTCGTGGGAGCCAAGACCATGGAACAATTCGAGGAGAACCTAGGCGCGCTGGACGTCAACCTCTCCAGCGACCAGACTGGGAAACTCGATGAGTTTACGAGACACCGGGTCCAGTACCCGAACTGGATGATTGAACGACAAAGCTCCGGGCGGACTTTTCCCGTATCAGAACCTGCGTGGACTAGGAAGAACTAAGGGGAGAGGATTCGATTATGGATTCACAACAAGCTTCTGGCAGAGATCGAGAGGTAGCTACGCTTGGGGGAGGATGCTTCTGGTGCACAGAGGCCATATTCGACCAACTGAAGGGAGTCGAGATGGTTGAGTCGGGTTATTCTGGAGGAAAGGTTCCAAATCCATCCTACGAAGACGTCTGTACAGGATCCACTGGACACGCTGAGTCGATCCAGATAACCTTCAATCCCAAACAGATCTCTTTCAAGGAAATCCTACAGATCTTCTTCACGACTCATGACCCGACCACTTTGAACCGCCAAGGAGTGGATGTCGGAACTCAGTACCGATCAGCGATCTTCTACCACAATCCTGAACAAGAAGCAGTGGCGAAGGAGGTTATCAAGGAAACGAACGCGGCGAAGGTCTGGAAGAAACCAATTGTAACTGAGGTAGCGCCTTTCAAGGCGTTCTACAAGGCCGAAGATTATCACCAGGAATATTTCAAGAACAACGCTCGACAGCCCTATTGTCGGGTTGTGATCGCGCCGAAGATCGTGAAATTACGTGAGCATTATCGAGAAAGACTCAAAACGGCGTAGTCTCGAAACGCGCGTCCTTGACCATTCTCTCGTAGTTCGAAGAATGATCGAACATTCAGAAATGACGCGCCTTGATACTTTGTCCTTCTAGCGCCTAGTTACGAATCGCCCATATCCCTATGGCCGGATAGGCTCGTCAATCCCTGCCTTCGATGGCTGAGTTTGAAATGGCTGAAACTAATCCAGTTCCCGCCCGACCCGCCAGAACACCCGCCGACGTCAAAGCCTTGCTGTTCACCCTCTTTGTCTCAACAGTCTTCTTGTCTGGTTGGACTCTTCTCAAATACTTCCATCTCAGCTCCCCCGCTCTTCAAGGATACATCCAAGAGGGAATCAAACTCAGCGTTTCGAACTTTCAGATCGAGCTCGCGTTGGCCGGGCTGACCGGGCTGCTAGCAACGGTTTTCTTCCGAGGCCGACGACGCTCGGCAAAGGCGAAGCCTAGTCGATTGAAAGTGATCCCGATGAACATCGGAGAAGGGAAACCTGTTCACCCACTTATGATGACGCAGAGGCCGTGTAGGGATACGAAGTTTGTGATCCGGAAGACGCGCAACCCCGGAAGAGTTTCGCGGAATCGGATGGGCGAGAGATTGCCCCCTAGCTACGTGTCCGGGTCCAAGGCAGATAACTCGAGTTAGCAAACCTAGAATGCACTTCCGGGCTGGAGACTTCTTGTTCCAGAACAAGACTAATCTTGATTACCGTCGCTCCTAAGCGTGCCTTCTTTCTTGGCTCCCTTTGGTCCCGAGGAGGCACGTGGGATCCCCCCACCGCAGTATACTTACAATTTGTAAGGGCAAAGCTTCAGCTAGGAAACTATGCCAGCCTGAACCGGTATAGCGATTTTTCCACTTTGAAGTCCTATCACAAGAAGTAAGGCGTTCTGCGAGCCTTAGGCAGCATCGTTGAGAGGTCTCACTCGGTTCTGCTGAGAACTAGAAGCGATTTCCCGAGCCAGCGGGTGCCTAAAACTATCTCTAGGATTCCGGCCAAGAGACCCGGGAGCTGAAGCAATACATCAGATCTGTAGAAGATCAAAGCATTGGCGACTATCAGGATCAATCCGAAAGCGACGAGGAAGAATGCCCTAAACACGTTCTTTCTAAGGAAACCGAGCTGGGCCATCAAGCGGCGCGTGTCCCAAAACTCGTGAGTTTCGACAATCTTTCCGCCATTCAACCTGTAGAAATATGCTTGCGGAATCTGAATTTGCTTGTTTGAACCCTTCACAGTTCTGCTCTTTCCCGTCAGGAAGGGTCCAGTATTGATTCCGGTCAGAACTCCATGGACGCTGACCGAATCGCCTTCGCCGATCATTCGGTCGGCCTTGAATTGAATGTCAGCGAAGGCCACGAAATCGGCGGTCATTGCGGATATTACAGACTCTCGACCCTTAACGCCCTTTGGATGGGCGGGGGAGTAATGCACAATTGACTCTGCCTCATATGCGACCGCGTGACTAACATCGTGGGCGTTGTGCGCTTCAATTGCAGACTTCACAATGCGAAGGTTTTCTTCTTCGGTCGTGTCGTGCTCACTCATTTGGAGCAACCCGAATTCTCGGAGAAGTGGGGGATTATAGGGCTTTTTGCGAGCAGGACTCGCAATCACAACATCTACACGCCATTCTTCGGAATACCGATTGTTATCTCGGACCTGCGTTTCTCTACGACTCTCCCCCTTCTCGCGGGGCTGGTGGGGATGGGGTCTTGGGAGGAGAGGGTCGGGGGAGATACGACACCTCACGTGTTGATCCGTCGAAGAAGATAGGTTCGTTCGTTCTTCGGATCTTCAAAAGAGCCAACTCGATATCAGTTTCGGAGGTCGAGAACCTCAAGGCGAGTTCGCTGATTCGAATTCGTCCATGCATCTTGATCATCTCTAAGACCTTAGAGGGTATTTCTACAGCTCTCGGCTTGAGGACAAGCCCGAGCGTCATGAGAATCGCCCCTGCGGCAGCTATTCCCAGCCCTATGTATTCAAGTCCGGTGAAGGAACGCCTAACGCTTACGTCAACAGTTGCATCCTGCGAACCAGGGTTTAGTAGCATGAAGACGTAGGTATCGGCCCTTGTAGGCGTGAAGCTGTTAATGGCTTGCAGTTCGCCTAGAGAGTAGGTTATGGTTACAACATTTGTCTGGTTATTAATGTATGAGTCAAAATTCCCTCGATCGAGCAGGTAGAAGTCCAGCGGTTGACTCGAAGAAAATTGGAATTCAGCTCTTTGATACGCTGAGAGCTGCACTGAGTAATGGATGTAATAGTAACGGTTAGCCTCGTTGCTATGTGATATGTTACGCTCGTCGTTGAAAATCGTGGTGATCATGGGAGGAGGCAACGCGATAGAAACTGGTAGGATTATTAACGCGAGAACTAAGAAGGGAAGGCTCGCTAGGAATACGGCTCTCTTCATCCTTCCCTACCCCGGACCCCATTCTCTGAACCTGAAATTATCTCATCCTATCAAATAAGGACATAGCAGGCGCTAGGAATGGCGAAGGAAAGCAGATATCGAAGAGCACACTATCGCGATCTCTCATGAGAGAGATAGTAGTCAAAGAACTAGCGCCGTCTCTGAGAGACGACTTCCTACTGTTCTTCGATAGTGTTGCATTCGCGGACAATCCTGACTGGTCTGACTGTTACTGCTCAGCCTATCATTTCACAAACAACAAGGGAAAAGCCGAGAGTCGCCGTGAGGCCTTGAGCCTTGTCGATGAGGATAGGATGCACGGATTCCTTGCCTATGAAAGTGGAAAGCCGGTTGGCTGGTGTAACGCTGCTCCTCGCAGCAGCTACCCCGGAGTCCAGTGGCTGATGAGCCCCGGTCCCGATAAGTATGAGCGAGTCGGTTCAATAGTCTGCTTCGTCATAGCCTCTACACATCGCAACCAGGGAGTCGCATCCCATCTACTGAACGCTGCATGCAAGAGGTTTTCCCAAAAAGGATTAGAATTCGCTGAAGCTTATCCGGTCAAGAAGCCACAATCAGCTGCTTACAATTTTCCAGGCCCGCTGTCGATGTATCTGAAAGCTGGCTTCGTAACACACCGTGACGCTGATTGGTATCTGGTAATGCGAAAACGACTCGAGACACCCGCTAAGCCACAGTGATAGGCACTTTCTTTCTCCTAGTGGGACAGCTAGTGAGAGAGCAACGGTTGTTCAGAGATGCGTGGAAGAAAAGCCACCGGTCACCAACCCACACTTAACCGGTACAATAGTGAATACCAACGCTCCAGGTTTCATGGTTGATGCATCCCGTCGTGGAACCACTTCGCAAGGCTAACCTGGTTCGTGTTTCCGTACTTCTCAACTTGGACGATTCCACGCTCTGACAACGCTGCGACCACTCTGTGCGTTTTCAATCGTGATAGACCCGCTTCCTTCGTGATGTATTTTTGCAAGTAGGTGCCTCCGTGGACGTCGAGAACATTGACGATGCTTCTTTCTTCAGGCTTAAGAGTTTTC
>Ga0209237_1000622_pt1 | contig 20321 bp, 19 predicted proteins | sample GraSoi013_1_40cm_2_FD_185820 | JGI IMG/M metagenome (GOLD analysis project Ga0209237, IMG submission 185820) | Grasslands soil microbial communities from the Angelo Coastal Reserve, California, USA - Sample 10_02_2013_1_40cm (SPAdes) (version 2) | ecosystem: Environmental > Terrestrial > Soil >... | reverse complement strand
TCGCCGCGAGGACATCCACTGAGCGCTCCTGGTCCGCGACTTCGTCTTTCGATCCTTGCACGGCGACGATCGCGATGTCAGCCGGATCCGGACTGTCGGGCCGGAGGGCCCGCTCGAAAATGAAGTGGTCCCGACTTGCGACGGCCGCATGGTAGGGCACGAGCGCGCTGTCGACGATGGCCGTCAAGAAGCGCGCGGCGGCGGCCAAGGACGGGAACGCGTACGCGACGGCCTTCGATGCTTCCGGTTTGGCGACGATCCGGAGGGTTGCCTCCGTGATGACGCCCAGGGTTCCTTCCGCTCCGAAGAACAGAGGAGTGAGGTTCGCCAGATGGCCGTCCGCATCGGCCTCCGAAGCGGTCTTCAGGATGTTCCCGTCCGGGAGGACGACTTTCAAGAACGCGATTGCGTCGCGCAAACTGCCGCCCCGGGGAGCGCCGAACCCGCTGCTCCCGGAGTTGATCGCGCCGCCCACCGTGCTGCCGATCGCGTTCACCGGGACGACCGGGAGCGCGAAGCCCTTTGATTCCACGAAGTCCTCGAGGTCCTTCCAGGTCACGCCGGCTTCCACGGTGACCTTCCGACCGTCCGGGTCGAACGCGACGACGTGGTTCATCTTCCGCATGTCGATCATCACGCCACCGCGGTTCGGGACGGAGCCACCGTACCATCCGGTCCCGCCTCCTCGGGGTGTGATCTGGAGCAGGCTCTCGTCACTCAGCTTGACGAGGGCCGCGACCTCCTCCGTCGTCTGCGGCAGGGCGACGAAATCGGGGTAGAGCTTCCATTGGAGCAGGGCGATTTTCGGAAGCGATGCGAAGTCGTGGCTGTAGACCATCCGCTCGAATTCGGAGCGCGCGACGCGCTCGGGCCCGAGGGTGTTCACGAGTCTGCGATACGCATAATCGAGGCTCGCCATGGGCCCTGCTCCGGGGGACGTTCGCGGGTAGACTCTCACTCAGGATAAAGCTAACGTGCGACCCGGTGACACCGGGAGAAAACCGTCACACGTTGAGCGCCTTGATGATCTGTTCCTTCAGGCGGGTGACGTCCGATCCGGAACTGTAGACGCCCATCGCCTGGGCCGCGGAAACGACCTGTTCGTCCTGGGCCTTGTCGACCGCGCGCGCGATGTCGAGCTTCAACTGCATCTCGCTCCGGCCGCCCGCCGACACGCCAAGCGCGCCCGCGGCTTTCTCGACGCGCATCCGCATGTCGCGCGCGTCCATCGTCGACAGTTCCGTGCTGATCTCCCGCTCGATTTCCATTCGGCCCCGTCGGAATTCACCGAGTGCCCGACCCACACCGCGAGCGAGCTCCGGCAGCTTCGACGGGCCGAAGAGCAACAGCACGGCGATGATAATCAAGATGACAACCCACTCGATGCCTTCGATCTGGGCCGCGATGTCAATCGGCGAAAACGCGGACATTTCTTCGGCCTCCCATTCTGCTAAGGACGACCGGGTTATCATCCTTTCGCACGTGCCCGCGTGTGCTCGACCCGGACGGCGGCCCCATACCCGACGACGTACAGGGCGAGCATCGGGAGCGCGACGAGGAACATCGTGATTCCGCTGCCGTCTGGCGTGATAATCGCGCCGAACAGGAAGATCGCGATCGCCGCGAAGCGCCAATATTTCTTCCAGAAGTCGGACGACACAATCCCAAGGGCCGATAGGCCATACATGAGCACGGGAAGCTGGAACGCAAGGCCGAACGCGAGGGTGAATAGCAGGACGAAATCGATGAAGTCGTCACCATAGAGGACCAGGAAGTTCGCACCGAGGACGGTCTGCACCGAATAGAGGAGGTTGAAGGTGAAAGGCAAGACGACGATGAAGCACAGCGCGACGCCGGAGAGGAACAGTAAAACCACCGGGACGGTGATTCGAAGGATGAGTCGTTTTTCGGACGGCTTCAGGGCAGGCCCGATGAATTGTCCCAGCTCGTACACAATGACCGGCGAGCCGACGACGGCCGCGAGGAAGAAGGCGACCTTGAACATGACCACGTACGCGTCCCAAGGCGGTGCGAAACTGAAGTTTAGAGGGATTCCTCCGACCCTCTCCGGCACAAGATAATTCTTCATGGCGACGACAAATTGCGTCGCGACGTTCGGGTTGGTCGGGCCGAGGGCGGGGATTAGCATCGGAATCTGCGTTCCAGAGACTGTCACGGAGCCGATTCCGGTGGTGAGGAATAGCGCGAACAGTACCACGACTACGATGACGATCACTTTGAGGCGCTGCCGGAGTTCTTCGATGTGCTCGAAGAATGTCATCCGCCGTTCACTCGGGCGGTCCTCCTCCGAAGCGACCTTCGCCACGGCCGTCATCGCTGCCAAGAGGGCTCGGCTTATCTAGTTTCCACAAATGCGCGCATTCAACTGAGCGTCAGAAGGAGTAACGGTCCTCGGTCACCGGATCCGCGGTGTTGCTGTACCCGCGGACCTCCCAGTACCCGAGCTCTTCCTCGTCCGTGAACGTGACGGCGCGCACCCACTTTGCACTCTTGTACGCGTAGCGCTTCGGCACGAGGAGGCGCACGGGTCCCCCGTGTTCGATCGGGAGTGGGTTCCCGTCCCACTGGTAGGTGAGGAGGACGTCCGAGTCGTAGAGGACATTGAGCGGATGGGACGTCGTGTACCCGTCGCCGCATCGGAACGTCGCGAAGCGCGCGGTCGGCCGGATCTGCGCACGTTCCGCGACCTCCTTGACGGTGACCCCAACCCACTCGTTGTCGAAGGTGGTCCAGCCGGTGACGCAATGGAAGGGAGAAATCACTTTTGCGGAGGGAAGTCGCAGGAACTCGTCGTACGTGAAGCGGATTGGTTTGTCGACCGAGCCGTCCACGCGGAGGTCCCACTCCTTCGGGTCGAAGCGAGGGACGATACCGAGGTCGAGCCTCGGCCATTTCCGAACCTCCCGCTGCCCGGGCGGGAGATGTCTCTCCGCCGCCATCCGTCCGAGACCATTAAAATCCCTCGATATAAATCGTTGTGCCGATGTTCTGAGAGGATTTTCGGCATGCGACTTCACGCCTCTTCGAATCGCAACGCGAGCCCCCGTTATCGGGAGAAAACAAAACGGCTGTGTGCCCCGACAAAGGTTTAATAGCCCGACCAATTTTCCACGCGACGGACATGGTGCTGGAAAGCTACGTGCCCGTCGTGATTTTTGCTGTCGTTGCCCTGCTGTTTCCGCTCGGCACGTTCTTCGCGACGCGTCTGTTCCGGCCCGACCACCCGACCCCGCTGAAGGACCTCACCTACGAGTGCGGCGAGGTTCCGGAAGGCGTCGCGCAGATCCAGTTCCACTTCCAATACTACATGTTCGCGCTGATCTTCGTCATCTTCGACGTCGCTGCAATCTTCCTCCTCCTCTGGGCCTTCGCGTGGGGCGGCCTCTTGAACTCGGTATCGCCCGTGGCCAAGTTCTCGATCTTCCTGTTCCTCGGGATCATGTTCGTCGCCACGCAATACGCGCTCAAGAAGGAGGAGGTCATCCAGATATGAGCGCGGTCGTCACGTCCTCGCCCTCGATCACGGGTCGATCCGTGCCCGGGGCCGAGAAGGAGGTCCTCGCGCAGCTGAAGGTCGCCTTCGGTTCGAAGTTGAAGGACGCGAAGGTCGTCCGCGAGCGCCTCGTCGAGATCGTGATCGACCGGGCTGAGCTCGTCCCCGTGTGCACGTACCTGAAGGACACGCTCGGCTTCGAGCATCTCTCGTGCGTCACCGCGGTCGATTGGAAGGACCATTTCGAGAGCATCTACCACATCGAGAACTACTACAACGGCTGCATGGTCCAGGTGAACGCGCAGATCCCGTACGACGACCCGAAGATCGCCACCCTGACCGGCCTCTGGCATGCCGCCGACTTCCTCGAGCGGGAGATGTGGGACCTGATGGGCGTCGAGTATACGGGCCATCCGAACCTCACGCGCATCCTGTTGCCGGAGGACTTCAAGTTCCATCCGCTCCGGAAGGAGTTCGCCCAGGAGGTCGACCGGCAATACATCACCCGGCGCAAGCTCCGAGGGGGGAAGTGAGTGCCGGAGTTCTGGATCAATATGGGGCCCCAGCACCCCATGACTCACGGCCTCTGGAACATGAAGGTCAAGGTGGACGGGGAGACGGTCACCGACGCGAAGCCGGAGATCGGCTACCTCCACCGCGGCTACGAGAAGATCATGGAGGTCCGCGAGTTCCAGAAGAACGTCGTCTTGACGGACCGCCTCTGCTATGTCTCGTCGATCACCTGGTCCCACGCCTACTGCCTCGCGGTCGAGAAGATGATGGGGATCGAGACGCCGGAGCGGGGCCAGTGGATCCGCGTCGTCGCGCTCGAGCTCCAACGGATCGCGTCGCACCTGATGTGGCTCGCCGCGTACGGCCCGGACCTCGGCCTGCTCACAGGCCTCCTCTGGGCCCTGCGGGAGCGGGAGCTGTTCCTCGATCTCATCCAGCTGATGTCCGGCGCGCGGATGAACCAGAACTATCCCCGGGTCGGCGGCGTCCGCAACGACCTGCCGGACAACTTCGAGGCGATGTGCCGACGGAGCATCGAACACTTCCTCGAGAAGGTCAACAACGAGTACCAGCGGGTCTTCCAGGAGTCGAAGGTCTTCCACATGCGCACCGAAGGGGTCGGGAAGATCTCCGCCGCGGAGGCGATCGACTGGGGCGTCACCGGACCGAACCTGCGCGCGTGCGGCGTGAACGTCGACCTGCGGCGCCTCGATCCGTACGAGGTGTACGAGGAGATCGACTTCGAACCGCAGGTGTGGCACGATGGCGGGGCCGGCGACTCGTACGCCCGGTTCGTCTGCCGGTTCAACGAGCTGCGGGAGTCCTGCCAGATCATCCTGCAGGCATTGGAGAAGATGCCGAAGACCGGCGCGTACCGCGTGAAGGCTCCGCGCCGCGCGGAAGGGGAGGGGTACGCGAAGACGGAGGACTCGCGGGGCGAGGCCCTCTTCTACGTGATTGGCGACGGCGACGACCGGCCGTACCGCGTGAAGATCCGCAGCCCGGTCTTCTGCACGATGGCCGCGACGCCGATCATGCTGCGCGGCAACAAGCTCGCCGACTCGGTCGCGATCCTCGGGTCCGTGGACGTCTGCGTCGGGGAGATGGATAAGTGACGAGTGCGCCACTGATCCCGAATCTGTTCAACGTCTGCGAGGTCCTCGTCCTCGCGATCGTCTGGGTCGTCGACCAGATCCTATACGCGCTTGCCGGGTTGATTCCGCCGCTGACCGGCTTGGCGCAGTGGTTCGACCCGGTCGCTCGGGCGCGGCTCGGGATGGGACCGCTCGCCTCCGAGTTGCTCATCGTTCTCGTCACGTGGCTCATCGCGGTCACGGTCATCGTGATCTGGGCGACCCTGGTCAACCTCCTGACGATGATGTGGGTCGAGCGCAAGTTCTACAGCCGTCTCCAGGATCGATACGGCATCATGATCTCGATCTGGTCGCTCCCGTTCTGGCCCTTCAACCGGGCCCATCGACCCACCCACCGCGGCACGGGTTACTTGCAGAACATCGCGGACGGTGTCAAGCTGTTGCAGAAGGAGAACATTACCCCACGGAACGCGGACTCCGCGATGTTCCACATCTCGCCCGTCCTCATCGCCTCGTCGACGCTCATGATCTTCGCGGCGCTCCCGTGGAGCAGCGGATTCTACGTCGCGAACCTGGAACTCGGGATCCTGTTCATCTTCGCCGCATTCTCGCTCGCGCCCCTCGGCATCCTCATCGCAGGGTGGTCCGCGAACAACAAGTACACCCTCGTCGGCGGGCTGCGCGCCGCGGCGATGCTCATGGCCTACGAGATCCCGATGATCCTCTCGGTCATCGCCCTCGTATTCTTCACGGGCTCTCTCAACCCGCTCACGATTGTCCGACAGCAAGAGCGCACGTTGGTCTCCCTTGGACCGCTCGCGATCCCCGCGTGGTACATCTTCTCGCCGCAGATCCTGGGCTTCGTTGTCTTCAGCGTGTCGATGATGGCAGAGATGGAGCGCATCCCGTTCGACATCCCCGAGGCGGAGGCCGAACTCGTCGAAGGTTGGACGACGGAATACTCGGGCATGCGGTTCGGCCTCGTGTTCGGCTTCAAGTGGCTCCGGATGATCGCGGGCGCGGCGCTCATCGCGATCCTCTATCTCGGCGGCTGGAGCGGTCCTGTCTTTGTGACCTTGTCCGTCGGCGGCGTCCCCGTGCCGATCGTCCCGGAAGAAGCTTGGTTCCTCCTGAAGATCTATCTGATCTCCATCGTCTTCATCTGGATCTCGTGGTCCGTGCCCCGCGTGCGGATCGACCAGATCCTGAACATCGGGTGGCGGAAGCTGATCCCGTATTCCCTCGCGGCGATCATCCTCGCGGCCGCCGCGATTGCGTCGGGTCTCTGGGCCGTGGGGTGAGCGGCGTGTCGGGCCGGAAGCGCGTCATCGGGAGGGAGACACGCGATGGACGTTGACTGGACGCTCATCGCGTTCTTCGTGCTGAGCGCGTTCGAGGTCGTCGGCTCGATCCTGGTCGTCATCAACAAGCGGATGGTCCGCGCGGCGTTCTGGCTCGCGATGACCCTCGTGACGATCGGCGCGATCTATCTCCTGTTCCTCAGTGAGTTCGTGTTCCTCATCCAGATCATCGTGTATGCGGGCGCGGTGCCCGTGCTCTTCGTCTTCGGGATCATGCTGACCCGGAGGACGATCATGGACGAGCCGGGGCCGGAGGGCGGACCGTGAACGCGCGGCAGTTCCTCGTCGTCCTCGCGGCGACGGCCTTGTTCCTGGTGATGGCCGCCTCGTTCCTGGGGAACGTGAACTGGCCGAACTCCCCGACCTCGATCCCAGTCTACGATCCGAACGCGACGTCGAACGACGGGATCGCGAATCGGATGTTCGAAAGCTTCGCGATCACGATCATCCTGATCGCCATCCTGCTCGGAGCCGCGATGATCGGCGGCGTCTACCTCGCCAAGATGGACGAGCCCGGGAAGGTGGGCCCGTGATCCCGCTCCAGTACGAACTGATCCTGTCCGCGATGCTCCTCTGCATCGGCCTCTACGGCGTCCTCGCCCGCCGGAACGGGATCATCGTCCTGATGTCGATCGAGATCATCCTGAACGCCTCGATCCTGAACTTCGTCGCCTTCAGCTCGTACAGCGGCGATGCGAGCGGCCAGGTGTTCGCGCTCCTCGGGATCGCGGTCGCCGCGGCCGAGGCCGCGGTCGGGCTCGCCGTGTTCCTCTCGATCTACCAGACCCACGGGACGATCGAGCTGGACAAGATCCGTTTCCTGAAGTGGTGAGTCGTGATCGCGTACGAGTGGGTCGTCTGGTTCATCCTGTTGTTGCCCCTCGGGGCCTTCCTCGTCATCGGCCTCGTCGGCCGGCGTCTGCCGGAGGGCGGCGGTCCCATCGCGGTCGGCGCGATGGCGGGCTCGTTCGTCCTCTCGATGTACGTGTTCATCCAGGTCCTCCAGCAGGGCGGGCTGGGGGGCGCGTTCGTCCCGCAGAAGATCCCGGGCTACGTCTGGATTCCGAGTCTTCTCCCGGAGAACTCGATCAAGATTTCGCTCCTGATCGACAACCTGAGCTCGTTGATGCTCGTCCTCGTGTCGTTCCTGTGTCTCCTGATTTTCGTGTACTCGCTCGGCTACATGCACGAGGAGGACGGCAAGGCCCGGTACTACGCGGAAGTCAGCCTGTTCGCGACGGGGATGCTCGGGACCGTGAGCGCGGACAACTTCCTTCAGCTGCTGATCTTCTGGGAGATCATGGGCCTGTGCTCGTACCTGCTCATCGGCTTCTGGTACTCGAAGCCGGAGGCCGCCGCGGCGGCGAAGAAGGCGTTCCTCGTGACCCGCGTCGGGGACGTCCTGTTCCTCGTCGGCGTCCTGGTCATCTGGAACGTGTTCGGCACCTTGTCCTTCAGCGAGATCCAAGGCAAGATGGCGAGCCTCTACCCGAACACCCTCACGCCGCAGCTCCTGACCCTGATCCCGCTGCTGCTGTTCGGCGGGGCCGTCGGCAAGAGCGCGCAGTTTCCGCTCCACGCGTGGCTCCCGGACGCCATGGAGGGCCCGACCACGGTCAGCGCGTTGATCCACGCGGCGACGATGGTCAAGGCCGGCGTCTACCTGACGGCCCGGGCGTTCATCTTCCTGGTCCCCTTGTCCTCGGCGATCCAGCCGCCCTTCACCGCCATCCTCGTGATCGCCGCGATCGGCGGTTTCACGACGCTCTTCGCCGCGACGATGGCCGTCGTGAACTTCGACATCAAGCGGGTCCTCGCGTTCTCGACGATCTCCCAGCTCGCCTACATGTTCCTCGGCCTCGGCGCGGGCGCGTACACGATGGCGACCGAAGTCTCCCGCGGGGAGACGGTGGACTCCACCGGATACAGCGCGGCGCTGTACCATCTGTTCAACCACGCGTTCTTCAAGGCCCTCCTGTTCCTCGGCGCCGGGAGCGTGATCCACGCGGTCCACACGAACGACATGCGGGAGATGGGCGGTCTCTCGAAACCGTTGCCCATCACCTCGAAGGTCATGCTGTTCGGCGGCCTCGCCCTCGCCGGTATCTTACCGTTCAGCGGGTTCTTCTCGAAAGGGGAGATCCTGTCCGTCACCTTCGCGGCCGGCGCGGACAATGCCGGGTTCTACTGGCTCTGGGCGCTCGGCGTCGGCACCGCGTTCCTGACCGCGTTCTACACGTTCCGCCTATGGTTCATGACGTTCCACGGGGAGTACCGCGGCCACGAGCATCCCCACGAGTCGCCGCGCGTGATGACGGCGCCCTTGATCATCCTCGCGGGATTCACGCTCGCCTCCGGCCTCCTCGCGTATCCGATGGGCGGATTCGGCAATCTGATTTTCTCCGGAGCACCCGCGGCCGGCCTCCCGCTCGTCGGCATCCCGGCCCAGGATTACCTGCTCGAGGGCGTCTCGATGGGCGTCGCGGTCCTGGGCCTCGCCCTGGCCTGGGCCGTGTATGCGACGAAACGCATCCCGGCGGAACGCTTCACCGCATCGAGGGGCGGGGCGTTCATACACCATATGCTCACGAAGCGCTACTGGATCGATGACGCGTACGACGCGTTCGGCCGGACGGTCGTCTACGACGCAGCGCGGGCCCTCGACTGGTTCGACCGCAAGGTGATCGACGGCATCGTGAACGGCGTGGGCCGCGGCGGAGTCGTGGTCGCCGCCGGGAGCGACCGGTTCGACCGTCGGGTCATCGATGGCGCCGTGAACGCGGTCAGCCTCGAGACCGTGCGGACGAGCTTGCGCCTCCGGCAACGTCAGACCGGGCAGGTTCAGAGTTACGCGTGGGTCGTCGTCCTGGGGATCGTCGTCGTCATCGCGCTCGCGTTCGGACTGAGCTTCATCCAGCGGTGGCTCGGCGGGTTGGGTCGGTGAACATGACGTACATCCTCAGCCTCTTGATCCTCGTCCCGCTCGTGGGCGCGATCGTCGCCTGGGCCGCCGGGACGTCCCAGCGATTGGCGAAGCTCATCGCCCTCGGGTTCAGCCTGGTCGAGCTGGCGCTCGCGTCCTTCCTGTTGTTGGGCTTCATCAATCCCGGCTGGGGCGTCCTCTTCGGACCGCCGATCGCGACCCCGCCCCCTACGCCGGGCGCGTTCGTACCGCTGTACTACATGGAGCGCTACACGTGGATTTCCCAGTTCGGTCTCAACTACATCGTCGGCGTGGACGGCCTGAGCATCCCGCTGATCTGGCTCACCGCCCTCCTGACGACGCTCGCCCTCGTGTTCCACTGGGACGAGGAGAACCGGCCCCGCGCGTTCTTCGGGCTGTTCCTGTTCCTGGAGATGGCCCTCGCCGGCGTCTTCATGTCGCTCGACTTCTTCCTGTTCGCGATCTTCTGGGAGCTCGTCCTGCTCCCGATGTTCTTCTTGATTGGGATCTGGGGAGGGTCGAACCGACGGTACGCGGCGCTGAAGTTCCTGATCTTCACCCACGTGGGATTCGTGATTATGCTCATCGGGATCTTCACGCTCTACTTCAATAGCGCGGGCGTGAACGCCGCGGTGTACGGGAACCCCGCGAATACGCTCGACATGACCGCCTTCCTGCACGGCGCCTTGCGCCATGAGACCGGCGGGCTCGCAACGTATCTCTCCCTCGCCCTGCAGATCCCGATCTTCGCCGTGTTCCTGTTCGGATTCATCGTCAAGTTGCCGTCGTTCCCGTTCCACACGTGGCTCCCGGACGCCCACGTCGAAGCGCCGACCGGCGGCTCCGTCCTCCTGGCGGGCGTCCTCCTGAAGATGGGCGGCTACGGGATCTTCCGGATCAACATGGGGATGCTCCCGGAGGCCATGAAAGACCTGTGGTGGGTCCTCGCGGTCCTGGGGACGGTCTCGATGGTCTACGCGGCGTTCGTGTGTCTCGCCCAGGTCGATCTGAAGCGCCTGATCGCGTACAGCTCCGTCGGCCACATGGGGTTCGTCCTGCTCGGGGCTTCCAGTCTCACGGTCATCGGCGTCCAAGGGGCGATCTTCCAACTCTTCAACCACGGGATCATCACGGCGATCCTGTTCATGCTCGCCGGATCCGTGAAACATGCGACCGGGACGCGGGACATCCCCGATCTGCAAGGCCTCGCGAAAGTCATGCCGCAGTTCTCCCTCGTCCTGGTGATCGGATTCTTTGCGTCGCTCGGGTTGCCCGGCCTCAATTCGTTCTGGTCCGAGTTCATGGTCTTCGTCGGCGCGTACGGATCGCCGAATCTCGGGGAGATGCGCCGGCTGATCATCATCCCGCTGATCTCGATCGTCGTGACGGCCGCATATTACGTCTACACGATGCAGCGCATCCTCTTCGGGGATGTGCCCGAAAAGCTCGGGCACTCGCACGACCTCCTCCCCTGGGAGCGGGTCTCATACGTCGTCCTCGTGGCCCTCGTCTTCCTCGTCGGCTTCTTCCCCGTGCCGTTCCTCGGGATGATCAACGCGTACACGAGCTTCTCGTTCCCGTGGTTGGGAGGCCTGTAGATGCAGATCGAGTTCCCGATCCTGACGTACATCGTCCTGTTGCCCGCGGTCGGTGCGGTCTTCACGTACCTCACGGGATTGGACCGCACCGCCCGGGCCGTCGCACTCGCATTCTCCCTCGTCGTCCTCGGCCTGTCCACCGTCCTTCTCATGGGATTCCTGTGGCCGAACGTGATCTCTCTCCCGACGATGACGACGGCCGGTAACCACACGTACTTCGCGGTCGAAGAGACCCCCTGGGTCCCGTCCCTCCACATCAATTACGTTATGGGGGCGGACGAGCTCTCCGTGGTCCTCGTTTTCCTTAATGCGTTGTTGACGCCGCTGGCCCTCGCGATCTCCTGGGATGAGCACCACCGCGTGCCCGCGTTCTTTGCGATGTTCCTGTTCATGGAGACGACGATCAACGGGGTCTTCCTGTCCCTCGACCTGTTCCAGTTCTTCGTGTTCTGGGAGGTCGGCCTGATCCCAATGTACTTCCTCATCGCGGTTTGGGGTGGACCGCGCAAGAAGCAGGCCGCGTTCAAGTTCTTCATGTATACGTTCCTCGCGAGTCTGCCGCTGCTCCTGGCGATCTTCGCGTTCTATTTCTACTCGAACCCGAACACGCCATGCACCGCCCTCGGATCATCTCTCCCCCCTTGTCCGTTCGACATGCGCGCGATTATCGCCACGACCCCGATTCCGGCGGGCACGATCGGCGACCTGATGTTCGTCGCGCTCCTCATCGCCTTCGGAACGAAGCTCCCGACGTGGCCGTTGCACACGTGGCTGCCCGACGCCCACGTCGAAGCGCCGACCGGCGGCTCCGTCATCCTGGCGGGCGTCCTGCTGAAGCTCGGCGGATACGGGCTGATCCGGTTCAACGTCCAGATGATCCCGCAGGCCGCGATCGACATGTACTGGCTCCTCGCCCTCGCCGGCGTGATCTCGATCCTGTACGGCGCGGTCGTCTGTCTGGCCCAGGACGACCTCAAACGGATGGTCGCGTTCTCGAGCGTGAGCCATATGGGGTTCGTGACGCTCGGCATCGCCGCCGGGGTCTACGGCTTCACGATCAGCGGCCGCGGCGCGGTCCTCGGCCTCGCGGGCGCGATCTTCCAGATGTTCGCGCACGGGCTGGTGTCGGCGGCCCTGTTCATGGTCGCCGGCTCGCTCGGCCACAAGATCGGCACGCGGAACATTTCGGAGCTGGGCGGAATCGCGAAACGGGCGCCCCGGATGGCCACGTTCATGATGATCTCGTTCATGGCGTCCCTCGGCCTCCCCGGACTCGTCGGGTTTGTCGCGGAGTTCAGCGTGTTCCTCGGCGTCTATGCGGCGTTCGGCTTGCTCGTCTTCGTCCCTATCTTGACCGTCATTCTGACGGCGGCGTACTTCATCTGGGCCATGCAGCGCGCGATCTTCGGACCCTTGAACCCGAAATGGGAGGCGATGCCGGACCTGCATCGGTTCGAGGTCGCCCCCCTCGCGGTCCTCGTGGCGTCGTTCGCGGTCTTCGGGATCGTCCCGGTCCTCTTCCTGTCCCTGATCTCGAACTGGGCCCAGGGGATCCTCGGGGGCCTCTAACGTGTCTAGCTATGGCGTCTTCCTCCCGGAAGCGATCCTCGTCGCCACTGCGCTCTCGTCCGCGGTCCTCGGGTTCGCGTGGCGGAAGCGGCCCGACCTGTTGTGGGCCTTCTCCGTCATCGGCACGGGCCTCGCGATCTTCGTCACCCTCGACATGATGGGCCTCGGCGTCGGGCGGGCGCTGAACCTCTCGGTCTGGCCCTCCCCCGTCGGGACCCAGGGGGATTTCGCCGTCGAGCTGAAGATGCGGGTCGACACGTTCGCGTTGTTCTTCCAGTTGATGTTCGAGTTCGTCGCTTTCCTGGCGATCGTCGCTTCGCGCGGTTTCATCCATGCCGACGAGCCACATCAGGGGGAGTACTACGCCCTCATGCTCCTCGCGGTCGTCGGGATGATGTTCACCGCGGCCGCGACGGACCTGTTCGTCCTCTTCCTTGCCTTCGAGACGTCGAGCCTGAGCACCTTTGCCCTCGTCGCGTTCCGGAAGCGCGACAAGCAGGCGACGGAGGCGGCGGTGAAATTCTTCATCATCGGGGCGGTCAGCTCCGGGCTCATCCTGTTCGGAATCTCGCTCATCTACGGGATCGCCGGCACGACCTCGATCGGGACGACGACCACGGACCTACTGGTCCTTCGGAACGGCTTGACGCTCGCCGGCCATCCGGAGATCGAACCGCCTCTGATCATCGCTCTCGTGCTCCTCATTGCGGGCTTCGGGTTCAAGGTCGCGGTCGTGCCGTTCCACATGTGGGCCCCGGACGTGTACCAGGGCTCCCCGACGACGATCAGCGTCCTCCTGACGTCCGCCTCGAAGAACGTCGGCATTGTCGCGCTGTTCCGCGTCTTCCTGATCGGCCTCCTGAGCGTCCAGGTCGACTGGGTCGCGACCTTGGCGATCCTCGCGATCGTGACGCAGACCGTCGGGAACGTCGTCGCGATCCCGCAACGGTCGATCAAGCGGATGCTCGCGTACTCGAGCATCGCGCAGGCCGGATACATCCTGATCGCCCTCGCGGTCGGCGCGATCGCCCTTCAGTCGAATCCGCCGCACACGGACAACGCGGCGTACGTGGCCGCGTTCGGACTCGTGGGCGGCATGCTCCACGTGTTCGTCTACGGAGCGATGAAGGCGGGATCGTTCCTCGTCGTCGCCGGCACGGAGTCGCGCGGGATCCCGGACGACATCGAGGCGTACAAGGGCCTCAGCCGCCGCATGCCCTTCATGGCCTTTTCGATGCTCGTCTTCCTCCTGAGCCTCGCCGGTATCCCCCCGCTCGGCGGTTTCTTCTCGAAGTTCGTCCTGTTCTCGAGCGCGGTGAACGCGTCCGCGTTCAACCCGTGGTACCTGGCGCTCGCGGTCTCCGGCGTCCTGAACAGCGCCCTGTCCCTCTACTATTACGCGCGGGTGATCTGGTACATGTACATCCTCGAGCCGGAGGCCGGTACCGCCAAGGAGCCCGTCGCTCGATCGATCAGTGCGGCGGTGTTCATCGCCCTGACGATTGTCATGTTGACGGCCGTGATCGCCGTGTTCTTCTTCGGCTATCTGACGGACGCGGCGCGCTCGTTCTTCGGATTCTGAGCACGACGGCGCCGGATTCGCGTCCGACTCCCTTCCGAAGACTTTTATCCCCCACGCCGACCATGAGGAGGCGTATGGCCTCTCCATCGTCCGGTTCGCGGGTCATCCTCCATGTCGACATGGACGCGTTCTACGCGTCCGTCGAGGTCCGCGAGAATCCCGCCCTCGAGGGGAAACCGGTCGTCGTGGGAGCGGACCCCCGGGAGCATCCGCGTGGCGTCGTCCTGACGGCGAGCTACGAGGCCCGGCAGTACGGCGTGCGATCGGCGATGTCGTGCATCGAGGCGTCGCGGCGTTGTCCGCAGGCCGTGTTCGTGCCCCCGCACTTCGAGCTCTACGGTCGGGTCAGCGGGGAGATCATGGATACCCTGCGGACCTTCGCGGACCGGCTGCAGCCGAGTGGAATCGAGGAGGGCTTCCTCGATGTCACGATTCGGACCGGTGGCAGTTTCGCGCACGCACAGGATCTCGCGCGGGAAATCAAAGTCGCGATCCGCGACCGGCATCGCCTCACCTGTTCGATCGGGGTCGCTCCGACGAAAGCGATCGCGAAGATCGCCTCGGACCTTCAGAAGCCGGACGGGCTCATCGTCGTCCCGTCGGACGAGGTCGTCGCGTTCCTCGCGCCGATCTCCGTCCGCAAGATCCTCGGGGTGGGTCCGAAGACCGCCGAGCGGCTGAAGGAGATCGGTCTCGAGTCAATTGCGGACGTCCAAGGATACAACCGCCAGGATCTCATCGAGCTCCTCGGGGCGTTCGGCGAGTACCTGCACGACGTGTCGATGGGCCGCGACGCCGAAGAGGTCGTCGAGCCGACGGGCCCCCCGGAGTCGATCAGCACGGAGATGACGTTCGAGAAGGACCTGGGCGCCTACAACGACGTGTGGCCGGAATTGGAGGGAATGGCGAAGTCCCTCCACGAACAACTCGTCCACGAGAAGTACGCGTACCGGACGGTGACGCTCAAGGCGAAGTACTCGAACTTCGAGATCCATACGCGCTCGAAGAGCCTGAAGATTCACTCGACGGACCTGGAGCCCATCTTGATCCTCAGTCAGACGATGCTCAAGGAGGTCCTCGCCTCCGGCCGCAAAGTCCGTCTCGTCGGCGTCCGGCTGTCCAATCTCCTCGAGCGGGCGGCGCCCCAGACCACGCTGTCGAAGTGGACGCCGGTCCGCGAGCCGCTCACCGGCTCGTGAACGATCCCGAAACGACGATCTCCACCGGGATTTCCTCCAGGGTCCGCGGAAGCGCCGCGAGGATCTTCGGGCTGTCGTCCGTTACGTAGACGCAAATGCAATCCCGGCCTTCCTTCCGGCCGATCCCGACGCCGACGACCCCCGGGAGGCTCATTAGACGCCCCTCGTGCTTCCGCTTGACCGCCTTGACCGTGGCCATCGTCTGTTCCTTCAATGCGTCCGCGGCATATAGCCGTCGCGAACCGAGAATCCCGAGTCGTCGAATGGATCTCACGGCGTTTCGACGCCACGATATCAAGGCGGAGGCGGCCGAATGAACCCTTCCTGCATGAGGAACTTCGTCTCCTCGCGGGCCCTACGAATCATCTCGAGGGCTCCCTCATACAACGTGTCGCGGGTCTTCGTCTCCCGAGCGATCCCCTGTTGCATCGCCTTGAGGGCCACCGCGGTTGCCTCCCGGGCGAAGACGTCGATCTCATCCATCGTGGGCACGATGTGCGTCTCGTCGAGGCCCTTCTCTTCCGCGACCTTCGCGAGCTCCTCCGCAGCCGCGATGCACATCTCGTCCGTGATGGTGCGCGCGCGGACGTCCAGTGTGCCGCGAAAGATCCCGGGGAACCCGAGGCTGTTGTTGACCTGGTTCGGGAAGTCGGACCGTCCGGTCGCGATCACACGGGCCCCGGCCTCGGCGGCCTCCCACGGCCAGATCTCCGGCACCGGGTTCGCGATCGCAAAGAGGATGGCGTCGTCGGCCATCGACGCGACCCAGTCCTTCTGGATGACCCCGGGGCCGGGTCTGGATGCCGCGATCGCGACGTCCGCGTCCCGCATCGCATCGGCGATCCCTCCTTCGCGATCGCCGCCGTTCGTGATGAGGGCGAGTTCCCATTTCTCCGTGTAATCGTTCGCAGCGACTTCGACATCTTCCCGGTGACGGCAGACGATCCCCTTTGAGTCGACGAGGATCAGGTGTTCCGGTCTTGCGCCGGCCTCGATCAGGAGCTTCGCGGTCCGGATGTTGGACGCCCCGGCGCCGATGAGCGTGATCGTGACGTCGGCCATCTTCTTGCCCACGACCTTCAGCGCGTTGATTAGCCCGGCGACGTTGATCGTCGCGGTACCTTGCTGGTCATCGTGCCACACCGCGATCTCGCATTCCTTCCGGAGACGCTGGAGTATCGAGAAGCACTTCGGCTGCGCGATGTCTTCGAGGTTCACGCCGCCGAACGAGGGCGTGATGAGCTTGACTGTCTCGATGATCTTCTCCGGGTCCTTCGTCGCGAGCGGTATCGGGAACGCGTCGACACCGCCGAGATACTTGAAGAGGAGGGCCTTGCCCTCCATGACCGGCAATCCGGCCTCGGGCCCGATGTCGCCGAGGCCTAGGACGCGCGTCCCGTCCGTCACGACCGCGACCTGATTCCACTTGTTCGTCAAGGTCCACACCTTGTTTGGGTCCGCGGCGATGTCGAGGCAGGGCTGCGCGACCCCGGGGGTGTACCAGATCGCGAAATCGTTGAAGCTGCGGACAGGTACCCGCGGGACGATCTCGATTTTGCCTTGGTAGTAGGGATGGTACTTCGCGGACTGCTCCTTCGGAAGGTTCGCGCGCTTCAGGTTCTCTTCGACTTCCTTGGGCGTCGGCGCCTTCACGCCTTTGTCGCCCACGCGCTTCTTCGTGGCCACCATAGAAGCACCAAGAGAGGGCGCGAAGAGAGTTCCGGGCTCGCTTAAACCTTTGGACCAGGTCACTCCGCCATGAGTCGACAGACCCCGATTCACCCGGACCGTGGTCGATTTTCACGTTCGGTCATCTCTCCCGCCCGAAAGAACATGGACCCCGGACCCTTTCGGACATTTGTCCGAAAAAGGCGAGGACTATGGCCCGGAGATCCACGATGAAATGGGTGCGCGAGGGGAAGGCCAGTGGCCGCGAATCCGGGTTCATCGTGACTTGGGATGTGAACAGCACCGATCGGGCAGTGGCCCACCGACTGCAGCGATTCGTGTATGGCGACACGGCTCGCTCCAACGGGAGAGAGTACCGCTATCCTGGATTCATCGAGAGGACGGGTGTTCGCTATCTTGGTCAGTCGGTCGTCTTCGTGCGCCCGAATCTGCTGGGCGAACTCGTCGACTTCTTGTCGAGGACTCGGATCGAGCACGAAGTGACAGCTGCCGCAGTTGGGTAGGTTTCGGGTATCTGTCCGAAACGCGCGGCCGGCGTGATGGACGCCGCTCTGGTCCTTTTCGGGCTTTTGTCCGAAACGTCTCTCGCCCCGGGAAAGTGACCCCTTCCAAACCGCTCGTGGTCTGAGAATTTCGGGCACATGTCCGAAGACCCGCAAAGGTTTTTCCGGATCCCTCGCGTGGCCCGGCCGTGCTCACAGCGGTCGTGGATCGTTCGGGTCGGGGTGGGACTCGCAAGGTGAAGGGTGCTTTCGAGGAAGTCGCCGCGAAATATGCGGAGCACGGCCTTCGCGTCGTTTGGCCCGTGTCCGCGGAGATCGTCTCGATGGCGATCATGGGAGCCACGAAGTCGAAGGATTCCTCGCACACGCTGTTCGTGTCCGTCCGTGCCGTCGAATCCGGTCTCCTCGACGGCCTCATCGCGCATGAGATGGGCCACATGCTTCGGACCGAATCGGGGCACGCGTCTCACAACGCCGAGGTCTTCCGAGCACTGTCCCGCGAAGTCCGGATCCCGCGGGCTGCCGAAGGCGCCTTCTCGGCGGCGTTCAACCACATCCAGGACATCTACGCGGACGACCTTGCGTTCCTTGTTTTCTCGACGGACGGGGATGACCGGGCGTACGAGTTCTTCTCCGGATGGATCGAGGGCAACGCCTCGATGCGCGGACGGAACCGCTGGAAGAACGTCGGCCTCGCGGCGACCAACGGCTTCGCGCTCGGAAACCTTCTTCGGCACGGTCGGCTGTCCAAAGACGATCCGCTCTGGGAACGGGCCCGCGCGTTCGACCGCGATGCCGGCCTGGAGGCCGTCGCGACGTTCGCGGACTACTACGCGAAGCTTCCGGAGGATCCGTCACCCGAGGCGTTTGTGACCCAGGTAAACACCCTCGCCAGGGTGATGACGCGGGCCGCGTCGTCGTAGGGCCCGCAACGTTTAATACTCGCCCAATGCTGCTTCGATATCTTCAGAGGTAACATCGTGGCCGAAGAACTCGAGACCGCTCAGATTCCCCCGCACATCATGGCGGCAATGCGCGAGCGCATGAAGATGGCGCAGCGCATGTCTCGGATTAAGCACAAGATTGTCGTGATGTCAGGAAAAGGTGGCGTGGGGAAAAGCTCCGTCGCCGCGAATCTTGCCGTCGTGCTCGCAGAGGACGGCTCGGCGGGCATCGTCGATGCCGACGTCACGGGGCCCGACATCCCAATGCTCATGGGCGTCCAGGACGCGCAGGTGAAAGCGACGGAAACCGGGATGGAGCCCACCATCGGACCCGCGGGCGTCAAGGTCATCTCGATGGCGCAGCTCATCGATCGCGACACCGCGGTCGTGTGGCGCGGGCCTCTGAAGATCAAGGCGCTGAAGCAGATGCTCTCCGACGTCGAGTGGGGCGACCTCGACTACCTGGTCATCGATCTTCCACCGGGGACGAGCGATGAACCGCTCAGCGTGGCGCAGGAGATCCCCGACGCGGACGGCGCGGTCGTCGTGACGACGCCGCAGCAAGTCTCCCTCCTGGACGTTCGGAAGTCGATCGCCTTCGCAAAGGCCGTGAAGATGGACATCCTCGGCGTCATCGAGAACATGAGCGGCTTCGTCTGCCCGCATTGCGGCAAGGAGACGGACATCTTCAAGGTCGGCGGGGGCGAGGCGGCTGCGAAAGAGCTCGGGCTCCCGTTCTTGGGTCGCATACCCCTGGACCCCCGGATCGTCATCGGCGGCGACGTGGGCAAGCCGTTCGTCCTCGAGCATCCGGACTCCGAGGCCGCGAAAGCGTTCCGAGCCATCGTGAAGAATCTGAAGCCACACCTGAAGGAATCAAAGCCACGGCCCACCGGGCCGTTGGTCAAGTGACGCTACGACCACCGCGCGACGACTGCCTCGATCTGGGGTCGGGGAACCGCGCCGACGATGCCGTCGACCAATGTCCCATCTTTGAAGAGGAGCATGGTCGGGATTGACGTGACGCGGAACCGTTCCGCGGTGCGCGGATTCTCGTCGACGTTCAACTTCCCGAGACGCAGCGCCGCCGCATGGGCTCTCGCGACCTCCTCGAGGATCGGAGCGACCCGATGGCATGGGCCGCACCACTCCGCCCAAAAGTCCACCAGGAGGAGACCCGCGCGGCCGACCTCCTTGTCGAACGTGGCGTCGGTGAGCAGAATCGGCCCGGACCATGCCGCACCAACCTGCTTCGGTCCGGCCGTGGCCAAGCGCTCCCGCAGCTTGCGGGCGCGGATTGCGGCGAGCTCCGGGTCGTCCATGGAGGCGTGCACACCCGCAGCGCGATAAAAGGTTTGTCGCGGCCTATCGGGAGACCTTCGCCACGGGGCCGAACTCCTCCGCGAGCGGGCCGAGGAGCCGCAGCTCGCGACGGACGAGGGCGATCTCTCGTTCGTTGAAGGCGGTCGGGTCGAACGGCACGAGGAGGACCGCCTCCCGCATCGCGACGGACTCGTTCAGGTCATGCAGGAGCGCGAGGACGGATCCGAAGTCGTTGTGGGAGACCAGGTACTCGAGGCCGTCCAACAAGACGACGCAGTGCTCGCTGACCTCGATGAAGTGTTCCACGGCGAGCGCGACTTTCTCCGGGGGACTCGGCCGGACGGCGTTCTTCTCCGTCGATACGCGGCTGAGCCAGAGGATCGGCGTGCGCTCGAGCCCGTACTCCGTCATGACGGCCTTCGGCGCGCGTCGCGTGATGCACAGTCCTTGCGTCCCGTGGGTGACGTAGTCCTTGAAGATTTCGAACG